>Ga0307377_10001083_pt1 | contig 35685 bp, 35 predicted proteins | sample TR3MG_FD_202535 | JGI IMG/M metagenome (GOLD analysis project Ga0307377, IMG submission 202535) | Soil microbial communities from Risofladan, Vaasa, Finland - TR-3 | ecosystem: Environmental > Terrestrial > Soil > Coastal area > Acid sulfate soil | place: Finland: Risofladan, Vaasa | collected... | reverse complement strand
GTTTTTCCTGTACCGTCTGCTCCAGCTTGCCAAAATCCTGCTGGACCAATTGAAACTCGTCCTTGAAAGCTTCAGCCAATTGTTCGATAATTTCATCAATCATTTTTTTGCCTTTCATTGTAGGTTGATAAAGATTTTTTCCTACAGGAAAGGCAATTCTTATGCCACACCTACCTACAAACAACAGATGCACCCTCGGGCGAGAAGGCCTTTGAAATGGTTAAGGATGAAGGATTAGTGATTAATGGGCGCCGAGTTGCGGCTGGGGGACGGGTGAAAGGCAAGTGGTTAATTTGTGAGCGGGGGGAGGTGCAGCGATTTACGATTCGCGACGGGGGGTGCTATATACTCGATGCTGGATAGTGGATGCTCGATAAGCCGTGGGCGGTGGCGGGGGAGTGGCGACGCGGCAGCGGAAATTCGAAGCGAATCGTTGGGGATCCAAGACGCAGGACGCAAGAGGGAGAGAGAGTAAGAGTGGGATAAAAACGGTGGAAGATGCAGTTTTTTTTTGTTTGTTTAGTGCCGGGGCGAGGTCGATTTTATTGGACATTGAAAGATGGGGTGTAAGCGGTCTGTTTGCATAGTCTATATATTGGGGTCAAAGGGGGGGAGCTGTTACATATAGCTGTTTGTGTTATGGGGCGTTGCCGGGACAGGCGCCGGGAGGGTTAAAGAAAAAACGCCGGGCCTGTCGATATTGACGCAGGTTGAGACAGAAACCAAAGCCTTGATGAGAAGGTTCGGGGCCGTTAACGCAGAACGGGTTCTGTTGCAACGTATCTGTAATGGTTTCACAGTTTCGTGTTTTGTGATTCAAGGATGTGTATATGAGCAAAAGGGAGTTGATAGATTGTATTTGTGAAATCAACAGGAGCGCCAAGCCGGAATTTCTTGCCGGTTTTTCCGAAGAAGATTTAAGCAGTTATCTTGAGCACCTGATGGAGCTGAACCTGGAAGAACTGGTCGTATGCTGCTAAGGGTCCGGTTCTTTTGAGGTTCTCAGCGCGGGGGCTTTCAGCCTTTTGACTTTGCCCTGGTTTCTTTTTGGCGGTCGGACTGGTCAACGAAAGGCACGGGCGCGGGCGCCTCTTCGGCCGAAACAAGCGGCGGGACCTCGGCGATGCTGTTCTGCTTGAACTCGACGAGTACGGGCACAGAATCGTTGGGCACATAAAAGGCGAAGTCGAGCCATCTTACTGTAGCGGCGCCGTCAAAATCGGAACGTTTCACTTCTATCGGGTCATCGAGCCGTTTCAATTGCAACTGGTTGCGTGCTTTGAGGTATCCGAGCGGATAGATATTTCTGCCTTTTCCGGTGAGAGGGTTTTGGGCGTCGGGGGAGGCCTTTTGTTTGCAGATTAATCTGAGTTGTGAAAGCGTGAATTTCCCGGCGCTGTCAACGGCGTTTTTCTTTATTCCGACGCGGACCATGGTGAGGGTGTTTCCGGTCTTGCCGGGTATGGGCCTTTCGTGCGAGTCTTTCAGGCTTTCAGAGGGAATCCAGGCGGCAGCGGCTTTCGCCTGGCCCTGCCTTTTGGGCACCTCTATGGCGTTGGAGCTGGTGACAATCGAAACGCCGTCGGCGGCTTTGTGTCGGTTCAGGAAAAGCTGGGTGATAAAATCGGGATGGAGGGCGGCAAAACTTGCTTTTCCGCTGAATGAGCCCTTGCTCAGGAGGCTGAACCATCCTGTAACGAAACCTTCGGTGTTGAACAGCGCCTTGGCGGGTTTTTCGGGGTCGGGGCGGTTTTCATCAAATCGGGTGTATGGGTATTTGATCGGCAGAGGCGCCATGGCAAGGGCAGTTAGCAGGAGGCCGGAGAGTATCAGACCGAGGAAAATTCCGCAGATGGGGCGTCCGATGCGTTCGGGCAGTTGTCCGAGGTCCACCGGCTGGCGGAGCAGGTTGGCGGCGGCGGTCTGCAGGATGGCAAAGGTCAGTACGAACAGCAGTGCGAGGGACAGCGGCTGCGCCCAGGGCACTATGGCGGGGAAACGGTTGTTGTCGCTGCGGCTGATAAAGACGTTTGCGAGCAGCTCAAAGTAGGCGAATGCCACTGTGCTTGCACAGACAGCAATTATTACCGTGGCGAACGATTTAAGAAGGGTGCCTTTGAGGTACTGGTAGGCGGCACAGCCCAGGACGATTAAGAGCACAACTAAATTGGCTATAAGCATTATAGTGTCTCCGGTTTCCGGCGGTTGCCGGTCGGACCGCCTGTCCGTGATTTCCTAATCATTATCACTGTTCTGGTCCCGGTTTTGCGTTGTTTTGGATTCTGAGAATACTCTGAGCATTTCGTTCACTGCCGTTGTGCCGTCGATGACCTTTCGCAGGGCCTGCTCCTGGAGGTAAAGCATTTTGGCGCCTCGCAGCAGAGAGCCGATTTCGGAGAGCGACTTTGCCTGTTTTATGGCGTTTCGGAGCTGGTCATTCATAATGATGATTTCAAACACTCCGGTTCTGCCGACATAGCCTGTGCCCTGGCAGTGTTCACAGGTTGAGGGTTTGCCGTGTTTATCATACTGGACTTTACCGGCCCGGTAAAGCACTTTTACTTTTTCGGCGGGGATGCTCAGTTTTCGGAGCAGCTCTTTATTGGGAGTATAAGCCTGCTTGCATTCTTCACACAGTTTTCTGAGCAGCCGCTGGTTGGTGATGCCGAGCAGGGTGTCGACGGCGAGGTCCTTGTTATCGGCCAATTGGATCCATTTGCCGAGGGTTTTCAATACGCTATCGCTTTTGAGTGTGAGATAGATGAGTGTACCTTCATGGGCGGCCTTACAGGCAACCTGGGCGGTTTCGGTGTCCTGACAGCCGGCAACACCGACGATATCGGGTCCCATTCTTATTATTGCCTGCAGCTTTTTGTCGAAAGTGGTGGTGCCGGTGTCACTGAGGGTGAAGACATTCCGGGTTATATTGGGCAGCTCTGCCGAAGGCTGTCTTTCGAAGGTGCTGATGCTGTTAATGAAGGCGTCATGGCTTCTGAGCAGCGCATAAAAGGTGGTTGATACTCCGCTTTTTTTGGGGCCTGAAACGATAAGCAGGCCCTGTTTGACATCGTGGATTTTTTGCAGCTTTTCGTACTGGTCGGAGGTAAAGCCGAGGTCGGTAAGCTTGGTTATATTCAGTTGAGATGTTTGTTTGAGTCTGATTTGCTCTCCGGCGGTTGAGCCGGCGGTGGTTACCTCCCACTCTGTGTTTTTTTCGGCCTGGCTGATTTTGAATTTTCCTTTTTGCGGTTTTCGCTTTTCATTGACGTCCAGATCGGCGAGGCTTTTAATGAAGCGAGTGAAGTACTCCATCTGTTCTCTGGCGATGGAAGGCTGTTTTAAGGTTGCGCCGTCAATCTGGTAAGCGACCTGGTAGTCCTGATGGGTGGGCGAGAAGACGATGTCGCTTGCTCTTCGCCAGACGGCGTCGCTGAGGATTTCGTAGGCCGACTTGTAGCCGAAGAAGTCGGGGGTCTTGGGTTCGGGGAGGGGGACTTCATTTTTGTTGGCGGTTATGAAAACGAAGCTCTTGAGGGCGTCGAGTTTCTTTTGCTTGCTGACGAACAGACTTTTGATGTGTTCGGCGGTGAGGATGCGGTCAAAATCCATAACCCGGGCATTACGGTACTTGACGTAACTGAGGGAGGCGGCGGCCACGGCGATCAGGAAGAAAAGTATACCGACGATAAAAGGCGTAAGGAGCCAGATGATTACGGCCAGGGCGCCTGCGCCGAGAACGACACCCGTCCATAAGGTCGCGGGGACATCGACGGTTTTGGCGTCGCGATATACCCAGGCAACGAGGGGCAGCCACAGGAAGAACAAGACGAGAAAGACAATGAACTTGGGCAAGGATATGTAGTTGCCGTATTCGACAGAGTTTAGCAGTAAGTTCGGCATAGGATGCCCCATCAAGAAATTTAATGAAGTCTCACAAGATACCGCTGGCGGTAGTTCTGATGCCCTTCAGCGCCATCTTCAATTCTTCGAGGTTGGGCGCGTAGCGATATGCCTCCTTCGGGTCTATGCTTCCATTTGTTATCAGTTCACAAAGACTGTCGGTGAAGTCCTGCATGCCTTCATTTCGAGAGCTTCGAATGACCGTGGGCAAATCTCCTTCGCGTTTTTCCGAGATTAGTTTTCTTACAACACTGTTTGCGATAAGGATTTCCACGGCCGGCACTCTGCTTATACCTTCCTTGATGGAGGGCAACAATATCTGGCTGATGATGGCTCTGAGCGCCAGAGCCAGGGTTTGCCTTACGAGGTCTCTTTCGTTGGGCGGGAACAGGTCGAGAAGACGCTGGATAGACTGTGAGGCATTTGCCGAGTGCATTGTACCGAAGACGAGGTGGCCGGTTTCGGCGGCCCTCATTGCGGCCTGGACGGTTTCTGCGTCGCGCATTTCGCCGATCAGGACCACATCAGGGTCCTGCCGCATCAAATATCTCAATGCCTGTTGATAATCCTGTACGTCAACGCCGATGGCTCTTTGTGATATGATGGCCTTATCATCCTTGAATAGATATTCGATGGGGTCCTCGATTGTGACTATATGGCAGGAGCGTGTTCTGTTGATACGGTCTATTACGGATGCGATGGTTGTGCTCTTTCCGCAGCCGGTTGGGCCCACGACGAGGACCAGTCCCTGGCCCGTGTCTGATATCGTTTCGATGATAGCCGGAAGGTGCAGGCTCTCAAAGGCAGGCACGGAGGAGCTGATGCGTCTTGCAGCAAGGCTGATGGCGCTTCGCTGGCGGAAGATGTTGACACGGAAACGGTCCTGATGTTTTATTTCGTAGGCAAAGTCGAGTGTGCCGTTTCTCAGGAAGAATTTTTTCTGCTCGGGACTTAGTATCTCAAAGATCAACTGTTCGATTCTTTCTTCGGTCAACACTTCGCCAGTGGTGTTTTTCAATTCCCCGTGGATGCGCAACTTTGGGGGCTGACCGACCTTAAGATGGAGGTCGCTGGCCTGGACTTTGATAGCGGCTATAAAGTACTTGTTCAGCTCCGGCTCTCGGGTGGAGCTTACAGGCGAATGGATTGGTTGTCGTTCATCCGTCATTGTGGCGGCTCCATTTTTCGAAACAAAACCCTCTTCTTGCCGGAAACCCTTCTCGCTGAGTTCCAGTTGGAAGAAACATACTCTATCCTAAGATTCTCTAAAACAAACGCTTATAGAATATATTATAGGAATTTGGGGGCAATTGTCAACCTCGATATCAAACGGTTGCCCGTTTTTTCTGTGAATCGCCAGGAATTTCCTCAGACTATGCGTTTTGCCCCAATTTGCAGACGCTGGTAGGAGTTCAGATTATCGCTGGCGTGATTTAGGGCGACGGAGGCCGCGTTTCGGCTTGAGAGTCTTCTTATGCAAACTGTTCCACTGCGAGGGCGGGAAAAACGGAGAAACGGTCGATTAAGTGTGTGCTTCGGACGGTATCGAGGGGGTGGCACAGCAATATGACCAAGGCTGCCTGCCCAACGAGAGATATTCTTTTCGTTCTTTGTCTGCCGAGGGGGGGGACAATCAACTAATCAAGCCGGTCTTTTTCTGCTTTAAGGCCCTGTCTGTGAGTTTTTCTGTTTATTAATGACGGATTCTTCAGGCGATTTCGACTCTGTCTTTTTCGGCGATTTCAGTTACGTGGCAGTCCTGTGCGTATGTTCTTTCTGGCAGAACGATAAGGACGTTGGCCACGTCGGTGTTGTCTGCGAAGGGTGCATGGTGCCAAACGCCGGGGTGCAGGGAGACAAAGGTTCCCTTCGGTACGCGGAAGATTTCGATTTTCTTTAGCGGTACTTCGCCTGTTGGGGTGGCCGGTGCGACGTGGATCAGGGCGTCGGCGTCGAGCGGGAGGATTCCTTCGCCGGTGTAGTTGTGAAATTCGGTAACGTCCACGACGGGCGGACGTTTGCAGACCCGGCAGGTGGAGAATGAGGCGAGGGTGCGGCCGCCGAGGTCGAGCTGGGCCATATCGCGGAAGAACTCAATAGGCTCGGCGCCGAGTTTCTCCGCCCGCGGATTTATCATATTTGCATACACGCCGTACCTGGCGAAACTTTTCTGACTCAGCTCTTTGACTTTCTCTTTTCTCATATAGACCTCCAAAGAAGTTTACAGGTTCACACGGTGCGCTGTCAGCCATAATTTGATGATGTGTCATCGCCTGTGCCGAATCCTGGGCTTTTGGCAAGTCTGGATTCCTGCCCGCGCAGGAATGACGACCATCAATTGGGCAATGACAGAGCACTACTCATTTAGCCATTGGCGGCAGGAGTATACCATAAGGTGTTGCGAATGGCGATGGTTAATTGGTGAAGAAATCGAAGATATTGCCGAGCATGCTGGATGGTGCGCGGTAGATTTCGGTGTAGCAGCACTGGGTGCAGGTTACGGTGGTGAAGCGTTTGGACTGGACGTCGAAGATTTTGCTGAGGAAGCCGCCGGTCGCGCGGAATTCACCGACATCGTATCGCGTGTTTTTGTATTTGGGACAGGTGTAATTGAGGTCCTGCATAATGTTACCTCCTAAGGGTTTAGGTTGTTTATCAGGTTTATGAAGTTTTGGGCTTTTAGTTCCGACAGGGAGTCGACGATGAGGTCGGCCTGTTGGAGGTCTTTGCGGGGTCTGGTGGTGGTGAGTGCGATGACGGTCATGCCGGCTTTTTTGGCGGCCTGGACGCCGGCCATGGCGTCTTCGACGACGACGCAGCGGTCGGGTGGGAGTGCGAGTTTTTCGGCGGCTTTGACGAACGTATCGGGGGCTGGTTTGCCGTGCTTTACATCTTCGCCGACGACAAAGGCGTCGAAGTAGTGACCTACGTGGATACGCTCGAGGACAAAATCGAGGTTGGCGCGGGGGGCTGAGGAGCCGATGGCTAGGAGAAAGCCGCGTCGTTTAAGGTCGGCGAGCAAATCCTTTGCTCCGGGGGCGAGTATCGACTTATCATCGATAAGGTCGCGATATCGCTGCTCTTTCCATTGGGAGAGTCTTTCGATTTCTTCGGGTGGTACGTCCTGACCGGCCAGGATGGGGATTATCTGGTAGTTTTGCATTCCGAAGGTGTTGTAAAAGAATTCACTGGTTATTTCGAAGCCTTCTTTTTCGGCCAGGTCGAACCACGACTTTTTGTGAAATTCCGAGGTGTCAATAATGACACCGTCGAGGTCAAATATAACGCCGATTTTACCTGTTGCCGTTGTCATTCGTGCTTTCCTATACCTAAGAACCTTAAATTTACCCCAAAATAATATCGACGCGATGAAAAGAAGAATTGGCGGCCTATTTGTGGCAGTTTGGATATCAATTAGCCCGCTAATAGAAGGGTTAAGGTCATGTAGATAGCGACACTGATGGAGTCGTTAGCGGTGGTGACGAGTGGGCCGGAGCTGATGGCGGGGTCGATGCCGATGCGGCGGAATAAGAACGGCAGAAACAGTCCGAGGGTGGTGGAGACCATTATGGCTGAGAACATGCCGATGCCGAAAGCGAATACAACGCGAGAGTGTTTGACAAGGTCGGTCTGTATTTCGCCGGGACCGGCGAGTAATTGGGGCAGGAACGCACAAATCAGGCCGCCGACAATACCGCAGCTAATCGCCACGATGAGGGCGATGCGGACTTCGCGGGTGAAGACCTGGGTCAATCTCAAGGCGGCGAGGTGGCCGGTTGCGAGGCCTGAGACTACGATGGCGGAGGTTTGCAGACCCGCGTTGCCGCTGATGGCGCCAATCATGGGTGCAAACGCTGCCGCCGCCACAAACACTATCCTATAGTGGCTTTTGAATAACATCAGAACCAGGGCGGTAATTGAAGTGCCGAGCAGACAGGGCAGCAGCCAGGTCATTCTGACGCGTGCGGCGTGCAGGACGGAGACATCTTCAAGCTCGTCGGGGTCGGTGCCGGCCATGGCGTAAATATCTTCGGCGGCTTCTTCCTGTGCGACCTCGATGATACGGTCGGCGGTAATTCGGCCGATGAGTTTGTGGTTTCTGTCGAGGACGGGGGCGACAATCAGGTCGTTTTTGCTGAATATGTTGCGGACCACTTCCTGGTCGGCATCGGCGGTAATGTAAATTGCGTCGGGGTCGATCAGGTCTATCATGAGAGTTTCTTCCGGGGAGGTAAGGAGGTATCGGATGCGGACGTCTCCGACGAATCGGCCGGTCTTGTCAACGACATAGATGGAATAGAAATCCTCATCAATTTCGGCGGCGCGGATTCTGTTGATGGCCTCGGCGACGGTGGCATCCTGGGGGACGCTTATCAGGACCGGATCCATAATGCCGCCGGCCGAGTCCTCGGAGTAGGTCATCAGTTTCATGATCTGGGCCGAGTCGTCCGGCGTCAGGCTCCGGAGGACTTTTTGTCGTGCTTGCTCGGGCAATTCAGCCAGCAGGTCGGCGGCGTCGTCGAGGTCGAGTTCTGAAAAGAGACTGTTTATCTCATCTTGTCTGAGCAGTTCAAACAGCTCTGCGCGTGTGGCTTCGTCAACCTTTTCCAGGACCTCGGCGGAGACCGGCTTTTGGAGCAGGTCAAAGATAATGCGTCTTTGCTCATTGTCGAGAAGCTGGACTATTTCGGCGATGTCGCTGCTTCGCTGCTCGTTGAGCAGGCGGCCCAGGGCAGTACGGTCGTCGGTTTCGAAACAGAATATAATCTGGTCCAGTAGTTGTTTTTGTTCGTCCAGCATTGAAATGCTCCGGCAAAAGCCAAAAATCGAATTTGGCCGATCGGATGATATAATAACTGAATTACTTTTGTCAGCCAATTCTTTTTTGCATTGTGGCAGGGAATATTGGCGGGTGTGACGTGACTGGATTGCTTTTTTGCAACTGGCGATAGACATTCAAAGAAGAAGATTGTTTTATGAAACAAAAGTCGCTGTGGTATTATGAGGAGATTATGAATGATGTTTGCCTTGAGGGTGATACGGGCAAAGGAAAATGCGATGGAAGAAAGTGTCCGTACTATTGTGCACGGCATTAGCGGCAACGGGTATGACGGGACGTTAACTGGGAGCCGGACAGCCGACGGGAGGTTCGCCCGGGGGCGTGTGGGGGTACAGCCGGTGGGACCCATGGTCCGTATGGTGTCTTGGAGTTCTGTGGCAGGGCCTCACCAGGCAGTGATAGAATTTGAGGGTGGGGCCGGAAAAGAGGAAAATATGCTTGTCCGGGATGGGCTTTTGGTGTACAATATAGATTGTCGTAGGTCTGTTTGAGGTGCTGGTCTGGTTTTTTTTTGGAGAACAAGAGGCGATGAGAAGCTTTGCTTATGGGACGTTAGTAGTTTTGGCAGTGGCAACAGGGGTGTGCGTTGCTGCGCCTGAGCCGGCCATAGTACAGGGGGCGGGCGAGTATACGGTAGACGTAACATTTGAGCACCCGCAGCAAATTAGCTGGCAGGGTGGCGACGGCAAGCCGAGGCTGTTCTGGTATACGATAGTAACGCTGACCAATAGAACAAAGCAGGATGTTGATTTCTATCCAAAGTGCGAGCTTGTTACGGACGGGTTCCAGGTCATACCGGCGGGCATTAGCACGCCGAGGGCGGTTCTTGAACAAATAAAAAAGCGTCATAAGAGCAGGTATCCGTTCCTTGAGTGCTTGGGAGAGACAGGTAATAAGATACTTCAGGGTCAAGACAACACGAAGGACATCGCGATTATATGGCCTGATTTCGATGTGCAGGCCAGGAGTATAAAGTTGTTCATATCGGGCCTGAGCAACGAAACGGTGGTTATTGACCATCCGGTTGCGAAAGATGAGGGGGGCAATCCCAGGAAGGTTTACCTTCGCAAGACCCTTGAGTTAAGTTACGGTCTGGAGGGGGACACGAGGCTAAGGTCTTATATAAAGTTGATTTACAATGGCAGGCGGTGGGTAATGCGGTAAGAGGGGGGATTGCGGGGCAGGAGATTCATCGGATAAGAGGCAAGCGGGGGCCCAGTATCCTGGCACAGACCTTAAAATAAATGCGCGAACCCGGCTGGGGGATGGGGCCAAAAAGTGCGTTTCATCCGAGCAAAAAAAATCACAAAAATGGCCGCTTTTGCGGTCAGTTTTTTTTACCCGCGTGTGCGAATTGTACGATAAGAATATATCGGATGTGAACGGTTTTGAGCTTGTCAAGGAAGACTTGCGGTCGGATTAAGTAGTTTGGAGTTTTCAGGTTGGGTTCTTGTGTAGTCGTGTGGCGCGGTCGGAGAGGGCAAGGCCCACCTGTAGGACAAAAAGAAAGGGAAAAAAGATGCCAGTAACGAAGACAAAACAAAGAAGCATGACAATGACCGAGATAAGAAACAAGGCAAAAGGACTCGGGATCAACCCCGGGACTATGCAAAGAGTGGAACTTATTCATTCCATCCAGAGAGCAGAGGGCTGCACGCCGTGCTATGGGAGGTCGAACGGCCAGTGCGGGTACACCGGCTGCTGCTTCATGCCGGATTGTCTTACCACAAGGCTGTAATTTGGTGGTGCCTGTTGCGGGTAAGTCAAGAAGTAAAGGCAGCGGTCTGCGTCAAAAGGGCATAGGGCAAAAGCCGGAAAGTCGGGCTACACGCCGCCGAGGTGGCGGGAGGTGAAATTCAAGCTGAGAGATTTACCCGGCAGGCCGCCCGGGAAAGGCGGCGGGGCCGGATAAGAGCGGCGGAATGTCGAGAGGTCGGCGCGGAAAGCAAAAGGGACGGCCGGGGCCGTCCCTTTCGTATTGGCAAGATTTTTGCCGGTTCTTAGCAGCGCGGTCGTATTCGTAAGCGCCCATATCAACGTCATAATCAATGATGCGGTCGCTGCCCTTGATGTCAGTATCCGCGTCCTTACAGGGCTGGCAGATTGCAGGCTCAGGCTGGCAGGAGGCGGTGGCGAGTGGGATTCTGACAGTTACTGGTCGCCCCGGACAGCCTGTTTTTTGGGGCTGGGAGGGGGAGTTTTTGCAGGCACGAGGGCGGAATCAGGGTGGGTGGTGGGTAACGTACGTCAGGTAGTGTCCCTTGCCGGTGGTGTCGTTGGGCTGCGAGAATGGGGGTTTTGGGCGGTGAAAAAAAATACGGCGAGGGGGAAATATTTTGTTGATAGCCGATATGGGGGCCGGTATTATGAGGCGGTATTAAGGGTTATTCTTTAACATCCCTCGGAGAATAATCCTGGCAAAAGGCGAGGGGAAGTTTTATTGCAGGCTCGAAAAAGCCTAAGGAGAGCATTGTGGCAAAGGGCAAAGTAAAATGGTTTAATGAGAAGAAAGGGTTCGGATTCATCACTCCCGATGATGGCGGCGAGGATTTGTTTGTGCATCACTCGAACATCGTGGCACAGGGGTTCAAGTCGCTTAGTGACGGCCAGGAGGTGGAGTACGAGGTTGGAGAGGGGCGCAAAGGCCCACAGGCAACCAATGTGCGTCCTTCCTGAAGTGAATCCTGGTATGTGAGAATAGACAACCCAAGGGTCCCGCTGAAAGGCGGGACTTTTTTATTTATTGCCGATGCCGGCTGTATCGGTATTGCGTATCGTGGATTGGGCCGCTCCGGCGTTGGGGCCGAAAGGAAAAACGGAACCGCGGCGGTCAGCTCAGTCTTCTTTCAGCTTTCTTACGGTTTTCATCAGTTCGGTGAGGCGCCATTCGAGAGAGGAAAGAATCCAGAACTCGAAGTGGTTTACGCGCATCTGGCAGTGTATCAAATAGATTATTTTTAGCGAGAGGGTTATGGTGGCCAGCTCAATCATCAAGAGCCGCAGTTCTTGGCCGCCGATTATGGACAGCAGGACGGAGACCACGATTACGGCTATAAATACGGCGTTGATGAGCTTGGTGCGAAATTTGGGTACGCCGCCGATTTTGCCGATGATGGCCCTGACGCGTTCCTTTTCGTGCTGGAAGTGTTCGAGTTCTTCCCTGAGGTCCCTGAGTTCGTCGTGCAGGTACTCATTTTCGTTTTCCATAAGCTGCCTTTCCGCTGAAAACAGTCGGACTGATGTATATTTTACGTGCGGGTAGGATAACTCTTACACGGCCGGTTTTCAAGGAGGCGACAAGTTATTGTTTCGGGCCGCAGATGAGGGCGGGAGGAACTTTTGGAGCTAGGGCGAAGGCGGGATTGACAAAAGCCGGTTTTGGCTGTAGTCTACCGGCGTGGTTTTTCTGCGAATGGTTTACAGATAAGGAGAATTGGGATGCAAAGGAGACAGGTCTTTTTGGCGTCTGTGTTGGCTGGTCTGGTGATGTTCGGTCAGGGTTGCATGGTGGCGGCGGTTGGCGCCGGTGCGGCAGGGACGGTGGCCTACCTCAAGGGAGACCTGGAGGCGGTGGAGTCGAAGAACATAGATACTGTTTACAGAGCGACGAAGGCGGCGTTGAACGAGATGGGATTAAAAGTGACTAAAGACTCGAAGGACACGTTAGGAGCTGAGATTGTGGCGCGCGACGCGGGGGATAAGAAGATTACAATAAAGCTCAAGACAACGGCGGAGAACACGACGAAGCTTTCCATCCGGGTGGGTATGTTCGGGGACGAGACGAAGTCGCGGCTTATTTACGACAGGATAAGAGAGAAGCTTTAGTGGGGGCTTGCGCAGGGGTTCAGAGCGAGTTTTCTCTTCGCAAGGGTTATTTTTTTGGCAGGTCGAGGATTTTGTTACATCTGGGGCAGGCGACTTTCGGGCTTTTGAAGTTTGGTGGTATTTTGAGTATGAGGCCGCAGGCGCAGGTCAGGAATATGAACTGGTTGACCCTGCGCATGATGTCGCCGACCTGATGCATTTGTTTTTGCAGCAGCTCTTTCTTTTTGGCTTCGGCGCCGGCCTGGCGGAGGGCGATTTCCTCTTTGGTCAAGGCGGCGGGAGGGACAACAGTTCTGGTGTGTGTTACGCTGGTGAAGGCATCCGAGTAGTCCTTGAAGGATGCGCCGTGGGCCATATTTCGGAGGATTCGTATGCGTTCGGAAATAGGCGGATGCGTGCTGGTCAAATCGGATAATTTCATCTGTTTTTTTTTCTTGAAGGGATTGACGATGTACATCGGGGCGGTGACTTTGTTTACGGCCGCCAGTTCCGGCGACGTGTCGCCGGCGATTTTTTCGAGGGCGTCGGCCAGACCTTCCGGGTAGCGGGTGAGTCTGGCGGCGCCGGCGTCGGCGAGATATTCGCGCTTTCTGGAAAGGGCGAAGTACAAAAGCTGCGCCATTATGGGCGCGAGAACAGCGGCGATTACCGCGATTAGAAGCATGAGCAGCTGCGCCTGCCCTGCGTTTTTGCCGCCGGAGGAATATCTTCTGCGGGAGCCGGTCATTGAGCCATAGAACATACTTCTGAGGAACACCTGTGAGAGCAGCACTATTGAGCCGAGCATGATTCCGGCAAGCGTCACGAAAAGGATGTCACGGTGGAGGATGTGACTGATTTCGTGGGCGATGACGCCCTGCAGCTCGTCGCGGTTGAGCTTGGCCAGCAGGCCTGCGGTGACGGCGACGGAGGCGGATTGGGGTGTTCGCCCGGTGGCGAAGGCGTTGGGGGCGGGGTCGTTGATGATGTAGATTTTTGGCATAGCGGGCAGGCCGGCGGCGATTTTCATCTCTTCGACGATGTTAAACAGTTGCGGATGAACATCATGGGTAACCGGCGTGGCCTTGCTCGCAGCCAGGAGGATTTGGTCGCCGCTGGCGAAGCTTACCATCGTGAGCAGAAGCCAGACACCGGCGGCGATTAAAAGGCCCACCAAGCCGCCGTCGGCGCCCACGAAAGCCAGGCCGATAAAAAAACCGAGCAGCATCAGGCAGGCGGCCATTATTACCAGCAGGATGATGGAGTTCCTTTTATTGGCCCGTATTAATTCCCACATAATTAGTGTTGAATATTGAGTTTTGAGTTTTGGGTCGAGTCATGTTACCTGTTATCAACACGTGCAGCTTTCTTGACCAGAGGTCTGCCCCGCCGGTTTTGGGGAGTTAATAGCCATTCCGGCCCGGATTCTTTTTCTGCTCCCGGGCGCCGGAGCCTTTTCTACATTGGTGCAAATAACCACACCTTACGGCAGAAGCCGATTTGGTATCTCGACGTACCCGGATTATTTCGGCCAGGTACGGAGCTTTGTGATTCTCAGGGCGACATCACAGTTTCTTTGTTCAGCAATGTTCCCGGCCATTCAACTGAAACTTACCTTCGGCACCTCTCGTTCAGCGGGCGCTTCGATTTCGAAGAAGTCACGTCTGGTGAAGTTAAACATATTCGCAATGACGTTGGACGGGAACATCTGGATTTTGTTATTAAAGAACAAGACCTGGTCATTGTAGTTTTGTCGGGCGAAGGATATCTTGTTTTCGGTGCTGGTCAGCTCTTCCTGCAGGGCGAGGAAATTCTGATTGGCCTTGAGGTCGGGATAGTTTTCGACGACGAGCAGGAACTTGCTTAGGGCTTCGCCGAGTGCGCCTTCGGCCTTTGAGGCTTCGGCGACGCTTTTGGCTCCCATGGCCTGGCTTCGGGCCTTTGTTATCTCCTCGAAAGTCTGGCGTTCGTGCTTCATATAGCCCCTGGCGGTTTCGACGAGATTGGGAATCAAATCGTGCCGGCGTTTTAGCTGGACGTCAATCTGTGACCAGGCATTGTCGACCTGATTTCGGAGTCGTATCAGGGCGTTGTAGATGCCGATTACAAAAAGAATGAGCAAAACAACGACCGCAGCGACAACAATCACTGGCGTCATAGTTTTCTCCTTTAAGAGTATGCTCTTGGTGTTTTTTTATTGTGAGCGCTTTTTGAGCACGAGCGCCACAACAAGAATGATCGCGCCGCCGACGAAAAGTATGATGCTCCATTTTCCCATAGCTCTTTCTCCTTCTTAAAGAATAAGTTATTGTTTTTCTGTATTCTGTTTTTGGCCGAACATATCAGCCAGTAGTCTCTGGATTTTACTATCTTTGTCCAACCGGGCCCTACATAGAATATCCTGAAGTTCGCCTTTGTCAAACCATAAGCCGTCGCCTTTCGAGCATTTGTCGAGCACAAGGATGGGACCGGAGGCGCCGACGGTGATTTTTTGCATTTTTTTCAGGCATATCGGGCATTTTCTAGGTGTTTCAGGGCAAGCAGCGTCGACGTGGAACGAATCGAGCAGTTCGCGTGCCTGTTCGGGATTGCCGAGCAGCATTTCGAGTTCTCCGGCGTCGAGCCAGATGCCGCCGCAGTCGATACAGTGGTCAATCTCGACGTCGGCGAGTTCAAGAGTAATCATCGCGTTTTTGCAGACGGGACAATCCATAAAATTCTCACCTGAGCGAATTCTCCTGTTGGGGTATATTACATTTGTTGGGTCTTCAGGTCAAGAAGAGGGTGGCGGGCAGCATCTTTTTTTTTGCAATACAAGGTTAGTTGTGCATTCGGGTTCGGAGTATGCAGGATGTACATGAAAGGTTATCGACACGAGAGAGGATAGTGAAGATGGTCAGAGTGGGCAAAGTTAAGAACGGTGTTGCTTTTTTGTGGCGTCACGGCATTGGTTTGAGTCCCTCCCAGCGAACGGTCCAGTTTCCGTCGTTGGGAAAGCCGGGTGTGTGTTTATCGGTCGCACCGTCCCATCCGGCGGCCATCATGGCGACGGTGGCCAGGAGGCCGCCATTGGCGGGCAGATACGCGGGTAGGTCCTCGAACTGGTAACAGTGACCGTTGGGCAGCCAGCGGTTTCCTCGGGCGTCCTTCATTAAAGCGTCGATGGCCAGCTCTCCTTCGCCGAGGCGTGCGGCGGTCATTGCGAGCATGGAAAAGTCCCAGCCCCAGGTGGTGTCCCAGTTCCACGTTTCCATGACCTTGCGGAGTGTGCGGCGCATAATTTCACGGTCGGCCATGTCACCCGGTAATACACCCAGCGGGGCCACGAAGGAGGGATGACCGCTGCGATGCATAAAGGAATCCGGGACTGATTCGAGTTCCACATAGAGGCCGTCTCTTGCCGGCAGGGGGGAAAGATTTTCGAGGACGCGGTCCCATTCGCGATTCGGCGGCAGGCCGAGGCGCTGTCGCCATTTCCGGGCGACCTCGAGGCCGAAATGCCAGTAAGCAAGTCCGTACGCTGGATTCAAGCCGTTCGCTTTCTCATTCAGGTAATTCTCAGATGCCGGTACGACGGGCGGCCCGAGGACATAGCGCCGGCGGTCCTGGTCCCAGGCGGCGAAGGACGCCATGAACTCGGCCGACTCAAAGACGATGTCTTTGTAATTCTCAAGGGTTTCGCGGTCGGCGTGAGCGCGGTAACAAAGCTCCGCGTAATAGATGGGGTGCCCCTGCTGCCAGATGAGGAACGGTTCGACGTAAGAAGGCATCTGCACGGCGTCGGGGCCCATGCATTTTTCCCATCGGGCGCCGGTGTAGCCTTCACGTTTGGCCCTGGCCTGGGCATTAGGAAGGATCTTTTTATAGAAGGGGAGGCTTTTCTCCAGCAGGTGAATCCGTCCCCAGAGGGCGAAATGGACGGCGTGCCACCAGTGCATTTCGAGGTGGAATTTTCCGTGCCAGCTGTTGTGGGTCAGGCCTGACTCCTGAGGTGGAAGCGAGCCGGCACACTGGATGGCTGTCAGGTACTGGGACAGAACGATGCGGCGTTCGAGTTCATGTGCGCGCGGGTCTTTGCTGGCGGCCAGGTCGATAGCGCCGCCTTGCGACCAGAAACGCTTCCAGTGGTCACGTGATGCCGCCTCGGTCTCGGAAACGGATGGCACGGACCGGCCTATCGGCTTAGGCGAAAAGGCGCAGACGAATTCCAACCGGTCGGTTTCAATCTCGGGTGCGAATATAAACTTGTGCTTCTGCGGCTGTGAGATGGCGGCTGCGGGTGAGCAAAGTAAGGCTGCACTATATGTGTCATTATCCAGTTTGCGTTCGAAATCAAAGCGGTTTGGGGCTGTTGAGCGCATCAGTGTTTCGTGGTTGTCAGGGTGGTCCCAGTCGGCGGTCTTCTTGCTCCAGTCCTGAAATTGCCTGCCGAGACTGCCTACGCCGTAAGGGAAATGGAGAACAAGCTTTAACTGTCCGGTCCTGATCAGGTCGGAGGTGATGCGTACGGCAATCGCGTCTTCTGTCGGGTGGCAGGTTGTCTGTACATTTACCTTGTGTCCTTCCGCGTTGAAGGAACTGGTAATGATGCCGGTCCAGAGGTCGAGGGTTTGTCTTATGTCGGTTAATTGTTCGGGTATGATTTGTTTGCCCGAGGAGGTTCGCAGTTGGAGGCCTACTCTTCCGAGGTCCAGCCGGTGTGGATTGGCTCTCAGCCAGCGGACCTCCGCTTCGCGCCCTTTAACGCGGCTGTAGAGGCAGCCGACTTTTCGGCCGTGACTTTCGAAGTACGTAAGGGGGAAGTTCTTCACGTTGTAGCCGGCGGGATTTGGAAGGGTGTGCCAGCCCCATTGTGATTGGGTTGCGAGTGGCATCCCTTTGGCGTAGAAGTCAGGGAAGGTTTGCAGGCCGGTAATGTCGGCGGTAAAGGCAAACTCGCCGTTGCCCACCGACAACGGGCAGAAGGGGTCAGGTTTACGAACGACGGGATTGTGGCGGGTCACGAGGGCGTAGCGGTCGATTGGGGTTATGCTTTGTGTTGTTGATTTGGCCGGTTCTTCAGGTGCGGCCGAACACAGTGAAAGGACGAAGGTCGGTAACAGGATGGAGATTATTAACAACTTGAATTTTAGGTTGTATTCTCTGGGCTTAATCATTTTGTCATACTCCGGTCAAAACTTGCGGATGGTTAGTTGAATGTTATATTGAGTTTGCCTGCCGGTCAAGTAAACCTGCGGGGCAGAGTTTTTTGGCGGATGGGGCCTTCCGTCAGTCGGGCGTTAGAATGGAGTGAAGGCAGGAAGTTAAAGGTGGAATAGGGAGATTGGGGAATAGGGGGAAAATATTTGTTCTTGACGGGCGGGTAGACAGCAGATAGCGTATAGCGTGCAAAGGGCTTAAAGGATTGAAGGGGCCGGAATATGATAGTTGACTGCCATACTCATATAAATTGTGCCGCTGGTGATATTGATGCGTCGGCGCATCTGGCGGCGGCAGAGACAGTGGACGTCTGCATAGTATTGGCTGAGGCTGCCGAGTCGAGCGAGGAGGCGAATACGAGGCTCTCGGAGTATGTTGGCAGACATAAGGAAAAGATGATAGGTTTCGGAGTTGTCGAGCCTACGAGGGACAATGTGGGCGTCAAGAACCTGACGTATCTGACCGATAAGCTCGGGCTTAAAGGGGTGGTGGCTTATTGTTCGAGATGCGGTTTTCATCCGGCCCACAGCAGGGCGATGCGGTTCTATGATTCTGCGCAGGAGACTGGGCTGCCGGTCTTCTTTCATAACGGGGGCACTCTGGGGCCTGATGCGGTGCTGGAGTACGCACAGCCGTTTTTCCTGGATGAGGTTGCCAGGCAGTTTCCAGGGCTGAAGATTGTCATTGGGGCCATGGGTATGCCCTTTGTCGAGCAAACCTTATCTATGGTGGCCAAGCATAAGAATGTGTATGCGGATTTGACGATAAACCCGAGCCGAGTCTGGCAGGTTTATAATGTGGTTATGGCGGCCCATGAGTGGGGTGTGATGGGTAAGTTATTGTTCGGGAGCGGATTTCCGTCAGGCAAGGCCGGAGAATGTATGGAGGTGCTGCTGGGTTTTAACAAGCTTCTGGCGGACACGAATCTGCCGACGGTTCCCCGTGGACAAATTCGACACGTCATTGAACGAGATACGCTCGAATCTCTTGGCATAAAAAGGTGATAGGGCTTGTTGGAGTAAGTTGCAGGGAGGTAATTTGCGATGCCTGAGCTTTTGGAGGAGCAAAGAGAAAGCTGGGGGACGCGGGGCGGATTTATTCTTGCGGCGATTGGCTCGGCGGTGGGTTTGGGTAATCTGTGGGGGTTTCCGTACAAACTTTACAGCTACGGGGGCGGTGCGTTCTTAATTCCGTATGTAGTCGCGTTGCTTGTGGTCGGCATTCCTTTGATGATTCTGGAGTTCAGTCTGGGTCACTATACGCAGCGGGCGGCGCCTGATGCGTTCAGGCAGGGACACAGGCGTTTTGAGATTGTCGGGTGGTGGGGCATTATTCTGGGTTTTATCATTGTAACGTATTATCCTGTGATTCTGGCATATTGCTTCAGCTTCTTATGGTACAGTGTCGAGGGCATGTTCAACGGAGGGTATCTGCCGTGGGCGGGTGCGGGTATCGAAGGAGTTGCGAAGGCACGTGATTTTTTCTTTCAGACATATCTTGGATACCAGGAAGGGTTGGCGCCGGTTGGTTTACAATGGAAGATTGTGTGGCCTCTGGTCATTGCGTGGCTGTCGATGTACTTTTGTATTTTCCGGGGTGTGAGACTGGTGGGCAGGATTGTATGGCTGACGGTGCCTCTGCCGTGGCTGATGCTGCTTATACTGGCGGTGCGGGGTTTGACGCTGGAAGGGAGCATGCAGGGTCTGGCTTACTATCTGGACCCGGTGTGGTCGGAACTTGCCAAGCCTGTTACGTGGCGTTACGCGTTCGGCCAGGTGTTCTTTTCGCTGAGCCTTGCATTCGGCGTGATGATTACATACGCCAGTTTTCTGCACAGGAAGAGCGATTTGAATAATAACGCCGCGATTATCGGTCTTGCGGACTTTGCCACAAGTTTTGTTGCGGGGCTTGCGGTATTTGCGACGCTGGGTGGTATGGCCTATGTGACACAGCAGGCGGGCAGGCCTGTAGCTGTTGAGAAGGTGGCGGACGGGGGGCCATCGTTAGCCTTTGTGGCTTTTCCGTATGCACTGGCCCAGTTGCCTTATTCGGCATACTTCAGCTTTATTTTCTTTTTTGCCCTTATTACGCTGGGGATTGACTCGGCGTTTTCGATTACTGAGTCGGTTCTGGCCAGTATCGTGGACAAGACTGGCTGGAGAAGGGATTTCGTGCTGCCCGGAATGAGTGTGGCGGGATTTGTGTTTGGGCTGATTTATGTGACAAAAGGAGGGTTGAACTGGCTGGGAACGATAGACGGATTCGTTAATGGGACCTGGGGTATAGCATTTCTGGGTCTGCTGGAATGTTTAGTTCTGGGGTGGTTGTGGCGGATTGGCACGCTGAGACGCCATGCCAACAGCCGAAGCGACTGGAAACTGGGCAAGTGGTGGGATTACCTTATTCGATTAGTGATTCCGACGGTGCTCGGTACGCTTTTCTTCTGGCAGCTTTTTGATGACGTCAGGGGCGAAAGCGGCTTCTTGAGGAACTCTGAAGGCGAATGGATATTGCCGAACTGTGTTGGGCTTGGGGTTGTGGGGCTTGCGCCGGTGTTGGCGGTTGTCCTGAGTCTGGTCAGAGGTCGGGGTACGGCTGGAGCGGGAGGAGATGAAGAGCAGAATTCAGCCGTAAGAGGCAGGTTGGTTGGTGTAATATCGCTTGTGATAGGGCTGATTCCGGCCGCGTTATGTTTAATTATGTATATGGCCCCTGTAGGGGATGTGGCACAGAGACGATTTGGGAAAGTGATTCTCTGGGCGTTGCCGGCTGGAGGGATTCTCGGGATGGCGCTAAGCAACTACGCTGTGGAAAGATACAACACTTCGAGCACGCAGGCGTCATGGTTGGCGCGGTGGGCGGGAATAGCGGCAACAATGGATGTGAGCGCATTTCTGGCGTTGGTCCTGTTTGGCCTGACGCGCGCGATAAAACCCGCAGAAACCTTATCGCCTATTCGGGACAGATTGAGCGGTGTTGCGTTTGTAATCCTCGCGGCGGTATTGTTGCTCATTGTAGGGGGCATGGGGTGGTGTTTCTACAAGGCGCTGGCAGCAACCAGCAGCGCAGCCGAACCACAGTCGCCGGCCGAGGTTGGAGATTAGCCGCAACGACAGGAAGCGAGGAATCGCAGAAGCTATTTGACGCCTTTGGTGCTGTTGCCGGTGTATTTGTCGACGCAGGCCTTTTCCAGGTCGACGCTGCTTATATTTGCAAGCGTACAAAGCCACGCAAATACATCAGCAAACTCCTCTGTCCTGTTTTTCTCATCCTTACCGGCCAGAGCAGTGGCGAGCTCCCCGACCTCTTCGATAAACCACATAAAAGTGGCAGGGATTCCCCGTTTCCTGTCGCGTTCTTCGTATTTCTGCGCAATTAACTGTTGAAACTGGCTAATATGCATGCTTTTTTTGCGCAGGTCAGCCGTTCAACAAATCCCCGAGCTTTGCCTTTTCGAAGACGTTCCTGGCCTGGGCAATCGCTTTTTCGTAGATTTGCTCGACCTTGGCGCTGAATCTTTCGCCTTTTGCGTGCTCTGCCAGGTTTAACTGGCTGATCATGGGCCCATCGACGGCTTCAATAACATTCAACAAAGTGATTTTTTTCAGGGGTCTTGCGAGAGAGAAGCCGCCGCGCGGTCCTCTTTTGCTCCGGAGCAGGTTTGCCTTGACCAACTGCTGGAGAATCTTTAGCAGGTATTCCAAGGGGATATTATATTTCTTGGCAATGTCCTGAGACAAAATAATCCCTTCCTTCTGATGCTGGGCGATATAGCCTGCCGCCAGCAGCGCGTAACCTGTTGATCTACTGATTTTCATTTTAGCCTCCTTTTCAAAAATAAGGCAACAGTTATTAAAAAAGTACTCTTACACACAATACCGAGTTACCGGACAACCCAAAAACGAGCAGAAATAATACTTAACTTGGAACTTTTTTCAAGGGTCTCTTAGACCAAAATCACAATTGCCAGCTTACTTTGGCATAAAACAAGCCGGGAAACAATACCCACCGGCATAATTTTTTTGTACTCGGGGTGCGGGCATTAGGAGATGTCAAGGTTCAATCTGCAAGGAGCACCCAAAATATTATCCCCAGTTTATGTTAATTTGCAAGATTTTTGCTTTTCAAAAAGCATAAAACTCACAAGCAACAAATATTTATCGAAAAATCCATTAATGCAAGAAGTTTTTTTGAAAAATAGCAAAATTTTTTAAAATTTCTTTTTGGTGTGTAAAAAACTTGACATTTGAGCGGTTGTACTATAGGATTGCGGCCGAATTTGGGTTTTTGTCAGGGAGATGTATATATGGCTCAGGTTAGGCCGAAGATAAGTGTAGAGTATGCCGAAAAGGCAACAGTGGTTACTTTAGCCGAAGAAAAAATCCTCGAAGAAGAGGATGTTCGGGCCCTGCAGGAATCTATAATGTCAGTTATTGACCAATCCCGGCGTATAAACCTGGTCCTGGACTTTCGCAACGTCCGTTTTTTGTCGTCAGCGGTTTTGGGACTTTTGATACGAGTCAGCAAGAAGGTCTACGAGAACGACGGCCAGCTAAAGCTTTGCAGCATAAGCCCCAAGCTTCACGAGATTTTCAAAATAACGCGTTTGACGAAGATTTTCGATATTCACCCCGACGTGGAAAGTGCACTTGGAGAATTGTCTGCCGCGGATTAAGTAACGATGTTTTGGGTCTGCCTCGGCGGTTGGAAGGACGCGAAGGAGCCGATAGCGTTGGCTTAGGCAACAAATTGAGAGAACAAAAGTCTTGCAGGATCGAGAAACTTGGGGATAATCTGCGTGTTATGCGTAATTGGACCTTGACATGTCTTGATAGCCACGCCTGTTTGAAAAAGTGCTTTTGGCCGATTTTAGGTTAGTTGCAGGGAGATTTCGAGAGAATATAAGCCTATGGTATCGAAAACGCCAGCCGGTCGTTCAATAGTTATCACAAGCGTGCCATCGGCCATTGAGGGGATATGCCAGCGGATTTTGCCTGAGCTAAAGGCCCATAACTACAGCGAGGAGGATGTATTTGCTGTTCATCTTGCCCTGCAGGAGGCTTTTCTCAATGCTCTCACACATGGTAATAGAATGGACGCAAAGAAGGCGATTAAGATTGACTATTCGGTTGCGCCGGATAAGATTGAGGTTTCAATGACGGACGAAGGCGACGGGTTTGACCCGCAGAGCGTACCGGACCCGCGATGCAGTGAGAATCTTTTCAAGACGGAGGGGAGGGGCTTGCTGTTGATACGCTCATACATGGATGTGGTGAAGTTCAACGGCCGCGGCAACGGCGTGCATATGATCAGATATAAGGAAAGACGCAATCGCCGTTAGGAATTGCATTTGACAAATGTTCGGCCAAAAATTGTTGCCGGATATTTCTAACGGGGCCGGCAGGCAAAAACTTCGGGGTGAATACTAAACGCCGAAGTGGTTTATTTTGAAAAAAGTCTGCGAGACGGTGAGGGGGGAATCCGAGAAGGGGACGGGGCAATCTTGGTTGGGCGAAAAATGGATAAGGGAACTAAGGTAAGGCTGTTTACGAGAGGTTTTTTTGCACTCTGTTTGTTTGTTCTGAGCGGTTGTATCAATGAGGATGAGGGGGCGCCTCAGATTGTTTCGGACCGTTCTTCAAACAGGCCTGTTCTGGCGCCGACTCCGACGCTGCCGAAGATTGTGAGGAACACCGATAGAGATGTTCCCGATGGGTGGGTGCCGCCTTCGGGGGTGGAAAAGAGTTGGAGGGCCATAATAATTCATCATTCGGCAACGGAAAGCGGCAGCGCAGCGGTGTTTGACAAATCGCATAAGGAAGTCAACGATTGGGATGGTGTGGGCTACGATTTTGTCATAGGCAACGGGACGGACAGCGGTGATGGGCAGGTCGAAGTTACGTTTCGGTGGCGGCAGCAGCGGACCGGGGCGCATTGCAAGACGCCGAAGAACTGGGCTAACGAAGAGGCGGTGGGGATTTGTCTTGTGGGTAATTTCAACAACGCGGTGCCTACCCCGAGGCAGATGTGGTCTCTTGTCAAATTAGTTCAGTTTCTCAAAGACCGGTATCGAATTCCGAGCAGCCGTATTTACGGCCATAGGAGCACCCCAGGCGCCCGCGTAACCGACTGTCCCGGCAGGAACTTTTCGATGGCCAAGTTTAAATCGATGCTTAACTATTGATTTTTGACGATATCCGCGTGCGAAGCCCGTTAGAAATATGATTTCTGACGGGGCGGGGCCAGATGCGATTTCTAACGGGACACGTCCTATAAACCCAAGTCTGAATTCAGCAACAATAGTTCCCTGCTGCAAGAGCGGCGAAAATTACTGGGCGCAGAAAGTCAGTATGCGGTTAGACCGAAGTTTTTGCTGGACAGGTTTTTGCAGGCTGTAGCAAGGAGCCGGTTAAATGGGTATGTACGATTCGGTGTTTTCTTCAAGCTGTGCGCTAAGCGAGCAGATAGCGCGGCACATGTTCGAGATACTTTCTGACGGGGGGGCGGTTATGGCAATCCTGGGCAGAGACGGACGTATCTGGTCGAGCGACTCTGAAAGGTTCACCAGGTTAAACCTCAGCGAGTCGTTTTTGGCGGAGCTCCGCGCCAAAATCGACGACGGCGCCGAGCCGGTCGTCACTCAAGTGGACGACTGCAGTATTGTGGCCGCACAACTGGCTACGGAGCGGACCGATTGCGGTTATGTGCTTATCGCGCTGCCGCAGTACAGCCCGGAGTTGACTTTGATAAACATTGAGCTGATTGAGATAGTACTCAATCAAATGGGTTTGATAGCCGAACTGATTGAGAAGAACAGTCGACTCTATGAACTTCAGATGAAGCATTTCAGTACGTCATACGGTCATAGCGAGATAGCTGCGAATTGACCACAGTTCTCCATTCCGATTGATGTTAAACGCCGATTCATCCTTCGTAGTAATACTACGGAGAACGGATTGCTGATTAGGTATTGACGAGCCCCGTTAGAAATAGTATTTCTAACGGGGCGAGCAGGATAAATTTATAATAATTCTTGAAACAATCATGAAAGTACAGGCGTATATAGTTAATTTCGAAGGTAATGCCGATTTTCCGTTATTGCGGTCTGAGTCGGGAAGGTCGTAGCGGCAGAGATGGAAGCACGGAAATTTTTTGATTGGTGAGGGATATGATTAGTGTTAAAGACTTGCGGCGCAGCTTCGGTTCTATAGTAGCGGTGGATGGGATATCATTTGAGGCTAAGCGGGGCGATGTTCTGGGGTTTCTGGGGCCCAACGGAGCCGGTAAAACTACGGCCATGAGGATGCTGGCGTGCTTTCTGACGCCGGATGGGGGTACGGCGACCGTGTGCGGGCATGATATTTTACGGGAGCCGCTGAAGGTGCGGCAGTCGCTCGGCTATCTGGCGGAGAATGCGCCGGCCTACAACGAGATGACGGTCGGCTCATTTTTGAATTTTGTCTGTGACGCACGGCGGATTTACGGCAGGGGCAGGAAAGACGCCTTGGCCCGGATTGTGACGCGGTGCTCTATCGAATCGGTTTATCATCAGACGATTGAAACGCTTTCGAAGGGGTACCGGCGGCGCGTGGGTCTGGCACAGGCGCTGATTCACGACCCGCCGGTGCTGATACTGGACGAGCCTACGGACGGTCTGGACCCGAATCAAAAGCATGAGGTGCGGCAGCTAATCAGCAGGATGGCCAAGGACAAGTGTATCGTCGTATCGACGCATATTCTGGAAGAAGTTGAGGCGGTCTGCAATCGGACCATCATAATTGAGAGAGGGAAAATACTGGTCGACTCTACGCCGGAGGAGCTTAAGCGGAAGTATCAAACAAGTCTGGACGAGGTTTTCCGGAAAATTACCAGACGTAAAAGCACTTAGAAAAGACTGAGGGCCGAGGCGAGAAGAATCGGTTTGAAGATTCGGCTTCAAGTTAAGGAGTTTGATAAATGAATGGTTTCTGGGCCGTGTGCAAAAGGGAGCTGAAAGGTTATTTTGCGACGCCGGTTGCGTACGTCTTTTTGGTTATCTTTTTGTTTTTCTCGGGTTACCTGACGTTCAGGCGGGGGTTTTTCGAGGTAGGCCAGGCGGACATGTATCTGTTCTTTTCGAATTTGCCGCTGCTGTTTGTCTTTATGGTGCCCTCGACGGCGATGCGTTTGTGGTCGGAGGAGCGCCGGAGCGGGTCGATAGAGCTTTTGATGAGTTTGCCTATTACGGTTACTCAGGCGGTTTTGGGCAAGTTTGTGGCGGCGTGGTTCTTCATAGGAATCGCCTTGTTGCTTACGTTTCCCATGCCTCTGACGGTATATTATCTGGGTCATCCTGATATCGGTCTAATCATAACGGGTTATCTGGGCAGCTTTCTGATGGCGGGCAGTTTTCTGGCGATAGGCTGCTTCTTTTCGGCGTTGGCCAAGAGCCAGGTAATCAGCTTTATTCTGGCGGTGGTGGCCTGTGCGGTATTGGTTTATGCCGGGATGCCCACGACGGTGAACTATCTGTCAACGTTTCTGCCGGCGGGGATTCTGGAGGCGGTTGAGAACATGGGTCTTCAAACACATTTTGAGTCGATTCAGAGGGGGGTGCTGGAGTTTAAGGATTTGTCGTACTTTGTTCTGCTGATTATCGGTTGGGTGGCGGGCTGTTCTATTATTCTGGATGAAAGGAAGGCCGCTTAATGAACAGGACACTTCGAGCAATTACAGCGGTAATATTTGTGGGTATTATTGTGTTTTGCGCTGTCAGTATATGCCAGAACGTAGGGGGGGCTCTGAGGGCTGATATAACCGACCAGAAACTTTATACTCTTTCGGCGGGCACCCGGGCAATAGTCGGCAAACTGAACCAGCCCATTAAATTGAAACTTTATTATACGAGAACGGCCGCACGAAAGGCGCCCGACCAGATTCGGTTTTACAACAATTACTATTATTTCGTGGAAGCGCTGCTGCGAGAATACGCCAGGGCATCCAGAGGTATGATAAACCTGGAAGTGATTGACCCTCGTCCGTATTCAGACCAGGAAGAAGAAGCTCTGCGTTACGGGCTGCGTCGCTTTCCGATAACGGACGAGGAGAGTTTTTTCTTCGGCCTGGTGCTTCAGACGGAATTCGGCGTGGTCAAGACCATTCCTTTCTTTTCGCCGGACCGGCAGAATTTCATTGAATATGACATCAGCCACCTTATTGACACCGCCATCACGCGGGAGAAGAGGCGTATCGGGGTTCTTAGCAGCCTGCCTGTGATGGGTGAGGACGTATCGGGGTACATGGCGTATCTGAGGCAGGTGCAGGGTCAGCCACCGTCGCCGCCGTGGACGATTGTGCAGCAACTTCAGCAGCAGTATTCGGTTACTAAGGTGGAACGCGAGGTCGAAGAGATTAAGGACGTTGATATTCTGCTGGTGATTCACCCGAAAGACCTGCCGGAAAAGACGCTTTTTGCTATCGACCAGTTTGTCCTGAAAGGCGGCAGGGCGATTATTTGTGTGGACCCGCGCTGCCTGGCGGATAACGTCAGGGACCCGATGGGAAGACAGACGGGCGAGCCCGGTTCGGAGTTGAACAAGCTTCTACGGACTTGGGGCGTGGAAATGCCGGCGGACACGTTTGCCGGGGACCGCTTCCTGGCGCTGGATGTGCAACTGGACCGGAATGAGCGGCTCCAGAAGCTCATTGGTTATTTGAGCCTGCCTCGTGAATGTGTGAACGCCGATAGCGTTATCACCGCAAATCTGAATGAGGTGCGGCTGCTGTTTCCGGGGGTGTTGGAGAAGACGACGGCCGCGGACGGTGACAAGAGTGGTGGGGGCAATGAGATTATCCCACTCCTGCAGACTACCGCCAGTGGCAATACCTGGAGAGTAGAAGGACCGTGGGATTGGATTCGGATAAATCCGGAAAAGATGATGAGTTATTTTAAGGACGGTTCCGAGCCGGTGGTTATGGGCTATCTGCTGAAAGGGCGTTTTAAGTCCAGCTTCCCGGACGGTATCGAGGTGGCTGATGAGACCGGCAAGGAAGGGTCCGGCGAAGACAAGAATGAAAGCGAGGGCGGTGATGAAGCCGCCAAGGAGAAGAAAGCTGCGAAGCGGCTTACGGGTTTGGCGGAAGCTTCAGCGGACTGCGCGGTGATAGTCTTTGCGGACGTGGATTTTATCAGCGACATGGTGGCGTATCGTGAGACCGTATTCGGTATGAAGATGGCGGTGGCCAACAATAGCGATTTGTTGTTGAACGCGATAGATGATTTGAGTGGTTCGGGCGATTTGATAGGCATCAGGTCGCGGGGCAACTTTCAGCGTCCGTTTGTTGTAGTTGATGAAATTGTCAGGAAGGCAGAGCAGGAAACCGCTGCGGAGGTGGGGAAAATAAATGAGGAAAAGGCGCGTTTGGAGAAGGAGCTGCAGCAAGTGGTATCCTCGGCAGGGAAAGGTGAGGAAGCCATAATTGCGCAGTCATTCCTCGACAAGCAGAGAGAGCTGGAGGTCAAGATACGGCAGACCGAGCGTGAGTTGCGCCAGGTGCAGAAGAAAAGGCGGGAGAAGATCGAGCAGTTGGGCGGTATGCTGCAGAACCTTAACACGTGGGCGGCGCCGGTGGTGATTCTGGTGATTGCAGTTATCTTGAGCATACGTCGAAGCGTGCTGCGCAGGCGGTACGTCAGTCACGCCAGTGATGCCTGAAAGACAGGGTTTTGTGTAGTTTTCTTGGGAGTCAATAATGAGCAACAGGAAACTTGCAATATTAGGCATTGTTGCGGCTTTGATGGTTGTCATATTAACCGTTACGGAGGCGCGCAAGCATATGGGGCCGGTTGGAGCGTCCGGTACCGCACTACCCCTGATCCAGGGTCTTGATCCCGCCAGGATTGCGAGTATCGTCATAGGCCGCGGCGAGGGCGTAACCAGGCTTGTCCGTCAGGGCAGGCGTTTTGTGGTTGAGAACAAAGACGGCTATCCTGCGTCAACGAGCAAGGTCAACAGGCTGATTGCCTCGTGCCTTGATATTCGCACGATGGAGCTGATAACCGGCAACCCGGCCAACCATGAAAGTCTGAACGTCAGCGAAGAAAAGGCCCAGAATATTGTCAAGTTTCTCGGCGGCGACGGGCAGGTTATTACCGGGGTCATTGTCGGTTCGAGCAGGCTGCCGGAGCTCCAGATGGAAAAGCGCAGCACGTATGTGCGGCTGATTGGGAGCAACGATGTTTATGAGGCGCAGGATGTGCCGCTGCCGGAAAGCTCACCGATGGATTATGTTGAGAAGGAAATTGTGGATGTTGACCGCAGCGACGTGGTCAGAGTCACGGTAATCGGGCCGGAAGGCAATTACACGTTGAGAGCTGACGACAGCAATGACGACAATATCGTGCTCGATGATATTCCGGAGGGAAAGAAATTGAAGACGAGCGATTGCAGGGAGGTGCTTTCGGCTTTGTCGAGTCTGTCCTTCAACGACGTAAAGAAAGAGTCATCTGACGAAGAGGGCAAATTGAAATTCGACAATACGTACGTTTCGGCGCTGAAGGACTCGACTGTATATACTTTCAAGATTGCCGAGGCAGACGGCAAGACATACGTCAAATGCAGCGCCCAGTACACGGGCGAGCCGCCCCGGATTCTCGAGTCCGGCGAAGAGCTCAAGGACAAGGAGGCGAAGCTGCTTGCTCGCGACCGCGCGGCCGATTTCACCAAAAGACATCAGGGGTGGGTTTATGAAGTTTCCGAATGGAAGGCAAAGAACCTGGTGAGGAAACTGGCGGACCTGCTCGAAGAGGAAAAACCAAAGGCACAAGAGCTGAAAGACGCCAACCAGCCATCCACTGGGGGTGCTGGCGGGCCGGCAGAGAGCACACAGCCGGAATAAAGGCCGAACAGCGGGTGATTGGTTTTCCGGAGGTCTTTATCGCCTTGTTAGATTGGCGCATAACCGCAATTCATCCTTCGTCGTAGTACCACGGAGAATGGAAGGGGCTTCCATTTTGGCACCGGACCGATATTGACCTTATCAAATCTGAACTTTTGATTGTGTTGGGGCGTCGAATCGCTATAATAGGGGCAGTTGGGCCGGCATGTGTATTTTTTCATTGACGGCTGGAGACCTGGCATGGTAAGTTTTTATGCGCCGGACCCCCAAAGGCCTAATAATTTATTAGAGGAAAAAAGTGGAATTTCAAGTTTTCAGACACGGCAGTGCAGTTGATAATTTTACGTTGTGCGGGGCCTATCTTTTCGGAACGGACGGAATGGCGATTCGGCGGGCGCAGGTCTCGCTGCGAGACGGCGTTATCGTGTGTGAGAAGACGAACCTGGAAACCGCGGGTCTGGCTTTGCTGTGGCCTGTAGAGGGTTTTGGGAAAGTTCTTTTGCCGACAACGTGTCTGCCGGAAAGGGATGGGCGGTATGTTTTGAATGTTGAGATAGCACGGGCCAAGCTGATGCATGTCATCAACAAGCAGGAGGATTGGGGGATTTTCGACGGGATGGAGGGTTTGGAAGACCTGTCGAAAGAGGCGCGGGGCTTGTTAATTGAGGCGATTCAAAATATTGGCGAGCCTCCTGCGGCGTCGAAGTTTGCGGATAAATCCCTGCAGAAGGCGACCGTTCTTTCGGAGAAGCTGGCAATGATGCAGGCGCAATCGCTTTTCGAGGCGCGAGGGAAGAACCACGGTTTCAGCCGGGGCTGCCTTGGGTGCAGAGTAGACCCGGGCCAGATTACCAATGCCGGGTATATTGAGAAACTGGTGGAGTTATTCGGATTTGTAACGGTGCCTGTGAATTGGGCTGCGATAGAGTCGAGCAGAGGCACCTATGATTTTTCGAGCGTTGACGCGTGTATTAACGCGCTTTGCAAGAAGAAACTGGCAATTTGTGGAGGTCCGCTGCTTTGTTTCTCAGATGCATACCTGCCGAAATGGCTGCTGCACAGCGGCGCGGGGTTTGAGAAGGTTCGTGAGACCGCCTATCGGTTTGTCGCAAGGATGGTTGCGCGATATGCCGGTATTGTGCATGCGTGGCGGGTTATAAGCGGGCTGAATGCGCTTAATCATTTTGGGTTCAGTTTCGAGCAGATTCTGGAGATGACGCGTGCGGCGAATCTGGCGGTAAGGGCCGTCAGCAACAGGGCGGTCAAGATAGTGGAGGTGAGCAACCCCTGGGGAGAGTATTACGCGACCACGCCGAATACGATTCCGCCTTTGGTATATATGGACATGGTGGTGCAGAGCGGGATTAATTTCGACGCGTTCGGGCTGCAGATGCGGTTCGGCAAGAACGAATCCGGGATGCACGTGCGGGACATGATGCAGATATCGTCCATTTTGGATTACTTCGGGGCTGCGGCCAAGCCATTGTACATAACGGAGGTGGAGGTTCCGAGCGAGAACGGCACGGGTTTGTACGAGCCGGAAGTTGCCGGGATGTGGCACCAGGAATGGGACCAGGCGAGGCAGGGACATTGGATTGAGCAGTTTTATAAAATAGCACTGAGCAAGCCGTTTGTTGAAACTGTCACATATTCCAACCTTACGGATACGACAGACAGTGCCATAGCCAGCAGCGGTCTCTTGACCGCCCGGCTTGAGCCCAAGGAATCTTTTCGGACTCTCAAGAAACTGCAGAAGCTTATTTTCGGTCGGTAAGTTTGACGTTGGGAAGGCAAGGGCGTCAATCGTCAAATAATATGGCGGACAATGGTCTCATCCGGACTGAAGCCGGGCAAGAGAGGATTCAGTCACTTGCATTTGTTATCGGTGTGGGTGTGTGTGTTTTGTTTTGCGGTCTGTCGGTCGTTTTGAAAGTTGCCGAGTCGGGGCATTCGCAAGAGATTGAATTGGATACGAGAATAAATCCGAACAATGCGCCTTTAGGCAGCCTGGTGAGATTGCCGGGCATAGGCATCGGACGAGCGGAGGCGATAGTGGGCTACCGCGAGGATTTTGGGCGAAGAAACGGTAACGAGCGGGCCTTTGAAACTATCGATGATTTACAGAAAGTCAGGGGCATAGGGCCTAAGACGGTACAAAATGTCAGCGAATGGTTGAAGTTTGAATAGGAATCGAGCATAAGCGTTCAGCCTGCAGGTAAGAAAAGATGGACGAGTGGGAAATAGACAAGCCGCTGGGGCATTGCTACGGCACGGGCAGGAAAATTGAATACGGCCAGGAGTATTTTGCCGCTCTTGTAGAGACAGAGCAAGGACTGCAAAGGCGGGATTTCTGCGCCGCCTACTGGGAGGCGGAAAAGCCGGATGTGTTTTGCTACTGGAAGACCAGATTGCCTCAGCCGGGGCACAAGAAGCAGATATTTGTTGACGACGAGATGCTGATGGCTTTTTTTGAAAGGCTGGCGGAAGAAAAAGAACAGGAAAAGATTAACTTCAGGTTTGTTCTGGCGATGGTTTTGATGCGGAAGAGGCGTCTGAAATATGATTCGTCGACGGTCGAGGACGGCAAGGAAATCTGGCGTTTGAGAATAGTGGGCAGCGACAGGCAGTTTGTCGAGGTGTTGAATCCGCACCTTGATGAGGCACAGATAGAGCAATTGCAGTCGCAGGTGGGGCAGATATTGCAGGTGGAATTGTAAAGGTGGGGCCCAGGGGTCGAATCGGCAGATTGTTCTTTTCTGGGGCGGCGGCGATGTTGATTCTTGCCGGCTGCGGACCAAAGATAGAACGGCCGACGCGGATTTGTCCGGGCAGGGGGAATGTTCTCGACTCGCTGTCTGTGCTCAGGGCGCGCCGTGAGAAAGCCATTGGGCTGAGAGCTAACGGCCAGTGCCTTTTGTCGTATTATGACCAGAACGGAAAGCCGAAGAAGGAGAATTTCCTCGTAAGGCTGTGGATGAATCCGCCGGCTGAGTTTTACCTGCAGGGCGACGTTGGTTTTGACGCCAAAGGGATAGTTCTCGGCTCGAACGAGCGTGAGTTCTGGCTGTCAATAAGACCGAAGGAGATTAGCACTTACTGGTGGGGCAGGTGGGCCGAGACGGGCAGTGTGGAGAAGCTTATGATAAGTCCCAGAGCGATTATTGAGGCAGTTGGGATTGCGCAGGTGGACGGTGGTGACGGCGGGAACTGGTCACTGTCGAACGAGGGGCCGTTCGATGTTCTTACAAAACGAAATGAGCGGGGTGCGATAATCAAAAAAGTTTATGCTTACAGTTGCGACTACACTGTCAGGAAAATTGAGTATTTCGATATGAGCGGCCGGGCCGGGGCTGTTGCGGAGTTGAGCCGCTATAAAGAGGTTTGCGAAGGGTTTTCCATTCCCACTGTTATAAAGATTGTCAGGCATGGCAGCGCAGAGAAACAAGATTCGGTCAGGGTTACTCTGGAGTCCGTCAAACCGGAGAGCTTCACCGAGCAGCGGCGCCTCGCTATTTTCACTCGGCCTGAGCCGCGTGGTTTTGAGCATGTCAGCAGGCTCATTGGGGGAGAACTCGTAGAGCAGCCCCGGTAAGAAATAGTAGAAAGGCAGGGGATTTATGAGCAGGGTAAGTTTGCGGGAGAGGATAAGGCGGGGATTGTTCTTACTGGATGGGGCGATGGGGACTCAATTAATTGCTCGCGGTGTTGAGGCGGGTAAGTGCAACGATTATCTGAATATCGAGTCACCCGACGTTGTTCTGGATGTACACCGTGCGTATCTGGAGGCCGGCAGCGATGGTGTTCTTACCAATACGTTCGGTGGCAATCGCTATGCTTTGGGCCGGCACGGGTTTGCAGACAGGGTCGAAGAGATAAACAGGGCCGGGGCGGAAGTGGCTCGGCGGGCGGCGGGACAGGAGTATCATGTGCTGGGTGATATTGGGCCGAGCGGTGATTTTCTGGAGCCTTTGGGGACACTGAAGCGGGAGGAATTGAAAGAGGCCTTTGCCCGGCAGGCAAAAGGGCTTTTGGCAGGGGGGGTGGACGGCTTTATAATCGAGACGATGACGGCTTTGGAGGAGATAGAGGTTGCAATTGAAGCCGTGAAATCGATTTGTGCCGGATTGCCGGTATTCGCGTCGATGGCGTTTGACCATGCCGGCGATAATTTCACGACAATGATGGGTGTTCGTGTCGAGGCTGCCGTTTCAAAAATCGTATCGTTAAGAGTAGATGCGGTAGGGTTCAACTGCGGGACGGCGTCACTTGAGGGGTACGTGGAGTTGGCAGCAAAGTTTGTCTCGGCGGCGAAAGCTTGCGGCGCGGATATGGCGCTTCTGGCCGAGCCTAACGCGGGAAAGCCGGAATTGATTGAGGGCAAGACGGTGTATGACGTGTCACCGGAGGATTTCGCGGCGGCGGCGGAGAAGATGCACTCGGCCGGTGTGAGCATCATCGGCGGCTGCTGTGGCACAGGCCCTGCCCATATTGAGGCGGTGGCCAGAAAGTTAAAATGACCGTTTCAACAAAGCGCTGCTGCGGAGCGGCCGGACGATTCAGGTCAGGGAGCAGATATCAGGTAACTGTCGGTGAAGATGGAGAGGTCGCGTTCGTCGATAATGCCGCCAGGCGGCTCTGAGATGTCGCAGCTTCCGTTCCAATTGTCATCACCGAGGGTGCTTCGCCAGGCGGCGGCCAGGACGGCAAAGTCTTCGAGGTCCACGTCGGTGTCGGGCTCAAAGTCGGCGGATCCGGCGGGTATGGGCTTTAGCAGAAACGCGGTGGCATCCGAGCCGGATCTTCCGCCCCAGCAGACAATCCAACCGTTATCATTGATTGATATGGCTTCGGTAAGGATGCAGCCGAGGTCGGGGTCTATACAGTCGTTGAGATCGATGTTGTTGCCCCGGAGTTTGCGCTCGAACAGGACGGCACGCGTAGCAAAGGTCTGGGCTACTACGGCCCGGCCGACGATCCAGCCGTTGTTGTTTATGCAGAAGGCCTCCGCGCTGTCATATCCGGGCAGCGTGCCCAAGTCGGTATTGTTGCCCTGGCCGGTCGGGTCAAAGAGGACTGCGCGTGGATTCCAGTTTTCAAGCAACATGTCATGAGGGTTGGCCCTTCCTACAATTTGGCCTCTGTCGTTAACTGAAAGGGCTACGGCACATTGATAGCCGGGCAATGTACCCAAGTCGAAATTGTAACCGCCACCAGAGGAATCGAATCGAACGGCCCGCATGTCGCCCCAAAAATACAGGGACCCGTCGTGGTTGTATGCGGTTCCGACGATGAGGCCGCAGTTATTGATGGAGACGGCCTCTGATTCGTTATATCCGTCCAGTGTGCCCAGGTTGACCATGTTGGGTTCACTATCGGCTTTGAACAAGGCGGCGCAGCGAACCGCGTCACCGCCTCCGGATGGCTCAACGAGGACAAAGCCAACAATCTGGCCACTGTCGTTATTCTGCCAGGCTGCGCCTTCGGGGGGCAGTGCCCTGTTATTGCCGGTTCCATTAGGGTCAAAAATCGTCGCGTACCAGATAGAGGGGGCGAGGTCGGTCTCAGCGCTGCCGACGATTTCGCATTTGTTGTTTATTGACAAGGCTACACTTTGTTCGCCGCCTAATGCTCCGAGGTCGATATCATTGCCTGTACCGTTGGGGTCGAACAGGACGGCTCGATTATAACCGGGATAGTCGGTGTTCCAAACATAGCCGGCAATGTGCCCGTGGTTGTTTATTGAATAGGGCTGCGAAATATTGTAGCCGGGTAAGGTACCGAGGTCGGTTACGTTGAATCGCATGGCTGCGGCGGGTTGGCTTGCGGTCATCATTGTGACTGATATTGCCAACAAAAGAACGGATTGTCTTCTCATTTCTTGACTCCTTAGTTGTTTCTCGTGGCTTTTCGGAGCGAAGGTCAGGGCCGTAACATCTCGCACTAGTAGTCTGTAACTTATAAGATGCAGGCATAGTGGTTTTTTTGCCGATATGAATAAAAAAAGTCGGTAAGGAGACCACAAAATGCAAAAGAAATATGTAGTAGAATTGACAAGTGAAGAACGA
>Ga0307377_10001081_pt1 | contig 35701 bp, 28 predicted proteins | sample TR3MG_FD_202535 | JGI IMG/M metagenome (GOLD analysis project Ga0307377, IMG submission 202535) | Soil microbial communities from Risofladan, Vaasa, Finland - TR-3 | ecosystem: Environmental > Terrestrial > Soil > Coastal area > Acid sulfate soil | place: Finland: Risofladan, Vaasa | collected... | reverse complement strand
TGAAGAACATTTTCCGGACTTGCGAGAAAATCTTCGTTTTTAAATCTTAAGACTGTCAATCCCATTGATACAAGATAGGCATCGCGCCGTTGGTCATGTTTCTTCTGGTCCTTGCCGCCATGAACTCCGCCATCAAGTTCTATCACCAGCTTTTGTTCGTGACAGTAGAAATCCGCTATGTAATCACCGAACTGGTGTTGACGACGGAATTTCAGGTTCATATATCGTCTGTCTCGCAGTAACTCCCACATCACCAATTCGGCAGGTGTCTGTTTTTTTCTTAATTTCCTGGCGGTTTCAACTAATCCGGAAAAATCAAATCCTCCTCGATAATGCCCCTCTACCACTGGGAGAGGGTTAGGGTGAGGGTCGCCTCTCCATAGGCGATAAGTCCCCGCAATTTTGGCAATGTCGTCATCGGAAAATTCCTCGTGCGTTCGGTCTCTCATATACGCTATTTAACACCCCCATATCACCTTAAACACTATCTTCTCCGCCACAAAATCTTCTCGCCGTGCTTGCGCCCGTCGCAGCAGCTAGTGCCGTTTCTAAAAAGTTATTGTTACTTTTTGTCATTCCCACGAAGGCGGGAATCCAGTCTTTTCGGATTCTGGCTTCTGCATAAAGGGCGGAGTGACGCATTAGAAAAGTGAAACTTATTTAATGGAAACGGCACTAGGGTCAAATCAGCTTGGTCTGCAATTCTAATATCTACAGTCTCTTAATTTCGGGCAATCCTATCCGAGATAAAAAACTAGCGAATCGTTGAGAAATATCCTCTCTGAACAATTCTGAAACAGCGCAAACAAAATTTTGTTCTTTGAGTTTTCTAAGAGATTCAACATCTACTGAAAAATAATGCTTAAAGTCTATCACGCTAGGCACTAGAGACAATTCTTCAGGAAATTCAAGGTAATGGTATCTTGGGTTTTGATTTGTAATCAAATAATTGCCTTGAGTTTTTCCTTTATTTATTTGGCCCATAGTCAAATTCAATTCACTTAGATGCGTGCCCTGAAATACATGCTCTGCGTTGTATATCGGTGCTACCAAGACGGAAAGAACAAACTTATCGTGATTGTCTTTTTGGGGTTCTTCCCATCGGAATTTAGAATCTTGTGCCAAATCGCAATCTTGTGTTAATACTATTACAAGCGGAAATTTTATTTTTGATATTTCAAGAGCTCCATCGTGTTCCGTAGTATGTTCTATCCATTCAACATCTTTATAGATATCGCCTTGGGAAACTCTATTGGATCGTTCTGTTTTAACGCTGATCATGGATGATGCTGGCCCTTATAATTATCCTTTTGGGTTTCGAAATAGGATAATATTTTGCTGATTCTTTCATATCTTCGTCCATATCTGCCATTGGGAGATCTGGAGCCGCTGTGCCTTCATCCGAAGCATATTCATTTATATCGGAATTTTTATCAATCATGTATTCATCTCCTTACGCAGTTCATCAGTAATACATTTCTCGAAAAATTCCTCAATTTTATTGTGGAATCTTTCAAGATTTTCTATAATACTATCTTTATCCTGACTTCCTTCATAAAATGCATCATAATCTAAAATGAATTCCTTGCTGCGTATCAACGCCGGATAATCAGGATTATTCATGCCGTACTGAAATTTCAAAAGGATATCACCATAATTTAATACAATCGTATTGAGTGCTCTACAAATGTTCGTCTTGTCATTAGCGGCAGCAAACATTTGGAGTATAGTTGAATTCAAATACTTGCTCCAATCCATCGGGTTATCTTCTTGCAGCTTAATGTTATTTATATATCTCAGACCAAACCGCTTAATGACAATTGCCTTATCTTTTTCATAAACTTCAAACAATTTTTCTATTATCGCTACAAAATCTGCTTTGAGTTTTTCAAATGTCTCATATTTATTATATACTACAAACACGAAATCCTGTGTTATGCAAAGTGTTTTTTCTCGACTCTTCCCGTGATAGTTCCACTGATTTGCCACCATACTGCTTTCAGCAGATATTTCTCCAGTTGGTTTAAATTTAATTTGTCCCATCATTACTTTCTTAGGCTCGGCAATCGGAAAAGACTTTATGGCCAATTCAGCCACTTCGCCGGGTTGCGCTTCTGCCATTCTTGGTAATGGTGTCGCAAAATCGATCCGTGCAATTACTTTATCTAAATAATTTGTTTTATATTTGTTTCCCATAATTATCATACCAATTAATTATTTTGCACTCATGGTATCTTGCGTTTTCTATATCACCTTAAACTCTATCTTCGCCGCCTCCTTATGCAGGGAGGTATTTCTTTTCAACTCGTCGTTATTCTTAAAGCCGGCGTAGATATTCTTTCGCAGCTTATCCCCGGCCTTAAAAAGAGTCTTTTCAAAACTCTCCGCCTTGCCGTTCGTCCTTGAAGCTTGGTTTGCCATATTTTTCCCGCTCATTTGTAACTATTTCACTAATACGGGGGCATTGTACGTGCCAAAAGCCTTTGTGTCAAGCATTTTTCGCAAAAGGCAAATTGGGTTTTTTTCGTACTGAAAGAGCCGGCCTGCGCCGCCGGGGCGCCGGCTAAAACCCTCGCAGATGCTCACCATCGACAACCCCAGCCCCAACTCCCTTGCCCCGCTAAAAATAGCCCCTTTCTTGGCCGGGCACGGCTTTTTTGTTGACTTTTGTTTGACAATCTGTTAAAATTCTCACCGCTTGTCCGCCGTAGGCGGATTTGCCTGCCCCTTAGGGGCCAGAAGGCAAGTATAAGGCGCTGGTAGCTTGCCCCTTTCCCTGGGGGGGCGGCAGACTTGCCCGCCATCCTTCTAGCGGGTTCGTTTGGCGGGTAGGCGGACTTGCCCGCCGTAGGCGGGGACCCGCACGTTTTTGTATCAGCAGATACACGCCAAATATAATCGTGCCGTCAGGCATCCTGTGGATTAGCGAATCCTCAACAACCGTCAAATACGCAATACGATATACGCAATACCCATGACGCAATACGAAATACGATATACGCAATACGATATACGAGCTACGAGCGACGAGTCATGGGCGACGGATATGCCCTCTACACTTGTCGAGAATCCTCTACAAATTCGCCCTTTTATGCAAAACAAACCCAATTTCCTTATGCCCGAAATGAACGCAACCTTAGTTCCCACAAAGGATTATGAAAATGAAAAACGGTTTCATTCACCACCAAAACAAACCCAATTTATGCCATAGGTATCAAACCCAATCTCCCTCTGCCCAAAATGAACGCAACTTCCCTTCAGACAAAGGGTTACGAAAGTGAAAACGCCCTCCCCCTCCGGGAAAACAAACCCAATTTGTCGCCGGGGCCTTACAGGCTATTTATAGCGGTCCATAAGGCTGGCGAAGGTTTCGAAGAGGTAGCGGGAGTCGTGCGGGCCGGGCGAGGCTTCCGGATGATACTGGACGGAAAAGGCGGCGAGCTTTTTGCAGCGGAATCCCTCAAGGGTATTGTCGTTAAGGTTCATATGTGTCAGCTCAACGTCCTTGCCCTTGAGAGAATCCAAATCGACGCAGAAGCCGTGGTTTTGGCTGGTTATTTCAATCCTTCCGGTCTGGAGGTTCTTGACGTGGTGGTTGGCTTCCAGTACAAATCGGACGCCGAACGTTTCAGGCATGAACTCGAACAGAGATTTCGAAAGTTTAATCTGGAACTAAATGCCGAGAAGACACGGTTGATTGAGTTCGGACGTTTTGCAGCCGAACGCAGAAGATCGCGTGGAGAAGGCAAGCCGGGAACCTTTGATTTTCTGGGTTTTACGCACGTATGCAGTAAAATGCGGACAGGAAGGTTTGTGGTACTTCGGCGACCGATGAAGAAGCGTATTCGGGCAAAGCTCAAAGAGATCAAACGCATACTTCGAATGTATTTACATGCACCTATTGCCCAAGTAGGCCAGTGGTTAAGAGCAGTCTTGAATGGGTGGTACCGCTATTATGGAGTACCACTGACGTTTGAGGTGTTGGGTACATTTTGTCGGCAAGTGGCATGGCTCTGGTTTAGATCGCTGCGGCGAAGAAGTCAGAAAAGTCGTATGACATGGCGACGTATGCATCTGCTTATTAACCGTTGGTTGCCAAGGCCGCGTATTATGCATCCCTATCGCTGGAACCGTTTGCGCGTCAGGACTCAAGGCAGGAGCCCGGTGCAGTAATTCTGCACGCCGGGACCTGTGCGGGGGGCTGTGAGTAATCACAGTCCCTACCGCAACCAGATTTTGGAATAAGCCCTTCATCTGGTCGTTATCCATTTCTCAATCGCGTCATTACTTTTAGTTGACTTTCGGCGTTTTCTTTCTCGCACGACTTGCGCGAGTTTGTTGAACCTCGCGGCTTCCGGCCGTGACGGACTTTGCTGCAGCCCTGGCCGTTTGCTCATTTGGCGTTCCACACCGATAGTCAGTTATGCGGCTTACCCCTGAGCGGCGGGTACGATGTTCCCTTCCCATACCATCTTTTGAGAGTTTTCACTTGACAGACAAACCCGAATACGTTTTGTTTGCCTGACGGACCTGTATCCAAGAATTGTGTGGATTAGATGTTGCTCACAATGTTAATCGTTTTATCGGGAAGACATTGGCGATGACGTCTCGCCAGAGATTGTTGAATGTAATTAACGGAAAGCCGCCTGACAGAACTCCGGTAACGCTTTTTGTGACGGATACCGATATTGAAGACGGCCCGCCTGATTGCGTACTGGGCCAAAGGACCCGCGATAACATAGGCGACCTCATAAGATTTCATGAGATTCTCGGTATCGACATAATGCTCAGAATCAGCGTGGACGTGTTTGAACCGATTGCCTTTGATTGTGACAGCGACGACTGGGTTAATGCGTGGGAGTTTGGCGGCGACACGAGACAACTCGTTCACACTATCACCACTCCCGAAGGCCGGCTCACCGAGACGTTCGGCCTCGAAGGTGAAGATTTTCACGGCGACCCCAGCAAAGACTGGATGAAACTGCGCAACGTCAGGACCGAAGCGCTTGTCAAGAGCGTGGACGATTTACAGACAGTCAAGAAATACAGGCCGCCGGTCCCGGTCTATGATTTCAGCCATATAAAACGCATACAGGATAGATTGGGTGACAGAGGGATTGTCCTGCCGCGGGTCCCGAGCAGCGTTTTCAATTCGGCCTTCGGCTTACGAAAACTCGAAGACCTCCTTATGGACCCCCTTCTCAATCAGGATTTTTACCGGGAACTTATGGAGCTGTGCACCGACGATGTAATTCAGGTAGGTCAACAGATTGCCAGAGTGGGAGGGGACGTTATGCGAGTCGTCGGCAACGTTGCCAACAGCGGAATGGTCGGCGCCAGGTTCTATCTGGACCACATTTTTCCCTATGAGAAACGGTACATTGATGCGCTGGCAGCCGGCGGAGCAAAGGTCCTTTTCCACAATTGCGGCCAATGTGCGGGCCTATTGGAAGTCTATCGTCAAATGCTCGATGGTCAGGCCCTTGAATCGTTGTCCACCACCGGTTCGGGCGGCGACATCACCAGCCTGAAAAGTGCTCGCGAGGCGCTCGGCGACCGCGTCGTTATGGTCGGCAACTTCGACCAGGTACGCCTGCTCAGAGAAGGCACAAAAGACCAGATAACAACAGAAGTTAAGAAGATATTCGAAGAAACCAAGGGCGACCATCGCTTCATATTCAGCACTTCAGACAGCATAGTGCCGGGGACGCCGAAGGAAAATATCGAGGCGCTTGTGGAGGCCGCCGTTGAGTGCGCCTCCAAAGCCTGATTCCGCACGCGCGTTAATGGGTTCTGAAGCGGCAGGCTAAGTGCCATTCGGCGATACGAGATTCACTACGGTCCGAAGGTCGACCTGCTCGAGAGAATCACAAATCAAATCAGCCGGCCGAAGGTTTTCGCCGGTTGTTGTGTTGGTGACGGCGATACACCTGGCCCCTGCCGCTTTGGCCGCCTCAACTCCTCCGGGGGAGTCTTCTATCACCACACAGTTTGCAGGCGGTATCCCCATCCGTTCGGCGGCAAGCAGGAAAAGGTCCGGATGCGGCTTTTTGTTCCTGACCTCGCTTCCGGTGACATAGGCCATTTTATGATATGGAACTTTCGCCCCTTTGAGGGCGGCCTCCGACATCCGGCGGCTGCTCGATGTCGCTATGGCCAACCTGAAGTCGGGCCTTGCCAGCGCTGTACCCATCAGTTTCAGTACGCCGCCGAAAGCAGGCGCAGGCGATTGCTCCATAAGCCCGACGAAGTTCCGCTCGCGCATCTCCATCGCCCGGCCCAGTTGCTCATCGGTCAGCTCAAGGCCATGAACCTTCGCGGCGGCTTTGATATATGCCTCTGCGCCGCGTCCCACACCCGCCTCGAAATCCTCGGGCTTTACGCCCTTTATGCCGAACAGGTCCACGAAGACCTTGATTGTCGCCTCGGCGGTGGCCGGCTCGGTATCGGCAATCACCCCGTCAACATCGAAAATCAGACCATATAACTTAGGCATTGTCTTTGTCCCTTAAATCAACGTTCAGCGGGAAAATGGTATCAGTTTTGAATTTTTTTCGCCACGTTTTTGTTCGGCGCGCATTTATAATAGCGATGATAGGTGGTACAACGGCGAAAATCGGCGGAGTAGTAGATATTAGCGTACGCGACAACAACACAGAGCTAAACGACAGACAGTTGATTGCCGACGGCCGCAGCGACCCGGCAGCATTCACACTGTTGTATCGCCGGCATTACGACGCTGTGTTTCGGTATTGTGTGCACCGTCTTTTCGACAGGCAGACAGCCGAGGATGTTACCTCCGCGGTATTTCTTAAAGTGGTTGAGAAGCTCGGTCGCTTCAAAGGCGATGAACAACAGTTTCGAAACTGGCTCTATAAAATCGCAACCAACGAGGTCAATAACCATCTAAGGCATGCCGCTCGTCGAAACAGCTTGCTTGAACGCTTTCGTAAGCGGGCTGGCCGACAAACCGGTGACTGCCGGCCGTTGACTGATGAATCCGGCGAGAAATTGGCCCTTTTGAAACAGGCAATGCTGACTTTGAGGCCAAGGTGCCAGACTATCATCACACTGCGTTTCTTTGAAAACCTTAAGTTAACCGAAATTGCCGAGGTGCTGGGCAGCAACCCGGGCACGATTCGCAGCCAGTTGGCGCGGGCGCTTGCCAAGCTGCGAAGGAAAATGGCTCTAGGCAAGCAGGAGGTTCGAAAATGACCGATGACGAGAGACAATTCGAGAATTTCGTTCGCCAAACAGAATTTGACGACACACCCGACCCTAATCATCGCGACAGGCTCGAACGGCATCTTCTCCGTGCCCTTGGGAAGAGGCCACCCCGGCAAATTGAATTTTGGAGAATTGCCATGAAAAGCAAAATAACCAAACTTGCCGCTGCGGCTGTTATTCTAATCGCGGTGGTGCTTTCAGTAGCCATATTGGATAAGTCGATACCTTCGGCTTATGCGTTGGAACAGACCATCGACGCTATCAAGTCCGTGCGTTTCATGCATATAGTCCGTGGACCACGGGAGAATAAAGACTACGGTGATGAACGGTGGATTGAGATTATGCCGGACGGTTCCCAGGGCAGGTATCGCCAGCATATGCCTCCGCGGTTATTCGTGGTGGATGACCGCAAAACCGTTTTCGCTTACCGTGAAAACAAGAACACGGTAGTGCTATACGACCCCAACGACCAGTCATTCACATGGTATGGCAACCCAGGCAAGTGGCTTGCCGAACTTGCCGATGGCAACTTGACGCCCATCGTTGAGGAGTATGTGGATTACAAGGGACGGGCAGCGCATCTGGTGCGCGATCCCAGGACAAGCAGGAAAGTCTATATCGACACGCAGACCAAGTTGCCGATAGCCTACGGAGGGTATGATATCACCTACGAAGAGCCTCCCAAAGGAACTTTTGACATTCCACCTGTACCCGAAGGGGCGATACTTGTGGACAAGCGGCCCGGCGCCGAGTTGACCGAAGAGCCGGAGTGGATGAAGCGCAAAACAGAAAGCGACAAGAAACTGGATGAACACGATGAAAAATGTGCCCCCCTCTTCCGCGAAGCAATGCACAAATTAGCTGAGGGCAAGTACGAGGAGGCGGCAGAGTTGTTAACTGTCGTGGTGGATCTTCAACCCATGCGCAACTGGGTCTGGCACTGGCTGGGCAAGGCCTACTACGAACTGGGCCAGTACGAAAAGGCGATTGTGATGTATTCCGTGTGGTGCCGTGGCGGTACTCTCTCCTGTTATAATCTCGCTCGCGGCCGAGCCTACAGAAAGCTCGGTATGGAGATGGCCGCAAGGAAAGACTTCGAAATCGCCCTCGAAGCAATGGTCAAGAGTTTGCGAGATATGGACAGCATGAAGGCACGACTCTTCGATTACGCCGAGGACCCGCTCTATCGGTACGACAAGCAAAGACGCCCGAGTGAAAAGGAGAGTTTCACGAAAATGGTCTACCGTTTAAGAGAGGTAACAGGTGAGAATTTCGGTTACGACCGTTCGCTCGATACACCCGAGGAAATTGAGCGGGTCATTTCCGCCTGGGAGGACTGGTGGTCCGCGCACGCCCCTGATTACTTGGTGGTCGGTCCTTAAGTCTGCGGCGGAAGCGGCACCTTAGAGCTTGAAGCGCGGGTGAATCTCCGGCTGTAAATCGCACGTTTCTATTTTTAGGAGAACTGAATATGCATCCTGACCATTCGGTAAGTAAAGGGATAATATGGACACTATCCTTGATCTATGTGTTCGCAACTGGCGTAGCGCACGGTGCGGCGGCGAACTGCCGGTACGACGTTACCGCCGTCATAGACCAAGGTAAGGGAACCGTCAAAGTCAAAACAAAGTTGATGTATCATAACGGCGGCTCCGCAACCCTTCATGAGTTGGTATTCCACTTTACTCCAAACCAGAAACAAAAGGAAAAAGGTTTGGTGCATGTTGACGAAAACGCTTCGGTCGCTGACGAATCGGGACAACCGTTACACGTGTCGCCCTTTGTCCGTGCCGGTAAACCCGTGGAAGACTACTTTATCGTGGAGCTTCGTAAACCCCTCGAACCAGGCAAGTCGGTGGAGTTACAGATGCAATCAGAGGCGGCTGTGCTCATGCGATGTGGGGCCCGTATAAAGAATCTTAGAGGCTGCTGGCATCCGAGAGTAGCGTATCGGGATGATAGGGGTTGGCGGTTCGGTGTTGAGCAGTTCGCCGATTACCGTGTGACTGTTGGGCCGCTGCCTCAGCCTCTTATCCCCATATCGGGTAAAGTAGTGGAACGCCGAAAAGATGAAAACGGCTTATGGACAATTACCTGCGAGGCCACCGATATTCCCGATTTTAGCATGGTGTTATCACATGCAGAGCATGTGATTACGGCCGTGCAGGGTGACGTAACAATCAACTGTTTTTACACACAAAATAAGGAGGGGGCGGAGCAGAGGCTGAGTATTGCCAAAGATGTTGTGCGTTTCTATCGCGATTTGTACGGGTTCTATCCGGGCACATGGCTCAACATAGTCGCCTACGACAGGGGAGGCGGCGGGGGCGGGCCCGTCGGCAGCAACATAGTCTATGTCCTCAAGGACAAATTGTCGTGGGGCGTCGCCCATGAAATCGGCCACGAATATTGGGGATGGAGCTGGGTCACAGGCGTCCCCGATACGGATCCCACCAGAACCTGGCTGTGCATGGGGATGGGACTCTGGTCCGACCGCCAGTATATGCAAGCGCGAAACATGCCCTGCACCGTTTATTCTAATATGCTCAACGAATATTTGGACGCTGTAAGATCTGGATTTAATACCAAGCTTGAGAATACAACTGAAAAAGATTTAAAGTCTCGAATGCATGATCAAGACCTGCTGCACGATAAGGGTTACGCCATAGCATTGATGCTCGAACACCTTTTGGGTAAAGACGTCCTGCGCCAAATAGCCAAAACAACTTTGGACCAGTTTGCCCGTCAGGCTATCGATGCAGAAGACTTTCAGAGGGTATGCGAAGAGGTAAGCGGGCAAGAGCTGGACTGGTTTTTCCATCAATGGGTCCACACTAATGATAGTTTAGACTATGCAGTAGTTGATGCAAAGACAACCCAGGTTGATTCAAAACAGCAAATCGCCGTTTCGATAGAGGCCAAAGGCTCTGCACGAATGCCTGTTGACGTGTTACTGGAGCTGACCGACGGTAGTGGTGTGCGCAAGCGTGTAGCTCGAAATGAGGAACGGTGCACATTTACTTCCGACAAACCCTGGCGAAGGGTGATTGTTGACCCTGATGAATACCTGCCGGATACAAACAGATTCGACAACACAATGGTGGCCCTTGACGGCAAGATGAGTGAACGCGAGGCGGAGGCAATCGAGGAGTTTCACAAGACCCGGAAAAAAATTCTCGCTGGCGAGAAGTACGAGGATACTTCCACGCCTCTTGGGACTTTCCTGACGCTTCTGTCACACCTGCATGCCCGCGACGCGGATGCGTTCAAGCGAATCAATCGGCTCAGCCATGACGATGAGAACCTGGACCCAAGATTAACAGATAAACAGATGGCTGATTTGGAGCAGGCGTATGCCCGGTTTGATATCCTTCGCACGCCCTTGCCGCCCGGACAACCGGAAGGGGACACCTACTGGCCGATTTATATGAGAAGAGGCGATAAGGCGGAATTGGCTAATACATTTGTATTTGGTTTCCGCGATGGAAAGTGGAGGCTGTTTGGGAATTTCGGCCCCCGGACCGATTGGCGCAATTCGATCACGGAAAGACTATCGGAGTGGGAGGAAAAAGAAAAGTATAAAGGAGACCCTTTTCTCACGAGTGAGATCACTGAAGCCGAGGCACGGGTTATCGAGAGATTTCGCCGAATCATGGAGAAGATTCGTGCCGGCCAGAAGTACGAGGACATGTCGACACCTGTGGACCTTCTCCTGACCATCATGTCTGCTTTATATTCCCACGACACCGAGGCACTCAAACGAGCTATAGTCTGGGCGCGGTTCCAAGACGATGAAGAAGCAAAACGCGTGCTACAGGGTTGGGACGTTACTGAATTTACTAAATATGACATCCTTCGTGCTCCACTGCCTCCCGAGCAACCGGAAGAAGGTATGATTTGGCCGATTTACGTGAGGCATCCTCGTACCGGCAAGTGGGATGATACTTTCGTGCCTGCTTTCTGGAAGGGAAAATGGCAGTGGACGGGCAATTTTGGCAGACCATGCGATTGGCGACCTTGGATACCGAGAAAAAAACGGAAGTTGGAACGAGAAGGGAAATAAGCGTCCGACGTCAGATTAACACGCCGCTGGGCCATTTGCTCCGCGGCGTTTTTTTTGTGCGCTTTCGGTCGGGGCTGGTTCTTGGACCATAATGGTCAAGAAGACCGGGAAAGCCCCTATTTTCTTTAGACCCAAACAAGTGCTCAAAGTGTTATGTTAGTGGCGAACGTTCGTTTAGGACTGCTTTAGTGGGCCTTATGGAAGACAAGCTGCTTGTGCAAAGGTGTAAACGCGGGAGTAAGGAGGCTCTGCGTCGGATCTATGAAAAGTACAAGAATGATTTGATGGTCCTGGCTGTCGCCCTCTTGAATGATACCAGCGCCGCCGAGGACGTGGTGCACGATGTCTTTGTCTCATTTGTTCAGGCTCTTGAGGGGTTTCGACTGACGGGGACCCTCAAAGGTTATTTAGCCACCTGCGTTGCTAATCGTGCACGCAACGTAAACCGCTTGAGACGGAGTCATACGGTAGCACTTGATGAGGTGGAGCCCATTGGCGCGGATTCGAACGGGGCTTATGAGTCAATTGCGTGCAACGAGCAGTTGCAGCAACTAAGCCGCGCGGTGGCACAACTGCCCTGCCAGCAACGAGAAGTGGTCGTCCTGCACTTGCGAGCGGGGATGAAGTTTAGAGCAATTGCAAAGTCACAAGGCATCTCAGTCAACACGGCCAAGAGCCGGTACCGGTATGGAATGGATAAACTGCGGTCAATCTTGAATAGTGAGGCGAAAAAATGAAACCGGCAGACAACATAAACAGACTAATTAAGGAATCAGGTGTTTCAATTAGTTCCGAGGCGGATAAGAGAATTCTCAATGACGCGTTGGAGCATCTGGAAAGAGTGAGACAAACAAAGCCGGCTGAAACCGGGCTTGACATTTGGAGAATCGTCATGAAAAGCAAAATGGTCAGATTTGCCGCAGCCGCGGCGGTCATTTTGGGCGTCATACTGTCGCTGAGAGTCTTCGATAGCGCGGTCGCACCCGCTTACGGAATCAGCGACCTGCCAGAGCTGCTGTGCGATGCAAGGACCCTACACATCAAATCTACGATCTGGAATTACGCACCAGACCCTAATCAGCCGGAGCTTATGACAGCAACAATCTTGCCAGAAGAACGTTGGATCGACCTTGAAAATGGCAGATTTCGACGCATATCCCATGAGCCTGACCCTTACACCCGCGGAGTTCGCAGGTACTTTCGAAGCGAGGCTTTCCGCGATGGAGAGTATGCCATGGATATAGAGCACGGAAGAAGATTGGTTTGGTTCAACAGGTTAAGCAAAGTCAAGCGGCAGCTTGATATGAAACACGATGTAGACACCTTCCTTCGTATGATAGAACCCGAGCAGCTTGTGGAATTCAGCAACGTCGGCCAAGAAAAGATCGACGGAACGCTATTCGATATATGGCAGCGCGAATTCACATTTGACTCGATTGCGGGGGCGGTCCCGAAGAAAGTAAGGTGCTGGCTGTCTCCTTCGTCGGGCGAACTGGGCCGTGTCAATGCGTGGTTCAAAACAAGTGGAGACGATACCACCTGGCGGCCCATGTACTTCATGGAGGTTGAACGCGATGTGCCCTTATCTGCCTCTATTTTTGCATTTCCGGATTGTGTTGCCTATAAACATCAGAATACTTTGGAGAGCGCAACTGTCGGGGAAGGCTTGGGAGCCGGATGGTTCTTTATGGGCAACGCCAAGGTCAGTCTTGCTGTCGCCTTCATTTTGGACGATGGAAGTATAATCCTCGGCTGGGGCTGTAAGTCGGACCAGCAGCCACAAGAAAACGCGTTTGCGGGCCTGCAAGCCGGAGGCGAATTGCCCACAATCCCTGTGGTGATTTACGGACTAAAACCCGGCCCGACAGAATTGGGCGACCGGCCGCCTGAAATCTCGTATGTGGGTCGCCATCTCGCCTACACAAAGAAAACGTACACATGGAAAAACGGAAAGAAAACCGCATGGTTCTATGAATGGGCGATTTACGTAGCAACACAACAGGTGAGCGCATCACCTACAGGAAGATGTTTTAACATTCTCTGCGAGTTTGAGGACGCCGGGGAGCGCAAAACCGAGGTTGGAAATCCCATTTACGCTTACAGGATTTTTGAACACGAGTTTAACAGGTTCGTTCTGGGCGCGATGTCGGAACTCAGCGACAATAGCCAGCCACCGACGCATGTAACTTATGACAGCGTAATGAAACTGAGCGAGCAGATTCGTGCTTCTCTTAAGAAATAGCGTCTGCTAAACAAGTTGTTGAATGCCGCCGTGCCAGCTACTCGGCGGCGTTTTCTTTCCGTCGCGCAAAAAGCTGGCCGTGGGCCCCGTAACCCACGGCCAAACGATGCGGCATATACGTCCCCCCCTGGATAACGTATATACGGTTAGCAATTAAGAGTCCGTGCCTAAGTCAGCCTCCTTGCCGCTTAGCTGCTGGCCTGCCTTTCATCGAGCTTTTGCTTGACGAATTCGCCTGCCTGTCGGGCAGCATCCCTGGCAAAATCCAGACACTTGTGCATCTCGAGGTTGAAAGACTTCGCAAATTCATCCGACTTAAACACCGAATGCACAAAGCCGTTCTCGCCACGATGATTACCTCGGTTTTCCGGTACAGGCGCCAGACAATAAATGGCGGTTGCAAAGCCGGCAAAGTAAACGATAAGCAGGAAGATGATTTTGCTTCTCCAGCCTCCCATAATGCTCTCCCTTCCAAAGATAATGATTTTATCGGCCGCCCCCCCGCCGGCCTTGGCTATTCATTCCTCTTATATTCTAACATATATACCCCTGTACACCAAATCAAAAAACGCCTTAATTGAATTGGGGTCACATACACACTTAGTATTCGGCGTCGAATCGCCGGTGCAAAAACAGCCTCGAAAGCCCATTTTTATCGGCTGCAAGACGCCCCTTGCGTTAGTCCTTCTGTTGCCAAAACAGCAAGAAACTCTTCCGCTTAAACATTCGCCGAAATTTCATCCAGCGCCTGTCTCAACTCACTGCAAACAAGCGATACCTGATCCCTGGTCAGATTATTATAGAACGGCAGGGAAATAGTACCCTTGCACACTGATTCGGTAACAGGGAAATCGCCCTGTTCATACCTGAACCGTTCTGCCATAAAAGGCTGTAAGAGCACGGGCGGAAAATAGTTTTTCACCTGTATGCCCCGCTCCCTCATCATTTGCAGGACCTTGTTACGCTGCTTTAGAGTGAATCTTTCCGCCAGCCTGACGACAAAAACAAACCAGCAGACCTCACAGCGCGCCGGCTCGGCCGGTACTATAAGCCGGTCGTCGCCGGCCAACATTTCCTGGTACCACGCTGCGACCTGTTTGCGTTTGGCGCTCATTTCGTCGATTCTCGAAAGCTGCGCAATGCCCAATGCACAGTTAATGTCGCTGAGCCTAAAGTTGTACCCGAGCCTTTCGTGGTCCAGCCAGCCGCCACCCTTGCCTCGGCCCTGGTTGCGAAGCGATAGGCACATATCCGCCAAATCGTCGTCGTCGGTCAGAATCATTCCGCCCTCGCCGGTGGTTATCTGCTTATTCGGATAGAATGCAAATACGCTCATCGTACCGAACGTACCGGCCTTTCTGCCGTTCAGCGTCGAGCCGAGGGCCTCACAACTGTCTTCGATTACGGTCAGATTGTGTTTCTCAGCGATTTCGCAGATTTTATCGAAACCAGCAGGGTTCCCAAAAACCTCTACCGGCATAATGGCTTTTGTCTTTTCAGTTATCGCCGGTTCGATTCTTGCAGGGTCCAGATTCAGGCTCACCGGGTCTATGTCAACAAAGACCGGTCTTGCGCCGACCATCATAATCGAGTTCGAAGTGGCTATAAAAGTAAACGGCGTGGTAATAACCTCGTCGCCGGGTCCAATCCCCAAAGCCAGCATGCACAGAAACAGGCCGCTCGTGCCGCTGTTAACGGCCACCGCTCGTTTTCTGCCGATATAAGCCGCAAAAGCCTCTTCGAATTCGGCAAGTTTCGGACCAAGCGAAAGATTCGGGCTGCGGAGCACCGCGCAGACCGCCTCGATTTCCTTCTCAGTGATGTCCGGCCGAGACAAATATACCCTCATTGAAACCTCCTCATCAGAAAAAAACCGTTAGCACAATGTCGTTGGCAAATAATCCTTCGGCAAGCGCCGGCTCACAACCGGCCGCTATATACAAAAGGCCCGATACCTGCCAAATTCTACCTGCCCGGGCCGCATAAATCAAAGACATTTTGACCGCACCTTTGCGCCCTTATCCCCGCCAAACCCCCACGCTCGATGCGTTCGCCAAAGCGAGCTTTTGATATCCTCTTTTATCCTTTTACGCAAAAGCCGGTTGTGCTTATAGGACCTGACATTTCAAAGCCTGCCGCTTATCTCACTCAAAGTCAGAAATTCCTGTTTCTGTGCTAAACAGCCCCTCTTTTAAGGCCGAAGAAAGATACGGTGTAAACGGGTGGTGATGGGGATCGAAACATGGCGAAAGGTAAAAACGTACTGACGACAGGCGATGTGGCCAGGATTTGCAACGTCGCTCCGCGAACGGTTTCCAAGTGGTTTGACAGCGGCCAGCTCAAAGGCTATCGCATACCGGGAAGCAAGGACCGGCGAATACCGCTCGGCGAGCTGCTTCGCTTCATGAAAGTCCATAATATGCCCACGGCCGCACTCCCGGTCGGTAAAATCCGGGTCCTTATCGTTGACGGCGACGGCGATACGGTCTCATCACTGGTTGACGCTCTGCGGACCAAAGCCGATTATGAAGTGCAGGTCGTCCACAGCAATTTTGAAACCGGTGTGGTCGCCCAGAAATTTGCCCCGCACGTCTTACTGATAAATCTTTTTGCCAAAGGCATAACCGCAACGGACATCTGCAAAAGCATCCGCGCCACTGAGGATTTGCAGACCATCAAGGTTTTAGCCCTTGCGAACCGACTGAGCGATTCCGAAGCCGCCGCCCTCCTGCAGAAAGGTTTCGACGGCTATATAGCCAACTCTGCCGATGCCGGCGAAGTCATCAAAAAAATAGAGGAAACAACTGCGATTGTCTATTAGTCTTCCGCCTTGCCGTACTTGCCTGCAACAACTGTTGCGTGGCAAACGGCCGGGAGCAACCGTCACCCGGGCAACCGCTTCTCGACTTTTAGCCTTATAGTGTGACCGTCTGCTTTGTTCAGTTATCTTCTCGAAGTATGCGAGCGTCTGATGACCGGCTGCGACTTGCTTTCCTTTCTGTTTTGCGCAAGAGTCCTAATGGCTTTCTTAACATCTGCCACCTTCAAGACGCCGGTCGTTCGCCCCCCTCTGGCGCCCGCGGTGCAATAGGCGTACGAAATGTTTATGTGGTCTCTGGCCAGCTTTTCCGCCACCCCCGCAAGCGCTCCCGATTGATTGGTCAGGTTCACACACAGCACTTCCGTCTCGTTGTAGGGCATGTTTATCCTGGCAAACACTTCTTTTGCCCTCTCCGGTTCGGCAAAGACCACCCGCATGACCCCATGTTCCACCGAATCCATCATCGTTATGGCAATGATGTTAATCTTGGCCCGCGCAAACTCGCCCAGAACCTGAGCCAATACCCCCGGCTTGTTTACCATAAAAACCGAAAATTGTGTCGTGACATACATAACCTTGACCTCTCCAATCAAACTCTGCTCGGTTTGTGATCGTTACTCTTTAATAGCACTGTGTTTATCCGGAAAAAACCTGAAAATCTTATCAAGGTTCGTTATCCTGAAAATCCTGTGAAGCTGCGGGTCTATCGCGCTTATGACAAGCTCGCCGTTATATGCCTGCAATTTGGCTCGTATGCCTAAAAGCAGTCCCAGCACCTGAGACGAGAAGAATTTCACGCGCTCAAAGTCGAATACTATCTTCTTCGGATGGTTCTTCTCAATGAACTTGTCCATTTCTTGCGAGGCAGCCGTTATTCCCTCCACATCACTGATACAGGCACTCTTGAAAGCCACCACCGCGGCGTTTCCCTCATTTGTTATTTCCATGCCGACCTGCTCTTTCATAGTGCTCCCCAACAAAAAACGAAAGCCCTGAATCTTCTTCTTTCTTTTAACTCGGCCCTATTATTGCAGATTTATCCGCCCCGGTCGAGCTTTTTTTGCCTATATTCCTGCAGCCGGCCGGATTATGTATTCCAACGACACTGGAGCCTAAGCCCCATCCCTTGCTGCCGCATCCGCTTGTCGCCGGCCCGTCTGCCCGAGTATATACTTTGCGGACGCCGCTTCGAGCCGTTTGGCTCTTGCGGCTCCCCAGCGCCACCCGCGCCGAACATCCCGCAACGGGTTTTTTCCCTCGACATCCCGCAGCACCACATGTATGATACGAGCCTCATAGAGGTAAGCAAAGAATGTAGAATCCTTGTACCCGGCAGATAAAGGGGCGTGTTGTACCAAAAAACACATGGCTAAGAGCAACTACCTTACTGCACCGATTCCGTCTACGAAAATGCCCGCAGGGGTACCCTATATCCTTTTTAACGAGATGGGCGAGCGATTCGCCTTCTACGGCATGCGCTGCATTCTGGTCATCTTCATGACCAAGTACCTTTTGAACACGGCCGGCGGTCTTGACCCCATGACGGGCAATCAGAGCAAGACGTACTTTCATCTTTTTGTCGCATCGGTCTACTTTACGCCGCTGATTGGCGCGCTTCTAAGTGATATTTGGATGGGAAAGTACAGGACTATTCTTTTGTTCTCTATAATCTACTGCATCGGGTTCGTGGCGCTGGCCGGCGATCAAACGAGGCTGGGTCTGACCACGGGCCTGATATGCATAGCGATTGGCTCAGGGGTGATTAAACCCTGTGTTTCGGCGAATGTCGGAGACCAGTTCGGACAAACAAACAAGCACCTTTTGTCAAGGATTTACGGCTGGTTCTATTTCGCAATCAACGTCGGCGCATTTGTCTCAACATTAATGTGCCCGGTCCTGCTTGACAGATACGGCGCGCGCATCGCCTTTGGCGCGCCTGGTTTGCTTATGATAATTGCCACCATAGCTTTCTGGATGGGTCGGAAGAAGTATGTGCATGTACCCCCGGGTGGGATGGGATTCGTCAAGGAAACATTCAGCGGTGAAGGGCTTAGGGCTTTGGGCAAGCTGTGCATAATCTATGTCTTCGTCGCGATGTTCTGGGCGCTATTCGACCAGATGGATTCTGCCTGGGTGCTCCAGGCTGAAAAGATGAACCGCCACTGGCTCGGCCGTGACTGGCTCTCCTCACAGATAGTTGCAGTCAACCCACTTATGATAATGGTTCTGATCCCGGTGTTCTCCTACGCGATTTATCCGGTTATCAACCGCCTGCTGCGTCTGACCGCCCTTCGCAAAATCTCGATCGGTCTGTTCGTAGCCGCATCAGCCTTTGCAGTCTCCAGCTGGATTGAAACCAGAATTGTCGCTGGTGGCAAGCCCAGCGTCGGCTGGCTGGTCGTCGCCCACATTATTATTGCGGCGGCTGAGGTAATGGTTTCGATTACCTGTCTGGAGTTTTCCTATACGCAGGCACCCAAGAAAATGAAATCATTCATAATGGCGGTTTTCTTCCTGTCCATTACGCTCGGAAACATATTTACAGCAGTGGTCAACAGAGCTATTCAGAATGAAGACGGTACCAGCAAGCTCGCCGGGGCAAGCTATTTCTGGTTCTTTACCATTGCGATGCTCGTAATGGCGGTCTTGTTTATTCCCGTCGCCGCAAGATACCGAGAAAAGAGCTATATTCAGGATGAGGACCCGCAAGAGCCAAAGGATTGACAAGTCATAGTGGCAGATAAAACTGACAGCAGAGAAGGACTCATCCGCACCGGAGCCTATCCGGAGCTGACGCCAACGGCAATCCTCGTCGGATACGGCCTCGGCATCCTCATCGCCCTCAGCATCGGATACGCCTCCCTGATCCTCGGCTTCTCCCACGAAGGCTCCGAAGTGGCCGCCATCCTCGGTTTCGGAATCCTCCGAGGCCTCATGGGACGAACCAGCATCATCGAGAACAACATCAACCAGACGGTCGCCAGCGCTGTCAACGGCGCATCGGCGGGAATGATGTTCACCGTGCCGGCACTGTTTATTCTCGGCCAGACCGCCTTCAGCCCCGTTTTGATGGTCTTTGCCTGCATCGCCGGCGGCGTGCTCGGTATCGCCTTCATCATACCCCTGCGAAAGCAAATGATTGACTTCGAAAGGCTGACGTTCCCTGGCGGCGTGGCCGTTGCTACCGTGCTCAAATCACCGGGTGCAGGTGTAAAAAAGGCCCTGATGCTGCTCTCGGGCGTGGCTGCGAGTGGGCTCGTCCACTTCATAACCCAGTACTGGCACTTCGAGAACTGGAACGTAGGCGAGTCGATCGGCATGCCCGACTACATGAATGGGGTGTGGTATGTTTCGTTGCTTACCATCGGCGTCGCGTTCATCGCCGGAAAAGGAGGTTTCTACTTTATCATAGGAGGTTTCGTCTGCTACTGGATTCTGTCGCCCTTGCTCAACACGATGGGCCTGCTGCCCGCAGCCGAGCAGCTTCAGCAGTCCGGTGCCACTATTCCCGAATATCTGCGAATCAACCTTTTCCGGCCGGTCGGCATCGGGATGCTGGTCGGCGGCGCACTGGCGGGCATTGCTTTGGCACTGCCGCTCATCACAGGCGCGGTCAGCAGTATGCGAAAGGCCGCCCAGGCCAGGACCGAACACTCCAGAGACGAAATGCCCATTCGCTTTCTCTTCATAGGCGTTATCGGGGCGGTTGTGATGCTGTTTATTGTCGCCGTTCTGTCGGTCAGGCAGATGGGGCTGCCGCGCGGCGCCCTGGTGGCTATCTTCGGCACCCTCTGGATATGGGTGGCAGGCGTCATTTTGTCCGAGGCCATCGGGCGGACCAACTGGTCGCCTCTGAGCGGTATGACCCTTATTGCCGTTACTATTCTTGTCGTAATAACCAGCGGCCTCGGTGACAGCGCCGCTATCATTGCCTCGGTTATTGTCGGAGCGGCAGCATGCGTTGCGATGGCTCAGGCAACGGACCTGATGCTGGACCTCAAGACCGGCTATCTGGTGGGCGCTTCGCCCGTGAAGCAGCAAATCGGGCAGTTTCTCGCAACCTGGCTGGGCCCGATTGTCATTATGGCCCTGATATTCGTTCTGCACAGGGCCTACGGATTGGGCAGCGCGCGCCTGCCCGCACCGCAGGGTCAGGCTTTGGCCAGCACGATTGAAGGGATTCTCGGCGGCGATATACCGATACAGAAATATGCGGCGGGCGCAGCTCTTGGGGCGCTGCTTAGCTTCAGCGCGATGGGCGGCCTCGGCATACAGGTCGGCCTCGGCTTTTATCTGCCGTTCAATATCGTTCTGACTTTCACCATCGGGATGCTGCTCCGTATCTTGAGCGACTGGAAAAAGGGTCGCCGTTTCACTGAAGAGGTCGGAATTCCCATCGCCGCCGGTCTCGTAGTCGGAGAGGCCTTGGTGGGTATCGGTTTTGCATTGTATTACATTGCCGGCGCCGCCGGCGCCGGATAAGGAAAGATACTGTGAAAAACTTGGGATACTTAATGATAACCCTTGGCTTTCTTGCTGGCGCTCTGGTTGCTGTTCTTGACCAAAACACCGTTCGTTGGGACTTTTTTACGGCCGCAATTGTCGTTGGTGGTGCAGGTATTGTTATGGTCCGGCTTGCCAAACGACGCAAAGCCGGACTGGAAGGAAAACTCGCTTTGAACCTGGAGAATATCCGGGCCAGCCTGGGTCGCATAGTTGAGAATATCACCAGGCTGAATGCGGAAAAACACTCCCTCGACCCCTACGAAGTGCGTCACCGCATCGACGAGCTTTTTCCGGAGGACATTGACAGGTTTGTGGAAGGCAGGGAGAGTATCGCGCACATGCACGGACTGCACGCTTACGCCGACGTTATGAGCTATTTCGCCGCCGCCGAACGCTATCTCAACCGTGTCTGGTCGGCATCCGCAGACGGGTACATCGACGAGGTGAATACGTATCTTGACAGGGCCTGCACACAGTTCGCCGAGACGCTTGAAAGGCTCCGGCGGTTAACCGACAAGCCAAATCAGCCCGACAACGCTAAGCCCTGACCTTGCCCGAAGCCAGCCGATAAAGCCAATACCCAATTCCCGCCAGCAAAATCAATCCCGGCCACATCCCAAAAGGCTCCTTTGTGATTGCCAGGACCTTCGGATTGCCGCTGACCACAATCGGTATGGCCAGCAGAATGCCAAGCAACGCTTCTCCCGTGATTAGACCCGACGCAAAAAGCAGCCCGTGGCGATTGGCCGTCTCCGCCGCATCTTTTGGTACGTTTCTTCTTTGGTGCAGCTTGCTTATAACATAGTGGATGATGCCGCCGGCAAAAATCGGCACCTCCAATTCAAGAGGCAGGTAAATACCTATCGCCACCGCCAGCACCGGCATCCTGAACGAGCTGCCCCTCCGCACGAGGTACTCATCCAGTATTATCACACCAACCGCCAGCACGACCCCTATCCACACGAATTGCCACGGCAACTCTCCTGCGAACACTCCTTCCGAGACCGAGGCCATTAAATTCGCCTGCGGCGCGGCCAGAGGATTGTCCCTGGCCGAAGCGTGCCCCTCAAAACCATAGGCTTTCAACAGCAGCGTCAGTATCGGCGCCATCACGAACGCCGCCGACACCGTCCCCACCATCTGCATCACCTGCTGCTTCCAAGGCGTGGCCTCAACGATATAGCCGGTCTTGAGGTCCTGCATATTGTCGCCGGCTATTGCCGCCGCGCAGCACACCACGCTGCCTATGATTATCGCCGCCGGAGGGCCGTTTTCCGCCCCCCTGCCCATCAACAAAAGCAGCAAGAGAGCCGAGACCAGCACCGTCGCTATTGTCACGCCCGATATCGGATTGTTTGACGAGCCTACCAATCCTGCCATATACCCGGCTACCGCCGAAAACAAAAAGCCCGTCAAAAGCATCGTCACCGCCATCGGGGCCGTTACGCTCACGTCTTTCACAAAAACCTGGTACAGTATGAATAGGGGAACTAATGAACCAACTATCAAAACCAGAATCCATTTCATAGGAATATCTTTTTCTGTGCGGGCAATTTCGACCGTTTCGCCTCTAACCTGCCGGTAGGCCCTCAGGCCGCTCCTAATTCCACTAAGCAGAGATGTTCGAAGCCTTATAATCGTCCACAACCCGCCCACCAGCATTGCCCCCACACCGATATACCGGGTCTTGTCCGACCAGAGCCGATACGCCCAATCCACCGCGGCCATCGGTTCTCCATTCGCCACAGGCCAATTTTCAAAAGCCGCGCAAATCGGTATGGCAATCACCCAGTTGATGAGCCCTCCGAGAAAAATCAGCACCGCGATGTTCAAACCCACGATATAGCCGACCGAAAGCAGTGCCGGGCTCAGATTCGAACCAAAGTAAGCTATGGTTCCCCCTATACCGCGCGCAACTTCAATAACCTCCGCCCATATTCGCAGCCCCGCGGCGCCGAACTTGAATAGCCCCCCTACCACTGCCGCTTGAGCGATATACTTGACATCAGCGCCGCCCCGCTCCCCCGACTTCAGGACTTCTGCGGTGGCTATGCCTTCCGGAAACTTCAGCTTCCCTTCGACTATTAACGCCCGCCTCAAAGGTATCGTAAACAGCACGCCCAAAAGGCCGCCGAACCCCGCGATTGCCGTTACCCAAACAAAATCGAACTCAGTCCAGTAGTTCAGAATTATCAGCCCGGGAAGCGTGAATATCACTCCCGCCGCCAGGGATTCGCCCGCCGACGCCGCCGTTTGAACGATGTTGTTCTCCAGGATATTGCTCCGCCGGAATAACCTCAGTACCCCCATCGACACCACTGCCGCCGGTATCGACGCAGATATGGTCATACCGGCAAACAACCCAAGATACGCATTTGCCCCCGCCAGCACCACCGAAAGAACCACCCCCAAAATAACTGCTTTTACTGTAATCTCTGGTAACGAATCTCTTGCTGAACTCATTCTTTAACCCATTTCAAATCTTACAAGAACACACCGACACATATTTATACTTCGGCCAAATGCCTCTCGGCGTCTCAGCAGATATTTGCCTCTCGGAAGGACCTCGAATAAGGTCAGTCTATCCTGTCGGACCTGTCAGGATAGGCAGGCTTTTTCGGCTTCGGCGGAGGTTGCTTTGCGAGCATCCCCTGTATCAGCTCGATTGCTTTCTCCAGTTGTGGGTCGCGGCCGGCCGCCATCTCGTGCGGGGCGTTCTCGACTTCGTAATCGGGCTGCACGCCGTAACCTTCCACTTCCCAGTTACCTTTGGTGTTCCAGAAACCAAATGTTGGCGCTGAAACAAAACCGCCGTCTATCGGCTGAGGATTGCCGCTGATGCCGATTAATCCGCCCCATGTTCTCGTTCCCACCAGCGGCCCCAGCCCCGCTTTGCGGAAATAGTAAGGGAAAGCATCGCCGCCTGAGCCTGACCAACTGTTTATCAGCATTACTTTGGGTCCGGTATGCGCTATAAAAGGTGTCTGCCAGTGGACATGGTCGCGCCGCGCCCAATAGTTATATATGGGGCGGTTGAGCAATTCGACGAAGCGGTCCGGGATTTGGCCCCCGCTGTTGAACCGCTCATCTATAATCAAACCTTCCTTGGTACGCTGGGGGATGAACTGCCGCACCAGCTCACTTTGACCGTTCCAGCCTGTATCGGGCACATAGATGTACCCGACTTTCCCGCCGGTTGCTTTTTCGACCTTGCTCCTATTGTCCTCTATCCAGGCAAGGTTGCGCAGCCGAAATTCACTCTCGAGAGGCTCGACAATCACCTCGTTGGCGTCCACCAAGTTCGGCGAACAGCTAATCGTAAGTGTCACTACCTCCCCGGCAAGCCCCTGAAACGCCGACCAGGGGTCTTCGGATGTGTCCAGCGGCCGGCCGTTAACCGCCAGCAGGTACTGCCCTTCCTTCACATCTATCCCCGGCTGCCGCAGCGGCGACCGTACATCCGCGTCCCAATCGGCGCCCTCGTAGATTTTCTTGATTTTGTATGGGTTATTGGTCGTGTCCAGCTCGAAATCACAACCTAAAAGCCCCACGGAAATCTTTTCAGGCTTTTCTACGTCGCCTCCGCGAACGTAAGTGTGTGACGCGTTTAATTCCGCAATCATTTCACCGATGACATAATTTAAATCCTCGCGGTCGACTACGTACGGCAGCAGCGATTCATATCGCTTCCCGACCGCCTCCCAGTCAACGCCGTGCATGTCCGGGTCATAGAAAAAGTCCCGCTGTATCCGCCACGCTTCGTTGAAAATCTGCTGCCACTCCTCGCGGGGATTTATCCATGCCTTCAGCTTATCCGTGGCTATAGTCCCATCTCCCGCCTTCTTGCCCTCAGCCAGGTCAATTATGCCGTACGTTGACTTGCTTTTGTAAATGACTTTCTTGCCGTCCCCTGAAATGTCGTAACCGTCAATACCACAGATGACCGTTTTTTCCTCGCGCTGCTCGATGTCATAATAGAGCAGCGTGCCCGAAGGCTCGCCTCGCTTTGCCGCAGGATACCGGATGAAAACCACCTTGCCCTTCACCGCATGCAGCGGCCCGAAATTTCCCGCATCTATTGGAAGCCTGACAATCCTTTCTTCGAAACCTTCGAAGTCGATTTTGACCGGCTCACTCTCCTGCTTCTCCTGCTTGTCCTTGCCGTCTTTTTTTTCTTTCTCACCCTCATTTTCCGCGTTCGGGTCCTTTTTCTCCTCTTGCTCCTTTTCCAGCTTTTTTTCTTTTCCTTTTTCCTCGTCGCTTCGCGGCGCGATTGGAGAATTGACGTCTGTCCTCAGGGCGGCCGCGTAAATGCCCGTGCAGTTGGGATAAATCCAGGTGTCCATCTTGTCGTACACAGGTTTAAACGTGCGATCAGAGTAGAAGAAAAGATATTTGCCCTCGGTCCCGAAGACCGGACCCTCGTCGTTGTAATAATCGCTGGTCACCTGATGCGTCCTGCCTTCGTTTGCGTCATAAATCATTATTGCGCTTAAAGCGTTATTCATCTGCCTGGAATAAGCCAGCCACCTGCTGTCGGCGGACCAGGAGTAATCCTTGATTCTCCACCAATTGTCCTTATCCACGAATTGCGGCTTACCATCCTCGACGTCGAGGACAAAAAGACTGCCCGTTTTGTCGCTAAAGGCGATACGCTTATTGTCCGGCGACCAGACCGGGTCATAGCGAAACGCCTTACCCCCGCTGGTTATCTGCCGCTCACTTGCTTTGCCGTCGCCCGGCCTTACACACAATTCGTATTCCCCTGTGCCGTCTGAGAAGTAGGCCACATTCTTGCCGTCAGGCGACCACGCCGGAAAACGCTCCGCCACGCCTGAGGTGTTCGTCAGGTTTCGCACACTGCCGTGCTTCTCAGGCACCGTGAAGATTTCACCCCTTGCCTCGAACAAAGCCCTCTTGCCGCTGGGTGAGAGTGTGAAATTCTGAACTCTCTCCGATACTTTCTTGAGCTTTGGGCGGACTTCAGGCAAATCGGCCGGTACCTGTATGCTGATTGGCCGTGACTTCTCGCTTGCCAGCTCCAGCAGATGAAGCATGCCGCCGTTCTCGAAAACAATCGCGTCAGGCCCGATACTCGGCCACTTCACGTCATATTCGCCGAACTTCGTCACCTGTCGGAACTTCTTTTTCTTCAGGTCATAAGCCCAGATATTGAGCTTTTTGCGCTCGTCTCGGTCCGATAGAAAATAAATGGTATTCTTATGCCACATCGGTACCGCGTCCGTACCGTCGAAGTCCGTAATCTTCTCCGAGCTGTTCTCGACAAAGTCATACAGCCATATATCACTGGCCATCCCGCCCCGATAACGCTTCCAGTTCCTGAATTCCCGGGAAATGAATTGAAAGGCAATGCGGTTGCCGTCCGGACTGAAGCTCGCCAGCTCGCCGTACGGCAAAGGCAGTGTATCAGGAAGGCCGCCCGCAACCGATTGTTTGAAAAGGCGATTGAAACGGTGCGACGGACTAATCATCTTAGAGCGATAAAGAATATGCCTGCCGTCCGGGTACCATTCCACCACCAGGTCTTCAGCCGAATGGTGAGTCAGTCGCTTCGGGGCCCCGCCTTCCGCGGACATCACGTATACATCCGTGTTGCCGTCATAGTTGCCGCTGAAAGCGATAGTCAAACCGTCCGGCGAGAATTTCGGAAAAAGTTCCTGGCCGACCGGAGAGCTTAACCTGCGCGCCAATCCCCCTTCCCTCGACACTGTCCACAAATCACCCGCATATACAAAAACTATCTTGTCTGCGCTGACGTCAGGAAAACGCAGCATACGCGCATCCGGCATCTCCGTCCTGGCCGCCTGTCCGGCGCAAAAGACCGGCGACAAACACAATATGACAGCAATCTTTGCCGGCAGTCGTTCCATAATGTCGCAAAAGTCGGTATTATTTGACAAATTGAGCGACAAAATACTTAGGCGTCAACGGTTCTCCCGTCGCGCGCTTAATCATTTCATTCCAGTGATAGACGGCCCCCGGCTCAAAGACTTTCCGACGCAGGAAATTCCCCACTTCGCGCTCGCCTGCATAACTCACATTCTTGTCCGATTCGAGCCTGAGTATATTGTGAACGATGTGATTATGCAGTTGAGATGCCAGCAGCTCGCCCAACACGTAGTTGTGGTAATAGACCGGCGCAATGGTAAAGTGAATCTTCGCGGCCCAGTCCGGCTCAACCCGCCCCTCGGGCTTCTTGACAAACTGGTATTTCTCCACCATCTGCCACCAGAGTGAATTAAGGTCCTGGTCGGGATTTGCATAAAGCTGCTTCTCAAACTCGTACATCACCATGTCCCAGCGAACAAAAATCAACTGTTTGAGTCTCGTATATTTCCTGCTTACCTTTTCGATCTGAGCCCGCTGCCCGTCCGACAAATCCAGCATTTTCTGCATCCAAACGGCATTGCGGCTCAAACGACCGAAAAACATCGCAATCGCCTCTGTTGTAAAGATGTGTGCCGGCTCCCGCAGCAGGTACGGAACGTCAGGGTTATGATACTTATCGTAAACCCCGTGCCCCAGCTCGTGCAGTATTGTTTCCATCCACTGTTCGTTGTTCCGGAGGTTGGCCAGAATACGCACGTCGCCTTCCTTGTCTATGTCCGTGCAAAAAGCGTGCGGATTCTTTCCTTCACGCTCGTACAGGTCGCTGCGCTCGAGTATGGAATCGACGGGCAAGCCGATGCCGTCGTAAAACTTTATCGCCAGCTCCTTGACATCTTTATCTTTGTAATAAGCATCTAAATCAAGCTCATATACCAGAGGGCTTTCCTGAAAGAACGGGTCATGGTAGTGCCAGGGCGCCAGCTCCGCAGTCGTAATGCCGTACATGGCTGCCAATACGCGGTCCAAATCAGCTTTCAGCCCGGCAAAAGGCTCGTTGGTCAATTCGTAGAGTTCGTTGAAGATACGGTCCAATTCTTTAACATCCTGTTCCGCGACCGTCAGAGAGAGCGTATGATAATTATCAAAGCCGACTTTTCGGGCAGCCTCGTTGCGCAGCTTAACCAGTCTTATCAGGTCCGCCGCGACCACAGGCCCCACCTGCTTGCTGGCCAGCCACGCCTCCTTTCTCTTGACCGAGTCCATTTCCGTCTTCAGGATTTCCTTAATTTCATTGTCGGTAACCTTCCTCCCCCGGATGGTCCCACGGAAAGTGCTGAAATTCTTCTCGATTTCGGTGCTCAAATCGACAATTCTTTTCAACAGCTCCGGCTCTATCTGGTTCTCAAGATAGCCGTCGTACAGCCTGTCCAGTTGCCGGCGCAGCAATGGCGCCTTCACTTGGCCCGATTCTTTTATGCCTTTCAGCAGCGCGAACTCTTCCGGGTTACTGTATACCTGGCGAATCTCAAATTCCAGTTTGCTGACCTTATCATAATCCTCCGGATTTCCCGTATTTGCGGCATCCCAGTAAGCAAGAGCTGCCTCTCTTGCCATAGGCTTGATTTTCCCTACATGTGCTGTAATGAACTCCTCCAACTGCCGCTCCCTTCTATTGGCTGCGCAGCCAAGAAAAATGACCGGTACTGCAGACGCCAGAATGGCAGTTGATAAACGCTTCATAACGCATACTCCTTTTCAAATACTAAATCTTTCTCCTTGCTCGTATTGCCGACCGCTGCTTACTAATACGCTGTCGGTTTATACCGTCATCGTATTCAACGTACGCGCCAACCCGAAAACTTTGGCTCGCACCTGCAAATAATAATGCTTCCTAATCTCTTATCAAGTAAAACCAGGCCCCGGCCTCTTTGAAAATGTGCACAGGCGAAAAATCTCAAACATAAACCTGGACAGCGGCTGGCATGGACAGAAAGGTTGAGAATGCGGCTTGTCCTGTAAGCTCGGCAATTAACGCTGAATTTTCGGTCATTGTGCCGATGGTTCGCTCTTGGGCGGGTCCGGCAAAGTCAACGGCTCGGTAATCTTACTCCCGTCAGGTCGCTGCCCGTAGTCAAATCGCCACTTCTTCGCCAATTGACCGACCTTTGTCTTATCTCCGAGCAGGTCGGCGTGTTCGGCTGCAAGAGCCTCGTAATCGTCCCGTCCGAGCGCGTTCCTGATGTTTACCCGGTATCCTAAAACGTCACGGAGACACTTGTCCTCCGTTTCGATCAATACCGAAGCCAATTGCTGTTTCTCATCTGAGAACAGGTAATCCCGCCCCTTGACATACCTTTGTATCGCATACGAATATAGCTGGGCGAACGCGCGCGCCAGTGCGGGCTTGCTCGTCCCCGCAGAAGATATCTTTTTATGCAGCGATTTCAGAATGTCGGTGTCCAGCAATTCGTATCCCACCGTCCAGTCAGCGTACCTTTTTATTCGTGCATTCGCCATTTGCAGCAGCAGCTCCTCGGTTTCTGGAGCATTCACATCCCCGGCGAATTGGGCCATTAGAATCATTATCTCCGGACTGCTGCTTTCAACAAGTCCTTTCAGCTCCTCCACAATCCTGCTCGAAAGCTTCGAGTAATCCGCCTCTGCCGAATTCAGCCGTCTCGTAAAATCGGGGTTGGCGACACAATGTACGGCCCAGTACCGCACCCCCATGTTTTCATCCTTTAACTTCGCGATTGCCAAATCCGCCAGTTGCAGATTGGCCGGTCCGTTTGCCACCAGTCTGTCCAGGAGAATCAAAAGATTAACCGTAATCGCAAATTCCTGTCTCTCCGTCGGCAACTGCGAAACTTCTGCAAATGCTTCGGACATATATTTGTATGCCGATTCGAAGAACCGTGCGGCATACTGCGCTTTGGCGCTCCCCTTATTGGAGCTTTCATTCTGCAAAATGATGGTCCGGATTCTTGATACGGACGAAAGGTCTTTGGTTCTTACCAGCTCCTGTATCGCCTGGGCGACAAAGTTGTCGATAATCTGAAAGTCTTGGGTGTCAAGCACGCTCTTTTCGCGCACCGTTTCGACAGGTTTCGTGTTGACTGCCGCACACGTTGAGCCCCCGGCCAGAAAGAAAAAACCCGTCAGAACAGCGAAAATAGCCGATTTACTCATCATCACTACCTCTATCACCCTCAAAACAGGTCCGTGCATACCATAGCATCAAGCTTAACTATCCAGCTTACCTTAAATACCGCCTTTTGTCAAGCCAATTTGGCCTCTCGGCACCGGCGATTCTACATTCGTCCAACTGCCGACCCCTCTTGACCATAGCCCCGAAAGTCCCCGACCACAGACTCAGTCGGTGACCTCCCCTGCAAAGCCATACCGGTTTTTGAAAGCCCAGGAAAACCAGAGAAGCCCATCCTTACAGCTTGCAGACATACCAAAAAAGGTCGTCGGAATTTCACCGAGCGCGGCTGTGCCCCGTTTGGTATGCAAATCCTTTTACCATCCGCAGGGGCGATAATATCCTCTGCTTTGGTTTTTTCTCGCGCAAACACCGACAATCACGGTCAAGCCGGTTAGCTAAAAGTACGATAAAAACAACGAACAAATCGTTGCATTTGTTGCCTGATTTCTTATGCTAATATGTAAAGCGGCTTTGCAGCCGCAGATGTGTGTAATTACTTGTCGGAAGCGAATGAATGGCTTTTGTGAAACAGAAACCTGCGAGCAAAGGAACAGGACCCCTTGATTTTATTTGCGCCTTGACTTTTCTAACCTGGGTGACTGTGTCGTTCTTTATTATCGGATGCCGGCCCGTCGAGTCGTCGTCTGCCGAAATCATAAGGACGGAGCCTGATATTATTCCACCCGGCGCTGTCGAGCCCCTGCCGACGCCCAATAACATCGAACCTGCCGTCAAGCCGGATGTGACTGAGCCTGTTCCGCAAGCCGGTGCAGTCGAGCCTGTGGTCGAGCCCAATGTTGCTGCAGCCCCGCCAGAGCCTAATGCTCCTGCGCCCATAGCCGAGCCAAATCTTGTTGCACCTGCAGCCGAACCCAACGTCGTTCCACCCCACGCAGAGCCTAATGCGGCGGAGCCTAACGGGCCTAAATCTCCTGCCGAAGTCCGTTTTCACGACAAGTACGCCGGAATTTTAGGCGGCTTCGTCAACAATAAAGGGCTGGTTGATTACCAGACACTCAAGCGGTATCGCCTGGAGTTGAAAACCCTCCTCGACCACTTCGCCGGACTTGACCCGAACGCGTACAACCTCTGGCCCAAACAGGACAAAATCGCCTGCTGGATTAATGCCTACAACATAAGAATGCTTAAGGTAATTGTTGATAATTATCCTATTCAGTCATCGCGGCTCGGACGCCTTTTCTGGTGGCCTCCCAGCGATATAAGATACATCAACAAGGATATCGGAGGCATCGAAAAACAAAAAATGATGGTGATGAACGAGGAATTCACCCTCGCGGCAGTTGAAAAACGCCTCTTCCAAAGGGATTTTGACGAGCCGCGGGTATTCTTTGCCCTGTGCCGAGCCACCCTCGACAGCCCACCCCTGCGCAGCGAACCTTATTGCGGGCGAAAGCTTCAGGAGCAGCTGGATGACCAGGCCCGGAAATTCCTGTCGAGCCCCCACGCCTTCAGGATAGACCGGGCAACCAAAGAAGTTCGTCTCTCCGCCCTGCTTCAGCCTAATGAGTACGGCAAAGAATTCGTAAACAAGTATAACACCGACAAAAAGTTCAAAGAACAGCCGCCTGCCATACGGGCCATCTTGAACTTCATAACCAGGTATATTTCCGAACAGGATAAGTCCTTCCTTGAAACAGAGCTTTATTCTATTAAGTACTTGAAGTATGACTGGAGACTGAACGATAGCTCAACACCGCAGCAATAGATGAACTCGTTCCCCTCCGTCCCCCACCGGGACCCATTTTTGTTTGACCGCGGGCAAAAATCTATTAACATATTCCTTATTGATTCTGGGCAGGAATGAAACCGCTTGCTGAAAGGTAAATAAAGGTAAATAACGAATGGCAAAGAAATCCGTCTTTAACAACCCCAATTGTGATTCCGACAAATACTTCTTCACCAGCGAGTCTGTGACGATGGGCCATCCGGACAAAGTGGCCGACCGCATATCCGACTCCATACTCGACGCCATGCTCGCTCACGACCCGAAAAGTAGGGTCGCCTGCGAAACAATGGTCAAGGCCGACATGGTAATAGTTGCCGGCGAAATTACCTCAACCGCCGTCGTTGATATTCCCTCTGTTGTCAGGAACACAATAAAAAAGATTGGATACGACGACCCTGAACTCGGATTTCACTATGACAGTTGTGCCGTGGTCGTATCGGTTGGCAGGCAGAGTCCCGACATCGCGCAGGGAGTAACCGAAGGCGCCGGGCTGCACAAAGAGCAGGGGGCCGGCGACCAGGGAATGATGTTCGGCTACGCCTGCAGAGAGACCCCCCAGCTTATGCCGATGCCGATTCAGCTTGCGCACGCCATAACCACCCGCCTCGAAAAACTCAGACAGAACAAGACACTGCCCTGGCTGCGACCCGACGGCAAAAGCCAGGTAACCGTCGAATACGAAAACGGCAGGCCAAAACGCATTCACACAATTGTGGTTGCTGCCCAGCACGCCCCCTCTATCGGGCGCGCAGAGCTGCAAAGGCAAATCAAGGAAAAGGTCGTCCTTGCCGTCATACCCGAGGGCCTCATTGATAAAAGGACGGTATTCCATATCAACGCGACCGGGCGATTCGTAATGGGAGGCCCAAAAGGAGACTGCGGGCTCACAGGCAGGAAAATCATCGTCGATACCTACGGCGGAAGAGGCAGGCACGGCGGCGGATGCTTCAGCGGCAAAGACCCCACGAAGGTCGACAGAACCGCAAGCTATATGGCCAGATACGTCGCAAAAAACATCGTCGCGGCCGGCCTCGCCGATATCTGCGAAATACAATTGTCCTATGTAATCGGCGTGGCAGACCCCATCTCTATCCTGGTCGACACTGCAGGGACCGCAAAAATCAGTGAGAAAAAAATAAGCCAAATCGTAAGGCAGGTCTTCCCATTGACACCCAAGGGTATGATTGCCCACCTGAAGCTCGACCGCCCGATTTATGCCCAAACCTCGTACGGCGGCCACTTCGGACGCAACCTGCCCAGCTTCACCTGGGAAAAAACCGATATGGTGCAGAAACTGCGAAAAGCCGCAGGTGTAAAACCAAAAAGCAAGTGAGCCTTCGTAAGGCCCGGTAAACAGCCTCGGACGCCCATAGACTGCTCATTTCATTTGGTAAAGCGTAAGACGTGACCAACCCTCCACCCAATACACAAGCTGGTTGTTCTCCATACTATTAGCCGCCCCGTACGCAAAGCCCCGATTTACCGACTTGCCGGCAAACGTAATCCGGGACTGCCCATTGAATTGCCGCCAATATGGCTTACCCGGCAGATACGGCGGACCAGGACAGGGATTATGGGGCCTTGGGTGCGTCAAAACAACAAATTTGGGAAATTTTTCAAAAAAATCAAGAATTTCCGTTACCAAACCGCCCGGCGCGCATCATTACCTCTGGACGCAGGCGCCGCGCATGCATCCGCGCAATAGGTCTGTAGTGCAAAACGTGCAATTTATGGTGAAAAACAGCAATAAATTTGCTTCCGTCGGTAATTTTCTCTTGAATTGCAGCGAGCTTTCCGCTATAATATTAAAAATGCGGTTGTCTGTATCAAGTTAAAAACAAACAGAAGAAAAGGAGGCGGAAATGAAAAAATTCGCGGGGGCTGCCTTGGTTCTCATTCTTGGCTCATCGGCTTTTGGTCTTATGGTGTCGGCGGACGCCGACGGTTTCTCCGACGGGACCGACATTTGCACAGCTTTTACCGGCATAACGCTGTCCTCGTGCGGAAAGTACCCCGAGCTGGATGGGATAGTTTACGCCTGGGGCGATGGGCTGGCCAGCACCGGCGACAGCGTGTTCGCAAACAGCCTGCCGTTCCAGCGGCAGTGGGCTGCAAGCAACGTGGACGGCTTCGCCTTTCGGGCGGATTTCGACCAGCCCGCCGACTACGTGGCGATTGATATCATCGGCGACGACTATTCCGGCGATATCGGCGTCTTATATGCCCATAACTCGGACGGCTCGCTGCTGCAAACGGTCACGTCGGGCACACTGGGATACGGCGAGGTTTTCACGGCAACAATCAGCATAGGCTCGTTCGATATCGCATATATAATCGCCGGCGGCTCGCCCTCCGGCGGGCATGCGGTACACCTTGACAACCTGGCCGCAAACATAGTACCCGAACCCGCCACAGCCCTGCTGCTTGGTCTGGCCGGTCTGCTGTTGACAAAAAAACACAGAATGTTAATGTATAAACACCGACAATAGATTCAATGCCCGGCTTGCCGACTTCGGTCGGCGGGCACGCCGCAGAGCACGGCGACATTTTTTTATGGAGAACAGAATATGAAAGGGACACTTCTTGTCATCATTTCATTATTATCGGCCTCAACGACTTTTGCCGGCGGCAGATACATCATTGTCGACGACGACGACGAAGCTGACTTCAACAATATTCAGGCGGCAATCGACGATTCCAACGACGGGGACATCATCTACGTCTTTCCGGGCAGATACACGGGCCCGGGCAACAGGGATATCGATTTTAAGGGCCGGGCCGTCACCGTGCAAAGCGTGGTTCCGGAGGACCCATACTTTGTCTCTGTTACAGTAATAGACTGCAACGGCTCCGCCGCAGGGCCTCACCGCGCATTCTATTTTCACAGCGCCGAAGACGCAAACTCCGTCCTGGCCGGGTTTACTATTACGAACGGGTATGCCGACGAGGGTGGCGCGATTCGATGCAGCGGGAGCAGCCCAACAATTGACAATTGCCTCATTACGGGAAACGTGGCCAGCCAGAATGGGGGCGCAATGAGTAACTATAGGAGCAGCCCGATGATTAGAGGCTGCACGTTCAGTCAAAACCGCGCTGTCGGAAACGACGCTGGCGCGATAGACAATGTGGATAGCGCGCCGAGTATTAGCGACTGCAATTTCAGCAGGAATTTGGCCTGGGATTGGGGAGGCGCCATCCGCAACATCGGCTCAGGCAGTCCGACAATCACCAACTGCAGCTTCGTCGAAAACTCAGCAGACGACGGAGGCGCCATATTCTGCTCGGCCCACAGCAAGGTCGGTAATTGCACATTAAGCGGGAATTCAGCACGATACGGCGGCGGGATTTGTTCTGCGGGCACGCCGAGAATCGAGAACTGCCTGCTTGTCAACAACCACACAAGCAAAGACGGCGGGGGCTTATACAGCGAAGGCGGCGGAAAGGTTATTCGCTGTCAGTTCAACGGCAACTCGGCGGCCAACGGCGGCGCTGTATACTACGGCCAGAGCGGTCTGGCTTTGACCAGTTGCACGCTCTCAGGCAACTGGTCAGCCGTCAACGGAGGCGGAATCTACTGCGCGTCTGGGTCGCCTCTTATCGGTAACTGCACGCTAAGCAGTAATGTAGCGGCATCGGCCGGCGGGGGTCTGTACGCCGCCCGCAGCGGTCCGGAATTCACCAACTGTATATTCTGGGCCAACACGGACGCCAACGGAATCGGCGAGTCGGCCCAGATTGACGGTGCGATACCGGATGTAACCTACAGTTGCATACAGGATGATAATCCTGACGATGGGTACATTCCGTTCGGCGGCGACGCCAACGGCAACACTGACGATAATCCGATGTTTGTGCGGGACCCCTATGACGGCGGAGACGGCTGGGGCGTCGGGGACAACGATGACTACGGCGACCTGCATATACAAGAGGCCTCACCCTGCGTGAACGCCGGTAATGCCCCGGCGTGGTATGAACCCGACAGCGTGGATATCGACGGCGAGCCGCGGGTTATGGGGGCGGTCGTGGATATGGGAGCG
>Ga0307377_10001079_pt1 | contig 35724 bp, 55 predicted proteins | sample TR3MG_FD_202535 | JGI IMG/M metagenome (GOLD analysis project Ga0307377, IMG submission 202535) | Soil microbial communities from Risofladan, Vaasa, Finland - TR-3 | ecosystem: Environmental > Terrestrial > Soil > Coastal area > Acid sulfate soil | place: Finland: Risofladan, Vaasa | collected... | reverse complement strand
TCAACCTGCCGTGCTTCTGCATATGATGGCGGTACTCGTGGAGGGAGGAGACGAGGCTGACCTTGGGAAGCCCGATCCTCTCCCCGGAGATAAAATAGTACTCATAAGAATCTTCAATCAGGCTAGGCGTCGGGAACCCGTAAACGGAGCTGATCTTCTCATACATCTCCCGAATCAGGTCAAAGCCTTCAGGTTTTTCGACCTTCCAGAGCCCCCTCTCCGTGACTATGTGCCTTATTATCTCCAGTGTGCTCGAGCTTATGTCGGGGAACATGGTGTGGTAGTCTTGGATGACGCTCAAATTTGATCCTCCACAACCTCGGTGTACGCGACCTTAGCCCTGTAATTCACGAGTCCCCCGCCCAGGGGCTCCTCGTCTATCAAGATACCCGTGATATCCTTCCGCCGGTAGATAGGTGAGTGCTCACGCAGGAAGTTGGCGACCGCTCTCTCCACTATGAATCCCAGCTCCCTCTCCGCCATAACCCTCGTCGGACGCAGCGCAGGCATCACGTACTCAGACCAGCCCGGGCCTTCTTCACCCCTCGGCATCAAAGTTCAACCCCATACTGGGAGCTTACCCACTTTTCGTAGATTTCCCAGGTTATTGCGCCCCATCCCACGGTATTGTTCTTCTCCAACCCGAGCTCCGACATCATCCTCTTGATCTCTTCTACGGTAAGTTTCTTTCCGAGGACTCTTCCATGACACTCAACCATCAGGGCAACGAGACCTGCTACATGGGGCGTGGCCATCGACGTGCCTGAAATGGGGCTAAACCTGGAGGGGACTCCGTCCCCCGAAGTGTCCAGGACGCCGACTATTGCCGAGTCCACGTTGACGCCCGGTGCGACCACGTCGGGCTTGATATCCTGCCAGTTAGTGGGTCCCCTGCTGCTGAAGTCAGCTATGTTTCCCCTTATGGGGTCGTAGGCACCCACCGTCAGCACCTGGGGCAGGCAGCCCGGAGCTCCTATCGTGTTGCTTCCAGGTCCCTCGTTGCCGGCGGCCAACACGGGGATGGCCCCAGATGCTACGACATCGTCGACGACATCGTAGTAAGGCTCTTCCTGCGGAGTCTCGGTCATGCTCGTACCTCCGAGGCTCATCGAGATCACGGAGGCCCCTCGGTCAACCGACATCGCCATAGCGTCAATGATATTCGACGTGGAGCCCATGCCGATGTAGTAGCCCAGGCACTTCACCGCTAGAAGATCGCATTCCGGTGCCATTCCCTCACAGAAAACATTTCGACCAGCCCTCTGGGAAAGGTACTCATCCAAGGCGGTCTGCCCGCCCACGCAGCTCGTGCACCAGCTTCCATGGCCGTTCTCGTCCCGGTACTGTTTCATCGTAGATTCGAAGTTCACGCGCCTGATCATCTCGTGGACCCTACTCGCCCCGGTGTCGGTAATGGAGACGAGGACGTCCCGTCCCCTGAAGCCCTTCTCGTTGGCCACGTCGGCCCCGACCAGCTTCTTCGTCCACGCTGTGCTTGTGAACTCGATCTCCTTCAAGACCTTATGAGGTGCCCTGAAGACTCCCTCATCAGGCACCGTCCTGAAGAGAGCGTACATCGTCTGGTCGTGATAGATCCTCTCCACGTATGGGCTCTCGGCGAGTCTGAAGATGATCTCCCTAGGGAGGATGGCTGCCACCATGTTGAAGCGTTTGATTGCCCTCATGGGGTACGGCGTGAAGGGCATCATCGCCGGGGCCATGAGCCGTGGGAAGAACTCCTTAACCTCCTCAACGAAGGGCAGGATCTGCTCTGTGACTTCTCTCAGCCTCTGAGGAACCGAGCGTATGATGACGGGGCTGGCGACCCTGGACTGCGCGGTGATTCTTGCTCTCCGGGTGAGTTTGTCTCGGAACATATCTAAATAGAAACAACCTTAGGGAATATATAAAATTCTTATATTGAGGTCTTTATTTAAATAATTGAGCTAGTTGATATTAGATGTTGGTCAGCTTAGCAAATTGACCTAAAAGATAGCTTAAAGGTAGGTAGCAAGGTTGAAAAACAATGAAGAAGCTCCTGAACCCTCGGAAGAGCCTTATGATGAGCCCTCTGAGGAACCTAAAGATATCGCCAGGGCCATGCTCATAGCAGGTAAAACAGACGAGGAGGTAGCTGAGGAAACTGGCTTGAGCATACGTTCGGTGTGGGGGGTTAAGGGTGCACTTGCTAAGGCGGGGCAAATCCCCACGAGGTCAGAGTTGAAGGAAAGAGAGAGGAAGAAGCCCGGCCCTGCGGAACAGGAGTTCCGTGAGGCGAGGGAGGGGGTCCCCTTCCGTCGTGCACGCCCGGCACATGTACTAATTGAGACTATTCTAAACCAATTCGGCGTCAAGGATAGGGCGAGGGACCTCATCATTTCAAGGGCCGAACGCGCCGGAGGCATGCATCCCTCGGAGCTGGAACGCTCTCTGATGGACTTGGACACGGGTCTCAAGAAGCGCGAGGTCAGTTACATCACCGAAGAATACTACCTGGCAATGCAGCAGGAGGAGGACACATCCCTCGACCTCGAATCCCGGTCCTACCCCATGCGGAGGGGTGAATCGGGGAGGGGCGCGGGCTATCCAACCAGATACGGCGGGAGGGATTACCCCTCAACCGGCTACGACGAGGGCTTCGAGAGGAGGCCGTGGGATAGATCTTACGATCCTGGTAAGGAGGGTGGCCTCACCAGAGGAGATCTAATGGATATCTTAGAACGGCGTGAGAGGGATCTAGAGGACCGCATGAGGCGTAGCACCCTGGAGGATAAGATGGGTTCCATAGGCGAGGACATCAGCGTCCTGGCGACGGAACTCAGGAACCTGAAGGAGAACCCTCCGACTGTGACCGAACCCAAGGGACCAAGTGACTACGAGAGAACCCTCCAGCACACGATCGATAGACAAGATAAGAGGCAAGAGGAGCTGATGACTCTCATCAAGGAGGAGCGCTCCGAGGCAAAGGAGGACATGAAGGAGATAAGGGAGACCTATGAGGACAGGCTGGAGAAGCAGAAGGAGGAGTTCAGGGATGAGCTCGATAAGAGGGGTACTCCCTACGATACCACGGGCTACAAGGAGGACAGCATTAGGCTCGCTGCCGAGGGGCTCCACGAGGTTGCAGACGTCGCGAGAGCCAGGGGCTCACCCTTCAAGATAATCATAGAGGGCTTGCCGACGTTGATGGGTGTGGAGGGAAGCCCGCCTCAGCGTGAGAGGGGTAGACCCGCATCCGTAGCCGATCTCGTGGGTCCCGAATACGTGGAGAGGTAACCCCGTTGAAGAAGGCAGTCTGTGTATGTGCTGTAAAGGGAGGAGTAGGGAAAACCCTGGTTGCCCTGAACCTCGCGAAGAGGCTGGCGAAAGAGGGACGCACAGCGTTAATTGATGCCGACCTCGACAACTCCAGCTTCAGCCAGTTCACCGGTATAGATGGTGTCATCAAGATCGACAGAGAGCAGCGCTTCAAACCCTATGCCTGGAAAGATATGGAGGTCTTCTCCATGAGCCTCGTCACCAGCCGGGACCAGAGTGTAAGCATGTCCGGCGATCGCTATGTCCAGATTATTGATGATGTTATCAACCGGAGCCTCTGGAATGCAGAGTTCTACGTCTTCGACATGCCCGGTGGGAGCTCGGATATCTTCAGAAGTGTGCTTGCAATAGTCGGCGACTACCTCGCAGGGGATGTCATCGTATCCCAGCCCGCTATGGTCGACTCGACCCGCAAGATGTTGAACCTACACAACTATCTTGAAATCCCGGTACTGGGATTAATCGAGAACATGAGCTACCTCACGGTCGGAGCCATCACCTATCACCCCTTCGGCAAGAGCACCGTGGAAGAGATAGCGGCTGAGTTCGGCGTTCCTGTACTGGGCAAAATACCCTTGGATCCCCATATAGCCGAGGGCGTTCAACAGGGTAATCCCTTCCTCCCCGAGGGTCTCCTGGAACCAATAGATAACACCGTAAAAGCGGTCATTGAGACTGAAATACATAAACCGGGGTTCCTCGAGAAACTCGTGCATAAGGTCACGGACACCCTGAAGACCGAGGTCGAGAAAGTCCTGGCTTCTGTCATAATCTCAGCCAATAAAACTCACGACATAAGCGCAATACGTCGAAACACGGGTTTCACAGAGGGCAGACCCCTCCTCTTCGTCGTAACCGACGAGAGCGGGATGAAGGAGCTCACCCGAGTCGGCCTACGCGTGACCGAGGAAGCCCTCAAGGTCATCCCGGAGCCTAAATCCGACGAGGAATATGAGGAGTGGGTGGAGAAATTCGACTTCCAGATCGTCTCGGATTTCCAAACCTTGGCAAGAATCATCATGGCAAAGGCCGTGCGTGGGAGGCGTGAAGTGCCCTTTAGCACGTGGGAGGCTTGGTGTAATGGTGACCTGAAGGCCTACGGCCTTGGCTATGCGCCGAGGGCGGTCAACGCCATCCGGAATATCTTTGACAACGACGAGATCATGGGTCCCATACGGGACCAGTATGGTGTCCTACTATCGAGGTGGATATGATGGCTGGCGTGTTGGACAAGCTCGAAGCACGCATCCTGAAGAGGATGGACGAGCGCATGGGACCTCTGACGGTCGAGATGCAGAAGCTACGGGTGGAGATGCAGAAGCTGTGCGTGGAGATACAAACCATGAGCAAGACCCTTACCGAGAGCTTGAAAGTACACAAGGAGATCTTGAGAGTGCTCAAGGAGAATCCGAGGTAGAGTGAAGTGCCCTCCAAGAAGGCCGAGTACGAGCTTGTCTTCAACGAACTTTTTGATACCAACATAAAGTGGGCGAACCTCAGGCTCGAGGATCTGATACAACTCGCCGTCCTCTTCGACAATCCCGAGCGCTTCATTAAGAAACTCGGCATCAGCGGCGAGGTTCACAAGGAAGAGTCAAAGAGACAAAAGGGTTTCCTGCTTGAGATGGCGGACGAGCTGATGAACACCTGGCCGGGGCCGGTGGCCAAGGCCCTCAGGAAGTTCGTGGAAGACAAGGACAATCAATAATTTAAATACCCTTGCACTGCTTATGAAATAGTGAGCGAAATGCCAGTAATAGATGTCCTCATGAGAGGCGCAAGGCAACAGGTCCAGCAAGTAGTCAACCTTGCAACAACCCCGAGAGGCCCCTTCGCTGCCATCGACCAAATGGTCACCTCAGCCCGGAGCACCGTTAGGAATGTGGGAGCCGAGGTCGGTCTCAGAGGTCCAGGACTCAGGGGCAACCGCCTGATGAGCGGGCAGGTTGGTACAAGGGTAAGCCAAATACGGGGCAGATTCCCAAAGCTCCGACGGTACTAGGAACTAGGGGTTCCTTCCTTGGCAAGCCTGGTCTCGGCCGCAGTAGGTGCACTAATAGAGTTCGATGAAGTAGACGTCCGTATGCTTGACGAGAATACGGTGGAGTATAAAATACTCACAACAGGGATGATGCCTGAAGCCATAGAACTCAAAACCCTCATCTGGAGCTATCTATCTCCACCGGTGAAAAGTTGTGAGGTAATGGATATCGAGGTCGTCGAGCGAGGCTTTATCACCAATCGATACCTCGTCACTGTTCGAGGTGAAGTAAAGGGTCTACCGATGTCCCGTGGTAAAGGCCCCATCCGCCGGTGGAGACGAAGGATAGGACGACTGATCCCTGAAGAGCCGGAGGGGTAGCTCACGTTATCCTCCAGAGCGTCCTTTCCAATTTTGAATAACGTCTTCCGTAGGGTGAATCATCGCGTTTCAAAGGTTAACCCGATCACCGTCGACGCTAGCCTGTGGGGTCCCTCGTTAAATGACACGCTCAAGGTCGACCTTCATGTCGATATCACCGAGCGGAGGACCGGGCACGGGGTGCCTATGGCGCCATACAGCGCCTACCTGAACGGCACCGAGCTTACCTCGGGCAGATGTGACGTGAAAGGTCACCATGCTGAATCCCTCTCCCTTTCCACGCATCGGAGCAAGATAGATGTCTACTATGAGAGGAGGAGGCTCGCCGCCGCCTCTGACGCGCTCAACGCCGTGTGGGATGACTTCAAAGGCACCAAACTTGACGCATCCACTTGGGACGCCATGAAGAGCTCCGGGTTGTCCGGCGGGCACGCAAATCTATACCAAAAGGAAAAGATATTTTTCGAGTGCTATCACGCCGGATGGGGCGCTGGGATCAAACTAAACGAACCCGTTGATATCGCCGGTGGTTCCGTGTCGGTCAGGCTAAAATCCGGCGGCTATGTGGTGTCTGAGGTCGGCATACTTCCATCCTATCGACCCGTGTTCATAGCCCCCGGGACCGGGGACGGCTACGTTACAGGCCTCTGGGAGTGGGGCGTCAATAAGTTCCACATATACCGTGGCTCCGGTGGCCCCGTCCTGTCTAAGCCCGGCTTCGTCGGTAACCCCGAAACGATCAAATTCACGCTCGACGATGACAACGTGGTCCACATATTCGAGGAGAACAACGAGGTCTTCTCGGAGCCGTACCCTTATGACACTACGCTCTGCAACATCTACCTTAGTGGCGTGTCCTGGTACTGGCTCGGCGGTGGCGTGTCTTGGGCGGATAACTTCGTGTACGTGAGTGGTTGAAAATGAGTTTTCATAGACAAGAGGAACCCGGCGTAGCCCAGATGAACGTGGTTGACTACTACAACTGGTGGAAGCAGCTCCTGATCGGGGTCCCAGGCGTGACCCTGAAGTGGATAATCCCAAACCGCAAATTCGTCGTCCACGACACGATCAATGACTGGGCTTTCTCCTTCTCCGGGCTGACCATCGGCAAGAGGACGCTCCAGCACCCCGTGCTGATACCGGCGCTGATAGGTGATTAAAATGCCTGAGGAAAAGCCATTAAGATTCCTAAGCCCGAATCCGATTCTAGCACTCATCCTGGCAAAGCGTGAGCCAAAAGTCATCCCGCCTGAACTTAATGACTGGGCGATACAGTGGGTCGCTGACATAGGACTCATCATGCGAAGCCGGGAATACATGGCGTACACTGCCGCCCTCTATGGCGGTATGGGGCTGATGTCAGCCCTTTTGGGGCTTATCCCTGATGTTGCTCTCCTCGACAAGTTTTTGAAAAGGCTCGGGTTTGCAGAATGAGGTTCGGAATCCTCCAGAAGTACCCAAACCTGCGAAGGCTCTCGGAGAAGGCCTCGGCTTACGCAGCGTTGTGCCGCCCCTTCACCCTCCTGGGGGCCTTCCTATCGGGCAGCGGCATGGATATAGCCTTCTCCAGGATGCAAGCAGGGTCCTTTAACATATTCCACGCAATTTCACTAGGTCTCACACTGGCGTTTTTACAGGCCGGCGGTCAGGTAATGAACCAGTCAACTGCTGAAGAAGTCGCCATCGACAAGCTCAACGGTAAGACCTATAGGCCCACCGTAGATGGAAGAATAGCCCTGAAGCAGGCAATGATCACATCCGTTATCCTGTATCTTTCGGGGATCCTCCTCGCTTTCCGCCTGAGCCCTGCATATGGCCTGTTCTCCATGCTCATCGCCTTCTTCGCAGCGGGTTACACCCTCCCACCCCTGAGGATGAAGAAGAGATTCCTCTTGAATAACATATGGCAGGGCGTCGCCAGGGGCATGCTCCCCGTAGTCTACGTCTCCCTCGCCTACCCGGAGTACCTGAACCTTGCCTTACCTTATGGGTTCGTCCTGGCGATCTGGGTGACGGCGAATCAGACCTCGAAGGACTTCGGTGACGAGGTCGGGGACCGTGCCTACGGAATCAAGAGCCTGCCAGTTACGCTGGGGCCTAGAAGAGCACTCGTATTCATGGCCGTTACGACGCTCTGCTCCTTCGGTCTTCTGAATGCCTTAATCCTAAAGGGGTATATTCCAAGGGCCCTCACATGGGTAAACCTTCTATCGCTTCCATCGGCGCTTATACTGTACGGGTTGATTAGGGGTCTGAAGTTCAAGTATGGAGAGAACAACCTGAGCTGGATCTGCTTCTACGGCACTTTAGGGCTCTGGTACATCCTCCCGACGCTGTTAATCTAAAATATTGGTTTTAGGGCTTTCTCCTGTCTCCACTATGCCGTTTATGAGCGTGGTGTTTTCGCCTGATTCTTGCCCAGCGCTTCGTGAGGCGAAAGTAGGCCTCCCTGGCGTGTCGGCTCATGTTCCCAAGCTCGTTCAAGGCGACCATTATCCCTTATCAGCCTTCTAAAGCGCCTGTATTCATAAAACGCTCCACCGTTTATACTTGTCTTCCTCCGCTCAACGAACACGTGAAGCAGGTTCTGGGAGATGATGCCGCCGATCTCGTGGACGCTTAGGTCTGTCTTCTTCTCTATGTCCGAGGCTTTGACCCAGCTATCGTCGGGTATCGCCTCTAGGACCGTCCGGATGTTAGATTCCTTGTTGCCACTCATCTTTGCTTGGCCTCGTCGCGTGTGCGTAATATATAAACGGCTTTTTAAGACTTAATGAGAGTTTCAAATAACCCGAAGAATGCTAAGGCTTCCTGCGTGGCGCTCTGGACTTACTAGGTTAGTTTTTTCTCCAGATAGACGATGTCCCCAGTCCAAGAAGCGACGATATCGAGTTCCCTCGTCTCGATCCTCTTATCCAGCTGCGTAACTACGTAGCTTGCTTTCTTATCCTCGATAGTTATCTCCACGAGGTTGTGTCCGCTTTCAATGAACTGGTCTATTATCGGATCATATATGCTGCCCTTATGGTACTTCTTTTCTCGCTTCTTTTCGACAGGCTTCATCTCGAAACTTATTTTACTCATTTTCGATCTACTTTAGGTAATGTTGAACTACTTATAACACTTGCGTGAAAGTGTCTTTAATGTAACATATTACGAGCTACTAATAAATTTAAATTATTGAAAAAATCAATTAACTCTATTAAACTTTCTCCAGGTAAACCCATTCATCCACATGTGAGGTCTTTACCTGTTCCTCAAGTCCTCTTTCACCTATCCTTTTACCGAGAATTTGATTTACATAGTTTGCCTTCCTGTTCTTCACCGTTATCTCCACAAGTTTATGTCCACATTCAATGAACTGGTCGATTATCTTGTCGTACTCTTCTTTCCCATATGCTTCTCTAGTCTCCTTGAGACCCATCAGGAAGTCTTTCCAGGAAGACCACCTTTTCAATTCGATAGTGGGTAAAAACATAAAATCCGATATAGAAGGATCAATCGTTAATTTCTGAACGTTATCCCATGGATTCGTTCCCATGGAGAAGTAGAGTGTGTTACCGTACTTCTTATTCTCCAGAGCTGAGAACTTGGAGAATACTGTTCCGAACCCCCAATTTTCCTCGTATCCATCTAGAAACTTCAGCTGTTCCTTGAGGTATTTCGTCTGTCCTAGCGTTAATCGCCTTACATCCTTGGGAAGATATTTTACTGTTCCGAAGGGTTCACTCTTCAGCGGAGTTTTAAACTTCCTCTCCTCGACCTCAATATCTAACTCCAGATCTCCAGGCAATTCCTCTGTCGAGATGTTTTCCTCAGCCGTCTCTTGCTGCGTTAAATCTAACATCGCCAGGGCCGAAAGACCCTCACCCGAACTTGCTCTCAACCTCATGGCGGAAAGGTAGTTCTCCCGGCTGTCGTCAGCTTGAGGTGGGAATTGCCTCGAACTAGAACGTCGGCGTCTAGGTATACGGGCGACTCTCTCGGGAGGAAGCATGGCTGAAATCTGCTCCTCATCGTAGACATCCTTCAGGACGTAGTAGGTCTTTCCCCTCTTCACCTTCTGGACGATTTTGAATACTTCCATCAGCTTCAGGACGCTATGGGCTGCTGAGGTTGACATCTCAAGAAATTGAGCAAAATCCTTCACTGTTAGTGCTCTACCTGATTCAGACATGTACTTCTTGACTCTGGGAAACGTCGTCTCGTGTAAACTTTTACGAACCAATTACACTATCTCCAGGCGCGTGTACTATCACCGTTCGTGTGCCTCTATGGCTTCCCTCGTGGCCTCGGGCCAAATCTCGAACAGCCTGGAGATGATTGTCTTGGCCACATGTATCTTGAAGCCCTCCTCGTCGAAGGCGGGGACGTAGACTCTGTGGTGTCCGCCCTTACCCGTCTTATCCCTGTAGTTGAGGATGCCCTCGTCGACCATGTCGTTCAGGAAGAAGATCACGGAGGCACGGGAGATGGACTTCTCCTTCTCCATGAGGACCTTGTTCGTATGAAGCCAGGCCGTCCCGCTGGTGACGCCCTCCTCGCCTTTCTCCCATACGAACCTCAGGCAGATTTCCTGGTAGTCCCTCATTACCGTTAAGAAACCATCATTGTTAGTGTCAAACTTAACTCCCATTTTTATCACAGAATAATGGTTCTTAGTTTATATTTAAGCTTAACTATTTCTTTTACCGCTTTCTGCGCGTGCACGTAGCTAGTCTTGAATCTTCTCAGCTTCCTCGACCAACCCCGAGAGGAACGGCTCTATTCCATGGTGTCGGAAGAGAAGCCTCAGGGCGGCCCTTATCGCGGTCTGGGGCTCCAGGTAGATCCCCTCCTCGACCAGCCGGTCCAGGGCTTCTACGTAGACCCTCGTCAGGGTCAGGCTTAAACGCCTCCTAACAGTCTTGGACATCTCGGACCCAACATTGTGTTAGTTATGCTGTGAAGTCCTTAGAATCTATGAAACTGTTTAAAAATTATGGAAATGAAACACTTATTACTGGTCAACCTTCTCGGTCTCAAGCTCGGCGCCCTTATCAGCGAACGATTCTATCCCATGGAATTGGAAGAGAAGCCTCAGAGCGGCCCTGATCGCCACCTGGCGTTCCAAGTAGAACCCCTCATCAACAAGTTGGTCCAGGGTTTCTACGTAAACCTTCGTGAGGGTCAGGCTGATACGAGTCCTAGTGGCCTTGTCGGACACCATAAAACACATCCATTGTGATATATCAACCTCGTATTACATGGAAAATGATTAAAAACCTTTTGGTAGATAGTAGTGAATGATGGTGTATAATGGTTGAGGAGGAGGTAGCCTTCGTTAAAGTTCAGCCACGCAAGGCTGGAAGCTTCATGGTCACCATACCCATGGAGGCTGTGAGAAGGCTTGAGATCAAGAGAGATGATCGGCTTAAGGTTCTGGTTGATAAGGAGAGGAGGTGCGTTATTTACCAGCTTTGAGTTGATCGATTAGTCCTTCATCTCGGATTTTCCGTCGAGTTCCCTCGCTAAAGTAGCCGGACTTGTACAGCTCCTCGAAGTGTTGTTTTACTCCATCCAATACTTCTTCAGCGTTTTTAGTCAGTTTCTTCAGGTACTTCTCCTGTTCATCGTGCTCTTGGACGAAACTGTAAGCTGCGTCCACCTTCGGTCTCAGCCCGTCGATCTGCTTCTGCAGGCTATCCATTTTGGATTCAATTTTGGAGAGATCTACTTTTTGCGGTTTATGTTCTTGAGCTACTAGGGCAGTTTTGAATCTGTCGTTCAGAGTTTCTTCCAGGTAGGATATGCATATCTGGATGTCTCTGTCAAGTGAGCGTAAGGAGGCTTGGTATTCTTTTCTACTCGTCATTCACCATTCACCTCCTTTTTTCCATGTTTGAATCCATGCATGAAAGCCTCAATGTATGCTGTGCACACAAGCCTGAGCATATCCTGAATGATCTTCTCGGTATACTCCCAGTGGGCTTCAGCCTCAGCCCTAACATCCGCTTCATTCTTCATTTCTCAGCCTCACTCAATTTAACCTCTCTAAGAGATTTACCCCGAACTTCTATTCCGTTGTTCTGTAAAATATCTACGAATCTCTGGGCTTTCTCTGTGGAAGGCTCTGGGAGTCCGCAATTTTTGCTATCGAATCCGAACCAGACGTATTCGAGGGTTCCCTGCTCGTGTAGTTTCAGCACCATATCGACGAAGTCTTCAAGGTCGAAGTCCAGGACGGGCTCGATTGTGAGTACCTTCCTCAGATAATCCAGATCGTAGAAATCACCGAACCGGACAGTGGGCAGCGGTGCCTGGGATATTTTCCTGTACCCTGCGTCCCTGTTGGTCTCCAATGTTGTGACGAGGATAATCTTCTCCTGATTAGCTAGGAACCAGTCTAGGTACTGGGTGAAGCAGACGGGATTTTTGCTTTGAAAATAATAAGTTTTATCCATTTTAGGTCTATGCTTTTCAATAACATTGAAAATTTTGCGCATGAAAGAATATTTGCAGAATGTGATATCTCCTGTGCCACAGACGAAGACGATGGGCGAACTCGGTATCTTGCTGGTTGCGAGACGTTCAGGGTGGTAGTGGGGCTTGTAGTCATAGCAATCCTGACACTTGAGGATCCCCGCGACCCGTTTCAACTGTCTTTGAAAGGATGGACGGCAGTAGACGCAATCGTATCCACAGCCTACGAAAAAGTTTACTGTTTTAGCATCAGGGTACATATTACTCATTTTTCAGCCTCTATGATCTTGGTTAGTTGAGCTACTCCTTTCGGGGGCTCCCGGTATTTGTCTCCTCGAATCCTCCGATGCGCCATCTCCACGTATTCAGGTACTATGTCGATGCCGATGAAGCGTCTGCCTAGGCGTCGGGCTACGCGGAGGGCGGTTCCGCTCCCGCAAAACGGGTCGAGGACAATGCCTCCAACCCAGCCCTCCCCACAGCCACAATCAGACCAGCCGACCGTCATATATTCTGCATTGCAAACCTTGTCGTAGCGCATACCCCTTTTCAAGTCTTCATTATGATTATGAACGGATCTTCCGAGTTTTTTAGCATACTCTGGCGTTGGCTCTGTAATTCGTTCTCTTGGTTTTCTGCATTTCCGGCATATCCACCGAGGGCACCCCGCCTTCACGATGGGTTCTATAAGGGTTGGAGGGAATGTGGCGAAGTGGGCTGCGGGAAAGGGTATAGTCGGAATTCGCCATAGATCGCCAGGATTCTTGCCCTTGGGGTTGTATTCCTTTGTGTGAAGCGGATCGGTGTAGCTGAAGTTTCCGATTCGTCCTACGGCTATATCGTGTTTAGTCAGCTTCTCTTCTTTAATCTCCCAGATGTCGCCAGGGTTCTTGCCTATCCTTTCACCACTAGCAAGTTTATGGGATAATTCTTGTGCTATGTCAATTGGCCTATTAGCGTTTCCAGATTCGGGGCTTTCTCCTCTGAGAGCTAATGTCTTAGGACCACCTGGTTGATTATCGATGTTTGGCTGCCTGATCCTAAGAAAAGTTCCTTCTGAAAATGGCTTCCTTATTGCGTCGAGGTCGAAATAGTAGCGCGGCGCCTTGGCGAATAGGAAGACATGCTCATAGGCGGTTGTGAGTCTGTCCTTCACGGAGCTGGGCATGTGGTTGGGCTTGTGCCAGATTATGTCGTTGCGTAAGAGCCAGTTATCGTGCTGGAGTGCGATGGCGATCCGCCATGGCATGCCGAGAAGCTGCTTTGGCTGAAGCCAGTTGGAGCGATTCTTCGATGATTGTCGATAGTAGTTAGGCTGCCCCTTGTCGGGCATAAATTTCTCGTATTGTCCACCCTTTCCGCCTGAGCCGTAGTAGGTGTCGCCGAGGTTGAGCCAGAATGTGCCCGATGGCTTCAGCACCCGTTTGATCTCTCGGCTTATCTCGACGAGGTGATCGATGAACATCTGAGGATGAGGTTCAAGACCGAGACTCCCACGCCACGCTCCACACTTGGAGCAGAATTGGCCTGCTTCAGTTGGACGGTGTTTCTCAGCAATTGCAACGGTCTTATGTCCACCCCCGCGATAGTTCTCTTTAGATCTATCTTCGAATCCTATGTTTGTATGACGTGATACAGCAGCAGATAAAGAGTCTCCCCATTCATGTCTGCATTCTGGGTCGCCACCCCAGATTCGCACTGTCTCAGTCCCGTAATCTCGGAGGCCCCAGTAGGGAGGAGATGTCACAACTAGGTCGATGCTGTCCGCTGGCCAGGTGCTCATGACTTCAGCACAGTCGCCGACGACAACCTTATTGAGGGGGAGGCTCATTTCTCAGCCTCCAGATAATTGGTCGAAGGTTCGAGCTCGTGCCTCGATTTTTTCGTTCAGTATGAATAGCTCCAGGGCAGGCGGAAGCTTCCATTTATAATAGATGCTTACGCTGTTGGTTGCAAGTTTCTTGATTAACTCGGGGTCGTATCCCGTCCAGACGTCTTCACCGTATGCGGATATGTAAAGCTCTTCCACGTTTCCGGCGGTTATCTTCCTCCACTTCGCCCTGTTAGGTTTCCATATTCCTTCCGAGTCATAGCCTTCGACTACGAAGAAGGTCCACGGCTTTTCTTCACGGAGAGCCACGTTGAAACTCGGGGATAGATACCGTACCGCTTCTGGTTTCAACTGTATTTGGAATTTGTCTATCTCGTTCGTCCACCAGTTTCCGCCATATTCCACCTTCTTCTTTCCTGAACGGATTACCTCGGTAGGTTGAGAATCCTCATACCATAACCAAGGCAACCCAGTAATCCTCCGCTCTCCCACTATCGCCAGACCTTAATGCCTCGACTCCGTAGTTCTTTGGAGATCTTATCCGCAGCCCGAACTCCGGCGGCACCCTGTAAGTAGGGACTTAGCTCATTGTGGATCATCGACCAATCCAACTCGTTGCGCCGGATCGATGCGTATGCCTCCAGCTTCCTCAGGATCTCGGGGAGGTTCAGTGCCAGCTCGTCCTCGTGACCTGGAACATAGGCGGTCAGTGGCCTCTGGGGGTTCCCCGGATCCTTCCGCTGGACATAACCCTCCACCCAGACGCGAAGAAGCCAGCTGGCCGACTGGCCATCCCTCTTGCATATACCCAAGAACTTAGCCCAGGTGGCCCTGAAGTGAGCCGGACCATAGAATTGGTACTTCCTTCTACGGCTCATTGTTTCCTAGCCACCTTGAAATGGCCCTCCTCTTCGACGAGGAGCTCCCCCTCGACGAGCTCCTTAACGTACTCGGAGACTCGCTTCTTAGTCAGGCCTGTTCTCATAGCCATTTGGACTTGGATCTTGGTGATGCGGATGCCAGGCTCCCTCCGGACCATCTCGACGATCATCTGGAGCCTCTCCCTCCGGATGGCGGCACCGTCTCTAAGAGGCGTCTTCTTCACCTCCTAGATAGGGTGTGTGTGTTTGAGAGAGGGTGTGTTTTTGTTGTTGTGGGGGTAGGGGTATAGGGGTATACCCCCATACCCTTATCACTACTCTACTCCTCACACACACACATACACACCTCACCACCTTCACCCACCTCTGTCCTTCAGCAATTCTATGAGGGCGTTCGTGAGGCGCCTGGCGTCGAGTATGTTTATGCAGGTGAAGTTTCTTCCCTCCTTTTGCAGTCTCCTTCTGCTTCAAGAATTTCAATCATCTTGGGCAGCAGCATCTTCAAGTTTGGTGCATATACGCCCTGACTTGTACGCTGGATGATGTTTTTAGCGACAAGTTCTCTGAGAACCAATTGAACGGCGTTGTAGGAGATTCCGCAGTCTTTTTTCATTATCCGCTGTATGTCGCCTGTGCGCTTGGCTTGGCCATCGAATACGATGTGGGCCACCCAGAGTTCATCTTCATCGTCGGTGAGTTCATCAAGCACTCTGAAGGCGAGGTCTGATATGCTTTTCACTTTCACTCTACATAGGTCTCCTTTATCTCGAAGCAGTGTGTTCTCATCGGGGCTGCTCCTGCGCGCGCGCGCATCCTAAGCTCTCCCTTCATCGGCCCCCAGCCTCTCCTCCAACTTTTTTATCCTCTTCATGGCATCCGTGACGATGTCCATGAGCTCTGACATCAGATCGTACATCTCATCGTACCGTTTCTCAATCTCCGGAGAGCTCAACATAGAGGGACCCCCAAGTTTGCATACGCGCGTGAACTGAATTTCATTAGAAACTCCCCCTGGCTCGGATTGTCTGCTTGATGAACCCGTTTTTTGAGAGTTTATCGACTAGATCCTTGTACTGGACTTCGTTGCTGAAGGGAAGCTCCACAACATAGACTTCGCTATAGCCTCTGGGAACCTCGAGTCTTACGATGCCTTCTTCGGAACCTACTTCCCAGAACTTCCACTTGTGTATCTCGAAGAGTGTTACGGCTTCATCGATGCCGATTTCCAGTACTCTTTCCTTTATCACCCATTCACCTCCCGTTCAGTCTCTAAGGGGTACATTGGCACAGGCCCCCCCTTCTTATCGAGCGCGCGCGCTTCCAAGTTTCTCCCTCCTGAGGCGTGCCCAGCATACCGGGCCTATACCTCGTTCAACGCTCTTGGGGTTCGTGAGAAGACGACCGCAGATACGACATTTCGTTGACTCCATCTCAGACCTCCTCGTAGACCTGGAGAGCTTCGTTAAGCGAGTCAACGAGATCACGGGTTCCGGGTATCATCAGGGTTATCGAACTGTACAACTTTCTCTCGCCCTTATCGCGAGTATATCCCCTTTCCCATCCCTTGAGCGAGTATTCTCGGGCATCCTCGAAATCCTCTCGGGTTTCGTACTCTCCCTCAAGGGCCTTTATCACAACAAAGGTTTCTCCACCTATGGGATCAATGGCCTCCACGAGAATCGTGCAGGGCTCATGGTTGATCGCGTCGGTCGCCGTGAAGATCTTGCTATAACTTATTCCCATTTATCTTCGTTAAAACGACTCCAGTTTTCTGGAGTCCCCTTTTAAGGTTTACGTCGGTTTACTCCAGAAAAATGGAGTAACCAAGTGGCGGGGACTACTGCCTGATATCGTTTCCCTACCATCCTGATGTGCCCCACCCTGAGGAGTTCTCCAAGGACATCGGTCAGAGACGTTGGTGAGCAACCTACGGCTTTATGAATGTCTGTAAATCTTTGCCCTATGCCGCTCTCCAATAGGGTCCACCAGACCCACCCCTCTAAGCTGAATCCGCAGATTGATTTCAAAAAATCCTTGGTTACCTCTTCTCGGCGGCCAACCTCGGCGTAGGCCTTCAAGAGCATACGGAGGGTTTCGACTATGAGGTCCTCCTGACTGAGGAGCTCCAGCTCGTTGAAGATGTCTTCCGTCATCCCTTCCTGCACTCCACACTGACCTGGGATAAACTGTGTGCGCCAAAGTAGCTTTAGAGTATCTTTCAAGGACTACTATTACTTCATAGGTGTATAGCGATTTCCGTTTACGGAAACTCGAAAGGAGGGTTCCTAAACACGAAAATGACAGATAAACATGGGACATTCCACTTATATGTGAACATTTCCGGGAACATGGTAAAAGACAAGGCCTACGATCCTCAGTTTTATGCTAACAAGCACTAATAAAAATGAGGCGCACCTTCGTGGAGGACGGAACCAGGTGAAAGTGTGTATGAAAGCTACTTGTGTGCACACGAGCTCGTGCGCTCGTAACCTTTAAGCGGTGATGCGCCCCACCCGTGCGCGCGCGTAGGATAAAAAAGTTGGAGGAGAGGCTGGGGGCCGAGGATGTCAGATAGTGTTGTTGACTATCGCCCGTATCCCCTTCATCTTATCCTCCAGGTTCTCGGATTTGAACTGCATCTCCTGCCTGAGCTCCTCGAGCTCCCTCGAGTAGACGCTCAGGTGGGGTATCGCCTTCCGGTACTCCTCTAGGTGTCGCCTCTCCTCTGCCTTGAAGTAGCTCTCGTCCAGGTAGCCTCCCTTGTGCCCCATCCAGTGCTCGCGGAAGGCGGAGTCCACCCCTATGCAGTGGGTCCTGAAGTACTTCCGCAGCACGTGAAGGTGCAGCACGTACTGGCTGTGGCTCTTCTGGTCCAGGCCCGCCTTCGCCAGCATGTTGTACCAGCGTTTCTCGTAGCCGGAGACGGTCATGTGTCCCTGCCTGCCCATTATGAGGGGGGAGTCGGGCGTGATCGTCTCCCCGGAGACCTCCCGGATGTGCACATAGTCCACGAGGGCCTCCTTCGCCTCGGGGGTTATCCACGTCACGTACATCTTGGTCTGGCCGCCCCGCCTGCTCCGCTTGCTGAACTTCCTGCCCTGGGCGCGCTTCACGGTTATCCTGGCGACGTCGGGGTAGTCGAGGTCCACGTCCCCCCACTTGAGGCCCAGGAGTGTCCCTATCCTCAGGCCGCTGGAGGCGAGGATCAGCGTTCCCACCCTGTCCTTCAGCTGGGAGCCGCAGCTTATTATCGTCCTCAGCTCCTTGGGGGTGGGGGCCCTGTCCTCGTTCCGGCTCACCGAGGTGGTGGGCGTCTCGACCCTGCTCCAGTCGAGCGTGACCCCGTTGACCTCCAGCCACTTCTTCACCGCGTAGCAGTAGGTGTGAACCGTCTTGTTGGCGTATTTGTCCAGCATGACGTCGATGAACCCCGTGTCCTGCCTGTCCATCTCGTCCTCGACGTCCACCCTCCCCGCCACGATCGCCTCGAGCGCCGTCTCGGGGTCCCCGTAGCCTATGAACTCCAGGAACCTGTCTATGCCCTGGATGTAGCCGTTCACCGTGGCGGGGGATCCCATGCGCCGCCTCCCCGTGATGCTCTGGGACATCCTCGCGATGCTGGGGTACGTCTCAATCGCCTCCTTCGCGAACCGTCTCAGGTACCAGCTCTGCTCCACTTTATCGGTCACACATCTCACCGGTATGGGGGTGGGCGCCCCCCCATATAAGAATTGTGTGTTAATCTTCCATATGCCTCAGACTAACTCTGATTGCTCGTATGGAACAGGACGATTAACAACCATTTTAGTTTTAACTGAAGGGAAAACCCCGTGATTCACGTTCAGCGGGGCGCATCACCGCTTAAAACTTATGAGAAAAAAGAGGAGGATTAGGAGCTGTACATCGTGAGGGCGCTCTCCGCCATGGCGCTCAGGTCGGAGTCGAGGTAAGTCCCCGTTCCGCCCGCCCTCAGCACCCTGAGATGGCTGATATGCGCCCTGATGAAGTCCCACTCGTCGAGGAAGAACTCCGCGAAGCGCTGCTCAGCAAGGTAAACATTTTCTGCCCGAGTGGCCCCATATAGGGCTATGTAGCGGTCATACGTTTTCTTCCTGTCAGGCGGCATCTGGGGCTCCTCAGGCTTAGCTTTCTTCTCAGTCTCAGTCAACTCGCCGTTGATCTCCTTCTGGGTGTACTCCTTGTACGCCTCAGCGTATCGCTCCGTCTGAGCCTCATAGATCTTCTTGACGTCGCCCAACGTCGCATTGTATCGGTCGCGGTGCTTCTTCAGCATCACGAGGATGTCGGCAGGCGTAACGACGGCGTGAATCTCCATGAGGTCTGTGTCACCTAGATCTGGCACTGATTTAGTCTCCGCTAAGACACGTGTGCATCACCGCTTAAAGGTTAGGAAAGGCTTATTAATAATCACTAAATGTAAATTGCGTGCGTGCGTGATAAACGAAGGTTTCGCTGGAAAATGAATATAGATGAAGCCATATCCAAGATTGAAACGATAGTCTCAAGGAAAGATGATCCCATCCATATCGGTGGATGGGAATCGATTTTTGAAGGTAAGCCCCTCTCGACTTTATACGTCGTTAAGGAAATCTATCTTTTTGGTAGCGCAACGTATTATGATGAACCTAGAGACATAGATTTGATTGTTGTCATAGAGGGAAAGGAACATTTAAAGTTCATGGATGAGAGAAGAAGAAAGGCTTCTTCTTCTTATTATTGGGAATGGTATTCACGTGAGAAATTAGTGAAGAAGACTCTTAGAAAGAAAATGAGAAACGTGGACATTCATGTATGTTTTGACGCCGATGAAACTGGGTTGGTTACTGATTTGAAATTTCTGGTTTGGAGCCCAGAGAAAACAAATATTAAAGAAAATTTTGTAAATGGACGTAACAATATAGATTTAAAGGAGGAATGCAGGAATCTGAGGGAACAATTAAAGATAGAAAATACCGAGAATTTCGTTCTCAGAAGGCTAGCATACCTATTTACCAATAAATCAGATAACCTCAGTGAAAATGAAAAATTATTATCTATGAATAGTGTTTTTTATAAAAAAGACTTACCTAAATTAAGAGAATACATCGAAAACAAAAGTGTAAGCTTTGGAATGTTTACTGTAAATAAAGAACTTCTTAAGAAATTCATTGAAATAAAAGAGAAGAGAGATTCTGAAGATTTATTTATCCAGATCGTACACGAGATTTAAGAGGGACGCATCACCGCTTAAAGGTTGCGAGCATGCACGTACAATCATTAGGAATAGGGGGGACCTACCCGCATATCCGCATAGAGAGGATGGGATCAGACATGATTGCGGGTTTTGGTTCCTGGTCCCCCACTTAGGTTAAGCCAACATTTGATTTAGGGATTATGTATCAGTGAACTATAGGCTGAAAGCGATGCAAAGCAGCCTGGCTACCCCGGTGGCCGTCCAGAGGAACCAGAGATCTACTTTCCTACTGATCAGTTGTTCATCGATGATCCAAGCGAGTAGGAAGAGGGCGATATCACACAGGGGATAGAGCAGCGGGTTTATGCCAAGCAACCATGCTACCATCGGGTTCAGCTCAACGCCACCCTTGAAGAGATTGTTGAACGTTACTATCTCATCTAGGGATGAGCATAGTGCTTGGAAGAGGAGTGAATGCCTCAAGGGTATACGTCAACCCAAGGTTCTCCTAAGGGCCAAGTTATTGTTACGAGCTCGTCATAAATTAGGGTCCACCACTCCCAGACCTTGACCTGGTATTCACAGGGTTCCGGGACGATGACCTCGTAGCCCGCGCCTATGAAATCACGCTCATCGAAGATCAGGAAATCATCCATCCATACTTGGATGCGAAGGAATATGCCACCTGTGTGTATCCTTATCGAGAACTCCTCTAGATCCCAGCTACCATCCTCATAATGCAGGATACCGTTCTCCGATGGGAAAACGTTCCCCCTGTCCGTCGTCGCTCTTATGTCGTACTCAGCTCCATCCAATAGATCGAGCACAACCGGATCCAGCACCTCCTCCGACATAGACGGTATGTCGATTTCCATGCTGAAGGTTTCGTCATTGATCCATAGACTGACCACGCGGACGAGCACCTCGCAATTGTTAACTATCGTCACCTCCAAATTTGGAGATTCCAGCGACTCGGGGCGGACATAAAGGCAGAGACTCTCCATAGCCCTTTCCTGGTCGAGGATCTCCAGCTCGTGCTTCCTCATCTCGTGAAGTGTGTCCGCCTGCCTCATGACGAGCATCATCGGTATGACGGCGGTGAAGATTATCCCTACGAAGATCAGGGTTCCAAGGATGGTTGAGGTTCCCCTACGGAACGAGGTACCTGTAGTAGACATTGTTTTCCCTCCTCGTGTAGGCCCTTATTACCAGCTCTTTGCCGCTTTCCGCCGAGTAACTGAGGGGCTCCAAGGCCGCGAAGCCACCCGCCGTAATCTCTATCCACTCCTCTGGGTGGGTGACGCTCCCCACCTGGATCTTCACCTCAATGTCCACATCGCCGTAGTTGTATATCCAGACCTTAAGTTCTTGTTCACCGTATGCCACGTGTTCTATGATGAATCTCTCGGAGATGGTATCCGTCATGTTTATCACGGCTTCGGCGTAGTCCTCCGAGGTTATGGTCATGGCTCCCTGGGAGAAGGCCCAGATGGCCCCTCCGACGGCCATTACGACGGCGGATAATATTATAGCCGAGATTACGGGTGATAACGCCCTGCTTCTTGAAGTGCTTTCAACTCTCAAATTTGGGTCACCATTTAAATGATATAAAAAAGGGGTTGGGAAGAGCCTAGGTCAGCTTAACTAGTCTGATGTAGTCCATTCCGCCGGCGCTGTGGATCTTTAAGTTCACCGTCGTTCCAGCACTAAGTTCACCGACTGCATTACCGATTAAGACGTAGAATTCCGCATCCTGGCCACTTTCAAGCGTTAATCCGTCCTCTCCAAAACTAGCGCCTGTTTCAGTAGTATCGGTTACAATAGGATCTATACCATCACCGAAACCCGTTACGGCATATTCGTCCACAGGAATTTCACTGACGAAGACTTGTGTTAACGTTGAATCTGCGGATCCGGTGTTCTTTAGGGTCATGGATATGTTCCAACCGTCTAAGGTTCCAGGAGTAGTTTCTACTCTCTTTGCATAGCCGCTCTGTATCTCTACCTTCTCGAACTGTGTGTACTGGCTCGAGATACCGCTCATCCAGTAGGAGACGGCGACTGCGACGGTGATGGTGACGGCGACGAGGATTACGGTTGCTATGACGGGGCTGACTGCTTTCCTTTTAGTAAGCTTTCTTATGTTGTTCATCTCAAGTTAAGGATATGAAGGGTAAATAAACTGTTTATGGAGATTAAATCATATCATATTAAGATATGTCCTCGATCCATATTCCCGCGCACTCTTCTCTCGAGCCGCTTAAATGTTATCGGGGAGTGTTGCCGGCCCTGGAGAAAGGTGAAAATAGACCCCGGGAGCAGGAACCCGCCTGGCCGAGCTATGAAAAGGGTGAAGACCCCTCCCTTCAACGATTTACCCGATATCCAGGATCCCAAGACTCCATTAGGCCCCTAGCCCTCCCCACCATGGAAAGGGGCTCATCTCCGCTTAAAGGTTGCGAACTCATGATGGAGAGTTGAACAACGTGGACTAAAATTTAAAAAAGGGGGGATGCGGGTCTAGCCCGCGATTCTCTTGCTTATCTGCATGAGAGATACGATTGCTGCGAGAGCTGCTACCAGTGAGGCAGCTATGGCACCGTAGACCAGAGTTGTCAGACCACCTGATGACCTCTGGGCGCCCTCAGCTGCCTCGGCTGCGTTCTCGGCTGCCGCTTTGGCGCCAGATGCCTCGACCTTCGCGTTCTCAGATGCCTCAAGACTGTTGTCTGCCGCCGTCTTAGCGCTGTCGGCTGCATCCTTGGCTGCGTCAGCTGCTGCCTTGGCGTCGTCGGCCTTATCGGAGACCTCACCGATGGCAGCCGTATTAGCGTCTGCGGCAGCCTTGGCCGCGTCTGCGGCAGCCTTGGCCGCGTCCGCAGCAACGCTTGAAATCGCAATGGCATCGCTCACAGCCCCGACGCTTGTCTCCAAGTCTGTGACTGTCGTTGCGACGTTGGTTAGACCTTCGGTTACGCCAGTAATGCTGTCCTGTAGCATCTCTATCTCAGTCTTCTCGGTTACCTGGAATGTGCCTGAATCCATTATTGTGCTGTTGACGTCCCATAACGCGTAGCTCCATGTACCTGGAGTTGCGTCGCTTGGGAGTGTGTACTGGTCTTCTGTGAAGTCGTCGATCTGTAGGTTCTGTGGGATGTAGTACCATGCTCCGATGGTCTTCCAATGGCTGTCTTTCCAGGTGGAGTTGAACATCTCGTTACCCTCGGGGTCCTTGATTCCGAGGTAGAACTCTTCCTTCTGCAGTGACGCCTTAATGGTGAAGGTGATTATGTCACCTCTGGCATAAGACGACTTGCCGATTCTGATGTCCATCTCCTCAGGAACGATCTCGAATGTAGTTTCAGCGTATTGCTCAACTGTGACATCTGCGACTGTAGTTTTAGTTGTACAGTTGATAGTGTATTCGCCAAGTTCTAGGTTCCAGGGGATCTTGAAGTAGCCAGTGAAGTTACCGTATTCGGTTGTCTCAACGGGTGCTCCGCCGTATTCTACATCATCTGAAATGTCCCATACACGTGTGGAGTTGTACAGATACCAAGTTGTCTCGACGGCTTCGTCCTCAGCGAAGTTCTCACCATGGATAGATAGGTTGTATCTATTTGGGCCTTGGGTCCTCTTCGGTGTCAGCTTGGCGGGTTCGGTCACAGTGAACTCTGAGGTAACATCGACTTCCCTCTTCCAGTCTGTGACTGTAATTGTGTATGTTCCAGGTGCAACTGATGGAACCCAGAACTCCTTGCTGAAGGTGGTACTGCCGGTGACTATTCCACTGTTACCTATGATGCCTATGTCCTCGAAAGTGGCGTTCCAATCGCCTCCGCCAGTATCGTCGAAACCGACGCCCATCAGGTTAACCTTGGTACCCACCGGGCCTGAGGTCTCGGACAACTGTACTAGGATTAGAGCCACAAGCACGTTTTTCTCGGCTTTACAATTCCTTTCGTCAGAGGCTACTACCGGATAGTCTTCGCCTATATCGAGAGGAGGTATTGTGATGTCTCTACTCCACTCACCGTCGGAGTTTGTTTTTGTAGTCCATTCTGCTGAGCCTAGAGTTATCGTCACATCGACAGGAACCTGGGAATAGTTGTAACCCTTAACGGTAACAACTGCTCCAGGTGTACCGTAACTAGGCGTCAACTTTATTTTTGTCACACCGTCAACCTCAAACGTAGCCGTAGCAACTTTGCCTGTACCCCCATTGATGGTAATTTTGTGGTCTCCTTTTGATACCGATGGAATGACGAGATATGCCGTGAACGTTCCGGTGCCTGATGTGATGATGTCTTTGCCGTCCTTCGTGGATACGGGGATGCCAGGGATGCCATCTAGGGTTATATCGACGTTATTGGCTATTACGGTGCCAAAATTGAAGCCTCTGCCGTCAACCTTGACAATGGTACCGGCTGGTCCCACCGTCTTGTCGAGAGTTAGCGCTACGCCTACCGTGAAGTCTGCTGAAGCACTGTGAGTATCCGTCGCAGTAACTGTATAAATACCGTCATCTACAGCACCGACCTTGAATGTGTATTCAAAGTAGCCCAAAGCATCGGTCTTGTCTACACCTGTAGCATCGGATAGTGTGCCAAAGTCAATGTCTATATCCGAGGTCTTAGAGAATCCGTAGCCCTTGACGATCACGCTATCTCCTTTAAGTCCTGAGGAGGGTGACAGCTTTACCTTAGACACCACATGTATGGGATCAGATCTGGTCGTAAGTCCGGTAGACACGTCCCTGGCCCATATGTAGTGGTCTCCATAGACGGCGGATGGCACCTTAACGGTGCACTCGAAGTCGCCGCTAGGCAGTCCGGTCGTCGTGTTCAACAGGCCTGCTGATGTCACGGTATCCCAATACAGGTTCACCGTACTACCGGCTGTGACTCCGCTTCCCATTACTGTCAGGACTTTGCCATAGACTACATCGCCTAGGGTTACATAGTCGATGGAAAAGCCTGTTCCGGGCGGTGGCGGTAGGTCTGATTCAATCGGGTAAGCGACGCCGTTTACAGTGATATCGTCTAAGTAGCCCTCGTAGTTGCCGTAATTGCCCCAGCCAAGGACAAGTCCTACACTGAGAACGTCATAAGTCGAGTAAGCTGTTGTCTTCCAATGAGTAATATCTCCGCTAGGTAGATCAAGTTGACCGTCTCCTTTGTCGAATCCTGTGTAGCCGTCTGTGAAGGCATCCCTCTCGTCCCACTTATTGAGGTTATTCAGTACAAGTAGGTCATTTTTGGGGCATTCAAGTACGATCTGGGCATCGTGATCCCAGTCGAAAACCCCATCGTCGTTCATGTCCAGATACAGGGTTATGCCTGTAGCTATCTCAATGTCTCCTGCGGGTGGCGAGGTGTATCCAGCGTCTCCTCCTGGTACTACAACGTACTCCCAGAACTTTATTTCTGTAATATCTGAAAGTAGTATTGGTACAGTAGGCGATGCTATAACGTCAAGACCTCTGACTTCAACATCTACTGGTAAAGTTACGTGCAGTGAGTAAATTCCAGCCTTTGCTTTCTCTGTAGTCCATACGGATAAGCCACCTGTTTCGACTACCTCTACGTCCGGAGTAGCCATCACATGTACGATGGGTATCATGCCGATCAGGAATGTTGCGATTATGAATGTCAGTATAGCTCTCTTGCTTAGTTTATTCATTTTTCTTCTTTCCTATTTTTCTTTTAAGCTCTCTTTCAGGCAGCCTTATCCTGCCTCCGTGGTTGGCTCACGACCCCGGGGTTCAAGGCCTCGGGGCTTTTACTCAGGGTTATCTCCATGGTGGAGACGTTCCTGGTGCCTCCGTCCTCCGATTGCATCTCCTCGGTTCCTATGCTGACCTCGGGCTTCAGGTCGGGTAGGAACCTGTTCCTCGTGACTTCGACTACGTCCACGGCGGCTGATATTGATCGTCCCCGTGCCTTGACGATGACCTTCTCTGTATCTCTGTGAAAGCAGGTCAGTATCGCGGTTACGTAGTTGAGGATCGGCTTTCTTCCGATGTATATGATTTGTTCGCTCATTCGATATTCCCCTGAACTCTTTTCGGCGAGGGTGGTTCTGAACGGCGCTGGGAGCCTTTCTCCGACTCAGATTTGTCTGCTTTTCTTCCTTCTCTTATATTAAACTATGTATACAAAGGCACTGTCATAATTGACATGTTTGGTGTTACAAATACGGTTAAACACTCATTTATGCCAAAATTGAGACTGTTAAGTCCCTCTTGGTATAGTACTATTCCAAATACTCCCCCGTCGCTCTCGGGAATGCCTCCAAGATCGTGGTCACGGAGGTTTAAACTTCCATGTCTGCTTTATATATTTATATGTATACTTCAGGAGTGGTGTTGTTATGGAAAAGGAGAGGACCTGGCGTCTGACTAAGAGAGCTTACTCTGTCCATGCGGAGGTGGTCGCCCCCATATACGACGCCATGCTGAGGATCCTCGAATCCGGAGCCGACCTAAACCTCTCCGAGTACGTGAGAACTCTCATCGAGAAGGACGTTGAGGAGAGGGGCATCGAACTTGAGCCCATGGAGGCTTTCGGCGGGGAGGGGATTGAGGATGTCATTAGAACCCCCAAGCTCGTCGAGACGGGCGTAGTCTCCACCAGGGTGCCTATGCCCATGATGGAGATGATAAACGGACTGCTGGATTCCGGGCTCTACCTCAGGTTCTCTGACTACCTCAGAGACGTCGTCAAGAAGGACCTAGAATCCAGGGGCATCGAGCCTAGGCCTATAAAGGCAGGTGCAGCAGAGGAGCCTGCCAAGAGGTGGAGGCCAAGCGAGACAGCCACAGTCTCCACCGAGGTTCCGATGCCCATGATGGAGGATATAGACAGGCTTCTGACCTCCGGGTTCTACCTCAGGGTCTCTGACTACCTGATAGACCTTATCAGGAAGGACCTGGGGGCGAGGGACATAAGCCCCGAGGGCTAAACCTCAAGCCTCTTGAAGACGTAGTCCTGGAGCTCAAGGAACTCCTCCCTGGTGAAGTGCTTATGGGCCTCGGAGAGGATCGCCGCTGCCTTGTTCTGCCTCACGTTCAACGGGGAGTCCCTGAAGGCGTCATCCACAAGGCCCTTGTAGGCCTCAACCCTTATTGGACCGATGATGCTCATTTTATAATCCCCGTTATAAATAAGAGGTAAACGAACACCGCGAAAAGGATTAAAGAAAAGAAGATCTTGATCAATGTCCTCCTCTTATCCCTCCTGACCTCCTCCCTCGTAACTGTTCTAAACATTTTACTTACCTAGGCAAACGTGACCGGTATAAGTAGATTATAACGGAAACTGCAATGAGTAAGGTTACCATCGCAGCTACGTATCCTGGTTGCATCCAGACTGTGATCTCCTCTGTAGTTTGAAGAACGTTGAAGCTGACGGTCCTACCCTCCACCTCAACATTGTGGTGTCCTACGTCGCCCTGAATCACGAATACGACAGTCATAGATTCTCCGCCTTCCAGAGGAGGTATCTCCTCTGAGCTGGTCAATTCCCCATCCAGGATAAGTTTCACGTTGCAGGTTCCCACCTCTTCGCCTACGTTGCTCACATCAACGGTTACATTCACGAGGTTACCCTCCTCCACCTCATCATGAGAGACCGCAAGATTCGAGAACTCGAACTCCGCCGGCTTGGGCGGTGTGGGCTTGATGACTATGGGAGGGGGGGCTTCCAAGGTGAAGCTGCCGATACGCCCGTCGACCTCGACCGAGTGGTCCCCAGGCCTTTTAGGCGTCAACCAGTATGACCTGACCTCGGATTCACCAGGTTCCAGTTCACCCGTCATCCCGGCAGTCGGCACTCCATCTATTTTCAGGTTTACAAAGTAGCTTCCAGTCTGTTCCCCAATGTTTGTTACCGTGAAGCTGATGATTGCATCCCATCCTAGCTTAACCTTATCGGGGGTGATGCTTAGGTCTGAGACCTCGAACATGGCTGGAAGAGGAGGAGCATTCACCGTGAAGCTACCAGTCATCCCGATTACCGTGACGTTGTAGGTTCCAACCGCAGTCGGGGTTACCGTGCGTTGCACAACCTTTGATTCGTAGGGCTCCAGCTCGACGTCGATCAACAGGGTGAGATCTCCTATCTCCATGGTGAATCCGTAGGTGATGGCTCTGTCATTGGGGTTCATGATGTCGAGGCTTACGGTGACGTTACCTCCGAGCTCGAGCTCCGAGGGTGTGACTGTGAGGTCGGAGAGGAAGGGCGGAAGCGGTGGAACGGGGATAACGAGCTCCCTCACCGTTATCGTACATGTGTCCGTGTCCTCTCCGTATCTGACGTCCACCACGGTCAGCGTTACAGTGTAATTACCAGACTCCAAGTACCTGTGGGACACATTGACACCGGAGGCTTCCGTCCCGTCGCCGAAGTCCCACGTCCAGCTTTTTATGTATCCGTCTGGGTCTATGCTGTTGACTCCACTGAACTCCACCATCTGGGCGAAGTCGACCGTCTGGTCGGGCCCTGCGTCTGCTACGGGAAGTTTGTTTAGGACCGGAGTGGGTGGTCTAGGTTTGGGGGGCTCAGTCATCTCCTTTCCCAGCAGATCAACCTCGAAAAGGTAGTCTCCTGGCATGAGGTTAACCGCAGTGGATATAGTGATGTCAAGTTTGTTGTGAGAGCTCGCACCCAAGGCTCCCTCCACCACCGTCGTGAAGACGCCGGGTGACTCCTGTTCATACGTGAGGTTGAAGCCGTTCAGGTTGATCTCATGGATGAAGATCTCTTTGTAGCCGATGATAGGCGGCTCCGAGGTGACCGTGATGTTAACCGTGAGGGCGACTGACTCCTTTGCGACGTTGTCGAACGTGATGTTCATGCAGTAGGTGTTGCCCGCTACAAGGGTTCCAGGTAAGTCCTGAACGACCTTCAGGTTCTCTATGGGGTACTCGGCGTAGACGCCTGGGATCAGAGCGATTGCTACGGCTAGCAGCATCAGCGTAAACGTGCTTGTCTTTCTATTCATCTTCTTTCTTTCTCCTTTTGTTTCCCACCCCGTTTGGGATATTGAACCCGCAGGGGTGTCATAAAAAAGGGGGAAGTTGTTCGTTAGACAATGTGCCTAAGGACCTACGTTCACGGTGCTCGTGATTGTGTAGACGTCTGGATCTAGAGCGATGTCGAAGTCGTAGACGATGTAGAAGTCTAAGGTTTCAAGCATAGCTAAGGTGTATCCGCTGATGTCTTCAGCAATTTCTGCGGATTCATAAGCTATTACGGCTGGATCCCAGTCAAAGCCTGTTGTCGCCGAGAAACCATAGTTCAGATTGCCGCCGAAGCCACCGCAAGTTGCATGTGTGACAGCCCATGAGAAGGTCTCTCCTAGATAGCATCTTTTGATTGAGATAGTATAGATCCCTTCTGTGTTGGTTGATATGTATTTGTCTCCTGTCGCCTCAATCCAGTCAATTTGATCAACAGGAATGTTGTTGGCAGTGTATGGAGGTACTCCATTCCAGCCTGAAAGCCATCCCTTCCATCCTTCGCCTGCAACCCATTCGCTGTATAGATGAGTTCCCGAAGGATACAAAGCATCTGTTCCGCCGTTTCCATGAACTTGGAAGGCTGGGTCAATACCGTCATATGAGATTACTAGACCGTATTCGAAACCGCCGCCACTCGCTAAGTCTACCTCTGTAGGTATTCTATCGCCAATAACGTCGATGGTCCATTTTATATATTCACCGAGATCCTCAACAGTCACATAGCCTACATAGTCTCCCGTTGTTGTAACTAGCGCTGTGTACTCCACTGGCTTAAGATATGACACCGTTATTCCGACTAGGTCTGGGTCGCCTACGGCCGTGAATGAGATCGGTGCTTCCTTGTGTCCTCGGTTCTCCAATGTGTAGGGGTTGCAGTAAGTTCTACCTCCTATTCCTGGAAATGCATCTGTTACTGAAGTGAACTCACCATCAAAGAGAACGGATTGTTCCATCGTCGCCGTCGTAACCACGGTTCCATACTGCGTTAAGAGAGCTCCGAAAACACCCATGGTTAGTACTGAGATCACGACTATTGCGAGTAGTGGTACGCTCTTCCCGAACATCTTAATAGATTTCAATTTTCTTTTCTCCTATAACAGCCCGTTTCGCCTCTCGGCATGCGACGGTTCCGCGCATCTTCGACCCACGTGGGCTGTCGGCACTTTACTCCCCCGTCCAGGGGCAAGGCGGCTCTCGCCTCCACGACTAACGCATCATGGCTTCTCTTCACCCTAATCGGCCTCCTTGGGCTCCTTGTTCTCCCTGAGTTCCTTCAGAAGCATCCGTTCCCTCTTGATCTTCTCCAAAGCAGCCTCTCGGCAGAAACTGGTGACGCTGGGCCAGTACTTCAGCTCCTCTATGAGCTTCCTGATGGCTTCTACCATCTCCTTCGGGAAGGCTACGGAGGTCCATTTTGAAGCCTTGCTCATCTGATGTGTCACCGATCTATATCACAGATACATGTTTTATACTATATAACATATACTAATCGTATAAATTTAGTGAACAGTGTCAAAAAAGACGGCTATGAACACCTAGTTCCGACGATTATTGACACGTATGTACAACGTCTGTCCCACAGACGTGAGACAAATTGGGGCGGGAGGGTTATTCCTTGCCGAGGTCCTCCCTCATCGCCCTGCCGGCGAGGGAGCCGAGGGTGGCGTGGATGAATACCATGTAGTTGACCATGATCCAGTCCACGGGGTTCAGTCCCCCGAGGAGGGTCATGTCCCCGAGGCTGCCGGCGACCAGGATCGCCCCTGAGAGTGCTATGGAAACACGAGGTCCTGCCAGGTATGATAGGCCGTATAGTGCGAGGAAGGAGCCCATCCACTCCATGATGAAGGCTCCCTCGGGGAAGGGCAGGTTTAGGACTGCAAATGATATCATGATGGATCCCGCTGCCAGGGGCAGTCCGGCGGTCAGGCTCCTCGAGGACATGGTATGGGCTTAAACCATTAAACCTTTAAACGGTTATGAATGCTAGAAAGGTACGACCAAACTCTATCAGCAAGCCCTGATCTTCGGGATATGGCATCGGTCCAAGAACCTGCGGATGACACAGAGAACCAGCTCCTCCCTGCTGCTATAGCCAAGGAGCTCAACGGCCTCATCGATCCTATCCATGACCTCAGGGGATAGTAACATCTCCAACCTCGACAAAGATTCAACCTCGTTGAATATCCGAGGTATCAGAGGCCGACTTAACCTTTATGAATTTAAAACACTTAGCTAACGATATGTACCATGAATCCATACGCGCGTGCATTTAGACTTCGTGGCCCATCTCCCTCATAATCCTCTCGGCCTCTGAAACTCCAGCTGAGAGGAATTGAGGATAGCCCTCCTTCTTCGCGACCCTTATCGCCTCGAGGCACAGCTCAACCAGGACATTCCAGTCGAAGGCCCCCCGAGTTCCCCAGTAGTTAGCCCCCTCCTGCTCCAGGAGCCAGGCGAGGGAGGAAGCGTAGATGGCGCAGTACTCCCCGTTGTTCGAGTTCACGCTGTTCCTCACGGCACGTCCGAAGGCACCGTATACGGATCTTCCAAGGGTGTCCTCAACTAATGGCATAACTTATCTTCAGCCTCGAATAGAATGGGACGCATCACCGCTTAAAACTTGCGAACGCGTACGCTTTAACACGGGGCTGCGCGCGCGCGCTCGCGAGCAACGTGATTCCTAGGCTTCACCTGTCAGAATCTTTATTATCACCTGCTCAAGCCTGATTACCCTCAGAAGGGCTCGGGGAATAACTTCCGCGTTCCCAGATACGTTTTCTATCAGTTTCTCCAGCTCCTCTACGATGTCATCCACTTCGACTTCTATGGCACGTATGGCTTCTATAGCCTCTGGCTCACGGATAGGGTTCAATATTACATAGTTTTCCTTTATGTTAATTACGTGGCACTCGACAGACTGACCTGGAGCAAGCAAATCGAAGTATGGGCTGTTCTGGTCGAATAGAGCCACACGTCCGTCTTGCAGTCGGCTTATAACCGTGTCCCCTCGACCACGCATAGTCTGGACGGTCATCTTATCTCCTAAAACCAGCTTTTCCTGAATTCCAGCCATAAAACATACCTCTCTAATACAATCTCAATTCCTTCCTACTTCCATTGAATGGGTCCTATCAACGCTTAAAGGTTGTGTGAGAGTGTCTTTGGCGTGCATCACCGCTTAAAAGTTCCGAGGACCTTTTATAGGTATTCTGATAAAGTAAAACCGATCAATTTGACTAATCAGTTGCCCCAAGTAATAAGGCAATTTGCAATGTGTGTGATGTCTAGGAGGATCGTTATAGGTGTATATTCCTGGCTGTCAATTATAGGACTCTGCATAGTCTACCGGGGGATTCCACCCATAGTACTTGTCGTCAAGTTATTCTTCGCTATGACCGGAATGGCCCTTGGAATGTATCTCTGGAACGATGTCTGCGATTTCAAACAAGATACTTCTAGCGAGGGAGCTGAAGACTTCGCTCCTTCTGGTAGACCTTTGGGCAGGGGCTTGGTTTCTAAGAGGAGGATGGGAGTCTTCTCGGCTCTACTGGTGGTCTCAGGTCTGACGGCATCGGTCCTGATAAACCTTGAGGTGCTACTTATACAGCTCGCTTTCCTCGTCGTCTTTTTCATCTATTCTGCTGAGCCAATAAGGCTCAAGAGAATTTTACTCTGGAAGCAGGTCACAGTAGCGACAGGCGGGGCCATAGCCTGCCTTTCCGCTGGTTTAGCGGCTGGAAACATAACCATTCAACTACTCTACCTTACAGGTCTTTTCATTCTTTTCACAGTAGGAGTCAATCCCCTGGTCGACCTAAGGGATATTGACTCCGACCGTGCTGGAGGGGTGAAGACGATACCCATCGTTTGGGGGCCAAAGTTTACCATAAGGCTGGCGATCACTACATTCACGGCTGCCGCCGCCACGACTTGGCTCGGCTTCTATAGACTCGGATTTAACATAGCTCTCCCGATTATCGGAACAATCGTATTTGTAGCCTTCACTTATGTGATGTATCCTCTCCTCGGTAATTTGAGAGACTATGAATACTACGAATACAGTTCTAAGAAAATCTATACTAGAGGTCTGCCACTTTTCTTCATATTACAACTCGCTGTCCTAGTGGGGAGCCTCCCCTTTTAGCTAGACTTCAGAGAATTGAGAATCTTGAAAGCTGGCTGGGAATCGCTGGTTTTCCAGAGCGTTTCATAGAATTCGGTGAGCTTCTCACTTACTCCCCTGTCGTCGATTGATAAAGCAACTATGAATATCTCATTAATGTTGTTTGAGATATTTATGATGTTAAGGTGCCCGTCTACGACACAGAATGTGTATGGAAGATCTGCAAACCTCACAAATTCCTTTAGGTCCACTTTGTTGGAGGTGAAATTGATTATTGCCTTCGTGAATGTTAATGAGAGCATCATCCTCAGGTTCTGTACTTTTGATGATAGGCTCTTTTTGCCCACTATGACACTGTTTGTTACCCCACGATCCACGGCTCTTAAGACGGCCTCCATGACTCTCACATCGAAATAGTTTGAAGCGAGAAGCACGCTCTCCTCCGCGGAATCATACAGATCGATCACCTCGATGGCGAGGGCCTCGTAGTCTTTCAATACCTTAAAATTAGTGGATCCTGCAAAGCCTGGGATATCGAGCTTGTCTTCAATACTCTTCCTGACCCCGCTCTCTAGCTCTGTTCCCTCGAGGTACACGATTAACTCCAGCTCATCCTTGGCCTCGTAGGTCTTTCCCATCGCGGGGAGGAAGCGGTCGTAGATTATTCCCCCCAGGGCCGTCTGCCTGTAGACGCCGTCTTCCTTCTTGACAAGGCCAACAGCAATGAGCTCCCTTAGCCTGGCGTAGTACCTCTTAGGAGTCAGGTCAAGCTCCTCAATGGCGTAAGTCGAGTTCTCTATGCCTATTACAGCGCGGTAGAGGATTTTGAGGGCGTCAGGCTTGGACAGCACCCGGAATAGGGTTGCCAGCTCCCCATTTACTTCCTGGGCTTCTTCGTGTTCTGTCTCAAAGTTCTCCATCTAACACACGATTATGTATTATAGATACCTAAAGTTTAAGCAATGTGGACTGCTAATATAGAAAGGAAGTCAGGATTAGGAATCGGGTTGAAATCCGTTTAACACACAAGCCTGATCCTGATCTTCACCTAACCCTCTCTATTTTTCAGTATACATCATAGCGCGCGAGAAGTGTGTGCGCGAGAGTGATTTTAGTGCTACTTTCACGCATTTTATAGAACGATTTTTATTCATAACCGCAGAATACCTCTATATGACAATGAGCGGGGATGAAAGGGGCGGGGAGACGTTCCTCGCCAAGGTGTATAAGGGGTGGCGCGTCACCATCTATGAACCGATCAGGGAGAGCCTCGGCCTAGAAGTGGGTGACCGTGTAAGGGTCACCATTCGGAAGGACGAAGCTAATAGATGAATCCCCTTATCTGGAGGGTTTACTGCTTCTTTAATTTCTTGAGATTATGTCTCCATGGCTGTTTAGCCGTGGTCCCATTGAAGCTCAGATAGCTTGGCTTGTGTGGATGAAATGAAGGATCCCAGTGAACCTAGACGTTATGAAGAGATGACTGAAGAGGAGAGAATCGAAGCCTCGGATAAAGCAGCAGTTTTTGAGTGGTGGGAACAGCAAACCAAGGGAGTTTCACGTGAATTAAAGAAAAAGAAGATTGAGGTATTCAGAAAAGTACTTGACGAATTATTTGAACGACTAAACGTGAATATTAGTGACCCATTAAATAGTCTTTACATTCTGGAGGAGAAGGGGGATGGTTGAGGCCCCAAAGGTCTACTGTCCGAAAGAGGGCAGAGATGTTCCAATCTGGTGGTGCCTTGGTAGTTCTTTCAGGGAAAGGAGCCTTGTAAGGAGTTGGTTGAGGCTACGGTGAATTTTCCTGAGGATTTTGCAGATGTGAAATGTGGTCCCCGTAATCGTTTTAAAGGGGGAGTCAATAATAAGGCGTTTTGAATGTCCGTTTTGCGGATACGTGCATATTTTTTCCCCGAAGGGGGAATCGAGGCTTAAGAAAAGAGTTGTAGGGTTCACCTGTCCACGTTGCGGAAAGAAACCAACCGAAGACGATTTTAATAAGGTAAAGGGCGGGGGCCCGAAGCCCAAGGAAGAGCGTCGGAAGCGAGTTAAGAAGGAAGTTGTCAAAGAGACGCCCACGATTAAAACGTCACAACCTTATATCGAGGAAATTCAGTGGAAAACCAGTGAGCCACCGCCCCCAGGGGGGCATCAAAACCGAGGGTATGGAACAGGCCGGGCGGGATGGAATCCAAAGCCGCCCCAGCCTATGAACAGGACTTTTGGCGAAGCCGTTCTTTCGGGAATGAACATAAGACCCTCGGCCCCCATACCGCGTTCATATTCCATAGATTTGGAGTTGGAAGAATTGGAGAGACTAAAAGAGGAGAGAAAAGCCCTAGAGGGCGTCAGGGAGGACATCGAGAAAAACGATAAGAGGCTGGCGATAAGGATCGTGGATCTCGAAAGAGTGGAGAAGAGAGTGGAAGAGAAGGTCAAGGAGCTAGATATCAGGCTCACGGAACTCGACAGCAAGCTCCAAGCACTCTCGACACTGACATCCCATATGGAAATGATCCTTGATG
>Ga0307377_10001078_pt1 | contig 35757 bp, 33 predicted proteins | sample TR3MG_FD_202535 | JGI IMG/M metagenome (GOLD analysis project Ga0307377, IMG submission 202535) | Soil microbial communities from Risofladan, Vaasa, Finland - TR-3 | ecosystem: Environmental > Terrestrial > Soil > Coastal area > Acid sulfate soil | place: Finland: Risofladan, Vaasa | collected... | reverse complement strand
TCAAAATTTTGCGAATGTCTGATGAGATTCTGAAAAGAGAAGGTTGGAGTAATGCTAATGTTTTCTCAGAAAATATTGGGAAGAGTTAATTCTTAGAGTTTTTCTTGAAATTATTTTTCTATTATTCCTCTTACTCTTAAATCATTACCTATTAGCAATGTAGAGGAAGTTCCTTCTGAAACCCAATTGCTTTTCCCACAAATAGTTCCGTATAAATAAGCTCCTCCAATATCTGTATATTTGAATCGTTTCTTTATTTCTTCTATTTCATCTAATTCATTATCAAAATAGAAAGTGCTTCTACCAACGCAAGAAAAAATCAAAGCAGCTCTTGGATCAGTAATACCACTTGTGGAAAAAGCTGATTTAATTGATTCCAAAGTAGTTTTTTTCCCCATTTCAATATCTGCTTCTAACAAATAGATCTTGCTCCCTGCGGGAACATTCTGTGATAAGTTTATCTCTTTTGCTCCTTTACCACGAGACATAGGAAAGAGTATTTGTATTTGATTTGTACTTTCATCCATTACACCAAGAGGATTGAGGGCGCAAATCTCGTCTCGCATATCAGATATTTCAACTATAGGATAATCTAGTGAACCGAAATATGCTTCAGTTGCAGGTTGATCATTTAAAGTAAGTAAATTATTTTTATAAGCTTCATTTAAAATGAATTCTTTTTTGATTTGATATCCATGTGTCTGAGCAAGTGAGAATTTTAAATCGCTTCTTCCTAGAATTAATATCGAATGATTTTCTAAAAATTCATCCTTATATATTACATAACCATTTTCATATTTACAATCATCACCTACAACTCCTCCAATTAATGGTAAATCACCAAAATGTTCTCTTAATCCTTTGATTACTTCATTTGCTTTAGGTTCAAGTTCATTGTCAGTTCCTGGGAGAAAAACAATTCCAAAATCAGGTTCAATATTTTCTACTTTTTCAGGTAAAAGCATTTTATGATCTTGTTTAGCTATTTTTTCTCGTAGATCATCCAGTGCACGTTCATAGAAGTTCTTGTAAATATCTTTAGTTCCTTTTGCAAGGTTATTATTATCTTCTGCTGCTGTTCCAAATCGCATATAATCGGATGAAATTGTAAAAGCGACTACACTTTCTCGCCAATAACCTGAAGCTATTTCACCATTTGTCGAACATCCAACAACTACTTCTGGTGAAATCTTATGCACAATCCCCTCAACTAATTCTGGAGTTGCATACCTTTCAGAAAAGAAAATCAAACATAGAGAGGGATGTCCATCAATGGATTGCTGTAGTGCTCTTTCTACAGCTAATTTTCCTGCACGATAGGGAACGTTTGTCTTTGCTGAAAATAAACCACATCTGATTCTTTCCATCAATAAAATAGCACCATACTTAGATATTGGGTAGTATTTATCCAATAATTAATCATTAATAAAGAATTTTAATTATAATTGAAGAAAATGTTAATTATTTTATCATAGCTGTGGTTACTCATGATTGTTATACCAGTATTAGATCTATTATCAGGAAAAGTAGTTCAAGGAATCGGAGGAAAAAGAAAAGAGTATCAACCAATAAGTGATTCTGTTTTGGTTTCAACAGCTGAACCTATTGATGTCTTGCAGAATTTTAAAGAGAAATTGGGTCTAAATTGGTTTTATATTGCAGAATTGGATTTAATCCAAAAAGCAACAGAATCTCCTACCAATATCGAGAAAGGAAATAGTTCAAATACTCTGAAAATTTTGGAAATTGTCAACAAAAAGAAATTTCAAATAATGATAGATGGAGGATGTAGAAATCTAACAGATATCGAACACTTCCTTTCTTTAGGAGTAAATCAAGTAATTCTTGGAACAGAAACATTAGCTTCACTTGAAATAATAGAAAAAGCAGTAAAGAAATTTGGTGGGGAAAAGATTATTTTGAGTATAGATTTGAAAGAGGGAAAGCTCCTTGCCAATAGTGAAGAATTACAAAAAATTTCACCAATAGAAATAGCAAGAAAAGCAGAAAATCTTGGTTTGAAAGCAATTATCGTTTTAGATTTAAAGAAAGTAGGGAGTGAGTCAGGACCAATTTCAGCTGTTCTTTTAGAAATAGCAAAAGAGATTTCAAAAGTACCAATATTTACTGGTGGAGGAGTTAGAGATATAAATGATCTGATAGTCCTTCAACAGAATGGTATACAAGGAGCATTAATAGCTACTGCTTTACATAAAGGAAAGATAGGGAAAAATGAATTGCAGCAATTAAAATATTAATTTTTAATATTTATCTGCTGGATATTCGATATGTTCACCAGATAAATCGAGTGTAATTTGCTTTTTGTTAACAATTTTTCCAATTTTGTACACTTCTTTTCCATTTTTCTTGCAAATCTCTTTAATTATTTCATATTCAGATTCTGGTGCAATAATACAAAAACCAACACCCATATTGAATGTTTTATACATTTCTTTGTTGGAAATATTCCCTATTTTTTGAATCAACTTGAAAATTGGTTTAGGTTCAGGCATATTATTAAGATGAACTCCAATAGGAGTTTTTGATTGTCGTAAAAGTCTTGCTAGTTTTAAGAAAGCTCCACCTGTAATATTTGCTAAACCATGAATTTTAGCAATTTTAATTAATTCTAGAATTTCTTGTACATAGATTAAAGTTGGTTTAAGTAGGGTTTGGCCAATATTAATACCTTCTACAACATCTTGCACAGAATAATCTTCTAAGAGAACTTTTCTTGCAAGTGAATATCCATTAGAGTGTAGACCATTGCTTTCTATTCCAAAAATTACATCTCCAGGTTTAATTTTATCACCTAGAATGAGTTTATCTTTTGGAACCATACCTATTGCTACACCTGCAAGATCAAATCCTTTTCCAGCATGACCTCTTATGATATCTGGTAAAGTAGCTGTTTCTCCACCAATAATCGCCATTCGGGATTGTATAGCTCCATCAACCAAACCTTTTGCTATTTGATTAGCCATTTCAACATCTGGTTTTTCTATTGCAAAATAATCTACAAAAACAAGGGGTTCAGCACCAACGCAAATTAGATCATTTACATTCATGGCTATACAATCGATACCAACAGTATCAAATTTATCAAGCTGTTCAGCAATTAATACTTTAGAACCTACGCCATCAACTGTTACTACAAGATATTTATCAGGCATGCCAATATCTACAATTCCACCATAATGAGCCATTGCAGGAAGAAATTTAGCATTTGGATTCAAATTGAAAGTTTTTGGTAGTAATTTCCAAATTTCTTCAATAGCTTCGCCTTCTTTTATAATATCTACACCTGATTTAGAATAAGTTTCACCTTGTTCATCCATCTCTGGAACCTCTTGATCAACTTCTGTATCAATATCAGATTGTGAAGAAGTTTTATCTTTCAAAACAAAAATCCTCAATTTTCTAGAAATTTATTTGATTTTTTCGTGTACAAATGGAATGTAATGCAAACTTAAGTCTTTCTAATATTTTCATTTGATTTCGGAAAATAATTATTGATGTTCTTTGATAAATTGATAAATGCTTTCGAATAGTAATTTGGTATCAGGTCCAACTGTAACTATGTGTTGAGAATTTGGAAGTAAAATAACATTCTTATCATGAGCTGGAATTCTTTTTTCTAGAATCTTATAACCTTCAGGATCTATACGATCATCTTTTTCGCCTTGTATAATCAATGTAGGTACAGTTATTTTTTGAAGTATTTTCTTTTGAGTATAATTTGATAATTTTACTGCTTCATGCACGGCACTCATTGGGTATTTCATATAGCTAATTAGATTATGTTTTTTGAAATATTGCTCTGTTTCAGGACTTTTATTGAAATATGGTTTAATATATTTAAGGATAGGAAATGTGAATGCAACCTTTGATAATATTTTAGGTTTAATTCTCATAAAACTTGAAATAAGAATTACCCCTTTAATCTTATCTTTGTATTCCACAGCTGCACGACTCGCCAATAAAGCTCCCATAGAGAAACCAATTATAAAGTCACATTGATCAATTGACTCAAATTCCTTTTTTACTGAATCCCACCAATCAGAAACTTTCTTTGATTGTAAATCCTCAGGAGTAGTCCCATGTCCAGCTAACAAGACAGAAAAAATATCATAACCTTTTGAGTGAAGAAAATCGCCTATTGGTCTTAATTCAGTTGGAGAAGCAGTAAAACCATGAATAAGCAGGATCTTTGGGCCGTCAGCTTTTAAACGGAAAGGTTCTGCTCCAGGAATAACATTAATCTCTTTTTTTGAATTCAAAACTATATCTCCAGCAAATTGAACATAAACGAAGATAATACTACTTAGTGAAAATAAAAGGAGATTAAATTAATAAATTTTAAGAGGAACTACTGTTCCTTCTTTTGAAGTTCAACATTACTACTTGTCTTGAAGGAAGGATTAGTAATTGTAACTTTATTTGTTCTCCCCCATCTCTCTCTTTTAAGGACTGACTTTTCTTCTAATTTACTTAGAATTTGTGACACTTTAGATTTCGAATAACCAGTTTTGTCACATATGCGTCTTTGAGTTGAAACTCCACCATCGATATTAATTGCTTTAATTATTTCTTGCTCTGTGTCTGATAATAGCGAGCTAACAAGACCTGATTCTACAGGTTTTAATTTGTAATAATAAATCAAGAAAAATACAAGTAAGGAAAGTAAAATACCTCCAAGAAAAGTAAAAACGATATAAAGAGGTAATAAATTGGGAAGTGAAGTAGTAACTAAAATAGCTAATATAATATATCTAACAAGATAAACATCATTTTCTCCTAAATCACGATTTTCTGAATTCCAAACAATCTTTACAACATTATCCTCAGTAGTTATTTTATTAGGTGAAGGATAGACAGGTGCTGGAAGAGATTGTTCTGATAACTTACTATACATTGGCAATAAAATCTCTAGATTAAAAGCATTAGTTTCTCGTGGATGAGTAGTATCAAAATCGAAACCATAATATTCTTCAGGAAGCTCTACATAATAAACAGCATCTTCAATTTCATATGAAATTGAAAAAACATAGATATCGTTTTGTAACAGAGGATACCTCATGGTAATGTTAATAATATTCCCTAAGGTGGGATTTACTTCCCATGAAAAGGGTAAGAAACTTAAGGGATCATAAGAGAAAACTGAAGAGATATTCTTATTGATTTCAAAAATAAAATACTCTAGAGGTTCTGTTCCATTATTAGCTAAAATAAATTGCGAAGTAATTTTTATTGAATTGTCTTGTCTAACTTTAACTTCCATATTATGAACGAGGAGAGTTTCATTTTCAACTGAGTTTGAAAAGATATTTTGAGGTATAATATTTTCTAGAGAGTTTTTATCTTGGGATTTAATTTCTGAAGAAATTTGAGGATTAGTTTTTAAAATAGGATAAATTAGCATTAATGAAATTAGAGAGAACATTGTAAATATGCTAAGAAATGATTTTAAAGAATATGACATAGTAAACCTCCATATTTCATGTGTAAACTAATCTTTTAATCTTTTACTGATTGTTATTATTAAAAAAGAATGTGATTTTGGAAATAAATCCAAAATCACATAGGGTTAGTTTCTTAGTTCCGTTTTCTTAATATACTAATGATGAGTGCTGTAGCAATCAGCCCAGAAAATATAGATAGAGTATATAGGGGCACTATATTAGTGGGTATATCTGAGTTAATTCCTACAGAAGGATCATGAATCATTGTTAATGAATCACCATAATTCGGGTAAGATAACCACTGATTAATGATACTTGGATCAGGAGTATTTTGTCCATTATGATCAAAATCACTGAAATAACTTGTACCTACATCAATCGTTGAGACCTTTTCTTCTCCATCGTAGATGTCTGCAAAAGTTGACCACTCATAATATGCTACGACAACGTTACCATGTTCTTCGCTTTCAAATTGCATGGTTCTTGTTTTATTTCCATTTTCTTCGCTAGTTCCATTTCTTATTTTTACTCGGTTTCTCTGTTGAGATTCCAAAATCTTCGCATTTATTGCTATCCCTTTTGCTCCTACTTGAAATTGCCAATTCTTGATAATTATATCAAATTTTACTTCCTTTAATCCTGTAACAGTTTTATCCGTATCAGTTATTGGTTGATCGTTATTATAGATATGAATAACAAATTGAATTTCTGCTTTATTTGGCAAACCAGATAAACTTAAAGTAACTGTTATTTCTGTCTCTTCTTCTATTATGTCGATAAGCCAATCGGCTGTTAATAAATTGTAACTAATCCCATGAAGTTCTGAAGGTATATCGATTACTTCATCATTTCCAAAATATTCCTGGATGGTAGTATATTTTACATTATAGATTTCATCAGAAGTACTTCTATTGCCATTCCACCATATAAAATGAGGTTGATTATCTATAATTTTAAAAGTTATAAATTCTGTGACAATAGAAATAGCATCTTGTCCTTCTTTTACACTAATTTCATCATTTTCTGCTGATACAAACTGTGTTGAGAGTGGGAGGATTATTAAAGCAATGATTGCTATGCTGATAATTATTTTAAATTTAATTTTCATTATAATACCTCATTCGGGTTTTTCAATCAAATCCATAAAGATGAATTATGATGATGAAATAAGGTTTTTCAAATTATTTGCTAATATAATTAATAGATTAAGATAACTATAAACAATCTCTAACAAAGGTTAATGGAACGTTTCAGATAGGTTTAATCTCTTTTGTATTTTTGAATATTAAATTAATATTTAAATTGAGGGATTATATTGTCTAAAAGTTATTTTTTTAGTAAAAATTTTAATTCTATATTATCGAAAGTATACTATAAAAATAATGGAAGTGTTTTTTTGGAGAAGAAAATTGTACATATAGAGATTCCTGTAAAGGATATACAAAAAGCAAAAGATTTTTATGAATCAATTTTTAATTGGGAAGTTCAAGTTGATACAGGTATGCCTGGTTATGCTTTTTTTAAAACCGGTAAAGAAGGAGTAGGTGGAGCTTTTAACCAATCAGAAAATGTAGCGAAAGGAGAAATCATGTTACATATACAAGCAGAAGATATTCCTAATATGTTAAAGAAAATTGAAGAGATAGGTGGTAAAACTATTCAAGAGAAAACAGAAATTGGAAATGAATTTGGTTTTTATGCTATTTTTGAGGATGTTTTTGGGAATGTTCTTGGACTATGGTCTGAAAAATAAAAAGTTTATTCCAAACTTAATCTTTGCATTAGGTAAAAGAAGAATTATCATTCATCTTCTTTTGTTTTTTTAGGCAATTCAATATAAAGTTCATTGTCTTTTATTATTGTCTTGTAGATTTTATTATCACTACCTTTTTTAAACCACCCAGCAATTGTTCCTGGTTGTTTTAGTAATTTTCCAGTTTCCAAATCAAAAACAGCTCCATGTAATGGACATTGAACAGTTTTTCCTTTGACGGTACCTTTTGCTAAGTTTCCCTTAAAATGAGTGCATTGACGATTTATTGCATAGAACTTTCCTTCTATATTAAAAATAGCAATATCATAATTATCTAATTTGAAAGTTTTAACATCATTTTTTGGGATGTCTGAAATCAAACAAATTTTTTTCTTTTGCATTAATATCTTCTCAATAGAAATAAGTTTTCATCTAATTTAATTTTTCCTCCATTTTAAGACAATAACTTAATAGATTAAAGCAAAAAACTAATAATTTAAGGCAAAAACAGTTGCTCATTTAATTATAATTAATTGAAGGAATAACAATATGACAAATGAGTTTATGGATACACCGATCGATTATGGTGAATTGGAGATTAATTATTTTATACCTAAGGGTGCTAATGCAAAATATCTCGAGATTGCTGGTGACTTCCCGGAGATTAAGGATATTGAGAAAAAGCTTACTGAAGTTGTTGAGAATCCCACTGATAGTTTACCATTAAAAGAATTAATTAAACAAAATTATTCCAAAGGAAAATCTGTTATTATTCTTACTGATGATAATACTAGACCAAATATTCATACACGTATTTTATTACCAATACTTTTCCCCAAAATTCTTGAATATGGTGTTCAACCAGAAGACCTCCACATTTTAATTGCTAGTGGTACACATAGACCACCAACTGACGAGGAAATTGAGAAGAAAGTACTCGGAAGCGAAATTTGGGCAAAATACAAGAAACATGTTGTAAGTCACAATTGCGATGAAGGAGTAAAGCAAATTGGAATTTCTTCTCGTGGAACTCCAATATATCTTAATGAATTAGCATTAAAATCATGTTTAATTATCGCAATGACTGATTCTGAATACCATTATTTTGCAGGTGTAGCAGGAACAGTAAAACAGTTTTTCCCTGGAATTGCTGGAAGAAAAACCATTAGTATTAACCATCCAAAAGCTTTCACATTGGAAACTGGTTTCAGACCTGAATGCAGATTAGGGAATACAGAGGGAAATCCTGTAATTCAAGATATGAAGGAAATGGTTGAAACCGTTCAAAAAACTAAGGCTGTTTTTTGTGTGGATGCTATTCTACATAATAAGAAGATTGTAGAACTTCATGCAGGGGATATAATTTCGATGCATAAGCTAGCAAAAAATCTTCTAAATCCTCTAAGAATCATAGAAGTTGATAGAGGAGCAGACTTAGTAATCATAACAACAGGTGATCTAGGACTAAATTTGTACCAAGCTGGTAAAGGTGTTCATGCTGCATGGAATGCTGTGAAAAAAGGTGGTAAAATATTGCTTTTAGCAAGAGCAGAAGATGGAGTAGGAAATCAAGCTTATCATGATACTATGCTCGCTGTGAAAGATAAAAATTTAGATGAAGCACTTGAGTGGGTAGTTGCAAATAAATGCAGCGAAGAAACCTTCAAAATTGGCAACCAAAAACCAGTTGATCTTTTAAGAATATTGAAAGAAAACCAAATCGATATGATTACAGAAATGAATCATAAAGAACTAAAAGATACTTTTAGAATCAATGGTATTGAAATCAAAGGATCAGTTCAAGAAACTCTTAGGAATTATCTAAGTGATTTCTTAAAAAATAATCCTAACGCTTTAATCTATATTATGTCTGATGCAGGTATTTATGTAATACCAAAGACATAATTCTTTTTTTACTTCTTTTTTATCAACTTGACGAATTATTCAAATAAAAAAAAGTCAAAAATATCGCTTCATGTTGACAGAAGACCTAAAAGAAGAGGACAATAAGGGCTTCTGCAAAATCACTAAAAGCATTATATTCAATTTTAATGGTAGTACAGATGGGAAAAGATTCACCTAAATTATTTAGGAAAATATATTTAAGCGTCGGATATCTAAATTATAGAATTGGATTTTGGAGGTTTATTATGCTTCAAGGAAAAAGAAGAATTATTTTTATAATAATTATTTTAATATTTTTAAATCCATTTCTACTTTATACGAAAGTAAATGTAGAAGCTACAGATGTAAAAGTTAGTACCATTCATTCTATTGAAAGTGAAAAACCTACTATTGATGGTGCTATCGATATAGATGAATGGAAAGAAGCTATTCCATTAACCGTAACATTTTATGATCTTGATGACCAAAGTAATACTTTGGATATTACTGTTTATTCATTATTCGATAATAGTTATGCATTATATCTTGGAATAGTGATACCACTTGAAGGTGAAATTTTAGATTCATTCTTAATAATGTTCAAAACAAATGCTACCGAGGAATTAGTCAAATTTGAATTAAGTGGTCCTGAATTAGGTGATGGGCATGACCTGAAATATTTTGATCCAGATAACAATTCAACAGAGGACTACTTTATAAAAGATGGTGGTATGGATGAAGATCGATATAGTGGTGGTACAGATGATGGTACAGGTAAATGCACTAATGATTCAGCTAATATCTATATTGAAATGGCAATTCCTTTTAATACAGGAGACTCGATTGGTTGTGACATAGCTATCGATTATGGTGATTCTGTTGATTGTTTTCTCTATGCTTATAGAGAGGATACTATATTCTCTCAAATTAGAATTGATGATGAAGAGACTGAATACTGTGAGTTAGTAATTGAAAAACTAGAGGCCCCTGTCCTTGAGGAAATTTCTCCATCAATTGATGCTGACGGCAATGTTACTTTAGAATGGAACAATATTATTCAAGCAGATTCATACAATATCTACAGAGAAACATCAATTATCACAGATATCTCAGAACTTACTCCTATAGTCAATGTAGTAGATACTTATTATGATGATAGTAATCTGCCCAATAATGAGATCTATTTCTTTGTAATTACTGCCGTAAATCAATATTCAGAATCGAATCCATCGAATGTAGGATATGTTACTGTTACTCCTCCCCCTGAAACCGTCACTGAAACTCCTCCACCTGTAACCGAAACTCCCCCTCCAGAAACAACTACCCAAAATTTCACCTTAACCACCACTCTCGAAAATGGTATTATCTTTGGTGTTTCTGCTCTCTCTGTTGGTGTTGTTTTAACTGTTGCAGTTGTTGCTATTCGTAGAAAACGATTAGGTTAAGTAGAAAGAATTGAAGGATAGGGAAATCCTTCTCAATTTTCTTTTTTCAAATTCTAAAAAGTGAAATTTGGACTTCTAATTTGAACTTTCTGCTTGGTATTTAACAATAGCTTCTTTCAGTAAGAGAGTCTTTTAAATGATCTTGATGTTTTTTCCTTTAAATAGCATATAGTTGGAATGATTAACAGAAGATCTAAGCGAAGAAAGCTATGAACCAATTTTCAATTCATAAATTCTTAATCCTTAATGGGTGTTTATCATTGGAAAGGATAACTACCTTGCTTTCTTCCATATCGAAGACTGTTTTGTAGCCAACAGACAATTTAGAGAGAATTTCATTAGCGAATGCTTGAATATCTTCGATATAGGGTATATTTGCTCGAGTTACTCTATATTGAGAGAAACCAACTGGAACAAAACCTTTTACTTCATTGAAGGATCGATTTGCTTTTTCGATAAAAGGTACATAGTTTTTAGGTCGAATCATGTTAATTTTTTTAGCCATGCATTTAACTATTTTATAAAAAACATTTAAAACAGAGCTCTTCTTCTGGAAACATGAGACCTTTATGTCTAGTAAATTAGGTGGTAACTTATAAATGCCCGAATTTTTAGCTGAAATAATTATAGAGGGTAAAAAGAATGCTCGAGACCCAGAAGGGGAAACGATAATGCGAGATTTAATGATCAAGCATGGTTATGATATGGTTGATTCCGTTCGTAGTGGTAAAATTCTAAAGGTTAAACTGGAAGCAAAAGATGATAAGGATGCAGAGGATATTTGCTTTAATATGGTTAATGAATTACGCATCTATAATCCAGTAGCTCATGTTTGTACGATAAAAATAGTAAAATAAAATCCTCAGTATAAGTGGTGATAAAATAAAAATGCCAATGCATGTTTTGGTAATTCAATTTTCGGGATCTACTTGTGATCGTGATCTTGTAAATGCTATGAGAAACGTTATGGGATGGAATGTAGATTTTGTGTGGTATCAAGAAGCGCAAAATATTATTGAAAATTATGATGCGATTTTCTTACCAGGAGGATTTGCTTATGGTGATTATTTACGAGCAGGAATTATTGCTGCATTTACACCTGTTATGAAGAAGGTAAAAGAAATAGCAAAAGAAGGTATCCCGGTTCTCGGTATTTGTAATGGATTCCAAATTTTAGTAGAATCAGAATTACTTCCTGGAGCATTAATAGGCAATGAAACACTACGTTTTAGTTGTAAGTGGACAAACCTAAGAGTAGAAACAACAAGAAGTTCTGCTACAAATATTGCAAAAAAAGGTGATGTCTGGAAAATTCCCATAGCTCATGGAGAAGGAAGATACTACCTAGATAAGGTGGGATTAAAACAACTAAATGAAAATGATCAAGTTGTTTGGCGTTATGTTAATGATGAAGGTGAAACGACAAAGGAAGCAAATCCAAATGGTTCAATTGAGAATATTGCAGGAATCTGTAATCTAGAAGGAAATATTGTGGGATTAATGCCTCACCCAGAACGAGCAGCTGAGAACATCATTAGTCCTTTTAATACAGACCATGGGAAGAGCTACTTCCATTCTATTGAGAATTTCTTCAGGAGAAAATAAAGATGGAACAAAAGATAGTACAAGAAAAAGAGATTAATTTAACAGAAAAAGAAAAAGAAGTAGTCTTTAAAGTACTAAAAAGAGATTTGACTGTTCCAGAAGCAGCTATGCTCGAAGTAATGAATTCTGAACATTGTTCATATAAAAGCTCAAGACCCGTTCTACCTAAATTTCCTACTGAAGGTCCAAGAGTTATTTGTGGTCCTGGTGAAGATGCTGGAGTAGTAGATATAGGAGATGGATTAGCACTTGTTTTTAAATTAGAATCTCACAATCATCCATCAGCGCTCGATCCCTTCAATGGAGCAGCAACAGGAATTGGAGGCATTATTAGAGATATTCTATGTATGGGAGCTAGACCAATTGGATTATTGGATAGTTTTAGATTTGGTAATTTAGCAGACCCACATACAAAATGGTTACTTAAATGGATCACAAAAGGAGTAGGAAATTATGGGAATTGTGTTGGAATAGCAAACGCTGGAGGAGAGATTGAATTTGATCCTTCATTCCAAATAAACTGCCTCATAAACGTTGGTTGTTTTGGTGTAATGAGAAAAGATGAACTTGCTTTGAGCGTTGCTACAACACCTGGTGATAGATTGATTCTTTTAGGAGGATCAACCGGAAGAGATGGTATAGGTGGTGCTTCTTTTGCTTCAAAAAATATCACTGAAGAATCAGAAAGTGATAGGGGAGCTGTTCAAATTGGTGATCCTTATATGAAGAAACTTATCATTGAAGCAACCTTAGATGCAATCCGTGCTGGTGTTGTTGAAGGATTAAAAGATCTTGGAGCAGCAGGAGTAACATGTTCCATATCAGAAACTGCTGATGCAGGAGGAACAGGAACTGAAATTGATCTGGGTAAAATAAGAATTAGGGAAGATGATATGGAAGCTTGGGAAATACTTGTTAGTGAATCTCAAGAAAGAATGTTCTTTGTTGTAAAAGCAGAAAATGTATCAAAGATAGGTGAAATTTTCAATAAATATGAATTGCCATGGGAAGATATTGGTGTTGTAACTGATACTGGGAAATGTGTAGTAAATTATAAAGGACTTCCAATAGTTGATTTACCAGCACATCTGCTTACAAAACCACCTGCTGCAAATAGAAAAGCAAAACATCCAAAATATCTAAGCAAATTAGATCAAAAATGGTTACCTAAAGAACCTAAGAATAATGAGTTTAATGGTATCTGTCGTACTATTATGGCTAGTGATAATATCATAAGTAGAGAATGGGTTTATCGACAATATGATACAGAGGTAGGTCTTTATTCTACAATAAAATCTGGGCAAGCTGATGCTGGTGTTTTTCGATTGTCAGAATTTGGTTCCAAAAAAGGAATAGCTGTGACCTTCGATGGTAATTCTAGTCATTGTTATTTGGATCCATATAATGGAGGAGCTGGATTAATGATGGAAGCTTGCAGTAACGTTGCAGCTGTAGGTGCAGAACCAATTGCTTTTACTGATTGCTTGAATTTTGGCAATCCTGAACATCCAGATGTCTTTTGGACATTTGAAAAAGTTGTAGAAGGTATAGCTGATGCAGCAAAAGCATTGAATATTCCATGTGTTGGAGGTAATGTTAGTTTTTACAATCATGATGAAGTTCGTAATGTGGCTGTAAAACCTTCTCCAGTTCTATTTGTTTCTGGTCTATTGGATGATGTAACAAAAGCAGTTGATATCAAATTTAAATCAGTAGGAGAATATATTCTTCTAATTGGTGAAACAAAAACAGAAATTGGTGGTTCCGAATATACAAAAGTAATTCACAAATCTGATAACGGACGTGTACCAAAAGTGGATTTTGCCAAGGCAAAAGGTATACTAACTGATGTTGTTTCCATAATAAATGAAGGATTAGTAACTGCTTGTCATGATCTTTCTAAAGGAGGATTATTTGTAGCCTTAACTGATATGGCAATTGCTGGTGATTTAGGGTACAAAGTGAATTTGAAGAGAGTACCAGCAGATACAGAAAGAACAGATATAAAGCTATTTTCTGAATCACATGCACGATTTTTAATAACGACCACTAATGAAAATCTTGAGAAAATTATTGCAAAATTTGCAGAAGAAGAAATTCCTGCTACTTTAATTGGTGAAGTAGTAAGTGAACAAAGAATACAAATTGATAATAACAACGTAGAAACAATCATTGATCTTTCACTACCAGAAATAAAAGCAGTCTGGAAAACAAGAATGGAAGAAGAAATGGAAGGAACGAAAGAGAAAAATTAAGTCTCTTTCGCTAAATTTCCTAATGAACTTATATCTAAAAATTTTAAAAGCATATCAAAATATTGTCGCACGAGGAAGATTGTTTGTCTAAACCAAAAGAAAGTTGCGGTATAATAGGCATTAGAACAACAAAAAGAATCCACGATTTAGGATTCCTTATTTATCAAGGTTTATTAGCTTTACAACATAGAGGACAATCTAGCGCAGGAATAACTGTAATAAATAAAAAAAATATGAAAACAGTTTCAGATCTTGGATTTGTGAATGATATTTTTGATAAAACAATCCTTGCGTCTTTAAAAGGGAAATTCGGAATAGGACATGTCCGTTACCCTACTGCTGGTTCTGATTTAACAATTGGAATTCAACCTTTTGTTATGCAAACAAGAACAATAAAAATGGCAATCTCTTTTAATGGAACTATTTCTAATTTTGAATCTGTGAAAGAATATCTTATGCAGCAGGGATATAGGTTTAGCCACGATACAGATACTGAAGTAATTGGCAAGCTACTTGATTTTGGTTTAGAAGAAGAGAAAGGGGATATGGTTAAAGCTTGCAAAAAACTTGTAGAACAATTAGATGGTGCATACTCTATTTTGATAGCAACAAATAGAGGAGAAATTGTTGCTTTACGAGATCCTTTAGGATTTAAACCGCTCTGCTATGGTAAAACTAGAGAAGGAGATATAGTAGTAGCATCTGAAACGATTGGATTGACCATTGTAGGAGCAAAATTTGAATCTGATGTAAAACCAGGTGAAATGTTAATTATCACCGAAAAAGGATTAAAACACAAAAAAATAATTGATCATAAGAAATATGCACACTGTATGTTCGAATGGGTATATTTTGCTAGACCAGATGCTGTTATGGATGGCATTTCTGCATATGAGGCTCGAGAGGAAATAGGAAAAGCTTTGGGAAAATTGTTTAAAGAAAGAGGTTATCAAGCAGACATAGTAGTACCTATTCCTGATTCTGGTCGTATAGCAGCAATCGGTTTTTCAAAAGAAACAGGAATAGAATATTCAGAAGCATTAATTAGAAATAGGTATATAGGTCGAACATTTATTATGCCGAGGCAAACAGCTCGGGAAGAAGCAGTAAAATTAAAACTAAATGTTATGACCAATTTGGTTGCCGGAAAAAGGGTTGTCTTAGTAGATGACTCTATTGTAAGGGGAACCACATCAAAAGGTATTATTAAAATGATTCGTGATGCAGGAGCAAAAGAAGTTTATTTTGCAATAAGCTGTCCAAAGCTTATCAATCCTTGTTTTATGGGAACAGATTTCCCAACTGAACGAGAATTAATTGCTTGTGGAAGAACTGATGAAAAAATCGCAGAATTAATAGGTGTTGATGCTGTCATCTATAATACTATTCCATTATTAGTGAATGCAATAGGTTTTGATATATGGCCAGAAAACAACAATCTTTGTTTAGCCTGTCTAACAGGTGAATATCCTATTAAATCACAACCTTCTCAGGGATTGTGCGAAAGAGAAAGTTGAAAAAAGAAACAATAATTCTATTGGGAAAATTCTTATTTTATATGAAAATCAAATGAACATAATTGGTGAAAGAAATGTCAAAAGATAGAGTTTTACTAGTAGGGCAAGGTGCAAGAGAACATGCAATTGCTAAAACACTTAAGAAAAGTGAGCTAGAATTATATGCTTTCATGAAAGCCAAGAATCCTGGAATAGCTCAAATTTCTACAAAAATAAAAATTGCCAAACTAAATGATTTTAATGCGCTAGAAGAATTTGTTCAAGAAGTAAAACCAAATCTTGCAGTGATAGGACCAGAAAATCCACTTGCAGATGGAATCGTTGATTTTCTCAAAGAAAAAGGTGTTAAAGTTATTGGACCAATACAATCAGCAGCGAAAATTGAATCCTCAAAAAGTTTTACTAGAGATCTTATGAAGAAATACAATATTTCAGGTTTACCTGATTATAGAGTTTTTCAACCTGAAAGTGATATTATAGATATTAAGGATTATATTAACAAACTTGGTAAAGTAGCAGTAAAGCAAGATGGATTAGCTGGTGGTAAAGGAGTAAAATTAATGGGAGAACATCTTCATGGAACTGATGAAGTTTTAGCTTTCTGTAAGGAAGTATTTCAAAAAGGAGAACCAGTGGTTTTAGAAGAATTATTAGAAGGTGAAGAATTCTCTTTACAGTGTTTTGTTTCTGGTGAAGATATTATTCCAATGCCAATTGCCCAAGATCATAAAAGAGCTTATGAAGGTGATAAAGGACCAAACACTGGTGGTATGGGATCATACAGTGCAGAAGATCATTTGTTACCATTTATCCCTAAGAATCTAGTTGAAGAAGCAAAAGAAATTGTAAGACAAACCGCTAAAGCTCTTAAACAAGAAACTAGCATTAATTATTGCGGAATTCTTTACGGTGGATTCATGCTTACTCCAAATGGTTTGAAATTACTTGAGTATAATGCTCGTTTTGGTGATCCTGAAGCTATGAATGTTTTACCATTACTTAAAACACCGTTGATTGATGTTTTCAAAGCAATGATTACTGATGATTTGAGAAAAATAGATGTGAAATTTGAAAATAAAGCAACAGTGTGTAAATATCTCGTACCAGAAGGGTATCCAATTTCACCCAAGAATGGAGAACTAATAAAAATAGAAGCAGAAAAAATAGCAAATGAAGGCGCAGAATTGTTCTATTCTTCTGTTAGCGAAACTGGGTCTGGAAACATAATTACAACTACATCTAGAGCAATTGCAATAGTTGGTATCGCTGAAAACTTAACAAAAGCAGAAGAAATTGCAGAAAAAGCAACAACATTTGTTGAGGGACCTCTATTTCACAGAAAAGATGTGGGAACTAAAGAATTAATACAAAAACGAATAGACCATTTGAAAGAGCTGAAAATTTTATGATTGCATTTTTCGACTTAGAAGGACCATTATGTCCAATTGATCATTCTGCTGAGATAATTGAACAGATTGGTAAAAAACTTGGCAAAGAGGAAGATTTCTATCAGCTTTTTCAAATGATTAGTGTCTATGATGATGAACTGTTTTTAGTTGATAAAAAAGAGAATTACTGGCCTGGTGATACACTAAAATTAATAGCTCCAATAGTTGTTTCATATGCTAATGAGGAAGAACTTGTAAATATTTCAAAAAAAGCATTACTAACACCTGGTGCAAAGGAATTATTCGATTATCTTCATTTGAACAAAATTCCAACATACATTATTTCAACCAGTTATACGCAACATGCATATACTATAGCTCAAAAGCTTGAACATCCAATAGACAATGTTCGATGTACTAAACTAGATTTTTCACTAAAATCTGATTCTTCAGAAATTCTCAAAGTATTATTTGATGATATTTTTCCAAGATATTTACAAGAGGGACTACAAAATGTGAAGAAAGACTTAGACCAATTTTTCTTCAAAGAAATACCCAATTCAAATCTTGGACCAATTTTTGAATCAACAATTGTTTGTGGTGGAGGAAGGAAAAGAGAATCAGTAATTGAGATATTAAAAGAACATTCCAGTGATGTAAAACAAGCAATAGCTGTAGGAGATAGTATAACAGATATTCAAATGTTGGAATATGTTAAGGATGGCGGTGGAACAGCAATTTCATTTAATGGGAATTTGCATTCACTTAAACCAGCATCAATTGCTTTTTCAGGTAACTCTATACTCCCTTTAAAAGAGATATTCGAAAATTTCCCTAAAAGTTTGGAACATATAAAAAATCTAGATATTGAAAAACAATCAAACAAAGAAGAAAATTTCCATTTAGTTCAGGGAATAACTAAAGAAGATTTTGAAAAAGTGTTACTTTTACAAAAGAAATATCGAAAAATATTGAGAGAAAAAGCATCAAATTTAACGTAATTTTCTAGTTTTATTAACTAAATTACATTAGACAAATCAATCAATTTTGAGTAAATCTTTAAAACTATATTTTTTCTAAATCGACCAAACTAATGTTATTAAAAATACTATAATTATAGAATGGAGAAATATCTTTGACTATTAAAGAGGAATCTGATAAAGAAATTGTTACATTTACTACAGAAGATCCAACACCAGGCAGAGACACTCTTTATCCCAGTCAAAGAAGAAAAAATATTGTAGTAATTGCTTTCTCTTCCTTTTTAGCAGGTTCTGCTAATATGGTACATTTTACATTTTATAATCCCTATTTTTTGGAAATAAAGGATTCAGAAAAATTAATTGGTATTATTAGTACGGCTGCAGCATTTGTTGCTATCGTTGGATTAGTAATTTCTGATTATTTAAATGGTATTTTTGGTTATAAACGAGTTTATCTTATTGCACAAATATTAATTGCTAGCTCTTTTGTTTTCTTTATTTTCAGACCTAGTGCTATAATCTGGGTAATTGTTGCTGCGCTCTTATTGAATTTTGCATTCTCCTTAAATGAGTCCCCTGCAGCAATAATATTGACAGAAACTGCAGGAGAGGAAAAAAAAGGCAAAGTTAGTTCCCTAACATATTTCTTTGGTAAAGTTGGAGAATTAATTGTTTCATCTATTATTCCAGCAATAGGATTGTTAGTTTCCTTTACTAATAAGGAAAGATCTTTTTTCTATACATATAGTGCTGCAATTTATGCTGCAATTGCACTACTAGTTCTATTTTTTATTGTAGATCCTTCAAAAGTTATTAGAAAAAAAGAGACTGAAGAAGAGATTGATTTCGATAACATAAAGATAACAGAGAATACCATTGATGAAGAATCACCAGAAATTCAGAGTAGAACTACTAGGAAAACAAGAGGATTCATTGGCGGATTTATAGATACTTTCAGAGATAAATGGGTTCTAAGAGTAGCTTTAACCTTTTTTACAGATGCTGTTTTATGGTCTATAGCATTAGGAGTTCATATACCAGGATTATTAGATGAAGATCCACTTTTGTTAGGAAATTATCATTTAGAAGATGATTCTCTTAGTATGTTATTCTTAGCGACAAATATAGTTGTATTGATAGGAATGTTTCCAGCTGGATGGTTGGCTGATAAAGTAGGTGCTAAAACACTATTATTCTCTTCTGAATTATGTGGACTTGCTTGGGCAGTATTAGTAATTGTCTTTGTATTTTTCCCACAATATTTCTGGATTATGATCGTAGCAAGAGTAGCTCTTGGTTTATCAATTGCATTATGGATACCATCGACTATCGCTTTATTCACTAATGTTGAAGCAAAAAGAAAAAGTAAAGTCTATAATTCAATAGCAATCTTTCGAACGATTGGTTGGTTACCAGGTGGAGTGATTGCTGGTTTTCTATATGATGCTATACCACAACCCTATGGATTTTTAACACCAATCTTCATACTAATAACAGGAATGTTTGTTATAGTACCTCTCTTCTATACTTTAACCAATAAACCTCCAAATGGCAATAATACAGAAATTAAATCATAAGAGTATCAAAATTTCTTTAAGGAGTAATATCTTCAATTATTTTACCATTAAACAGTTTGGTGTCCCTTATATGCCAGAAATATTTGATGTAATTTCCATTGGAGCAGTACTAGTGGATATGATTGCAAAAGTTGATGAATTTCCTGGGCCTGATGGGGAATCTTTTGTTAAGGATTTTACTTTAAAACCAGGCGGGGCAGCTGCTAATGTTGCTGTTATTTGTAGAAGGTTGGGACTTAAAACAGCTTTTTCTGGAAAAGTAGGTAAAGATAATTTTGGTAATATTCTTTTAGATGATTTAACAAAAGAAAAAGTTCACATTAAACAGACAGTAATACTTACAGAACAAACTAGCACTGGTTCGTGTTATATTTGTGTAGATAAAAATGGTGAACGAATGATTATGGCATACAGTGGAGCAGCAGATACGTTAACAATAGATGATTTACCACTGGAGCTTTTTTCACAAGCAAAATGGGTTCACCTATCAGATTTACGTAATATAAGTGCCATTGAAGCAATGTTGGGAAGTGCTTTAGATATCAATTTTTCAATGAGTCCTGGAGCATTAATCTCACAAAATCCTAGTCGAGCTTATCGATTAGCTATGCATGCAAAACTGATAGTAGCAAGTTTAATAGAAATGATGCAGATTTTCAGGTGTTCTGAAGAGGAATTAAAAACAATAGCAAATGAAATGATTGCTAGTATGCCAGAAAGAGTAATTGCAGTTACAAAAGGACGTCTTGGTGCTACTATTTACAGCAAATCTGGAACCTACAATATTCCAATTTTTGATGTTAATGTTGAGGATACTACAGGAGCAGGTGATGCATTTACTGCAGGGATGCTGTATGCTCTAACAAAAGGCGCAACTCCAAAAGAAGCAGGTAGAATTGCTACAGCTTGTTCTGCAATTTGTATTCAAGAAATCGGTGCACGTAGCGGTCCAAAAAACAAAATGCAATTACAAAAATTCCTAAGAAATAGATAAAAATGGAAAGTAAATATTTAAAATAGTTGTTTTCCCATTATTTTTTTGTGGTGGGATTTATTGAAAAAAGGAAACATAGAAAAGAATTATTTCATACTTTTTCTTTTTTTAGTGATTATTATTTCAACTAGTTATATACTTCCAGTTTCAAGCAAAGAGGCTTCATATTTCCCATTTTCCTATAATAAAGGAGAATACCACAAGATTACAGATTTCAATGATTTTAAAAAAATTAGTGAAAATAGCGATGGTGTTTATAGTAATATTACTGAGAATCAAATCTATTTCGAGAATAATAATAGTATGACTAGTTGGGCAAGTGAAGCATACTATTTTAATTTTGAAAAGTATGGTAATATAACAGATTGTGAAATCTATCTTACTGTAAATTATTATTGTAATGTTTCAAGTGACCTAGGTAGATTTATCGCAATATTAAATACAAACTATAGTTTTACCGAAGATGATTATAGTAATTATCGGGAAGCTCTTTGTGGAATATCTTTTGAAAATAGTTTATTTTCTAATTATATCGAATACAAAATTGAATCAGTGTCTTTAAATCCAAGAGCATTTGATTATAATGAAAACTATCCCTTGCAAAATACTTTCAAATTTCATTTTAAAAAAGAGGGTGATACTATTTTAGGAGAAATATTAAACTCCGAAAATAAATCAATTCTTACAGATAAGTGGAATGCTTACTATAATTATGTTGATGCAAGTGGTTTAGAACTCTTTTTCTTGGCAGGTAATAACAAGAATTTCTCAATTGAAATAAACTCATTTAACGCTAAGCTTGAAATTGAGAATAGAAATTGGAAATTACTCAAAATTCGTGATATAATAATCTATTCTATAGCAGGGATTATCGTAGGAATTGCTGCTATCCTCTTATTGATTTATTCAATTCAAAAAATCAATATAAAACTTAACACAAGCAAATCCAAAGAACAAATTTTACTTGAGCGGGATTTTGGAGTTTGGGATGAGAAAATCTCTTCGGAAAAAGTTCTAATTATAACTCATTTGAAATTTGACGGAAAAGCTAAGAAAGATGATAAATGTGGGATTTGTAAAACTTCTATCACACATGGAAAAGAAGTTTACCAATGTCATAATTGTAAAAGAATCTTTCATAAAGTACATTTAATTGAATGGTTCAAGAAAAGCAATACTTGCCCAATATGTAAAACTGAACTTTTATGATTTATCCTTATTTTTCCTTTATTTTTCTTATTAAAAACTTTCAAAAGCTATAGTAGGGAATAATTTTAACAATAATATATTATAGTCTGTTATAAATAATCTAATAACCAATTTGAGTTGATTATCAAATGACTGAGCCAGTTGTAACAATTATTTCAGGATCAAAATCAGATGCAGAAATTGTGGAAAAAGTTGTTAGTGTTTTGAAAGAATATGAAGTTCCCCACACCTCTGTTGTACTCTCTGCACATAGAAATGCTAAAGAATTAGATGCATATCTACAGAAAACTTCTGCAAAAGTTATTATAGCAATTGCTGGATTAGCTGCAGCTTTACCAGGCGTATGTGCAAGCAAAACAAAGAAAGTAGTAATAGGGGTACCCGTTTCTTCGAAACTTGGAGGATTAGATGCCTTACTCTCAATCGTTCAGATGCCTTCTGGTGTGCCCGTTGCAACTGTTGGTATAGATAATGGTAAAAATGCTGCTCATTTAGCAATTAGAATTCTTGCTATGCTTAATGATGATTTAGCTGAAAGATTAAAAGAAAAACTTGACAGTTAATAGTTGAGAGAGATCTAACTAAAACATTTTAATTACAGGTGAAATGGTCTCATGAGAGAAAAAAAACATCATCATCACTTAATTGATGAAAATTCACAAGATGACAAAAAGGCTAGCATTAGAAGTCTTGATAATGCTTTTAATGAAAATGTTGAAAATTGGCCTACTGAAGCATTGAAAGATAAAATTCAAAAGCTTAAACCAGAAGAAGGAGCAGAAGTCTATCTTAACTTGAATCCTGGTGATCATGATATTACTAAAGAAGCTCTTGGTCTTGAACGAAGATTTAGACCTATAATCACACTTCGTACACAAGAGCTAAAGACTGAATTAACCAGATGGAATATTGGAGGTGGATCATTCTTTAGAGTGGTTGCTGATGATCCAGATTTAGATAAAGCCTATAAGGTTTGTATTCAATATTTCATTCTATGGACAAGACAATTGTTCCCATTCCAATTTATTTTTCTAAGTATCCCATTTTTCATTTCGACACTTTTTCTTTGGCAATTCACAGCAGCTTATCCTCCTTTGATCGAACAAAATGGATGGCAAATATATTCAGCACTGTTTGTTATTGGACTAGTCTTTATTCTCTTTGGATTATGGACGTATTTTGAAGGGCTGTATAGACGATTTATTAACGGTATTAAAAATTGGAAAGTGATTCCAGATAGTATGATTGGATTCGTTGTTCCTGGAATATTATTATGGACAACAGCATTAGAATATGCAATAATTGATCTGGTGGATTACTCTGGAGGATTTATTGCATTAATACCATTTAGTGGGTGGCTAACGTTAGCATTGGGACTTATAGTATTGATAATTGGTACGGATTTCTATATTCGAGGAGAAAAATCCTATGTTGAACGTTTTTCACACCCGATGGATTATGCACCATTGTTATTATTCTTAGAAAAGAATATTAAAGAAGAATGGGAAATCGAAGGTGCTCAATTTGATTTCTTCCACTATAGAACAACTTTTGTACCAAAAGAAAAATTGCAATTTCACGAATCTGATAAAGAGCAAGAAAATCCTTGGTTTTTAATTGATCGATCTTGGCATGCGTTTAGAGAATATATTAAACCAAATATTATGCTGAGAATTTTCGCCAATGTAGTAGTTGAAGTAGTATTGTGGTTATTAATTGTAGCATATTATATAGTTACTCTTTTAGCTCGATTTGATGTACTAAATATCGAATTTCTAAACCAATTAAAAGAAAACCAACTACTCAATTTTCTCTTGTTAGCACTCTCCTATCTTATCATTCCTATGATTGTATATCTTATGATGTGGGCAATAAATCGAACAAAAGAATTCAAATTAGATCTTTGGGAGGATATGAAATCCCAAAGTCCAGATGAGTTAATGAAATACAATTATTTATCATATGATAAATTACGAATTCTCTGGAATCTTAGAAATAAAGAACATAAAGGTGAACAAAGAATTACCAATCTTTGGTCGAAAAGTGATTGGATAGAAGGAGACAAATCAAGATTAGTAGCTCGTATAAAACTCCAATATCCCTTTGGTCGATATAAAGAATGGAAAACTCTAAGAGATACTGAAGAGGAATTATTATCTTTAATTTCACTACAGTTAAAAGAAAAAGAATTAGAAGCCATACAAGAAGAAATAGATAAAGTAAAAATGAAGCTCTTCAAATACAGAAGACCTTTCATTAAAGATAGAATGAAAAGAAGAAAGATGGAACTCGAAGAAGAAATAATTGAAGGAGAAAGTGAAAATACTGAAAAAATCAAGAGTATTGAGTAATGCTAATGCTTTACTTCTCTTGAATTTTTTTCTTATTTCTTCCTAAAATCACTTTTCTTTTTAGAATTATTCTTCTTTTTATTTTCGATTTTCTCTAATTGATTCAGAAATTTTGTGTTAAATTGATGATTACTTGTAAAGAATCTTCTAAGGAATTCATACTCTACTATTTAAAACTAGAAATGATTTAAACTTTCATTCAACCTTAAATAGAGAATATTACATCAAGTAATATTCTATGTTACAATTCTATATTGTTCACCTATTTTGAATGCTTGAATAATTTCAAGCATTGGCAAATCATTTGGAGAAGTTATTTGATAAACACCTTTTGGTAAATACTTCTGATACTTTACAGTTAGACTATTCATTTGTGGACTAGCAGCAATTGCAGGATCACCAGGAACTCGCATACTGACATCAAAAACTACCCAATCAGGTCGATTGTTTTTAGGATTGATAGGCACAGCACCTTGTAGACCGAAAAGACCAATCATGCCAGGAGGATAAACTTCTTCAACTGTTTGTAAGAATTGAGGAATGGAACCTACAACTTCATTCATTTTCGATTCACGCATTGTTGCCATAGTGTGACCGATTTCTTCATTTTTTATCTTAATTTTATCACCAATTTGTTGCTGAATTTTTGCTGGTAGATTTAAAAATCCACTACTATTCGTTTGCAATCTTTGACCAAAACCAACAAAATCCCAATCGACCACTGGGGTTTTAAAAGGATCATTATTCAAGTCTAACCAATTAATACCATTCTTTAAAGAATGTTTTTTCACTTTATTTTTATTTAATCCTGAAGCCCAACCATTACAATTGAAGTAAGGTCCAATAATAAATTCCTCTATTCGTGCCTCTTCTAAAGTTTGATCGTTAATTAATCCCTTCTTTTTCATTGTTTTAACTTGAGAATGGTAATCATCTTCAGATGTGATATAGAAAAATGCTCGTTCAAGTGGATTATCTGCTTGCTGTACTTTGACTAAGGCAACTGGTATCTCTTTATCGATTCCAACAATATCTATTTCATCTTTACTTATTTCTCTGGGTGATCTAATACCTGATTTTTTAAGAAGAGCATATTGATCAAGATATTCTTTCTCATTTGTAGTTCTATCTTCACATTTTAACAATGTTCGACTACCATAAAGTGGTACCCTTAACTTGTTCTCAATATTTTCAGCACCAAGATAAACTACCATAGACCTATTCGGGATGATTAATCCATTCATTTCAAGTAATTTCTTCTGAATAGATTCATCAAGCATTTGTTTCCAATCATCAACAACAATTGCTTTATCAAATAGATGACTTTGTTCTTCAAGATATTGTCTTTCTCTTCCTTTCTTAATTAGTACAATATTGGATAAACCCATTTTTTTAGAAGAAAGACCAGTTTCAATAGCAGAATGACTTCCAAAAATCACAATTGTTGGTTTCTCTTTGTACTCAGAAACTACTTGTTGCATTTCTTCTCTTTTAATCAAGAAAATTAAATCTCCTTCAATTTTGGTGAATCAACAGCAATTAAATCTAATTTATCTAATTCATAAGCTTTCTTAATCTCTCGAGCAATGCGCTTTCCCATATACATTGGTTCCCCCCATAGTAAATTAGCATAAGTATTTCCATAGGGAACCCAGATAGTTGTTCCTGCAACAATTCTACCGGAAAATTCAAAGGCATAAATCTTTGGATCAGAAGTGCAGATGGTTTCTATACAAAATGGACCTATTAGTCCTGTTTGTTCAACAAATTTTCTTCCAATTTCATGATATTCTGGAATTAAAGATTCTCTAACAGCAATAGGAACATTTCCAACAACAGTGAATGAAGGATCTTCAAAAGATGCAAGATATTGAGAATTAACATTTGATTCTAAACGTCTATCAAATCCTAGTAATTCACAGCGATTTTCCAAGGGAGAGCTGAAATAATGAGCATAAATGGAAACTCCACTTACATATTCTTGAATGAAATTTACTTTCTTATCTTTACTTTTCTTTTTAAAATCGACTTTATCAAAAGCTATGAAATAACCTTTCCCACCCTCTGCACCATGTAATTTAACCATTACTGGTCGATCAATTGTATCTGCATTTTTGAAAACCTTAGGAGTAGTAATTCCAGCAGCAGCAAGTAAACTTGAATTTTTATTTCGATCACCCTCATATCCAAGGATCTTTATACCACCAAAAATAGGGTGTTTTAGTTGTTTAAGTTGTTCTACTGTTAAGTAACGAACAAAAGAACCATGAGGAACAATGACAACCTCATTTTCTATTAAATTTAATTTCCTAAGGGTACTTTGGGAATCAGAAAAATGATTCACTCTCAAGATATTTATTTTATTTAAGAGGTCAGGATATTGTGACCATAATTCCCAGTCTCTATCATAACAAACTACATACACTTCTAATCCTTCTTCTAATGCTCCAGGAACAATATTATAGAGAGAGGAATGTGAACTTGTAGTAGCAATCGCTGCTTTTGAAACCATAGCTTCACAACAGATGTAGTGATAATCTGACAGAAAATGAAGTTCCTATAAAAAACTTCTGAAGAAAACAATTTTCTTTTTATGAAAAATAAAAATAATAAGGAGATTTTTACTTTTTCATTAAACTATTGTTTTACTAAATCTAAATGGTAACTTTTTTATTCTAATGTTTATCCGATAAATTCAAAATTTAGTAATAGATTGTGTACAAAAAAAGTTTGGTGTGGTAATACTTGGGAAGAACTAGAATTGGTGGTTTTCTAAGAAAACGAGCAGAAGATGATATGCAGCAAAAGATGAGTGAGCATTTGTCAAGAATACAACTTGCCACAAATGCATTAACAAGAGCTGTAGCTGCTTGGCGAAAAGGTAATTTTGCTGTTTTAGACCGTGAGGTTGGTAATATTTCAGCTGAAGAGAATGCAGCAGATAGGCTTTTAGCTGAAATGTGGTTGGAATTAACAAAAGGAGCTTTAAAATCTAAGTTAAGATCTAATATACTGACTTTTGTAAAACGAGCTGATGAAGTAGCAAATTATGCAAAAAGAGTAGGACAAAATATCTTAATATTACACAAGTTGAAACTCCCAGATCATATTTTTGATGAAATTGAAAAAGTAGTTGAATTAATCAATATGGCTGTTGAAAAATTAGCAGAAGCACTTTTAATTTATCGTAAGGATATTCACCGAACAGTTGATATTACATCAGAAATCAGCTTTTTAGAACATCAAGTTGATGGTTTATACTCAAGATTAAAGAATCACTATTTCGACTATAGTAAATTCTCAGATAATTTTGCAGGACTAGTAATTTTTGACCATGCAATGAGAGATCTTGAAAATGCTGCAAATTCAGCGGAAGATGCATCTGATGTATTACGCTCTATAGTTATTAGTGATGTTTGAATCTAGAAAAAATGAAACCAAACTCGTGGAAGACAAGGTAGTTTATATGGCAGATGTAATGTTAATTATTCTTGTAATAGTTTCTTTACTATTAGCATTTGCAATTGGTGCGAATGATGAAACTTTCGCTTCAGTTGTAGGTGTAAAAAGACTTTCAGTAAGAACAGCAGTAATAATGGGTGCAATAATAGCAATAATTGGAGGCTTCCTACTTTCAAGAGCAGTTGGTGAAACTCTGAGAGAAGATATTTCTCCTGATTTAAATATGGCAGAAAATCCAATTATAATTTCAATTTTTGTTGCAATGGCTATCAGTCTAATTCTTGCATCAGTATTTGGATTACCAATTTCATCTACTGAAGCAATGGTTGGAGCAATTTTAGGATTATCTTTTGCTTTAGGGAAAAAGGTTGATTGGAGTATGAATGGTATGGGGAAAGTATTAGTTACGTGGATTATTTCTCCAATAATTGGTTTTACAATTTCGTTTCTTTTTATGAAATTAGTAAATTATATTCTTGGTAAAACTATCAATAATTTTAGAAAACATGAAAGGGCAAACACTTTGTTTGGTGTTTTATTACTAGTTATGGTTATTTGGACTGGATTATCCAGAGCAGGGAATGATATTAATAATGCTATCGCACCTATGGTTCCCCTTTTTGCTGACAGTACTCGGACACAATGGTATCAAAATTTACCTATGCTATTTGGAGGAATTGGTTTAGGGGCAGGTTTAATAATTATAGGTTGGAGAGTATTAAAAACTCTTGGAAATGATGTAGTAGAGTTAACTCCAGAATCAGCTTTTGTTACAGAGGGATCTGCAGCGGTTGTAATATTTACAGCTGTTCTTATAGGAATACCCGTATCTGGAACAATGGTATTGGTTTCAAGTTTTATGGGTGCTGGAGTTGGGATGAAAAAACCTCTCAATTTTAAAACTGTTAGAATGATTGCGACATTTATTTTTCTAACACCATTAATAAGTGGATTAATAGCTATTGCTTGTTATTTTGCAATAAGGAGGTTGTTCTAAAAATGTTTAATCGTTTACTAGGTTTTAGATCTATTCAAAGAAAAATTGAAGAGAAAATTATTCAACTATCTTTCATACCTGGCAAATATTTTGAAGCATTGTATGTTGAATGTAGTACAAAAATTCATTGCCACACTTTGGATATTCTCGAAGTCGAGGAAAAAAATGTTCGAAGTGAATTACTTGCATTAATGAAAGAAGGACAAGTTGATACTAAAATAGAAATTCAAAAATTTCAACTCTTTGAAAGAATAAATGGTGTCTCAACAAAAAGCAAAGAAATTCGTATTTTAATGAATGAATATGTAGAAAAAATGGCTGAAGCTGATTATGGAAGACTTGTAAAGTTGTTAAAGAAATCATCTGAAGCAGGAAAGCTAATGCACAATTCTGTTAAATCTCTTTATGATAATTACGATGAAGCTATTCAAACAGTTGAAAAATTAATAAAATGTTGTGAAGAAATTATTAACGATCTTTTTGAGTTTAGATTCTGTAATGAAGAAGGTCAATGTGAATATTCTTTTGAAGATCCGGAAGTATTAATTGGTGCTTCCATAAGAAGCAGTCTTCAAGATATGATAAATGTTGGAGAGAAAATCATCAATATGATTAAAATATTCAGCTATAATCATCATCAACTCAAAGCTAAAGGCGAAACTGATAAAGTGCAAAAATAAAAGAAAATACAGAATCATAAAAAGGAGTAATAGAAGAATGATAATTTCTTCTCAAATGATTTTTTTTATTATTTTCTTTGGAATTTTTCAGATCTATTTCTTATTATTATTGCTACTAAATTAAAGGCAAATACTATCAATACAAGCACAAGAGCTATTGCCCATTGTATATTTCTTGTGGATGAAGGAGCGGAGATTGCCATCATATATAATTGAAAAGATAAAGCGGGAAATCTTTCTAAAAATCCACTAAATGCTGGAACTCCTAAAGATGCTCCAACAAATAATATAGCAGCGGTTTCTCCTGCAGCTCTCCCAAGGGCTAATATAACTCCTGTTGAAATTCCTGGAGTAGCAGCAGGCAAAATAACATATCTAAGGGTTTGCCATTTTGTTGCTCCTAACGCAAGACTTCCTTCACGATAATCACTAGGAATGGTTTTCAGAGCTTCTTGAGAGGTTCTTATAATTGTGGGTAAAATCATACAAGCTAATGTAAAACAAGCAGCGAGTAAAGATTTACCCATTCCCAAAACAAGAACAAAGAAAGAATATCCAAAAATACCAAAAACTACTGATGGAACTCCTGCAAGATTATTTATTCCTTGATTCACAATAGCAACAATTTTTCCCTCAGTTGCATATTCGTTTAAATAAATAGCTGCAGCAAGACCAAGTGGTAAAGCAATTCCTACTGCGCCAATGATTAATAGTATTGTTCCACCAATAGCTGGTCGAATAGACCATTCTACTTCAGGACCAGGAGGCATGAATATTAATCTGAAAGATAATCCTTGAACTCCATTAACTATCAGAATAATCATGAAAGTCAATAATAAAACAAAAATAAAAACTGCAGATGATCCTAATAGAGTAAACATTAGTTTTTGAGAATTTTTAATTGATAATAAGCGACGACGCTTAGGTAAACTATTGAAGTCCATAGCAGATGCTTCTTTTTCCGATTCGTTGCTTTCATTACTCAATATCAAGCACCACCCATTCGTTTAGCAAATCGTTTTACAATCAAATCACCTACAAGGTTTACAATAAAAGTAATAGAAAAAAGCACGATTGCAATCCCAAATATTGCATGAAATTGTGTAGTTCCTTGTGCTGCTTCTCCTAATTCTCTAGCAATGATGGCAGTTAGAGGATCAATTGGAGCTAGAATATTAAAGAAAGGAACTGGAATTTGTGAAGCTCCTCCAGAAACCATTAAAACAGCCATTGTTTCACCAATTGCCCGTCCAAAAGCTAAAATAACTGCAGCAGTTATACCGGACATTGCAGCAGGTACTACAACCTTTCTAATTGTTTGCCATTGATTTGCTCCTAATGCGAAAGAACCTTCTCGATAACTTCGAGGGACAGAATTTATAGAATCATCAGTAATTGCAACAATAGTTGGAATAACCATAATTGCTAAAATTAGTCCTCCAGAAAGAGCATTTTCTCCTGTCTTTAATTGAAAAATGAATTTAATTGCAGGAACAAAGGTAAACAAACCAAAAAAACCATACACTACTGAGGGAATACTTGCAAGTAATTCGACAGTTGGTTTTAAGATTTTTCTGACCATAGGAGGAGCTATTTCTGCCATATAAACAGAACAACCAATACTTACTGGTATAGCAATCAGCATAGCGATAAGAACAACCATTAAAGTACCAATAATACCATGTAGAATTCCAAATTGCTCGGCTTCAGGATTCCAACTTGTTCCAAATAAAAATTTGATTACACCAATTTCTGTAACTACTTGAATGCCATTAATTAGAATGAATGTAAAAATTAGAATTACAATAATAACAGATAGACTAGCTAAAAGTAATAAAATGGCTCTTTGCCAACTAAATTTTTGTTTGCCAATTGCTAGAATTTCAAATTTTGGATCCATTTCTTTTTCAATTTCATCTTGCGTAGATGAAACTTCTTTTTGAACATTATTTTTGTTCTCTAGACTCATTGTAGCAAACACCTATTCATTGCAAACTATTGATTACCTATACCTTATTTCATCAGTAGTTGGTGCAACATTGATGAAACCGGTTTCTATAACGATGTCTTGCCCCTTAGGACTAAAAGACCAATTAATAAACTCTCGAATTAATCCTTCAGGCTCTCCTAGTGTTATCAAATAAAGTTCTCTCTGAATTAAATAAGAACCATCTTTTACTGATTCTAATGAAGGAGTGACACCCTCAATAGAAAGAGTTTTTACCTCCTCGTCAATATAACCAAGTCCTAAATAACCGATATAGTTTGAATTTGCTGCAACAGCATCTTTAATCAATTGGTTACTACTTTTTTGAAGAGCATCGCTTGTATAATTACTTCCAGGTTCCAATTGTTTGATATCACCCATCACTAATTCATTAAAAGCGTCTCTAGTACCGGAACCTGATTCACGAACTACAACTTGGATATCACCAGTTAATCCTAACTCACTTACAGTTACATGAGACCAATTATCAATAGTACCATTGAAAATTGCTCTTGCTATATCTAATGTTATATTTATAGGATTTGCAGAAGCATGAACAATAATTGCCAGTGCATCTTTAGCAAATGCAAAATCTACAAGTGAACCATTTGCGTTGATTTGTTCATCTTCTTTGAAAGGTCTGGAAGCCATAGCAATGTCACATTGTCCATCTATAAGAGATGCAATCCCTGCTCCTGTACCAGCTCCTGATACAGTAACTCTAATGCTAGGATGATATTCATTAAAAGTTATTCTTGATCTTTCGATTATCTTGTAAACTGTACTGGATCCTTCAATATTAATTTCGTAAGTCTCTCCTCCTTTAATAGTTGACCTTGCTAGAAACCAACCTGCAACACTTGCAATAGGAATCATAATAAGAAGAATAATAGTTAATCGTTCTCTTTTTCTTGAAAATGACATTGAATTAGCTTCCGTATGTAAATTTCTGTATTCGCATTTAAAACAATTTTTCAAGATAATAATTATGTTTGTAGTCTATTTACCAGAAAGATAAAAATATATCACTATATAGATAGAATTAAATAAATATAGATTTTTAAAAAAGTAAATATCAAGAACTAATATTATGTATTTTTAGAAAAATTTGATGGATGTTCTATTATTGACAATAAAAAGAAGAATACAACTTACAGGAAGATCAACCTATACTATCAGCTTGCCAAGAGATTGGATAGATAGAATGAAATTAGATCAAGGATTTGAACTTACTATACTCGAACAAGCAGATGGCACATTAATTGTTTCAAAAGAGTCCTTAACGTCCTCAAATGAACGTGAAGCAGTTATCAATCTAGATGATTTGAAGGATGTTAATTTATTAGATAAAATCATTATTTCCAAATATCTTGCAGGATATTCAAAAATCTTCATAAGAAAAAATAATGAAATAAGTCCAAAAACAAGAAAACTAATCTCCACTACAGTCTCTAATCTTATAGGTAGTGAAATTATTTCTGAAAGTATGAATGAAATTGAAATACGTGATTTAGCTTTACATGGGGAGTTTCCATTAGATAAAGCATTGAGAAGAGCACATTTAATTGCACGAAGTATGCAGATTGTAGCAATTGAAGCTTTTGTAAATTCAGATACTGATAATGCTAAAGATATTTTTGAAAGAGAAAGCTCTGTAGATAGACTTTACTTTCTAATCAGAAGAGAAATAGCTTCTGCATTAGAAAATCCTTCTATTTTAAAAGAATTCAATATGAAACCACATGAAGTGCTTTACATTTATCCTGTTGCTAAATCTTTAGAGAAAATAGCAGATCATTGTGAAAGTATAGCTCAATGCTGTTTAAATCTTAATGGTAAAAAAATTGACGAAAAAACATCAAACTATCTATTACAATATTCACAAAAAGTAGTAGAACTTCACACACAAGCTCTCCAGAGTTTTCTTGGAGGCAAAATAGATTTGGCTTTTAAAGCAATAAAAATCTATGATGATTTGCAGATGGATCTCAAACAAGGAAAACTAGCAAGAGTGAGAACTTCTGATATAGATATCGAAATACAAGTTCAACATGTTGAAAGAGATTTAGAACGAGTATGTGGTTATGGTATTGATATCGCTGAAATGGCTATTGATAGAACGCAATAGATATCTGTGAAGAAATACATGTTCTTCTACTTGATTTTTCCTCTTTTACTTGTTACAACATATGAGCTTTCTTCTACAATATTACATGAGTGATCTGCAATTCGTTCTATATATCTAGTAGCCAAAATTAAGCTTACTCCTGCTCGAATCCAATCTTTTTTTTTCTCCATTTTTCCCCCTATTTCATTAATGATTTCATCATGCAGCGTATCAACTTCATCATCAAGTTTTGTCCAATCTTTTAAATCAAGAGCTTTTCTCTGTAGAAAGGCTGTAGTGCTTTCTTTGAACATCTTTAACGCTAAATTAGCTAGATCACCTATTCTGTCAATAGTTCCATTAAACATTTTATTATTACGATCAACAAATTCAGAGCTATGAGCAATGTGTACTGCATCATGAGCACAACGATGAATTTCATTTCCAATTTTAAGACTAGAAAGAATATACCTCAAATCACTTGCGAAAGGATGATGCAATGCTATACTATTTACAACTGAATTATCTAATGTATTATAATAATCATGAACTTTTGCTAAATTTTGTTGTAATTCTTTGAATAATTCCTCATTATCTTCTAATAAGGCAACAATTCCATTCTCAATCATCTTAATAACTAAATCAGTTAAACTAGAGAGATTTTGTGTTAATTCAAGCATCAATTCCTTAAAACGAATTGTTCCACCAAATTGCTTTTCTTTTTTATCCACTTTTCTACCAACTCAGTAAATCAATAATTTTGTTTAGCCAAATCTTCCTGATATATACTCTTCAGTCATTTTACGTTCTGGAGAACTAAAGATTTTTTGTGTTCTATTAAATTCGATTAACTCTCCAAGATTAAAGAATGCTGTATAATCAGATACACGGGCAGCTTGTTGCATATTATGAGTAACAATAACAACGGTATATTCTTCCTTTAATTTTGTAATTAGATCTTCTATTTTAGCTGTTGCGTGTGGATCCAATGAACTACAAGGTTCATCAAAAAGCAATACTTCAGGTTCAACTGAAAGTGCTCGTGCAATGCATAATCTTTGTTGTTGTCCACCGGAAAGAGAAAGAGCACTATCTGTAAGACGATCCTTTACTTCATTCCATAATGCAGCTTTCCTTAGACTACTCTCAACAATCCGTTGAAATTCCTCATTTTTGATGCCATGAACATGCGGACCATAAGCAATGTTATTTTCTATTGTCATTGGAAAAGGATTTGGTTTCTGAAAAACCATTCCTACACGTTTTCTAAGTGTAACAAGATTAACATCCTTTTCATAGATGTTTTGTCCATCTAACAATACTTGACCAGAAACTCTTGAAATACTAATTAAATCATTCATCCGATTAAAATCACGAAGAAAAGTGGTTTTACCACAACCAGAAGGACCTATAATAGCTGTAACTCGATTTTGAAAAACAGGCATAGAAATATCTACCAGAACTCTGTTATCAGCATACCAATGAGAAAGATTTCTAGCTTCCATTTTAACAATATGTGTACGAATAAGGTCATCACTAACAATGTGTACTGTGTCTGAAAGTTCAGATGCAATTTTAATAGCTATATTTGCTTCTTGTTCATTCTCAGCATCCAATGATTTTTTTAGAGGAGCTTTTTTGGGATTTGACAACCAATTCACCAATGACAATATTTGATTATGTTGTCGATTTAAAATGTTTTATTCTTTTTTAAGTATAGTAAGTATAGAAAATAGATGAAAATAGTAGTAAAGTGTTGAAAAAGAGTGTATTAATTCTCTTCTTTGTTTTCTTCTAATAAGTTTAAGTCTTCCCCTAAAAGAAAATGGCTAAACCAATTAAGATTTTGATACATAATAGCTCTATTTTCTCGAGGTTTAGTAATTGGATGGGCCATACCAGGATAGATAAACAATTCTACTTGAACGTTCATTTCCTTTAATCCTCGATAAAGCTCATAGGCATTTGATATGGGAACTCTTTTATCAATTTCTCCATGTTGAATTAACATTGGTGTTTTTGCTTCTTTGATATTGCTGATTGGTGCGGTTTTCCAATATAACTCTCTATCACGGTATGGAGAAGTGTAAAGATAATCAGT
>Ga0307377_10001076_pt1 | contig 35773 bp, 39 predicted proteins | sample TR3MG_FD_202535 | JGI IMG/M metagenome (GOLD analysis project Ga0307377, IMG submission 202535) | Soil microbial communities from Risofladan, Vaasa, Finland - TR-3 | ecosystem: Environmental > Terrestrial > Soil > Coastal area > Acid sulfate soil | place: Finland: Risofladan, Vaasa | collected... | reverse complement strand
CCTCCTGCCACCGCGCCTGTTCGGCAGGAGCTTGCCTCCTGCCACCGCGCCTGTTCGGCAGGAGCTTGCCTCCTGCCACCGCGCCTGTTCGGCAGGAGCTTGCCTCCTGCCACCGCGCCTGTTCGGCAGGAGCTTGCCTCCTGCCACCGCGCCTGTTCGGCTGCGCGCTCACCCCCTCTCCGCGCGCGAAGAAGGGCAAGGGGGTGAGGTTGGCCGTCCCCGGCGCCTTCGCGCCGGCCCAATCTGTGCAATCTGCGTAATCTGCGGTTACCGCCGTTTGCCGTCTCGGCCTCCTGCCCTGGGGTCCGCTGCCCCCTACGCCCCGCCCCCAATCACCTCCTCCTTCCGAAACGCCATCCCCTGGAACGTCGCCACCAGGTTCCCCGCCCCGTCCGTGACCTTCACGTCATACGTCCCCAGCCGCCGCGACTTCGACACCTCCGTCGCCTCCGCCACCAGCCGCTCGTCCTTCGGCGGCCGCAGATACGAGATGTGGCAGTTGATCGCCACCGCCACCGTCCCATACGAATTGCACGCCGCCGCGAAGGCATAATCCGCCAGCGTGAACATCACCCCTCCATGCACCATCCCCACCGAGTTGCAGTGCTCCCCCGCAACCGTCATCCGAACCGTCGCCCGCCCCGGCTTCACCTCCACCAACTCGATCCCCAGATGCTTGGCGAAGGCGTCCTTCTCCATCTGCGCAACGATTGCGTCCATGTCGATCTCCCTCATACGCGCAACTGCCGTCTCTCTTCGTCGCCCGGATGCGCCGATTCCTCTTCGAGATCGCATGTCGGAACCTCCCCCAATGTGAGTCAGCCACACAAGGCCCCGCCGTCTTCCGAAGGGGAATCTCTGAAGAGCACCGTATCCTGGGTGCATTAGAGCGATTGCATAACCCACGCAAAGGAGGGTGAGTTCGATGAACCGAGTCGCTGTTCTGCTGTTCGCAGCCGTACTGGTGATCGCCGTCTACGCCATCGTCGCCTTCGCGCAGCCCGGCATGATGGGCGGCGGAGGGGCCATGGTGGGGAGCTCGGAGGAGATGGGTCTCGATCCGCTGGAGGAAAACATGGGGATGAGGAGCGCCCGCATGGGTCCCCCCTGGATGAACCAGGGCGCCATCGCCGTCTCCGGGAACAACGTGTTCGTCATCTCCGGGGACCTGCTCCTGAAGTACGACCAGAATCTGAACCTGGTCGCGCAGGCGGAGCTCCCGGCGCCTGAGATGGGGCCGGGGCGCGGCACGGGCCGCGGTGGTGGCGGCCGCGGAGGTGGCGGCCGTGGAGGTGGTGGCAGAGGCGGCGGGGGCCGCGGAATGAGGGGCGGCGGACCTCGGTAGCCAAGCCGTAGCCCCCATCAGCGCAGTCGGCGCCACGGGAACGGGCACTTCTCCGCCCGTTCCCGTTTCAGTTCGAGTCCCCCGCCGGTAGGACATTCGACGACGGGGCGGAAGTCTACCCGCTGGCGCAAACCGAGTTGGGAGACGACCATGCGAATAGGTATCGTCGGAGCTGAGAACAGCCACTGCGCGCACATCGCGAAGAGCCTCAATGTCAGGAAATCGCTTCCCGGCTGCGAGGTCACGCACGTCTGGGGCGAAACCCCGGAGTTCGCCGCCAAGGCCGCCGAAGAGGGCAACATACCCAATATCGTGGGCGACCCCACCGACATGATCGGCCATATCGACGGCGCCATGTTCGACCACCGCGACGGCAAGTACCACCTCCCTGCCGCCCGCCCCTTCGTCGAGGCCGACGTGCCCTGCTTCATCGACAAGCCCTTCTGCACGGACATCGAGGAGGGCATCGAGTTCGTCCGCTTGGCCCGCTCCAAGAACGTCCCCATCACGAGCTTCAGCACGGTCCCCATCCAGCAGTGCGTCCTCGCCTTCAATCAGGCCGCCGGGAAGCTGGGCCGGCTCCGCGCCATCGTCACCGCCGGCCCCTGCGATGTCCAAAGCCAATACGGTGGCGTCTTCTTCTATGGCATCCACCAGGTCGAGATGATCACCAAGCTCCTCGAGGCCGAGCCCGTGTCTGTCACTACGGCCCGCCACGGCGAGGACGCCGTCGCCGTCGTCACCTTCAAGGACGGCCCCATCGTCACCCACCAGCTCCTCAAGGAATGGTGGGCGGCCAACTTCACCGCCGCCGCCTACGGCGACGACGGCGCCCACCACACCGAGCTTCCCTGGGACGAGGACCTCTACATCGCCGGCATCCGACTCTTCACCGGCATGTTCGAGAGCCGCCGGGAGCCCTTCCCCCCACTCGCCTACCTGCGTCCCATCGCCATCCTGCAGGCCATCGACCTGTCTCTGGGCACCGGCAGTTCCGTCGCCGTGCCACCCATCCCGGACCTCTAGGTATCGGCCCGCCCCATGGAGAATGACCTCCGCCCAAGCTGGGCTTGAAAGTGAGATCGCAGTGCACGTCAGTCAAATCGCCGTTCAGCTCTACACCGTCCGCGACCAGATGAAGACGCCCGCCGAGGTCGCCGCCGCCTTCGAGAAGATCGCCAAGATCGGATATACAGCGGTCCAGTTCGGCGGCTTGCCCGCCATGCCCGTAGATCAGCTGGCCGGGATGCTCTCGGACAGCGGGCTCATCTGCTGCTCGACCCACGGTACCGGCGAGGCCAGCATGCTCGATGAGCCGGCCCCTGCCGCCGAGCTGGCCAGGAAGCTCGACTGCCGGTCGATCGCTTATCCCTATCCGTCAGGCATCAAGCTCGACACTGTAGAGGACGCCCTCGCCTTCGCCCGGCGGCTCGACGCCGCCGGAAAGGTCTTCCACGAAGCCGGAATCCAGTTCGCCTACCACAACCATTCCGTCGAGTTCCAGCGCCTCGGCGGCCGCCTCGTCCTCGATGTGATCTACGAAGAGACCGATCCGCGCTACCTCCAGGGCGAGCCCGACACCTACTGGATCCAGTACGGCGGCGGCGATTCAGTAGAGTGGTGTCGGAAGCTCAAGGGCCGGCTGCCCCTGCTCCACATGAAGGACTACAAAATCACCCCCGAGGACCGGCCAACCTTCGCCGAAATCGGCTACGGCAATCTCGACTGGAAGAAGATCGTGGCCGCCGCCGACGACGGCGGGTGTCAGTGGTACATCGTCGAGCAGGATCGGTGTGACGGCGACCCGTTCGACTCCCTCAAGTTGAGCTTCGACTACATCCGCGACACCCTCTGCTCCTGACATCTCTAGGGCGGGCATACCTCTGCATGCCCGCCCGCCGTTTGAGCTTTCCGTGGGGCAGGAGCCCCTAGGCCGCCGTGGCGGCCGGGGTGGCGGCCCGAAGGGCTTAGCCACTTGTCTCCTGCCCAGGCCGTTGCCGTGCCGCCCCAGGTCCGCCTCAGGCAGACGCAAGGGGCCGTTCTGTAGGGCGGGGACACCGATCCCCGCCCACCGTCGGCCGTTCGTAGGGGCGCGCAGCTGTGCGCCCGCCGTTTCCACCGGCCGTTTGCCCTTCCGTGGGGCAGGAGCTTGTCTCCTGCCACCCCTTTGGCGTTCCGGGTACCGCAGGCTTCAGCCTGCAGCCGTCGCCGCCCGGCCGAGATTCTACGACGTCTGCTGCGCGTCCGCCCTCCCCAGCGCCGCCCCCGCCGGCAGCACCTCCACCCCCTTGCTCACCAACTGCCCCAGCAGTTGCTCCAGGTAGCTCGCCCGGATCGGCCCCCACCCTTCCTCCTCCAGCCCGTGCGTGTTGTACACCAACCACCCCTCGGGCTGAGACATCAGCAGCTCGATCTGCTCCGTGATATGCCACTCGCAGTTCCCCGGCCCAACGCCCGTCGTCGTCAGCTTCACCATCCCGGGGTGGGGGAGGGGGTTGAGGCCGCCGCCCGACGTCCGAAACCCTCGCACCACCGCCGGCAGCCATTCCTCCAGCTCCGGCGTGGACTGGTTGTAGGGGAAGTTGAAGACCGCCTCCGCCGGATCGAACCCGTCCAGCTTCTGTGTGAAGACTTCGAGACACCGCACGATCGAGGCCTTCGCTTTCTCAAAACCAATCTCGCGCTTGTTGGCATGGCTGTAGCCATGGGGCATGATCTCATGCCCCCGCGCCTGCAGCTCGTTCCACAGCTCGAACCCCCCCCGGTCCGTGCCCCACTCCTCCTGCTCCGACACCAGCTCCTCCGGCGCGGCGAGTACGTTCATGCAGGCCCGCAGCCCAAACCGCTCGTAAATCTCCGCGATCTCCAGGTTCGACTTCCTGAATCCGTCATCAAAGCTCAGTGTGACGATGTGCACCGTTCATCTCCTACGTCAGCAGTACTCGCGAACCATTCGCACGCACCGCTGCTGTTTCCTGCCTGTCCCCACGCCCGCACCGCTCGCCGCCCCCGCCTGACAAGACGCGACCCCGTCAGCCGGAGCAATGTACACATCTCGTCACAGTCGATCTCCACCCCCAAAGCGGCCTGGGAGAATATGCTGACAACCGAGTCTCTGCCTCGCCGGGATTCCCTCCACACACATATCCACAGCTGTGGATATGTGTGTGGATTCGCATGCAAGCGCCCTAATCCGGCCTAGAATGGCCTTCTGGCTGTCCATAGGGCTCGTATCCATGTGAATATCCTGGCACAGTCGGAAACGCTCGCCGCCAACAGGAGAGCCCCCATGCCTTTCCATCGGACCGCAGGGAATCTCTTGACAATAGCCCACTCCGTGGTACAATACCTCTGAAGCAGAGGCATATCGAATTCAGAGGCGCGCCATGAAAAGCGACACCCAGCTCCTCAAGGGCTCCGTCCGGCTCCTCATCCTTCGGCTCCTCGACCGCGAGCCCATGTACGGCTACCAGATGATCCAGCACCTCAAGGACCGCAGCGAGGGCTACTTCCAGCTCGGCGAGGGCGCCCTCTATCCGCTGCTGCACGAGATGGAGGAGCATCGCTTCCTCCGCGCCGAGTGGCGCGATCAGGAGGGCCGCCCCAAGCGCCGCTACTACCACCTCACCGCCAAGGGAAAGAAAGAGCTCGCCCGCCGCCTCGAAACCTGGCAGGGCTTCACCAAAGCCGTCGATCTCGTCCTGGAGGCCACTCATGTCTGACATCGACACCTATCTCACCCAACTCCGCTCCCACCTCACCGACCTCGATCCCAAGCGCGCCGACGAGATCATCGCCGAAGCCCGCACCCATCTCGAATCCCGCGCCGCGCAGCTTCAAGCGGCTGGGGTGGGGGAGGACGAAGCGATAGAAAAGGCGCTCGCCGCGTTTGGCGATCCAGGGCGGGTGGCGCAGGACCTAATCGACAAGAACTCCCGCCACCGCCGCCCCGCCGCCCTTCGCTCCCTCGGCGCGCTCGCCATCACGCTTGGCGCCGCCTTCGCCCTCGCCGGGCTCAGCAGCACCCCCGAATCCTGGAACAGCCCCTCCCTACACTTCATCGCCCACTACACCGGACTCGATCTGGAGCCTGCGGCCTTCCTCCTCCTTCTGATCCAGCTCCTCCCCGCCGCCTACCTCGCGGGCGTTCTCGGTGGGCGACGCCTCTGGTGGCTTGCCGCCGCGCCGGCCGCGTTCTGGATCGGCCTCTGCTGGACTGCCTCGCTCCTCTCGGGCAGACTTCAGCCAGCGCCGACCCTCTCCGAGCAGCTCCGCTACGCGCTCATCGTCCCCGGGCTTGCCGCCCTCGTCCTGGCCGCAACCGGCCGGGTCGGCGCTGGACTCGCCGCATCCCGCTCGCGCCTGCTCCACCGCGCCGCCCGCGCCCTTGCAGTCATCTGCGCAGCCTACGTGCTCTCGCTTGGACTCGTTGCCCTTGGGCGCGCCCTCGATAGTCTCGAAGCACAGTCACTCGCCATCGTCGTGGCCGTGCCGGTCGCGCTGATATTCGTTGCCGCTGCTCGTCGTGATCGCCGTCTGGATCCTCGGACCTTTGCGATCCTATTCGCGGGAGTCTCGGCGGCGGGCCTCTTGCTCGTTGGTACAGTGGTTCTCTTCTTCTCGAGCCTGGGCGTTAGCTTGGGCGTTTTTGGCCAGTACACCGCGCCCTCCTTAGCCGTAGCGGCCGTAACCTCCGCCCTCGGTCTCCTCGCTGCTCTCATCTACTGGCGCCGCACCCAGCCTGAGCCGAGCCCCGGTCAGAGCAATCTGCCGCCAGCCTCAGGACATCCTGGCTAAATTCCCGTCTCGCGCGAAACTTTTCACCCATCCTGAGCGTCTAACAAAGAAGAGGGGCATCCTCCATATCCCGCCGAGCCATCGCCTTGTGCCGCGGACGCCCTCGTTTGCCGGCCCGTGTGCGAGTCACACGAAGCCGATGGAGGAGGATGTGACCAGGCGTCTTGTCCCGCGCGTGGGTGGCTTCAGCCTCATCGAGATGCTCGTCGTCATCTCGATCATCTCCGTTCTCCTGGCCATCACATTCCCTATGATCTTCACTGTCAAGGAGTCGGCGCGCCGCCGCGTCTGCATGAACAACCTTCGCCAGATAGGCATGGCCATCCAGATGTACGCCATGGACAACGGCGGCTGGACCCCGCCCCAACCGGTCGGCCCCGGGGTAAGCATGGGCACACCAGAGCCGAGACATAGCCCCTGCACCCTCGACGGCACGGACGAGATGAAGAGCATGTTCGGGATCGATTACTTCGTCGCCGACGTGCTCATGCCCTATATCGGCAACCGCGACATCTTCCGCTGTCCCTCCGAAATCAGCGAAGCTATCGACAGCACCGAGTGCCCCAACTGGACGTACATCTACTGCACCGACCGCTGCAGCATCGACATCGGCCCGCGCAGCTCTGATAGCTACGGAGATCCCTCCGGCGTCTGGCTGGCCTGCGACATCCAAGGCCCCGTCTGGGGAGCCAACCACACGCCTCGCGCCTGGGCCGAGCTCTACTACATCAACGTCGTCTATCTCGACGGGCACTGCCGCGGCCTGCTCCGCTACAAGCCGGGCACGCCGGGACAGGTCTACATCGACCCCGAGAGGCAGCCCCCTCACGGCCCTCGCGGAAGGGGGAGGAACCGATGAGCGAGACTGGAGGACAGCAGGCAGTTCCGACCAGAGCGTCCGGCTCGACGAGCCTCTGGCTCGGCCTCTTCGCCGCCGCCCTCGCGCTGCCGCCCACGGTCATCTTCTTCGCCGTGCCGGGCTACTGGCTCGGCATGCTGAACGTCACCGCCTACCTCTCACCTGTTCTCGCCCTGCTGTCCCTCGCCGCCGGATATCGTGCCAGAGGCGCGCCGCGGGCCCGCGCCGGCATCATCCTCAGCGCCATTGCCCTCGCGCTCTCCGCCGCCTGGCTCTTGCGCGGGCTCTACCTCTTCGGAACCGCTATCAGAACCGCCGGCCTCTGGTGGTACATGGGCGGTTCTGATTGCGGAGCGCAAGCGGTTTCGATAGACGCTCTTAGGACGGCCGTCTAATGGACCACACGCGCCGAGAACGGACGCAGACAGGAGCGAGGCCGAAGATCGCTGCCGGAAGCGCTCCCGATATCGTCCGCGCAAGCCTCCCGCGGCGCGCGGCCGCCGCCATCCTCGACCTCGGAATTCTCATGAGCGTCGTGCTCCTGCTGAGGAGCGCCCACAGACAGGCCGGGCTCTACTCCGGCGTCGCCAACGAGACCCTCTGGTTCTACCCCGTCGCCGGCTTCGTCATCGTGCTCCTCTATCAGGTCGTGTTCCTCGCCGCCATGCAGTCCACACCCGGCATGGCCTTCCTGAGGATTTCGATCGCCGGAGTCGACGGCCGCAGCCCGACCGCGAGCCAGGTCATCATCCGGGTGCTCGTAAGCATCCTCTCGGCCGCGCCGCTCGGGCTCGGCTTCACCTGGGCCCTCTTCAACCGCCAGCGCCGCACCTGGCACGACCTCGCCGCCGACACCGTCGTCATCCGCGGCTCCCCCGCTCGCGCCGCCCCTCCCGCACCTCTGCCGCGGCGACGCCCCGGCGACAGGACCTACCGAGTGGGCTAGATGGGCTGATCACCCACCTCCCGAATCCACTCCCGCGCCCACTCCACCGTCTCCAACCCCAGCCCACATATCGGGTTGCCGAGCAGGATCATCCCCTGCAGCCGCCCCGCCTTCAGCCACTCCATCCCGGTCTCGCATTGCCGCTTCATCCGCTCCAGCGACAGCGTCACATCGCCGCCATCCTCCGCACTCCCGTAGTCCTGGAAGTAGCACCCCAGCATCTTTGGCTTGTCGCCCGCTCGCGCTTCCACCCTCCGGAAGCTTGCCTCCAGCTCATCGATCTCTCGCCCCCACCAGTTCCAGAACGTCACCACATCGCACCGCTTCAGATGCTCATCGGTGTCCAGCCCGAGCTGATGCGCGTACAGCACCACCCACAGATCTATCTCTCGCGGACCCTCGTGCAACCGGTCCGCGAACTCCTCCGTCTGCTCCAGCGAGAACCGCCCCACCGGCCCCTCCGCCTTCGGGTGCTTGAAGAAATCGTCCATCAGCGCGCCCGTGATGTTCGGGAACTCCTTCGCCATTCTCAACACCTCCCCCAGATCGTTCCGGTCCGAGCTGCGATCTCCGAGTATGGACCACACCACCTTGCTGAACCCCACCAGCGCCCGCGCGTAGCTCTCGAACGGCGGCTCGGGGAAGTTCTGCTGAACCACGTAGAGCGCGTTCGGAATCCCCAGGTACACCCCCGCCTCTAGCGCCGTCATGAGATGGCCCTGCGGGCCCCGGTTCTCCTGCCGCTGCCTATGTCGCTCGACCACCGGCATCCCAAACAGCCACAGCTTCTCCCGTAGGGTACCCATAGCTCTCCTCGCTTGCGGCTTCTTGCACCCACTCAAGCACCTCGATTCGGCGCTTTCCAGCGTCGCTCCTGGAGTGCCCCGGCGCCATCGGACGGTCTTCCCGCACATTCCCACACCCACCGCCTTGCAGGAACGGTAGGCCGCGCCGCGGAAGGCCTCACAACCACCCAAGGAGACCCCACATGTCTTTCTGCCCGAACTGCCGCACCGAATACACGGGAGCAGCGACGAAATGCACCGACTGCGGCGCCGATCTCGTCGCCTCCCTCCCGCAGGGATGGTCCATCACTCGTGACCCCGAGAACCTCAAGCCGGCCGAGCTCATAGAGGGGTCGGACCAGGTGCAGCTCGACCTGATCGAGGCCCAGCTCCGCGCCGCTGGCATCCCCAGCGTCCGCCGCCCCCGCCGCGTTGCGCTCTTCGTTCCGGCCGCCCACATGCGCTCCGCCGAGCGCGTGCTCCAGGGCAAGGGCCCGCTCGCCCTCCCGGAGACCATCGGCCTCTCCCAGCTCCACCGCGTCATCATCGCCTGCAGCGAATGCGATGCCGGCGAGGTCGTCGATCTCCTCACCGACAAGCTCCCCGAGAAGTGCCCCGGCTGCGGCCGTGTGCTCGACCTCACCACTGCCCGCCCCATCCTCGACCGCTACGCCGATATCATCCGCACGATGGCCGAGGCCGACTTCGAGATCGAACTCGAAGTGCCCGAGGAGGCGGAAGGCGAGGATTGACAGCCATCTCGCGCCCTACTCCATACTCGGCTGGGCATTGCCGTCACACGGGCCGGCGTGATCGGAGAAGATAGCTATGAGCGAGGAACGAGATAAGGTCGCACTCACTCCCAGCATCGGACACTTCTACGCCTGGCCGCTCGTGCTGGTGACCTGCGCGGACGAGGCCTCGAAACCGAACATCATCACCCTCGGTGCCTCCTCTTCATGTTCCGCCCGCCCGCCAACAATCGGCATCGCCGTCGCCCCCGCCCGCTACTCCCACCACCTCATCGCAGAGCGCGGCGAGTTCGGCGTCAACATCCCTCGGGCGGCCGATCTCGAAAAAGTGGATCTCTGCGGCTGCATCTCCGGTCGCGATCACGACAAGTTCGCCGAGACCGGGTTCACCGCTATCCCCGGAGCCGTCATCGCCGTCCCCCTGATCGCCGAGTGCCCCGTCAACCTTGAGTGCCGCCTCCTCCACACCGCCAACCTCGGCAGCCACGACTGGTTCATCGGAGAAATCGTCGCCGCCCGCGCCGACGCCGACCTCGTCGACACCCAGGGTCGCGTCGACTCAGAGAAAGTAAGCGGCCTCTTCTCCTGGTGGGGCCGCTACTGCGCTCCCGGCCAGAAGCTCTCCGAATGGGGGTTCGCTGGACGGCAGTAACCCGCGCCGCCCAACCGTGCCGTTTCGCGTACCGGGCCGCGCCGCTGGCCATCGGGACGCCCTACCCGCCGCCTACTCTCGCGCCCAGGCCATCACCACCGGGCCTCCCTCCGCCACCTCCCGTATCGGCAGATCCAACAACCTCCCCACCGCCAGTCCTGGCACTCCCCATTCGCCCCGCTCCCTCCACCTCGACCACCACCACCGGGACCCCTCCTGCCGGCCTGCGCCGCCACCGAAGCCGTGGTCACGCGCCGCGGCCGCAGATACCGTCCCCGCGACCCTCGGCCCCGCGGCCTCCTGGGCTGTGGCCGGCGCTCCTCCCCCCGACACCCCTGCCTCCCGCTGCGGTCCACCAGCACCAGGGGTGAGTTGCTCGGGATGGATATGCGGATGTCCATTCAGTACCGAGGTCCGAGTGGGCTATCCGCCTAGAGCCTCTGTCGTCCACGCGTGTATCCACAGTTCCACTACTTTGTTCTGCTCCAAGGCATATGCGGCCGCCACGCCTTCATCGTATGGCCGCGAAGGAAAGTCTGGAGGTGATAACACGGCATGATGCTCCGGCCTGCCCAGATACCATAGAATGTCGTATCGCCCAAACTCTGAGACTTGCGAAGGAGTTCCCAGGAGCTTCTCCACACGCTCTCGGGAATCCCCCAGCGCCACTCCCGAGGTGCTCGCCACGGCCCCAACGTCCACTGGAATGAGTTGAGCATCATATGAACTGTGCTCCGTCAAGATTAGCGTGTCAATGGATATGCCGTCCTCTGCTAGTAGGCGCGTTCCAGTGGCATCCCGGTAGCGCCACTCAATGCAGCCGAAGCATGGCGCCTCGACGCCCTTCGGAAGCCCGGGAAGCCCCCTACCACCTTCCCCGAAGGTCCAGCCTCCGAGTTCCGTATCCACCCTTTCCTTCTCGCCGGTAAGCAGGAAAGACTTGTCAGGTCGCGGCCACCCCCAGGTGGCGACACAGTATGCGCGCACGATTGTATAAGTAGAATTGATACACCCAGTCTCTATGTCGGCTATGACTAAGTCGACGGCCTTCCAAGCATCGCTGGGGAATACGCTATTGACACGAGCGGTCCCCATATCAGATATCACTGAGGATTCCGCTGGCTTCCCACGTGATCTAGCATCTGAGGCAATCTCCCTTCTGTCCAACGTTTGAGAAGACGTAGTTACTGTTTTGGTGTGCCCGCAACCCGCGACTGTCAGTATCAAGCATACCGTCAATCTCGGTTCATGCACACGAGTGAGAAGGCAAACGCGAGATAGGTATGACGCCCAATTCCATGAGCTGCAGACGTTCATGGGCCGCATCCCTCGCAATATGAAGTGGCGTTACCAGCAGATACTGTGACGGGTAGAAGCGAGAGGTCGGGAACTGACGGCGGACCGAGCACATTGGGGGCACAGCCAACCTGGCAAGTGTGCGGCCCTTTATTGACTTTAATACAATCTCTGGAAACAGTCGTCGTCGGGATTGTGCTTCGGGGGCAGTCCCCGGCTGAAGCAATGGCATAGCTCACAGTCAGCCTCACCGGATACTCGCAGCTGTAGCCAGACGTGCCCATCTGCCGCTCAAGCCCCCCGATGTCGCTTATGACGATGCATCCCCGGCTCGAGGTTGATCGACCTCCATGCACCAGAAAGGCCCCTCTCCCTGCACAGAAGGTACCGCTTATCCGCATTGCACGCGTCCCACTCTTGCGCGCATACCACTTTCCCACGGTGTGCTCACCGGCTGGTACTGGCCCGAGGCAGGATATGCACTGGCTCTCGGGTCCACAACTCGGATACCCCGACCACCCGCTGTACGAGACAGATAGGTTGCCCTTGGAGAGCACGAGCACTCCTGTGTTGCTCGCCTCGGTATCCATCGACCATGTTAGCTCGCACTCTTCCTCCTCCGGCCCTGACGGTGTCCACCCCTCGCACGGCACGCACTTCCCCCTGACGTGCTTCTCCTTCTGAGTGTCCTTCAACAGCAAGGCGCTATCCCCGCGCCACTCCCTCCGGCGGAAGTTTACCGTGCCTCGGCAATCCCGCTCTCCAGCCTTGTGGCAGTCGCAGCTGCACGCGCTCGCCCACAGCTCCTTGATAAACCGGTTCCCCCCCTTCGTGTGTCCTCCCTTCGGCGGGCCCCAGCCCGTGGGCAGCGAGCAGCACCAGTCAGCCTGGTCTTCACACCCGCACACCCACCGCCACCCGCCCCCATACAGCTTCTTGTTCTTCGTCGCCCACGGGGGTTGCAGCCCGCACTTCGGTCCACCTTCCTCCGCACTCACAGCCCCCAGGCCGCCCGCGGGCTCCTCGGCATCCATCTCCTGTGCCCCCATCGGCTCCGGCGGCTGCGGCGGACTGGGCCGGTGATAGCGCCCCCGCCCATGCCGCCTCGGCCCGGTCGTCGCCGGCCCCTGAACCGCCTCTCCCCGACACCCCGGGCTGCCGCACCCCTGCATCCCGCTCGGATCCACCATCCCCCCCGGGCTGTTCCCCGGGCAGCGGTAGAGGTTCACCTCCCGCACCGGATCCCTGCTGAAAAACCTCCCCCTCTGCGGATCATACACCCTCGCCCGCAGCCAGTACGTATCCACGTCCGGCTCCCGATAATACCCTAAGCGCCCCACCCACGTAAAGCGGTTGCTGATCCCCTCCTCAATCACATCCGTCTGCTCCCCGAAAGCCCGGTAGAGATAGAAGTTCTGCACTCCTTCGTTGGAGTCCGGCATCCGGTCGGCTTCGCCGGCAGCCAGCGCCTAACGTGTCGCCAGAGCCCCCTCGATCTCATCCCACCTGTCGGCCGAGACACAGGCGACGTGGCCGTCCGCGAAAGCCACGTCCCGGCTGCCGTCTTCCCTCGCAACAGTTTCATAGAACACTACCATCTCGACAGGATCCTCAATATCTACCAACCGCTTTCCAGAAGGCGCGAGATTCATGCCATAGGGTTGTTTGGTCCGAGGGTCCACGAAGACGTCATCCTCCTCGACGTATTCGTCAAGCGCCTGGCGGATGGCGACTATGTCGGCAAGATTAGGATATCTGTCCTCGTGGTCTGCCAGGTACATCAGGAGCGCCATCCCGAGTTGCTGCAGGTTCCTCCTGGACTCATCCTCGGCGTCCACAACCGGGTGGCCGGGCACTAGCTTCTCGACGGTGACGGGGCCGACATCTGGGATGCGGTTATTCGCCGCCACAACCCATACTCTCTTACCGCCTTCTACGAATAGCACTGCTTGTCCGCCAAGCACCCAGTTGAGGGAAGTGACGGGCTTCCCCTCAAAACCGCGGAACACGCGTGAGGTGCCGTCCGCAAGTGAGTAGACGATGACCCCGGAGCCGTACGGCACAAGATTTGCCCGCTCCCTCTCCACACTGGGAGCAACAGCGAGGCGCTTCCCGTCAGGCGAGACGACCGCGGCGAAGGGTACTCTGTTCACTGTTACCGGTGTCTTCTCGACGTTGCCGCTGGGGGACACTCGCCAGACAGCAAGGATCGGCTCGACGTCGCCTGTATCCATGCCATCCGTGTCCACCCTCTCTACGAACACCACCACGTCGCCGGTACGGCGGGCCGCGCTCAGACGGCCTAGCCACGCGCCCGACAACAGCCTCTGCGTTTCCAGCGAAGGCCACTTCACAGCGTCCAAATAGCGTTCGGCAGAACCGGGCCGATACACTACATGGTAGATCTGTTGGCCGTCCGCGGACCATGCGAATTCGGAAGAGCGACTGCCCTCTGGAGTCAGGATGATCTCTTTGGCGAGTCGGGGCGGGTGCGCCACAGAAACGGCTGCCACCCGGGTGCCGTGTTCGGTGGACATGACCAAGTACGCGAGCGCCTCTGCATCCGGGCTCCACCCAAGCAGAAAGCGCTCTCGATCATCTAAGGGTGTCACCGGTGCCCAGTTTCCGGTGTCGTCCCTCACGACGAGCTGGGATTCGTCCCACGAAGGCCTTGTGACCATCACGAGTCTCGATCCGTCCTGAGCCAAGTCGAGATAGAACCCCAAGGGGTCTGTCGGCGAGCCCGAAGGCACTTCCCACGCCACGCTCCCCTTGCCGTTGGCAAGGTCAAGACGTACAAGGCGAAGTACTCCCTTATGGTCCCACTCCCAGATGGAGACCTGCTCTCTCCCCTTAGCAACCGATACCTTGGCTGCCTTGATCTCCACCTGCGACTCGTAGACCATCTGCTCCGCTTGGAGCGGATGCTCGCGCGGCTCCACATGTGATGCCGCGCAGCCTGCAAGCACGGCGGCCACGACCGAGGCGCATATGCCCCACGGCGCGGCGCGAGGGCGCCGCTTGGGCACCCGTGCACCGCCAAGTTCGCTGCTAACTGCCCCAGGTCTTTTCACTGGTTCGCCCTGGCCTGTATGCATCTCCTCGTGGCATCTTTGTACTCCTCCCTCGCGTTGATGTCCGACACGCAGCCCCACTGATTCTTCTTCCCCCTTATACAGGCGTTCATGCAGCGGTCCCCCCCGGCCAAGGGCGAGTAATCACGCTCCGACGCGGGGGCGCTGACCTCTTTACTGCAGCACGTCCCGCAGTGTTTACACTTTCTTGCCAAGGCATCCGTGTAGACTTTCCAGTTGTCCAACCAGCAACAGACCCCAGGCCGTTTCGGGTCATCCTTCTCCGTCTCCCAGCATCTGGGATTGCGCACTGGCAGATGTCTGAAGGGCGCCACTCCCGCCAAGTTCCCGAGATCAACCGTGTATTCTCCTGCGACGGTCAAACCTTCTGAGGTCTTCTTCGGACGGCAGGGGTGACCCCTCCCAAACATGCCCGGACTCACCGGAGGCGGTTCCTTCATATGCCCTGCATGCGGCTCGTGTGGGCTGGGGAGCTCGGGCTCTTTGTACCCTTTGCTGCCTTTTCCTTTCTTCGCGCCCGTCCCTTGGCCACCCTTCCCTTGGTCACCTCCTCCCCCAAACTTCCACCATTGCTGGCCACCAGGATCTGCGACGACGACCGGGCTGTTCCCCGGCCAGCGGTAGAGGTTCACCTCCCGCACCGGATCCCTACTCACAAACCTCCCCCTCTGCGGATCATACACCCTCGCCCGCAGCCAGTACGTATCCAAGTCCGGCTCCCGATAGTACCCCAGCCTCCCCACCCAGGTGAACCGGTTGCTGATCCCCTCCGTTATCACATCCGTCTGCTCCCCGAAAGCCCGGTAGAGATACTGATTCACCACCCCCTCATCCACCCCGGTCACCCGATCCGTGCTCCCCAGCGCATCACAGTGATAGAAGTAGCTGTCCTCATCCGCCCCCATCGAGACCAGCTCCCCGTACCCCTGCGGGTTGTAGGTCTAGTCCTGACTGCCTCCGCCCCCGCTTATCTTCGCGCTGGCTTCACTCATCCTCAATCACTTAGATACCGCAACCAGGCGAAAGGTTCTCCTCTTCTCAGAGCCTCGGCCACCTCCGGCGGTGAGCTTGCCTTGAGTCCTGACGAAAGGCTTCCGAAACCCAACGCTCCCAACGGCAGCCCAATAACGCCCGCGACCCCAGCCTCCAGTTCAGCTTGTTATACTATTTAGCCATTGCTTTTTGACGCGCCCTCCCCCGGCCCTGCTTCGGCCCGCCGCCCCACCGGACTGGTACAATTCCCCCAACCCCGCGGCCCCCCGTGCCGACCGGTGCCGAAGTGTGCCGTTTGGCGTGCCGCTCGTGCCGTTTCGCGTGCCGGCCGGGGCGCAATTCGCGCCCGCGCGTACCGTAAAATCAGCCTTTCATCCCACTCAACGCGATCCCCCGCGTGAAGTACCGCTGCCCGAACAGGAAGATGATCAGCACCGGAATCGTCACCACCACCGTCCCCGCCATCAGCAGATCCCACGTCGTCGTATACTGCGTCTGGAAAACCTGCAGCCCCACCTGGAGCGTCTTCATCGAATCCTTGCTCATGATGAGCAGCGGCCACAAGAACTCGTTCCAGGCGGCCGTGAACGTAAATATCCCCAGCGTCGCCATCGCCGGCTTCGACAGCGGCAGTATAATCCGCCAATAGATCCCCGCCTCCGAACACCCGTCGATCCGCGCCGCATCCTCCAGCTCCCGCGGCAGCGTCATGAAGAATTGCCTTAGTAAGAAGATACCGAATGCCCCCACCGCCCCCGGAAGTATAAGCCCGGTATACGTGTTAAGCAGCCCGTGTCCGCCCACCCCGAGCAAATCGTTCCCCCCGAGCAGCGGCCATCGCTTCAGCATGATGAAAACCGGCACCATCGTCACCTGCGCCGGAATCATCATCGTCCCCAGCACCAGGATGAAGAGCAGATTGCGCCCCGGAAAGCGAAGCCGCGCGAACGCGTAGGCGGCCATCGAGCAGAAGAGCAGGTTCGATGCTGTGATCCCCACGGCATAGATGACCGTGTTGAGGAAGTATCTGCCGAACGGCGCTGCCGTCATCGCCTTAGCGTAGTTATCCCACTTCCACGCGCTCGGAAGCCAGACCGGCGGAAACCGGAAGATCTCCGGCTCGGGCTTGAGCGATGTCGAGATCATCCACAGGAACGGAACGATCGTGGTGAGGGCGCCCGCGGCCAGCACCAGGTGCAGGAATGTCGGCTTCAGAAGCCTCCGGATCATGAGTACTCCACCTCACCGCCCCGCAGCAGCCGGAGGTTGATCAGGGACAGCACGAAGATGATCCCGAACAGCATGAAAGCGATCGCCGAGGCGTACCCCATCTTCAGGAAGTTGAAGGCGTTCTGGAAGATTTGGTGCACGATGACTGTGGTCGAGTTGTTGGGGCCGCCGTTCGTCATCACGTACACCTGCGCGAACACCTGCGATGCGCCGATCGTGGACATGATGAGAATGAAGGCCGTGGTCGGCTTCAGCAGCGGCCAGGTGATCGACCGGAAGCGCTGCCAGGAGCTCGCGCCGTCTATGATGGCGGCCTCGTACAGGTGCTCGGGAATCCCCTGGAGCCCCGCCAGGTAGATCACCATGCCATATCCCAGCCCTTTCCAGATCGACATAGCGATGATCGAGGCCATCGCCTGGCCGGGATCGGCGAGCCACGTCTGAGGGGGGATCATCACCTCTTTCCCGAGCACGACGCTCGCCGCCCTGGAGATCAGTTCGAGCCCGTAGTTGAGCAGGCCGTACGTGGGATCGTAGAGCCACATCCAGACCATCGACACGGCGACGAGGCTGGTGACGACCGGGAGGTAGTAGGTCGTCCGGTAGATGCTCACTCCCCGCAGCCCCGCATTCACCAGCAGCGCCAGCGCGAGCGCCAGCGCCGTGCCCAGCGGAATCGTACCGATGGCATATTGCGCCGTATTGCGGAGAGACGTGTAGAGCGTGCCCCGCCGGCTCAGGTCTTCCAGAATATGGTCGTAGTTCTTGAGACCCGTCCAGACGGGCGCATGGATGATGTCATAGCGGCAGAACGACAGGTAGAGCGCCGCCGCTACCGGTATCAGGGTGAACAGGAAGAACAGAGCGAGGCCCGGGGTCAGGAAGAGATAGGCCGATCTCGTCTCTCGTTTTGCCGTAGTGCCGGCCCCGATCACAGCTCTCTCCAACAACGCCCAACTGCGCGTCGTCCTCGCGCGACGGTGCCGATATGGCGGCAGCCCCCGCGCCGCCTCGAAGCGTAACGTCGAGCGCCCCGATTGTCAATCCTGGCCAGCCCCCCTCGCCGGAGTTCCGTAGGGCAGGAGCCCTGGGCGCCGTGGTGGCTGCCGCGTCGGCCTCACGGCACGAGAGACGTGACGCCTGTTGCGCGCAGCACGGTGGTAGAGAAGACGGCCATCGCGGCGTCAGTCAGGTAGTGCCCGAAGATCAGCCCGACGAACGCGGGCCTCAGACTGTGGTACAGGTGCAGGCCGCCAAACCTGCGGATGAGCGTCGCCAGCAGCCACCCGAGAAGGGCGTTCGCCCAGATGTCCCGGTTGGTGTGCATGACGCTGGCGATGACGAAGCCGATGGGGCTGAAGGGCCACCAGACGAAGTGAGAACTCATCCAGGACAGCCCCGCCGTGAAGGCCGCGCCCACGAGCAGCGCGAGGCGCAGCCAGTTGTCCCCAATCTCCGGGGAGGTGAGGCTGGCGTTGAGCTCGCGGAAGGCACAGGTCGGCACCGCGAAGATGGGCCAGCACTCCAGGGAAACGGCGCCGTGACGATAGGAGATGTAGAGAACGCTGGCGCTGCAGGCGATCAATACCGCCACCATCGCAATGGCGACGGCCAAGGCGAACCCACGCCCCCGAATGCGGCCGCGGTGCATCAGCTTGAAGCTGTTCACCATGTAGTTCATGGCCCAGCTCTGGGGTTCGAGCAGATAGCCCATGCTGAGGTACGAGTACATGGTGAGAGAGGCGGGGTCGATCGCCCTGGCGCCGACGGTACGGAGTATGATCCACCGTTCAGGGGTCGGCGGCCGGTGCTGCAGCAGCCCCGCGGCCGCGGTCAGCCGGACCGTGCCGATGAGGGCCACGTAGAAGGCGGCCATGATGAGGGCATAGCTTCCCCACGACATGCCGGCGCGCCGCGCCCACCAGAGCATGAAGGCGTTGGCGGCGACGAACCCGGCCACGGCCGCGGCATTGCTCATCGGCGCGGTGGGGTCGTCCGGCTCCCGGCGCCCGAGGAGCAGCCGCCGGATGCCAGCGGCGAAGGCGTCCCGCGACCGGAACAGCGCAATGGCGGCGATGACAATGAAGCCGCCGTCGGCCGCGTAGTCGAAGAAGGCGCGTGGGTTGAAGCCGCCCGCGCCCGCGGTGCCCGCGGGCGGCACGCCGAAGCCCCCGCATACCAGCAGATAGACGCGGAAGATGAGGTAGAAGGCCCACACGCTGAAAGACACCTCGCCCGGCACGAGCGCCATCACCCCGATGGTGCCGGGGGCGATGCGGACCCGCATCTCGGTGAGCGTGCTCCACGGAAGCCCGAGGCCGGTGAAGTTCTGGCCGATGGGATAGTCGCGGGCGGGCGCGGGGACGGCCGGGAAGAGCCCGTTGAGCCAGATGAGCAGGATCATAATGCTGGCGGGCACGAACCCGATCCAGAAGGCGCTGAAGCGGAAAGAGCTCCTGGGCAGCGTCGGGCGCGACTCGGAGTTCACCAGCGCCATGGGGACCTCGATGAGCGGGAAGGTCAGCCTCTGGCGCTCGATCCAGTCTTTCCGCATCAGCGCGCCGAGGCACATCATGGCCGCCAGCAGGGCCAGCGTGAACCCGCCCCAGCCGGCCACCGGCACGACCCACTGGCCCCACGGCAGAGGGATGCCGGCCGGCAGCCCTTCCCAGAACCAGGCGCTCACCTCCGGATCACGCGGGTGGAGCCAGGTGGGGAGATTGGGCAGGATGGACTGCTCCCAGCCGTACTCGCTGCGGGCCCTGTAGTAAGGATAGGCGGCGAGGCCGATGGTGTAGGGCACGTGCACGACGATGAGCGCGGCCGCGATGGTGAGGATGCTGTAGATAATGAGCACATCGGCGCGGGTGAGCGCCCGAGCGGCCCACAGGCGCAGCATGAGCCCGTTTGCGGCCACCAGCACGAAGGCGATCACCACCGGGCCGTTGGGAAGCGTGCCCCAACCGAAGTGCCAGGTGCGGGTCAGATAGGCGGTGTAGGGGGTGATGACGGCCGCCGCCACCGCCACCACGGTGGCGACGATGATGGCGCGGCCCGTCACCCGCTGCTCGCCGTTGCCTCGCTCCACCGTAGAAACCCCTCCGTCGCTTCGATAGCGTGTTGCTGGGCCCGCTTCAGAGCGGGTCGCCGCCCCGGTCAGCCGGAGACGGACTGAAGGGCTGACCGGATGGTTCTCCCGGCGAGGCCGTGGGTCCTCTCCTCAGGGGTTGCGGAGCAGGAACGTGCCTCCTGCTCCGAGCGCCCGCGGCCCCTTACCACGCGATCCCGTCGCAGGTCACCGGTCCCGTTCCCGTTTCCCAGAACTTCGCGCTCGACCACGCGTAATCGTGGGCCGGGATTTGCCTTCGCCGCGTCTCCGCCCTTCGGCCACAGGTTGAGAACCTGTGATATCAGAACGGTCGGGGCAGGAGACACGCCGCCGGAGGCGGCCAAGGCTCCTGCCCTACGGGAAAGGGCACGCGCGAGACACCGAGGTCCTAGGCTGAGGAAGCGCGCGCCGAGGGTTAGCGTCACCGTACGAAGTGGCCGCGGCGGTCGAGGAGCACCCATAACGCGAAGACGTTGATAGGGATGCAGATCAGCGACGCGGCCGCCGATCCGCGGGCGACGTTGACCAGGACGAGTGTGAGGTACAGCACCTGGAGACTCCCCAGCGCCACGACGACCCACAGGGCCCCCCTTCGCAGCTGCAAGACGCCGACGAGCACGGCGGCCGAGACCACCGTTGCGGCCCAGTTTCTGCCGAGCGCAATCGTGCCTCCGAGTGCCACCGCGAGGATCAAGAGCACCAGAGCGAACAGCGGGTCCCGCGCAGCCAGCTGGAACCCCCGCGCGCAGCGCCTCCACCCCCCGTAGCCCACGTCGCTTGTCTGCGTTTCGCTTTGTGTTTCCATGATTCCCTTCTGCCCAACCTTACGCCGGCAACCTCGCGCGTCCTGCCCTACGCGAGGTGTAGGTCCATGCTAGCCAACCGTGCAGATAACGTGTTCGCCGTGCTCTTCGTCTTGGTACAACACCGTGAAGCCGGCCGCCTCCAGATCCGCTTTCAGGGCCGGCGGTCGGAGGTGTCTGCGGCTGGGCAGGTACCAGGTGCCGGCGATCTCGGCCGCGCGCTCGTAGAGGTCCGGGCTTTCCTCCAGCTCGACGTAGGCGACCCCCGTCGCCGCCTCGATGAGGCCCTGATCTCCGTAGCGGTGGTAGACCGTGCCTGTCCGGTCGTCCGCTACAGTCTCCTCTTGCCGGAACCGGTTCGGATCGAACATCGCGGTGCTGACGAGGTAGTAACCGTCGGGCCGAAGCCGCGCCCGCACGGCCGCGAATACGCGCGCGCGATCCTCGTCGAAGACGATGGCCTGGAGGCAGTAGCTGTCCACGATGACATCGTACCGGTCTCCTCGCAAGGGCAGCTCGCAGACGTCCCCGACCTCATAGTTGATGTCGAGGTGACGCTCCGCGGCCGCCTTCCTCGCTATCTCGATGGCGGCAGGGATGATGTCTATGGCGTCGACCTGGAAGCCGCGCTGGGCGAGGAAGCAGGCGCCCACGCCCGTGCCGCAGCCGATCTCGAGCGCCCTCGGCCGCGCCTCCGCCAGCTCCAGGCGCGGCAGCGCGTACTCCAAAAACTTGCGGGTGGGGAAGTCGTCGAAGGGCTTTCCGTTGTGGATGGTGTGCCACGCGAGCTTGCCCTCCGCCTTCACCCGCTCGTACCCGGCAATGTGCTCCCGGTAGTAATACTTCATGGCCGCCGTCTCCCAGCTCCTCTACGACCCCCGAATCCCCACTCTCCCACACCAAGCGACCGTCCGTCAAGCGCGGGAACGAGGAAGGGCCTCGGACCGGGATACGGGAACCGCTTGGCGAGCAGGTTGCCGTCGCTCCTTCGCGGTGGCGATGGAGCGCATCCGGAACACCAACAGGCGGCGCCTCTTGAACGCACCCCCCTCCTCCCGCTATGATGGGTCTTCAACTTTGTTGAGCTGAGGTGGGGCGAGCGCGGCGCCCGGAGGAGATGAGGACATGGCGAATGAGATCCCGATGACGGCCGAGGATGTGGCGCGGCTGCATGCGGAGCTGGAAGAGCTGAAGACCGAGGGGCGGCGCCGCGTGCGGAAGGACCTGGCGAAGGCGCTTTCGTTCGGCGATTTCCGAGAGAACGCCGAGCTCGATGAGGCGAGGCGCGCGCACGGCATCCTGGAGGGCCGCATCGCCGATCTCGTGCAGTTGCTGGGCCGGGCCGAGGTGGTGGAGCCCACCGGCGAGGCGCGGGTGGCGGTCGGGGCGACGGTGGTGGCGAGCGACCTCGAAACGCAGGAAGAGATCTGCCTCCGTGTGGGAGTGGCGGGGATCTCCGAGACCGCCGGCAGCCTCGTCACGCCCGATTCGCCGGTGGGGCGCGCGCTCATGGGCAAGGGCGTCTCCGACGAGATCGAGGTGCAGACCCCATCAGGAGCGCGTCGGTATCGCCTCCTCTCGGTGACCTTCCCGGCGCGGGAGGGCTGAGGCGGCCGGGCCGGTATCGAGTCCGCCTGAGGCGCACAGGCGGCGCAGGCGCTCAAGGGACCCGGAGCCGTCGTCGACCCGGCTCGGGCCTTGCACGTCCACCCCGTAGTTCAGAATGTCGCCAGCGGGCAGTTCAGCGAAATCGCTGGGTAAGTCGTCAATCCCCCCCCGATCGTTCGATTTTGAAGGGTCTTTTGTCGGCCATAACAATAGAAGTGCCTATCGCGCGCAGATTTCGCACGTAAACCGGGGTAAACGGCGCTTCAATCACAGTTCCCCTGAGTGCTAAATGGGAATGAAGCCGATTTCCAGGGGCGAAGTGCCTAACTTCGGCACTTCCGCAAAGTGCCTACCTTGGCCCGCTCTCCGCGCGCCGAGGTCGGGGGCTCTCCTTGGGATGGAGCTAGACTATCTACTGCTTCCCCGCTAAAGCCGATCCATAAGGCGGGCGACGATCTCGCGGGCCTCATGGTCTTCGGCGCTCGATAGATCGTTAATCACCTCCTGGATCGCGGCCGCGCTGGCAGGCGCTCCCGCCAGGATACCCCTTCCCTTGCGACGGGCTTTCTCCTGGATGATGAGGTTGATCGCCACAAGCGGCCCCACCAGCACGAGGCCAATCACTCCCCCGATCAGACAGCCCATAAGACACCCTCCGCCCATAGTCGAACCCCCTTTCGCGCGCCCCCTATCACTCTCCCTCTTTCCCCGATCCCCTGATACTCCCTCCATTTTGACCTCGACGGAACAGCAATAAATGCCCTCCCCAAGGGGGCATTCTCATAGAGTTCTCACAAAAACCACATCTATTCTCATTAAGCCCCACACGCGACACTCTCGCCAAAACCGCACCCGTTCTCGCTAAGCTCCCGCCCCCTTTCCCCGGGCGACGAAGGCCTATTGAAAAATGTGTTGACAACCGGCGCGACATGTGGTATTCCCTTCTGCGGGCCGGTGGAAGCATACCGGTTCGGAGTGAAGCAGGGGCGCCACAACCGGGGAAAGTACGTGTGGTGCTCTGCTGCTGAGAAAGTGAATAGGGTCGGCGCCCATCCCGCAGACAGACGCGGAAGGCACGAACGACTGACGGAAAGCCGGGGACAGCTCTCCCAATTAGGGAGGGATTGGTCTCGGCTTTTGTGATGTCTGGGGAGCTTAACGCCCCGAGGAGAGAGCTACATGATTAAAGGAACGGGCTCAGCCCCACTGGCCGATGAGCTGGAGGCGTTGGAAGGGCAGCTCGCCGAGGCGCAGCGCAGTCGTCGCGACGCCAACCGCGCTGTCGATCTCGGCGAGAGAGTCCACGAGGCGCGCTGCGCCTATCGTGAAGAGCGCCGGGCCGAGCTCATCGGAGAGATGGAGGCCGCGACTAGGGCGGCCCGCTCAGTTGTCCGGGCAGTGGTCGAGCTGGAGCGGCAGGGGGCCGGACTCGTCGATCAGATGGAGCAGGCGATCAACCGGATCCGCACCGCGGAGACAGAATACCGGCAGATAGCCGGGCAGTCCCCGGGCCTCTTCCCGAACCTCGGCCAGGAGCTCCGTGCCGCCCTCATAGAAAGTCCTGACGGGCGAGCACGCGGCCTCGGCATGGTCGTCGCTCGGCTTTGGTCGGGCCGCCCTCTCGTCGGCGTGGAGAACCCGCAGGCGGGCGTCGATCGGGTCGATGGCAAGGCAAGGCAGTTCTAAGACACCAGGAGGCGACATGGCCAACACGAAGGCGGCGAAAAAAGCCACTACCGGGCAAGCGAAGGACCTCGACGGGCTCAGGCAGCGGTTGCAGGAGATCCAGTCTCGACGGGAGGCCGCTCAGGCGGCCTTCGACAAGGCGGAGGCGCAGTTCAACGCCGACCTCGGGGCATCTGCCTTGGGTGAGCTGACGGCCGCGAAGTTGGCGAAGAGCCGGGCGGCTCGGGATCAGGCGGCCGAGGACCTGGCCGGGCTCGATGCTGCTGTCGGCGAGCTGGAGCGCCGGATCGGCGCGGCCGAGGCGAAGCAGACGGAGGCCAAGAAGGCCGCTCTACTGAGCGAGATCAGGGGCCGCGTGAAAGAGGCGAAATCCATTGTCGGTAAGGCCCTGGAGATCGACGGGATCATGACCGGCTTGGGCGAGCGGATGGGCGAGGCAGTGAGAGCCATCGGCGAATACGTCTCTCAATATCGCGATCTGAGCGGAACGAGCCCCTGCGAGTTCCCCGCCCTTCACGCCGAGCTCATCCAGGGGCTGAGGGCGAACAAATCCGGCATACGCACCGGCACGCCGGACTTCATCGCCACCATCTGGGGAAGTCAGCAACAATGGAGATCATTCGATCATCCTATTGAGGTGGATACAAAGGGTCGGCCGCAGGAGGCGGACAGCGGCGCCGCCTGAGAATCGCAGCAGAGCGAGACTACCCATTTACAGCAAGGAGACGCAGACATGCCGTCAATCAGCTCCGCACTAGTTGCCACCGCCCGCCGCCTCGGGCTTGACCCCGCCTTCGTCTTCGCCGCCGCCAACCGCGGCCCCGGTGGAGCGCTGGACATCGAGGGCGCCCGCGCCGGCGTCGGCCGCATCTCCCCGCTGGCCGCCAGCGTCGAGATGCCCAGCCTCTCCTACCAGGAGACGATGGTCCTCATCGAGGGCTTCTTCGTCGCCGGCTATGAGAGCACCCCGGCACTCACGACACAGTTCGCCAACCGGGTCGTCTCCAACCAGCGCACCGTTGACTACCGCGCACTCGGCGCGCCGCCGCGCATGAGGGAGTGGCTCGACGAGATCCAGGGCCGGACGTTCAACACGCTCGCCGAGTTCCGGGTCACCGTGCGTGACTGGGAGGCGACGGTCGAGATCCCGGTGAGCGAGTTGCAGGCAGACAAGCTCGGCCAGTATGCCATGCGCATCCAGCAGATGGGAGCCTTCGCCAAGCAGCATCCCGACGAGCTGCTCGCCGCCCTGATCGCCGCCGCCGAGACCACGCTCTGCTATGACGGCCAGTACATCTGCGATACCGACCATTCCGAGGGCGACTCCGGCACGCAGAGCAACTTCCTCACGACCGGATACGATGACGACGACATCGCCGACATCAGCCTCTCGCTGGGCCAGGCGATTGCCGCCTTCAACCGTTTCAAGGATGATCGCGGCCAGTGCCTGCGCATCGGCAGCCGCCCCGATGCAGTCTTCGATGTGATCGTCCGGCCCGACGTGTTCCATCTCTTCCGCACCATCGCCACCGCCGACGCGATCAGCGGCACGAGCAACGGCTGGAAGGGCCGGATTCGCCCGATGGCGCTCCCGGAGCTGACGGTCGCAAGCGACTTCTACGTCGCCTACACCGAAGGCCCCGTCAAGCCGTTCATCGCCCAGTACCAGAACGAGCCGAGCGCGCTGAAGTCGCTCGGCCCGGACTCGGAGCACGCTTCGAAGAGCGGTCGCTCCTGGTTCTCCACGCAGGGGAACTATACCGTCGCCCCCGGCGACTGGCGCTGCATCATCAAGGTCCAGAAGTCGTAGCAGTGACGACCGGCGAGGGGGTCTCATAGCCCCCTCGCCCCCACCGCACCATATTGCCGGCGACTCAGGCCGATCAAGGAGACGACGAACATGGCGGAAGCGGCAGCAGCAGAGAAGACTACGGGAACCTTTGCGATCGACGGGAAGACGCTCACCTGGGAGAGTCCACGCCTGCTCGATATTGAGCGCTTCGAGGCAACGGTCGGGCCGATCGTGGATCTCAAGGTGGTCAATTCAGCGAAGGGGCGGGTTCACCTCGCCCTCGCATGTTTCAAGACGCATCATCCGGATCTCACCGCGGGGGTCATCGGGTCCTGGCCGGCATCGGCCTTCGCCCGTTTGTGGGACGAAGTTATCGAATTGGCGATCCCCCTGTGGGAGAGCCCAAAATCCCCCCCGGAACTCAAGAGGCTCGCGGCGGCCGCGGGCCAGGAATCCGACGAGACCAGCGAGCAGGACGGCCCAGAAGTGTCACCCGAGACCTCTGCGTCGCCTTCTTCCAGCTCGCCGGATGGGAACCCGAACGAACCCGCCGCCAGCGCATAGGAGACCTGCTCTCGCTCCTGAGAGCACAGGCCAATGTCCGAGAAGCTACTGATCGAAATCGACGCGAAGGACAAGGCGAGCGCCGCCATCCGCGGCGTCGCTAGCGCGACGAAGACCGAGCTGAAGGGTATCTCAGACTCGGGCAAGGCTACGGGTACAGCCCTGGATCAGGGGCTAACCGCCGGCGCCACCGCCGTCAAGGGCGTCGGCACGGCCGCCGGGAAGACCGGCGCGGACATGAAGGGCATGGCCTCGGCCGCGAAGACCTCCGGCTCCCAGGTCCAGGGCGAGTTCAAAGGCATAGCATCCACGGCGAAGACTTCGGGCGATCAGACCGAGAAGGCAATGAAAGGGGTCGCCGGGTCCACCAAGGGCGTCGGGACCTCGGCCAAGGCCGCTGCCGATCAAACGGAGATATCATTCCGCTCGATGGCGGGGGCGGCGAAAACCTATCAGCAGGAGCTGCGAGCGGTCTCCATGGTCCTCGTCGGCGTCGGCGTCGCCACGGTGGCCCTCGCTTCGAAGGCCATCGCCGCCTACCGGGTGCAGGAGGAGGCTGAGCAGCGCCTCGCCGCAGCCATCGAGGGATCGAGCCAGGTTATCGACCAGAACCGGCTGATGAAGCTCGCCGCCGACCTCCAGCAGCTCACCACCGTGGGCGATGAGACGATCATCACTGTCCAGGCGATACTCACCACCTTCAACTTGACGCAGCATCAGATCGAGGAGCTCACGCCCCGCGTCCTCAACATCGCGGCCGTCCTGGGGGGGGATCTGAAGTCGAATGCTGTCGCCGTCGGCAAGGCCTTCGGGGCCGATATGGCCAGCGCACTCGTGCGCTACGGGATCATCATCGACGAAGCCACCCTGAAGTCCGGCGACTTCAACTCCCTCCTCAAGGCGATCGACGCCAACACCGGTCCTATGGCATTCAAGCTGGCCGAGGGCGCAGGGGCGACGAAGCAGTTTGCCAACGAAATGGGCGACCTGAATGAGCTCATCGGCCAGGCTTTGCTGCCAGCGATCACAACGATTCTCCCTCCGCTTCGCGAGTTCGTTAAGCTCCTGACGCAGATCGCCGAGACGCCGGGGGGGCAGTGGCTCATCAAGGGAGGCGTCGCTGGCGGCCTCGGCCTCGGCGCAGTCGGCCTGCTCGGACTGGCCGGTCCCCCGGTGGCGAGGGGTTGGGGCATGGCGCGGGCGGGGGCGGGCCGCGTCGCCGGCGCTGTCGGCCTTCGGGCGGCCGCGGGCGCCGCGGCGGCTGAGGGAGCCGGGGCCATCGGTGCGGGTGCCGCCGCGAGAGGAGTCGCCGGGGGCGTGATCGCACGGGGCGGCGCCAAGCTCGCCGCGAAGGGGCTCCTCCGTGCCGTCCCGTATGTTGGGACCGCCCTTCTGGCGGCCGAGGTGGGCGCGATGGTTTGGAATGCCGTCAAGGGGCGCCGGGAGGCCGCCGAAGCAGAGGCCGCCATGCCCGCGCCGGGGTTCGAGGAGCGCCAGGCCGCCCAGGCACAGTCCGTCGAAGAGTTCATCGCCCTCGCCTCTGCCGGCTCACTTCCCCAGCCCGAAAACATGAGCGCAGCTCAGCAAGACATCTGGGGGTCACTCGGTACTGAGGAGCAGAGACAGATCTCGCAGCGCATGATTCCACGAGGGCCCGCGTTCGCCGAAGGGATGCCCGCACTCAGCGCCATTTCCACAGAGGCGATGATCTCAGACAAGCTGACGGCCGCCGCCCCCCGCTCAGTCGCCGGCCTCACCGAGCTCGGCGGCGGGGCCTTCTCCCTGGAGGCCGCGGCGGAGCCGAGCTATGTGAGCGCTTTGAGAGGAGCGGGCAGAGGCCCTCGGCGCGCCGCGGGAGGGCAGATGGCGACGGCCGGCGGGATCCGTGTCACCGACAGCGTAGGATCGGACGGCGGCCACCACATCGAGATCTTCATCCCTGGGGCGGACATCCCCCAGGGCGTCATCACGGACGGCGCGAATGAGTACCTCGAAGACTTCGGATACGCCTATGGAGGGAGCCTCTGATGGCCGTCGGCAATCCCTGCATCGCCACATCACTCGACGGGGAGCACTACACCTTCTATACCGATGGAACGGAGATCTACTTCACAACCTACGTTGATGGCGACGCTGCCCGGATGGCGGCCACGCCTCCCCTCCCCCCACTTGGCCGACACGATCCCGTCTACTGCTTCGACCAGGAGGTTGAGGACTCGCCGATCGACATATCCATCTGTCCGACCGGGCAGCTTCAGATCACGTATTTGGATGAGGACGGAAACCGGCTCATCATGGCGAGCGACTACGACGGCATAGTGGGGAGCTGGTACTCGTGGCCTCCCCCGCCGTAACGGGGAGGACTGAGGGTGATGTGATGATGGCAGGACCATACAAGCAAGGAAGGGTAAGATAGATGGCGGCACCATCGGAAATTCTGGCAGAAGCACTGGAGTTCAACCGGGCAGTGGGTTCGTTCGCGCTGCGTGGGATGTTCATGACTCCCGCGGAAGTGGTGGCTGCGGCGCTAAACTCGCAGGTTCCCCTCTGGCTTCGAGTCACGGAGGCGGCACGGATAGCGCAGCTCTCTACCGACGATATCCGCGACCTCATCGGGGAGGGGAAGCTGCGCACCTGTCGCGTCGCCGGGAAGGTGCGTGTTTCCACGGCGAGCCTCTTCGATCTCTTCGATATGAGCGGCGCGCCTATCGAGGTGGCGCGGGAGGCAAGGGCGGACAATGACGGCTGAGTCACTTCAGCGAGGAGGGAAAGGGATTGAGGTGCTCGACACGGCCAGCGAGCAGCCAGCGCCTGTTCTCGATGAGGAGATCCTGAACATCGATCTCCGCCATATCTGCCGCGCCGGTATTCTGGAGCTTATGCGGATCGGCGCCGGCCTCTCCTACAAGGAGCTCGGGCGGGGCGTGGGGATGCCGGCCGCAAAGGCCCGGCGCTACATCTGCGGGATGATGAGGAAGCCCCGCCGGCAGACGCTCTTTCAGATATGGCGCTTCCTCTGGGAGCGGATCCCCGCCCAATCATCGGGGCCGACGCTGCGCTTGCGAGCCTTGGGCGAGCGCCTGCCCGAGGCAAACCTCCACATCCCCGGATATCTCACGCTGGAGGAAGCCGCCGCCATGATGAAGCTGCGACCGAGCGAAATGCGGCGCCTGATTTCCAGGGAACCAGAGATCGGCGCCATCAAGGTCGGCCGTTTCATCCGGATCCCACGAGATCGTCTCAGCACCTTCATCGCGGGCGCCTCGGGATCCCTTCTGGAAAGACTCCCCGCCGATCTCATCAGCATACGGGAGGCAGCCGCGCTCCTGCGGGTGGAGGTTCACGTTCTCCGCTACGCTATGGACTGCGGCCGGCTGAAAGGCCTTCAGACGAGCAAGAAGGCCCGCATTCAGTTCAGCCGCACCGAGCTGAGTCGCTTCCTCATGGAGGGGACCTCTCCTCTCACGGATCCCCGCGACATCAAACGGCGTTACCGGGCCCGGAAGAAGCAGCAGCTGGAGGCCCACGCGTGACGGCCGCGATTGCTATCCGCCCTCATCTTCCCGGCTTGCCGCCGGCCGCCGCCTCCACCAACGGGGAGAGGTGTTCCGTGACCTCGGCCACCTCTCCCCGCGGTGGAACCCAGGAATGCCTTCTCACATCGCCCCAGGACGGCGTTTCGCCTCATGGCGGCACCCTCTCATCCGACGCCGAACGCCCGGCACGGCCAATGTACACGAGTGCACAAGGGCATTCCAGGGAGGCCGGCTCATCCCGCGGAGCCCCAGAATCGCCGCAGACAATTCCGGGCGACCGATACCCTTCTCGCCGGCTGAGCGCTCGTCTCCGGCGATGTTCAGGGCTGAACAAGGCATCCTGGCGGCGCGCCGAGGCCCCGGTTTGCGCCTTCGCTCGCTGCATCCCCTCAGAAACGATCGCCGCGCCCCCGAGGGGCCGGCCCGCCCTGTTCTCCGGCAGACAGGTCGCCGGCCCCTCCCTCTGGCGCTGTCTCTCCCCCGAGGTGGGGTTTGGGGCGGGGTTACGGCAGCCCCGCCGGTTGGTCGAGCTCCTGACGGGGGCTCGGAGCACGGCACTTCGAGCCCCCAGGCTTCCCGGACCCGCCCCCGGTGTGATTGCGCTCAGACCGCCGTAGAAAGGTTGCAGAGGGGGTTGACACGCCGCGATGCATCTGTTATGCTCGTTGCATACGATACAGGCTGAGGGAGGTCGGAAGTGGCTCCAGATAGTGATCTGATACGAGCTGGTGAGGCAGCGAGAATCCTCGGGGTGAGCCGAGTCACGCTGTATCGATGGGCCACTGAAGGGAATATCCGGCACTTCGAGGTCGGCCCCCACAAGGAGCGTCGCTTCCTCCGCAGTGATATTCTCGCCCTGCTGCGCGAGCGCGAGGCGAAAGAGGAAGGCGGTTCCGGTGAGGAATGAAGCCTGCTTTGTAACTGCCGTAACCGAACCAAATAGCGCGCCAAAAGTGCCTAGCTAATATGGTAACGCCTGTAACGGGCACAGATAATGTGCAAAAAGTGCCTAACATGAGCCGAGACAATTGGCGAGCCGAGACGGACCTTGCGGAGATCCCCCCCGAGATCGAGGAGAGGCTATCCGAGTGGGAGGACGCACTCGCCCTGATCGACCAGACGGGCCGCGTTGACTTCTTCGAGCTGAACGCCAAGCGGTGGAACCTCGGCCGGCGCATGGTATCGACGCTCGACGCCTTGGGCGAAGAGGGAACCACGAGGGTTCTCCAGGCGGTGGCCCGCAGGCTCGGCAAGAGCCGAACCTATCTCTATCACATGATGTGGGTGGCCCGAGCCTGGCCCGAGCACCTTCCCCGCCGGCCGTGGACGGTTCTTCGCAAGCTCTCCCGCCTGCCCAAGGCGCAGAGGGATGAGCTAGAGGAGCACCTGCCGCTTGATTGTTCCGCGAAGGCTATTCCCTCTCCGAAGAAAGAGCCCAATCTCACCCCGGTGGCGAAGGTCAACCGCGAGCAGGCGGCGCGCGAAACGGCTCTCACCAAGGCGGCCGAGCAGGCCTATCTCGCCCTTCCCGAGGAGGCTCGCCCCGCCTTTCTACTGGCGCTCCTGCGGAAGCTCGATCTTTCCACATTGTCTGATTCAAGCTATCGACGCTACCTGGCAGAGGAACTGCCGAAGGCCGCGACCGCCGCCTCTGAAACGGCGGCTTCGCTGGGCGATTCCCCGGCGGCCGAGGAAGATGATGGCGTCTTCGACCTATGACAACCGGGTAGAGGAGCTGATCACCGGCCTTCAGGATGCTCGGCGCCGCAAGGACTTCGCCGCCATCGTCGCCTGTGACGACGCGCTGAAGGCGCTCCTCCCTCGGGGCGAGTTGGACGCTGCCCGCCAGTCGGCCCTTCCGGACGTCAAGCATCCGGCCCAGTGGATCAGCCGCAAGCGCCGGCAGCTCCAGCGCCGCCAGAAGAGGCACGAAGAGACTGTTCCGGCGAGCCTTCAGGCCGAGGCTATCGATCTCTACCCGAAGCTCCTGAAGATCTCCCGTACCGGGGGCGATCGACGCTCCGCAATGGTGGCCGCCCTGAGCCTCAAGACCGGCCTTTCCGAGATCACGATCAGCCGCAAGCTCCGCTCCGTGGAGAAGTCCGGCGCCGCCGCCCTCAACCGGAAGCCCCGCTCTGACAAGGATGTGCGCCGAGTCCTCTCCGGCGAGATCGAGGCCTACTTCCGAGGGATCTACACGGATAAGGCCACCCGGCACTACGATCTCACGCAGCTCATCGCCAAAGTGCGCGAGCAGTTCCCCGAGTGTGAGGCCAGCGACAGCACCTTCTACCGGATCGCGAAGACGGTCCCGCAGGCGGCCCGCATGTCGGATCGGGAGTGGCGAGCCCGCTTCGAGCCCACCGGCCGGTGGGAGGTCCCTCATCGGAACCATACCTGGGTTTTCGATTGCACCGTTGCCGATCTCTTCGTATGGGATGGGGATCCGGGCGTCAAACCCTATCGGCCCCAGCTCACCGCTATGCTCGATGAATGCACTCGCTCCTGCCTTTTCGCTCGCTACACGAAAGCCACCCCGAGCGTCGCCATTCTCCAGACGGTCCTGCTCCATGCCATGCTGCCGAAGACCGGCGACTTCGCCAGGGAGTGGCCGATGTGTGGCGCCCCGCTTCACCTTCACTGCGACAACGGTAAGATCCAGGTCTCAGACTGGCTGGAGGACGTCTGCCAAACCCTCGGGACGGAGCTCCATCTCTGCGGGGACGTCCGGCACGCCGCGGTGCAGTCTCCCTGGCAGCAGGGCAAGATCGAGCGCTTCTACGGCACCCTCCACCGCTCTTTCGAGCGGCCGCTCGGCGCGTGCTACTGCGGCCCCAATCCGAAGAACAAGCCCGAGTCTCACCTGCCCCCGGAGAGGGGACCGAAGGCGTGGGAGCAATATCCCACACTCGAAGCGCTCAATTATGGGCTCCATAGCTGGCTTACCGGCGCCTACCACCAGGCCGACAATCGCACGATGAAGATGAGTCCCCTCATGGCCTGGGTATCGAAGACCAATGGTGTTCTCCAGGTCCCGGATGAGGAGTATCTCCGGCAAGTCCTCCTTCAGCGCGAGAAGGGCCGGCTGGTGCGGCGCGGCGCGGTGCAGCTCCACAACGCGCTCTATCAGCACCCGGTTCTCCAGGGCTATGAGGGGCTGAAGATGGAAGTGCGGTGGGATACCGCCGACCTCACGCAGGTTTTCATCTACGGATCGGACGGCAAGCCGATCTGCACGGCGGCCCGCGAGAAAGTCCGGAACCCCGACAATCCGAAGGACCTCGCCGAGCTGAAGGAGCTGCGGAGCGAAAAGAGGCGGGTGAGGAAGGCCGCGGAGCAGATCGCCGAGGAGGCGAAGACGCAGGACGGGCCGACCTTCGAGGAGACAGTCGAGAAGCTCCGCAAGGCTCGCCGCGAGGCCGGGATCCTCGATTTCCCCAAGCAGCAGCGCCTGCGGCCGGCGGATGGAGACGACGGAGCCACCGCCGACGAGATCATCGCGGTGATGAGGGGTGAGCAGACTGACGGGGATGAGGACGAAGACCGTATCATTGTCCACGGCCTCGATCTGGAGTGAGGAAAGGATAGCGGGCGAATAATGGTAGGCAATGCCATAGGACTGAGCATCGGCATATGGTTGCTGGCGGCGACTATTCACATGGCCGGAAGGCGCTGGCCGATTTTGCGCGTCGAGCACCTAGTCCAGGACGCCTACATGTTCATAGTCGGCGTGTGGGCTCTTGCATTCACAACTTGGGCGTCGACAGGCCACTAGGATGCAGCATATACGAACATGGCGGCTTGACAATCAGGACATCCTCGAAATCGCACCTCTGCGGGAATGTTTGACGGCGCTCGATCTCGCGGCGAAGGCGGAGAAGACCGAGCAGGGCATCATCCTGTTGGTGGGCGATCCCGGCACCGGGAAGACGGTTAACACTCGCATCTTCTGCAAGGAGAGCAAGGGGCTCCCCGCCCACATCAGCATTCCGGCGGCCGGCCTCATCGGCACCCGCCACATCCTCTCCATGATCGCCCGAGCTCTCCACGTCTGCGGGGACTTCCGTTCTCCCTTCACGCTGGCCCGCTACCTCATCGAGGAGAGCATCGATCAGCCCCGCATCATCATCCTCGACAACGCCCAGGCGATCGCCAGCTACAAGTGGCTCGATGTGATTCGGTGGCTGAACGACGAGAGCGCCCACACCTTCCTGCTGGCAGGGACTCCATCCCTGGAGGCCGTTTTCGCAGAGCATCGAGAGTTTGCCGGGCGCGTGTTGCTTCGGTATCGTCTCCGGCTGCCGACTGCCGAGGAAATCGCCCCGCTCTTCGAGGGATTCCCCGAGGGCGTGATCGCCCAGGTGCACGAGGAGAGCGAGGGGCGGATGAGGGAAGTCATGGCGCTTCGGCGCTGGCTGCGCCAGCTCGTCGTTCAGAAGAAGATCGAGATCGACGAGCTCGCCCCGAAACAGGTGAGCATGATCGCCAGGCACTTCCTGATGAGGGTGGCCTGATGGGGCGGCAGCGACTCCCCCGAGATCCCGAAGAGCAGCGCCGGTGGGCTCGTCGCCTCGTGGCGGGGCTGAACATCCCGCCGATCGACATCTTTCTCCAACACGGAGAGTCGCCGCGCCAGGCCTATCAGAGGATCTTCCGCCGGGCCTTCGAGATCGGCGCCGAGGCGGCGCTGAACGAGTGCCTCGCCGAGCTGGAGCGCTCCGACGATCCCTATGTCGGCCTCCCGCCCCACCTGGTGAAGTCGGCGAAGGCCGCCGCTCGAGCCAGGGATCGGAAGCGGCTGGAGCAGGCCAACCAGATCCCCGCCAACAGCGACGAGATCGAGACGGGAGCCGCCCAGACATGACGCATCCGGGAGAACAGGGGTCGGCTGAAGAGAGCGGACAGCGCCTCCAGGAGAGCGAGGGCAGGCGCCTTCACCGCTTCCAGGTGGACGGCGGCAAGCTGAAGCGGGATGCTCTCAGCCGGGGAGTCATGGCGACGCTCTACCTGCTCCCCTACACTGGCGATCAGCGCGTCTTCGCAATCATCAACCATCTATCGGACCGCACGGTCTTCGAGATCATCCCCGCACTCATCTGCGAGGTGCTGTGGGGGACGAGCGCGCCGGGAGTGTACGATGTGCCGAAGGTCGAGCGCCTCGATCACGACCCTGGGGCGACGGGGTAGGGGACAATCAACAAGCGAACAGGCGGCGGTGGCAGGGGCGATCACTCACACAAGGGAGATACGCCCCATGCCGAGGCAGACGAAGCAGGGAGCAGGGAGAAGAAGGGCAGTGGTCGAGCCGCAGGAAGTGGCGTCGGCGGCCGGCAGTCAGGTGCTGTGGCTGGAGACAATGAGCTGCGTGCCGGGTCCGGGAGCGGGATACGTTCTGTGCAATCGCTTCCGGGACAGGTGGAAGTCGCTCAGGCAGATGATCGAGGGCGACATCCAACGGATCCGGGCGCACTCGACGGCAAACTACGATGAGCGCACGAAGCGGCTGCTCGCGGTTGCCGTCGAGGACGCAGAGCATCCGCTCAAGCAGGCGGAAGTGCTGGCCGAGCTCATCGACAATCTGCTGGTCTCCATCGAGGACGTCTTCGGCCACGCGCAGGAAGATGCCCAGCAGGCCGAGGAGAAGCTGAAGAAGGACAGGAGCCGAACGAGCTCACAGTAGGACTGGCATAGCCTCACCAGAAGCACAATCCGACCCCTGCCACCGCCGATCATAACACGCCGGACACCCTCCGCACAACCCCCCTCGCCGGCCCCGCTTCACCCCGCCGAACCCCCGAATGTATACACCCTTAATGTGACAGTCACGGTCGTTTCCAGGACGGATAATCTGACTCAAACCCCCTGAAACGCCGGTTTAATCCCGCTTAATCTGCCACGCGACAGCCGCCCAGAAACCCGAATACT
>Ga0307377_10001075_pt1 | contig 35803 bp, 34 predicted proteins | sample TR3MG_FD_202535 | JGI IMG/M metagenome (GOLD analysis project Ga0307377, IMG submission 202535) | Soil microbial communities from Risofladan, Vaasa, Finland - TR-3 | ecosystem: Environmental > Terrestrial > Soil > Coastal area > Acid sulfate soil | place: Finland: Risofladan, Vaasa | collected... | reverse complement strand
GACCGCACTCGGGAGCTGAATTTCACGACTGTCCGGTTTCGGGTAACCAAATCAAAATATCGACTGACTCCTTTGGGTTGGGAACGGACTGTTTGTAGTCACCAACGTCCATGTCCGGTGTGTGTCGATAGTGTGAGTACACCAATGTCCGCTGTCGGGCAGTTTAATTATTTTTCCGATCGAGAACTTTCATTGCCCTGAAGCAGACGCTAGACCAGGGCGGCAATCAACACATTGCGGATGTTAATCTCTTCTAAGTGTGATTTCAGCATTTGATCTAAATATCTGCTATGGGGGTGATGTTATAAGTGAATTGTTATATTTTGTGGCTGACGGTATAGCAACTGATACCCATCCGCTGTCGCTTGATGGCACCATGAAAGGCATATAATCGCAATCCATGTAACGCGCAACAGTTAATCTGTGCTTGCCATCTGCAACAAGACCTAATTCTTTGCGTCCATGCTTAACTAGGAAAATTGGTGATAATTTCTGGTTGTTATTCCAATGCTCAATTATTCTCGCTATTTTTGTGTTGTCATGAATCTTTTTCCACAGGGTCTCTCTATCATAGATCGATGGTTCATATATTCCTGACCAAACATCAGCAAATGGTGCAATGAATAAAATTAAACCTGACTCGATTGTTTCTGTACAGATGTTGTTATGCGCTATCGAACTTTCAGACAAATCCCATATTGGAGTAACGGTTGGGGTCTGCTTTTTATACTTCTTAACAAGTGCGTTCATGTGGCGAAGTTCCTGTGCTAATCTTTCACGGTTTGCAATGAATTCTGAGAGATCTGAGCAATCTTTCATATGATACGTTCAACTTATGTCTTCGAGACAAGCCACCGGCAACTTAACAGAGTGAAGAGACAGCAAATCTTCTGTCTTCGCTATAACTTCTCTCGGAACAATGATTCGATGAGCAAATTGAATGATTTTTCGCCCATTTAGTTCTGGATAGAATAGAGTCCGGTCAAGGCGAGAAAAGCTCTCTACATCTGTTGTTACTGTCCCATTAAAAAATTCAGCATCGATGTGTCGTAATTCCTCGCGTTGCTTATTCGTCAGCGGGAACATCAGCTCGTGTCCACCGACAGCAAATTTGGCGACAATTCTCCATTCCCTTTGTTGGTAATAACCCAACAGACGATCATGCCGAGTGTCGTCTGTTGGATAGAACATACTCAGTACACTAGCCATTCCTTGACTTAGAATGTTGAGTGGAGTCATGCCCTGATTGAGTGCTTGAATACATTTTTTGGACTCCTCGTAGTGCAGACTATACGAACCTGCCCCTTCAGGATTTCTCGCATAGCTCAAATTTAAGTCGATTCGCTCTGAAATCGGATTCGAGCCTTCTGATAAATTACAGATAATACTTGCGCGATTAATAAACGCGCTTGCGTCGGAGACCAGTGCGACAAGACCAGCGCCAACTGCTGACGCATCACCGCTGAGAGAAGATGGTTGAGGCACATAGAAGACCGGAATAGCGCCTAACGATCTAAGAATGCCCGCGTCATACTCAATAGCAAAGTGCCCAAATTTATTTGCATGTTCTAATAGTTCCGAAGGCGCCAAATCGGTAAAGCATACGCGCTGCTGCATCACAGGTAATACCCGCGACGTTCCGTCAACAGATGGCTGCTTCCATTCAATATATTCGGGAGTTAGTAACAGACCGTATTTCGCAACTGCGGACAAAACATCAAGTCCCTTTGAGATTTCTTCACTGAGGTTGCACCATCGACGAGGAAAACTATGATAAAAATATCGTTTTTCCATAGTTAGCTCACATCAATCCAAGCGATTCGTATCATGCGTTTCCCTCTCTGTATTCGTCTGCTTATGGCACGTTGCGGAACTCTATGTTGCCATATTGATGGCCGCAAAGCAGTCAGTCAACATTTGAGTTCAGGCCGCGACCTGTCATGGACGTTGACCTACAACGAATTGTTAGCGACGCGCGACCCCACGGTAGAGCACATTTGCCATACTTAGAAGCAGAGTGGCCAACTCTCGAACATCTTCCTCGGATATACCAACCTTGCGCCCTACCATAGACGGTGAACATCCAGTTTTAGAGACAAACTCAACGTCTATGATGCCCATTTTGTGAGCAAGCAAGTGACGCTTCTGAAACTGCTCACAGACGAATGCCCATTGGGGCTGTTTCATTGCGGAGGAAATATCAAAGCCAGACTCGCGCAGCAACTTTTCCTTTGCCCCATCGATATTTTGAAAGGAGATTTTGTAAGGTAGGTTGGCACAATGCTCCCTCCCAAATCCGTCAAAGCAAGATACGGCATCTTCAAGCGCATTTTCCACAAGCTTCTTTGCTATGTCCGGACCTCCCGTTTTCGCGAGATCAAGGGTCTTTAGAATTAAATCGAAGTTTGCTTGCACGATCTGAAGCGAGTTGTGAACTCCACAATCTGGACAGAATCCGAACGCGCCATAGATTGTGTATTCAAGTGAGCACGTACCACATGTAACGCGCTCTTCTAATTCCTTTTCGTTGTAGTAGGTGATAGGAGTTGGACTCCCCTTCACCGTAATTCCGATTGAGATAAAAGCATTAGGATCTGGGCGGCGCTCCATTTTCTTCATTTGCGAGAGTAGTTGGCCCGTAATCTTGTTTAGGGCGACTGAGTGGGCGTACTCAATCTGTTGTTTAGTCCAAAAGTTGTCTTGGATAGCCACATGGTTGCAATAGGGGCAATGGCATTTGGTAGCGCCGGGAATGCCTGTTCCGAACTTGATCTTGAAGTACTTTTCACATGCAGGGCATTCACGACCCGTGTAGCCGTCGGCGTCTGGCTTTATATCTACGGACATTTCCATTGCATGATCCCGCGTGGCTGACGTTCAAATTGAGGGGTTGCGCGCTTTTGCGCATGTCCTCTCAATGCAGGGTTAGGCCTTGACTCTGTGGCAAGAAATAACTCCGTTGCAGTTGAAGCGCTAACCACAAGTCAACTCTTTGTTGATGTTAGAGAGAATTCTTTGATAAATACCAGGTGTCTGAAAGAAGGGATGCCAGTTCTTGGGAGCTATAAACCTGAAACTGCCGTTGTATTCCCAGACCGGGACAACAGTGCCCGCAAGACCGGCTGACGTAGCGCAAACCTGAAGACTTGATACTGTCCTTGACTGATCTTCTTTGCTTTTGTGCTCAAAGGAACTATCTAGCGGGATAACAACAAGAGTAACGCCTTGTTCTTTGAAATATGCAACTTTAAACTCTCCCACTTTTACTCCTTTATAAAACTGTGAAAAGAATATGTCTAATGAGACTGTAGAAAAAGAATTTCCATATTCGAATCGTGCCTTGAATCAAATTGAATAGCAACCGCGACCTTCAGCTTTCCGGCATCAAGCTTTCAACCTCGACTGTCGCTTCATGGCCGGTTTTTGTCTGATTACCGCTACAAACGCCAACGTCTGAAATGTATTGGCCAGCCATATTACAAAGCCTCAATGTAGTAATGTTGACGCACCGCAACATTTCTTGAACTTCTTTCCGCTGCCACACGGACATGGATCATTCCGCCCTACCTTGGGATGCTCGCGCTGGAAACTGGTGGCGATAGTTCGCTCTGCCATTGCCGTGCGATAGGGTTGCCAGAACCGGTAAATCCAGGCAACGCTGGATGGGATCTGGTCGGACAATCCTTCGCGTTGTTCTGGCGTATCGGTTAGTTCCTCTTCTTCTGGTGTGACTTCGTCAGCGCCGAGCAAATAGATCGGTCGCAACACCTCGGCACTGTCTGATTCATCAAAAAATGCATTCCAGTTCTGGCGTTGAAGATTTATGCCTTCCATGAATCCGTATGCCCACATCTCTCCATTGACATATTCACGGGGGCTGTCAGGATAGGCAACAGTATCGAATAAAGGTTCGAATGCATCAGGGTCTTGCTGCAGGCTCCAAATGATGCCGTTCAAATGCCGCATAATCAGGCCGGTAATCCGCTCAGCTTGTGCAAAAGTGTCGAATGTCGGCTCATCTCTTTCTGTCGGTCCCCATACGCTTGGTAACCATTCGCTGGGTTTGACCATAACCGGGCCGGAGACAATAGCGGTTAGAAATCCGTCGAGGCAATCCAGCATCATCGTTTCGCTTGATGTGGCGTCCGACATCAAGAAACTATCCAGCTCGTCCATCTCTTCATCAGAGAGGGGTGCCATCATTTGCTGCGGGGTTGTTGTTTGTGGGGATGCTGGCGATCCAGAAGGGATTCCAATCAATGACTCGATTCCTTCTTCGGCAATGGCTCTTAGTGCCTCATCCAGTGCGTATTGGTCGCTCTGAAACGGTTCATCCCAAACAGTGGAATTGCCGTGTTCATCAACCACTTCCAAGAGCCAGCCGCCTTCGCCGTCTTCATAGATCTCGACTTGCACAGTTTTGCCATCCCGCGTCACTGATTGAGCGAGGGGTGAGTGCACTGGGTAATGGTCGTCTTCAGTCATTCCTTGCTTCAATATAATTTCAAGGTATCCTGTTTACTTGCGAGCGTCCGTTCAACATTTTTGGCACTATGCAATTTCACAAGGGGAGGTCAGTACTACAACTTACCCAGCAAGATTCTGCATTATGGCATCGACGTCCCGCTTACCCATTCCTCTGAGCATTACAATCCTGACCATTTGCTGTTCACGAGGTCGGGTATTTCCGGCCTCCCAGCTATAAATCGTCTGTGCTGATACGTCGAGCAGCGTACCTATTGCCTCAGCGGTCAATCCGAGCCGCTGCCTCAGGGTTTTAAATCCCTTTGCAGTGAACCTGGCTTTGGTTGTCTCTTCTGGATTGACATGGGCTATAGTATTTTTCGAGGAAGATTTTTCAAGACGCGCAAGTTGCTGTTCGAGCGACGCTGTACGACGTTTCAGTGCGGCGATTTCTGATCGGTATTGTGCCGACGCCTTCTTTAGGCTCTCAGTTTCGCTGCGCAGTTCTTTGCGCGCCAAACGTGTAATTTCTTCCTTTAGTACGGATGCAATGTTTGCCAATTTGTTTCTCCCATGGTTTTAGTGGTAAATCGGCGCAAAACCTTTATGCCCACTCAACGAACATCCAATGTGTACGTTATTGCGGTAATCGTAACACCAGGAGCCTTCCGATGAAAGTGTGTGTACCTCATTTTCAGCAGGTGGTTTTTGTGATGCAGGACACAGTTATGCATTTGCCTGATCAGAGAGACCACTATCAAGAATTCGCTCACATTCCAACATGAGTGATCGAGCGATTTCGGACTCATAGTTTGGGTCAAGCGATTCCATCATCTCATGGGCGGTGTAGAGTCCCGATTCTCGCGAGAGTGTTCTCGCGATCTCCCTAGCCAGCTGATCGCTCAACGAGGACAAGTGCTTTCGCGTAGCTATCGGCAGGCTGCGCTTATTTTTGGCCAACCAGTCGGCGGAGAGACTAGCTCCTTGGGCTTTTGTCAGCCATTGGTCATGCTCGTAGAAAACCGACAAGCGTTCAGCAACTAGGGCAAAAATCAAAGCGACGTATGTCCCTCGAACTGTTACAGACGAGGGTAAATCTTTCTCAATAGTCATTTGTCGAATTCATTGTGGCGCGACCTTCTTCTTCCACGAATAGATACCGTAAATGCAAACAGCGGTGTAAAACGCATAGAGAGTCGTCATGCCATATTGGATATGGTCTATGCTTGAATATGCCATTAGGAGATTACAGACGATCCAGATATGGAAGCCGTAAACAATTTGCTTGGCATTCAACACTGCGCCCACCACGCCTGTTATCAGGATAATGGGCTGTATCCATGTTTCTACTTCAAGGATCATTATCATATGTCTGGAAAGTGAGGGGGCGGATTCTGGCATATCACTCCAACGTACGCCAACTCCTACGGTCTTCGGAACGATTCACACTTTGAAACCAACAAACCGGTATCATGCAAAAATTTATCGGAGCACCACTTTGACTATAGGGGTGACCGCAAGGACATGATATGTTGGGGTTATTTAAAGGCTATTTTTCCAATGATTTGGCAATCGATCTTGGCACGGCGAACACGCTGATTTGGGTGCGCGGCCAAGGGATCGTGCTTAACGAATCTTCGGTAGTGGCTTTACGCCAGGAAGGAGGACCGAACGGCAAAAAGGTAGTTCAGCAGGTCGGACTCGCCGCGAAGCAGATGCTGGGGCGCACGCCCGGTAACATCACCGTGATCCGCCCCATGAAAGATGGCGTGATCGCGGACTTCACCGTCACCGAACTGATGCTTAAGTATTTCATCCGCAAGGTTTACAAGGCGGGCATTTTCAGTCCCAGTCCGCGCATCGTGATCAGTGTGCCATGCGGTTCCACGCAAGTGGAACGGCGCGCGATTCGCGAATCCGCAGTCGGCGCGGGTGCGCGCCGTGTGGAGTTGATCGAAGAACCGTTGGCCGCCGCGCTTGGCGCCGGTTTGCCGGTTAACGAACCAACCGGTTCAATGGTGGTGGACATCGGCGGCGGCACCACGGAAGTGGGTGTGATCTCGCTGAGTGGCGCGGTGTATTCAGGTTCGGTGCGCGTCGGCGGTGACAAGTTCGACGAAGCGATCATCAATTACATCCGCCGCAATTACGGCATGCTGATCGGCGAAACCACCGCCGAGGAAATCAAGAAGACCATCGGTTCCGCTTTCCCCGGCTCTGAGGTGCTCGAAATGGAAGTGACCGGGCGCCACCTGGACAAAGGCGTGCCACGCAGTTTCACCATTTCCAGCAATGAAGTGCTCGAAGCCTTGACCGACTCGCTCAATAACATCGTCAGCGCGGTGAAGTCCGCGCTGGAACAAACCCCGCCGGAACTCGGCGCGGACATTGCCAACAAGGGCATGGTACTGGCCGGTGGCGGCGCGCTGTTGCGCGGTTTGGACCGGTTGTTGATGGAAGAAACCGGTTTGCCGGTGTTGATTGCCGATGATCCGTTGACCTGCGTTGTGCGCGGCGCTGGCATGGCTCTCGAACACATGGACACGTCGACCAGCATCTTCACCACCGAATAATTTTTACTTACGCGAGTGCCAAAGGGATTCTTGGTGCACTCTATAGTAGTGGGAATGGCGTTTCTCGAGATATTGTTGAAGGTTATTAGTGGCTCAGCCTTGCGTATGAAAATTATGATAAGGAAAAGAAAAAAATTGAAACAATCGAGTTGAGAAATTGGCCTAACCAGAAAAAAATATCATTTTATTTCATGAAAAATAAAATGAACTTTTAATCATATTAGCCAGTTTTTATTTCATCGTCGGTTCAAATAAAATTATGCTATCCCATAAAAACCGATCTGAAATTTGAGGGTAATTTATGCGATAGCATAATTTTTCTTTTTTTTTACCATTAAAAAACGCATCTTGAAATTTGTTAACTTACTAATATTATTCAGAAAAATATTTATTTTCGTCGTTTTAAGTTTGCGAAGCCAAATTCCGGCTATTGGTAAGATGTTTTGCGCAGGATTTCACGGCGATGAACGCGGCTAAATTGACGGGAAAATGCTACAGGTAATGCTACCTGATTCACTAAGCAATTTGATCAAACTAAAATCAACTTGCGACCGGCAGCTCGTCCCAGTCTGTGGTGTAGTTTGGGGACTTGTTCTCTCTACGCATTGCCCACCTCTGCGTGATACCCGATGCGAGAATGCCAACGCTCCCTTGCCCCATTTTGTGGTTGATTGCGTCCATCACGGACATCAGGCTGTCTGACTTCGCCTGTTCAACTGGGTCGTCAAACAGGGTAGGTTGAATCGACCCCTTGGGTTGCAGCCCCATCAGTAATACCCCGGTTTTTTTGTAGTGATAGCCACTACGGTAGATTGCCTTCAATCCTGCAATGGCTGCATTGACCAGTTTGGTGGTGTCGTCACTCGGCTGACTGAGGGATATGATCTTCGACTGGTGGTACTGCGGCTCGTCTTCCTTGTGTGGGTTGGTGTAGACATAGACGCAAATGCTGGCAGCTACTGAACCGTCCTGTCGAAGCTTTTCCGCTGCGCGGATAGTGAACTCGGCAACCGACTCGGATAGGTCTTCCAGTACCGTTACCGTTGCCCCGAATGAGCGCGAGACCATGATTTGCTGTCGTGGCGTGCCAGCATCTTCCAGCTCGATGCAGGGCACTCCATTAAGCTCACTCACAGTACGCCCCAGCACCACGGAGAATTGAGCACGGATTCGCTCCGGATCGGCAGTTCGCAGGTCTTCAACCGTCTTGATGCCCATGGTCAGCAACTTATCGGTAATCTTCCTGCCGACACCCCATATGTCGCCCACTGGAATACGGTTAAACAGTTTACTCAACTGTTCATCAGTCCCACGCCCGAAGTCGCATACGCCATTTCTCCCTGCGAAGCCTTTCTTGGCACACAATGGTTAGCCAACTTGGCTAGGGTCTTGGTATCGGCAATGCCAACGCAGACCGGAATGCCGACATTGCGTTTGATGGTCTGGCGAATTGTCTGTCCGTAATCCATGAGCGTTTGCGGATCGAATCCATTCAGATCAAGGAAGCATTCGTCAATCGAGTATATTTCCTGCTTGGGGGAGAACGTGGACAGTATGGACATGACTCGTGCGGACAGATCGCCATACAAGGTGTAGTTGCTGGACAGAGCAATGATGCCGTGCTGCCTGGCAATCTTCTCCATCTTGAACCATGGTTCCGCCATCTTGATGCCCAGTGCCTTCACCTCGTTTGAGCGAGATACGGCAACGCCATCGTTGTTGCTCAACACAACCACTGGCACACCTTCCAGCTTCGGATTGAATACCCGCTCGCAGGAAACGTAAAAATTATTGCAGTCAACGAGGGCTATGGGCATGGCAGCAGATCTTAAACAAACCTCTTTATTGTGGAGGTCACTACCCCCCACACCTGTAATTCCTGCTCGTCCCTGAACTCGATTTCCTTGAAGCTGGGGTTCTCCGGCTTGAGAATGACCGTTACCTCATGCCGGATTAGCCGTCTTACCGTCAGCTCGCCATCTACAACGGCAATCACAATACTGCCGGAAGTGGGGTTAAGTGATCTGTCCACCACCAGCAGGTCGCCGTTGAAAATACCTGCACCCACCATACTGTCGCCTTCAGCGCGGACAAAAAACGTGGAGTCCTTGTTCAGAACCAGGAGGGCGTCAAGGCTTAATCGCCCCTCAAGGAAATCGTCAGCAGGCGATGCGAACCCAGTGGTCACTACGGGGAGGGCATAGGCTGATTGCCTATCGTGGGTAGATTGAGGGTTGGGTGCATCAGGGAGGTCATGGGTTTTAGCCAATGCAAGGATACTAATATCGTAAAGAACGTTCGTTCTATTGTCAATTGACCGAAATTATTGTGGTGAAGGGCCATTGCAGCACCATCGAGTATTACCGCACAACTGATCATGCTCCAGGGAAAATCAAAATTTCGTATGAATGCGACGACCTGCTAAACTTTCTACCGCTGCATCGTTCATGCAGTAACCAACCACAAGGGATAATTGACATGAATCGTAAAGATCTGATTGAAGCGCTGGCAACAAAGGCCGGCAGTACCAAAGTTGACGCTGAACGTAACATCGCAGCACTGCTTGAAATCATCACGGCCACTCTGAAAAAAGGTGACAACGTTGCCCTGGTTGGCTTCGGTACCTTCGAAGTCAGGAAGCGTGCTGCTCGCGCTGGTCGCAATCCAAGCACAGGGGAGGCGATCAAGATCAAGGCATCCAAGGCGCCGGCATTCAAGGCCGGGGCTGCGCTTAAGGCGGCTGTTAACGGGGTAAAGAAGTAAAATAGTTTCAAAACGCAACCACCAAGTTGCGATGGCGGTTGCGTTTATGACGTCGGCTTTTAGGCGTTGAATTCAGTAAGTTGTAGTTCCGAAAAGTGCTGCAGTCACTCAGAGAGTTCAGAATTAACTACATGGATGTAGTCATAGGCAAGTGGATGATGTTGCTAAGCATGGCAGAGGGTCTAGTCTTTAGTGATCTTTGGACCAATATAAAAAATCCTAAGTGTTGATCTGGCTATAGTTGGCCACTCAAAATGGATTCGGTACTGGGGAGTCTTAATTTTCCCATGCCAAGAACAAAAAACTTTTTTGCCCTGGCGTTCAAAGTCAGGGAAGCTCATTTCCGTCTTGAAATCCCGCTTGTTTGTCACTGATTCGTCTGTAAACCAAGCCTTGGTCCCAGAAAAATGTAGGTCAATCAATTCTTGATTTCTCGCAGTATAGGTTCCATCATCATTTCGGCATTCCATAAACTCATTAAGCACGCGAAGCAACTCAAACGCTCTCTCAGCAACGTACGCACTGAATGGTTGCATCATTAGTTCATCAATGCACTGAGGAGAAAAAATCAATTTATCAAAACGTATTTGTGCTTGCGCCAACATTTGATGCCAGTTACAAGGTGAGGGAATTACGGCAAGTGCGCTGATTTGTAGTTTGGAAAAATCCCATATATTTGGGACGGCTATTGTAGCCAAAGGATCTTCAGGCAAGCCTTGCACTATAACAACCGGTGTGTAATCAAAACCACCATTTGAAAAACTGACGATGAAGGATTTTTTTTCTGCCAACTGACAACGTGTTGCTTCACCCAAGCCAAGATCAGTTACATCCTCCCCAAGGTATTCGAAATAATCTTCAGGATTATTTTGGCGATCATCATCCCAGAATGGGCCATTTTTAGTTAACCAAGCGAGGACAGGTTGAACAATTGCTTTATCGCTAAGGACAGCCTGGCGAAAATTGTAAATTGGAGTGACAGGCCGAGTATGAAGCTCCCTTGAGCAGAATAGCTCCCGCATTAAGAGTGGTATCTGCTGTCGTTGACGCATCAATTTCTTTATATCTTCTAGGAATACAGAAACATCATGATACTGTCCAGCTAGTGAAAGATCATTGATGTACCAAGCCATCGCCTAATTCCAACCGGCAAGCTTAGCCAAATCTTTCTCTGCCTGATCAAAAAACCCCCCTGGCCATTCACTGAAGTTGCCGTTCTTATCAATTTGAGGTGATACCACATGAGCCGGGTCAGCTGCATATCTCGGACGCGGGTTAAAAAAGTGAATCGCAGCTTGCGTTGGATTCAAAACCCCTCGCTGTATCGCTAATCTGACTCCGCTTAGTACATGATCACTATGGGTTTCCAATATGACCTGCACGCCTGATGCAGCAAGCATCGCTAGGAAAGCACCAATTTTTGATTGCCCCATTGGATGCAGGTGAGCTTCAGGACTATCAATGACAAGAATCTGACCGGGACGAGCAATTAGTCCCGCTACGAGAATGGGGAATGCATAGCTCAAACCGTAACCAATGTTGGCGGGGCGACGCCATTTGTCCGCGTCATGGTTACGTAGTTCTAGTTGCACTAGCCCTGTACTACCAAGGCGCCGTGCGTTTGCTTGTGCACCGGGAAACAAGTCACCAGCCCAAGCGTTAAACTGTCGCCGTAAAATTAGTGCGCTGTCACTTGGATGCAAGCGCAACGAATCAATTTCTTCGTCCATTAATTTCTCAAACCACCAAGTAGCGTATTCGCCCTGAATACCAACATCCCCCCACACAGGCTCAGGCACCTCAAATGAAGGAAACACATCCTCTGCTCCTGCGCGTACTGCAGAAAGAAACATAGTCTCTTTTAAATTATTGAGAAGGTTCTGAACTAATGCCGGAGGGTCTTTAGGGAGTAAGTATGCAAGCTCCGTCTCATTGTTAATAGGAACAACCACCAACGGATCTGAGCCTGCCTTCCATTCGATTTGTTTGATAGTGAGAGTATGTCCGCTCTGACGGTCTTCAGGTACCATTTTCCAATCTATCTGGGCATCAGCGTTTCTAACCCCCAACAAAACTTCTGGGATACCGCCTTCACGTACTACATCACCTGGAGACCCTAAGTGGGTTAGCTCGCCATTAAGCGGTAACAATCGGCTGCGCCCTCCCTGTCTTATCGCCTGCGCAAGCAGCAGCAACGTTTGCAACGCGGTTGACTTGCCAGCCGCATTGAATCCAGTCATGAGTGTGAGCGGAGCAAGAGGCAAAGAGAGCGCCTCAAAACACTTGAAGTTACGAATACTCAAATGATTAATCATGGCAGTATGTTCGCAACTAACTCACGTGCCAGCCTAAAACGAGTTTTTACCTGACGCGTACTATTAGTCGAATATGAAATGGAGTGGTTAAAGTCTCCATCTTCATGTTCATCTTCGATAAGAGCTTTAAACCCTTGGCGGAATAAATCCGCATTTGCCTTGATCGTCTTTGTGTCAATATCAGCAAATAAAACTGAGCAAACATCGAAGAGCGCGATATTTAGCACTGAGCGTCCGGCTGAGTTATTGAGATGTACTAAAGACTTTCGGAAGGCATGACTTTCGAACAAATATTTATTTGCATTCATCGAGTGAATGAATTTTTTATGCAAATTTTCCAGGTCGACCTTATCCTTATTCATGTCACTCAGGGTATGTGCTAAAAATGCATCCATATCGCCGCTGGTGTAGTTTTGTTCCCCTAACAAGTAAAAAGCACAGAAACGATTAATCGCTTCTCTGTCACGCATTGATTTACTTTGTAACGATTTTCCACTGGCGGCTAGAAATTCTGGGCTGCTTGCGGCATCCCTAAGCCATGCGGTCGCGGCACCGTTAAACAAACAGTTTCGCATTTGTTGTCTAGTAAGTGGTACCCCGCCATTTACCCGATCGAAGATGTCCAGCTTGGCTCTTTCAGGGGCTTTTGAATCAAGAATATAAAGAGTTAGTTGCGTATCTTCAATGCGTTCCCGTAACTGCAATGGAAGTTTAGAAAACTTCTTCCCATCAAGAGGGTGTGCTGGTTGATCCTCTACGGGTGCGAAAGACAATGCGAATTCATCGGCTAGATACCGACTGAAAGTAGTCAAACGTTGTAAGCCATCCACCACCGCTATACGCCCATCTTCTGCCTCAGCCACATAAAACACTGGCAATGGGATGCGCATGACACATGACTCGATAAGGCGGGATTGCTTATCGACCTGCCAAACGAAGGCGCGTTGATAATCTGGATCAAGCTGAAAACGCTTAGCTACAATCCTTTTCACGACCTCTTGGATTGTTCGCGTTTCAGTCCGGACGAAAACTGAGTCGAGAGGATAATCACTCCCCCAACCCTCGGATTGAGAGTTGTCTATACCTTCAGGTTCTTCCACATTCTCTGGAAATGCATCGTTATTGGGCGAAAGATTCATGGTCGTATTATATAGTGAACAGTAAATTTGGAATTGACATAACCGAGAACACTATGCCACGTTAGTAGCGGTATCGATATTTTTCAGACCGTTGTGCCTATATTATCAACTTTGACTACCAATTGATGCACATTAAGGGAACCCGAGCAATTCCCACCCAAGCCAGTTAATGCATTTTGTTTAGCCGTCCGGTATGTGTCGCTGGCATCACATGCGAGTAACTCTTCCCGGAAGGCAGTTAGTATGTGTGTATAACAGTTGTGTGCCATTTGCGGAACTTCAGCTTGATATTCCATTTGATTCACGGCAGGATGCGCCGATGAAACCCTTTCTACAGCTTCGTTAGCCCGCACCAAAGATGGCAACCCCGAATTCTGTTCCACAGAAATATGTTGGCTACTGCGACATTTTGGGCTTCTCGGCAGCGGTTCTTAATGACTTTGACGGTACGGTTTCTTTGTACAGGCAGCTTCGAGAGTATCTACGCATGCGGCCTTTTCCGGCTGACGCAAAAGTCTCAGTGTATTCTGACTCAATATTGGTAGTTTCGGAGAGGTTGCCCTCAGTGTTGAATGCGATTGTCTCGCTGAACTGGGCGGCATCGATGCAAGGTTGGCTTCTACGCGGAGGTATTGCGTACGGCAGGTATCTGGAAGAGAAAGAAGACGGCAATCTCTTTGTCGTCAGCGATGCACTTGTTCACGCTGTCGCCATTGAGAAGTCAGTGAAGATTCCTGCTGTAGTCGTATCAACAGACATTGATCTCGGAATCGAAGCTTGGGTTCCTCGCTTTGAACATAATATCTTACGTGCGCCACTTCTGTACTTTGATGATCGACGTATTGTCAATCCATTCAATGAGTACTGGTTCAAAAGTTCTGTAATACGAGTGCGGCAAATGCTTGAGCAACATCCTCAGCACCGTGAGAAGTACGATTGGTTTCTGTCGCTTGCTCAGTCTGTGGCGCAGGATGACCTACTGATCCCCGAGTCCGCACTCAAGGAAATGCTTGCCCTTGGCATTATTCAAAATAGGGTAGCTGAATAATTAAGCTGATCTAAATACCAATGACTGTATTCCGCCTGCTAATCTGACAACATGACGTTCGGGAGTGTGCCAGTTGCCGACGGTCGGGTGCCAGCCTTGGTGTAAGTTGTAAGTCGCCAGAAGGGGTATATATGACGTTGTTACACCTTCAATGTTGGGGCTTAAATCGATAGCCATCTGAATATCTTGCTTATGCTACAATGTTTTATATGAAAATCCGTTAAGTGGTGGGGAAATGACCAAATCATTAAGCGACAGAATCACTGAAAGCCGTCGGCTACTGCAGAATCCGTATGCTTATTTGAATGATTTCGGTGGTTACAGCGCATTTTCAGATCACGATCAACCTGCCACGCAAAGCGAGATCACCAAGAGTCGTCTGTTGCTGGGGGATCCCTATGCTCATTTAGATGAATCTGGTGATTTCGAAGCTTTATCAAATTCTTCCCACACTCGGGATGATGTTTTTTCTGATGCGCCACAGGGAACAACACCAAAATATATTCCGCTGGAAATAAACACACCAAAGAAAGATCGCTACTCGAACATTGAGATAGAGCAGCATGCTATAAGCCTACAACGGAGAATGTGGCATGACAGAAGCCAAATTTGGGCCGATGCCACACCATCCAATCCAATTGACATTCTTGATCCCACTATCGCTCTCAAGCTCATGGGATACAACGTTGATGTTTACGAGACACTCGGTCAATTTTATATCGATGGTAAGTTAATTGAGGTTGCTGGAACTATTGATAAATCTTCGAAACAGGTACATATCTCTCGACGTTTCCCATTCAATATTCGCAGTTTTACTGCTGCCCATGAACTTGGACACGCTTTATTACATGAATCAAGTGGCTTACATCGCGATAAGCCACTTGATGGAGCAATAATATCGCGCAACTCGGTTGAGATTGAAGCGGATAAGTTTGCCACCTTTTTTCTAATGCCACAAAAGCTTGTCCAGGCTGCTTTTAGGCGTATTTTTCTGACTGAAAGGTTTTTCCTAAATGAGGAGACAGCCTTTGCACTTGGCCTTGGTGACTATGATTCGCTGAATAATAAGACTAAGATTCTTCGGCAATTGGCAAAATTAATTGCGAGTGCGGAGCAGTACAACGGTGTACATTTTACTTCGTTAGCAAATTATTTTCGAGTTTCAACTGATGCTATGGCTATTCGCCTTGATGAATTAGAGTTGCTGTCAATATAAGCGCGATGCCTCAGAGAAGATCACAACGATCCAGAACGACTCCATTGTCACAAGTTCTCTCGTCCCCGAGGACTACGGGTGCGTAGTGCATCCACACTGACATACCGCTGGCCTCTTAATCCTGCTCTGTAACTCAAATAGCATGCCAGCATCGCACCCTGGTTTCAGAATCTTTGTTCTTGGTGCGGGTTTCTCGATGCCAGCAGGCCTGCCGCTCGCCAAAGATTTGTTCTCTGAGGTTCGCAATCGAATCGAACAACAACATGGGAAAGATACGAAATTCCAGCGGGACCTCGAGAATTACACGAAGTATCGCAACACTTGTGATGGAACAGCTCTTCAGCAAGAAGCTATCGATCTTGAGGAGTTCATGTCTTACTTGGATATCGAGCACTTCCTGGCACTTCGTGGGAGCGATACATGGAGCCAAGAGGGTAATGAGTCACAACTCATGATTCGAAAGGCAATCGGTGAGGTCATTCATAATCAAACTCCCCCTGTCGATCGTTTGCCTGATTTCTATTACCGCTTTGCGGAAGCTCTTTCCACTCGAGATACCGTACTTACCTTCAACTACGACGTTCTGCTTGAACGGGCGCTGGAGTATGTCGGAAAGCCTTATCGTTTATTCCCCCATCGTTTCGAAAGCGTCGGCAGAAGTTTAAACACGGTAGATTCAGACGTTGAGGAAGTCACACTCCTCAAACTTCATGGCTCTGTTGACTGGTTTAATGATCGACAGTACCTTGAAACAAAGGCGGCTCTTGAAGAGCAGGGTACTACTCGTCTCCCAATTCACTCGGTCTTTGATAACCCTGACCGATATGGTTTACTCCCCATAGTTGATGGGCCTCGGACACCTGATGACCCACTCTTGCATATCCATAGGATTAGGAATGTTGATGCGTATTACACAAGTGATAACGGATTTAATGCTCCATTTATATTATCTCCTTCTCATGTGAAATTCGTTTACTCCGAACCTCTTCTAAGCTTTTGGAACGGCATGGGTAGAGCGGGTGGCTACAACCTTGGTATTTCTATCGTCGGTTTTTCACTGCCCAAACACGATGAGTACATACGGATTGGCCTTTATCAGATGATCTCGAATTATCAACGTTCTTGGTGGAACGAGAAAATGTTTGGTACCACTTTGAAGGACTACGTTCGGCTAGTAGATTATCGGCCTGATGAAAATGGAGTTGCCGAGTTGAAGTCACGCTACAATTTTGTCGATCCAGCAAAGACAGATTACTTTTTGGCTGGCTTCGGGAACGAAGCAATTGAATTCCTATTCTCCCAGCAAAGGGTAGGAGGTTAAAAATTATTTTTTAGCTCGATCACCACGCTTGCGGCAGAAGGGAGTCTGCAAGCATTGAAGGGACTTTGAAGGAACTGAGGTATAAAAAACATTGAAATACAGTAGATAAAGGGGATGTGGGGGTAGGTTAATAAATCAAATAAATCAATTAGTTATAAAATTCATGCCAAGCTACGAACCAAGGGGTCGGGCGTTCGAATCGCTCCGGGCGCACCAACAAAACAAAGGGTTAGCTGATGCTAGCCCTTTTTCATTTCTGGCTTTGTGTCATAAACGTGCCATTTTCCGGCACAATTTCCGGCACATCCACCACCCTTAGTGCACAGAGGCGATCCGCATACGGAGCGAGATGGTCAGCCGACAGATGCGCGTAACGCCGCACCATTTCCGGACTTTCCCAACCGCCCAATTCCTGTAAGGCAAACAGTGGCGTGCCATTCTGCACATGCCAACTTGCCCAAGTGTGTCGCAAGTCATGCCAGCGGAAATCCTCGATACCAACCGCTGCCAGCGCCTTGTACCAGGCCTTGGTGCTGACCTGAGTAATCGGCTTGCCTTTGAAGCTGAAGATGTGCGTCGGATGCTTTCCGATCTGCTTGCGGATCATCACCACGGCTTCCGCATTGAGCGGTACCGCAATGGCTTTCCGAGCCTTGGCCTGATCGGGATGTATCCACGCCAGCCTTCGCGCCAAATCAACCTGTGACCACTGCAAACCCGTGACATTCGCCCGCCGTAAACCTGTGGCCAGGGTAAATGCCGCCATGTCTGCCAGATGCTCGGGTAACGCTGCCAGCAGTCGTTGCGCCTCGTTGCGTGTCAGGTAGCGGATACGTCGGGTCGGCTCCTTCAACATCTTCACGTAAGGTGCACGATCCAGCCATTCCCACTCGTTGACACAGCGACGAAGGATGGCGCGCAGAACTTCCAGCGAGCGATTCACCGTTGCATGCGTAACACCCTCGGCCAGTTTCGCGGCCTGAATCTTGTCGACCAGGTCGCGATTTATGGCATCCAGATACTTGTCCTTCAGAAAACGATCCATCCAGCGCAGATGTGACTTGTCTGTATCGATCGTCGCCTTGTGGCTTTGCTCCTTCAGCCATCGCACCACGGCCTCATTCCAGGTATGTCGCGGTTTTACACCCAGTCGGGCGAGTTGCCACAGTTCTACCTTGAAGCGGTCGTGATACTCCTGCGCGAGGGTTTCCTCTTCGGTCCCAGTAGATCGTCGTATTCGTTCCCCATTGGGGGCGAGGACGTCGAGCCACCAGAACTTGCCGCGTTTGATAAGTGACATGGGTCAGACTCCTTTCCCAGCATCACTTGCAACGCTTGCCAGTTCGAAGCATAGAGCGAGCGAACGTATTCGGCAAGATCAGATTCGAGGAACACCCAGCGCTTGCCGACCTTGGCGGCAGGAACGCGGCCTGTCTTGGCACGACGCCTGAGCTCTTCCGGGTGTAGCTTGAGGAATGCGGCAGTTTGTTCAAGATCAAGCGTTTCCATGGTGCACGGACCAAGAAGACATCTGCAAGGCAACTGGAAAACCATTCATGCTTCCTCTCCTATTTGGCGGTAGTCACCGCGACAGGGCGGAGGATAAGAAAGTGGAACAGGGAAAGCAGGGGGAATAAAGCGCAACGATGCGCGATTATCTCCCCCTGATGCGCTTCAGGGATTCCTTGATTTCCGTGGTGATGTCCTCCAGGACAATCCCGGCTGCTTCCAGCGCGGCACGCATGGTCTGTTCGAAAGGACTATCAAGGGTCGAGGTCGGCCATTTCCCGAAACATTCACGATAACGGTTCACCAGAGCGTCAAACGCTGCCTGCCGATACTTGTTGACTGGCTTGCCGCGCTTCACCTGTTTCTGCAGTGTGGCTTGTAGCGTGTCGGCGAGCAGAGCAACCCTATCGATGTCCGCGGCAAAGTTGTCGAGCGGGTGGGGAAGTCTCATGTCAGCCAGTCCGGTTTCGGGATTGAGATGTGGCTCAAGGGTGTCGGCCAATCCCTTGGCAGAGACAAGCAGTTGGTCCAACGAGCGGTAGCTCGCAATATTGAGTTCGTTAATCGAAGCGTGTGCCTTGTATGCCGACTCAGACAACCGCTTCAGCAACTTGGCCTGTGCGGCGAGGGATGCCTGCTGTTGGCCCTGGCGTTCAAAGACCAGATAGCTGCCCAGTTTAGTTTCGATGGAGTCGAGGAAAGCGAGCAGGGCAGGGTCATCTCCTGGCTTTCCCAGTGCGGTACGGATTTCGCTGCGCGCTTCATTAGACAGCATGAAGGCGAGCGGCTCGATGTTATCGCTGCTGAGGAGGCCAACATGGACTTCCCTGGTATCAGTCATTGGGAACATTCCCTGGATGGTGAAAGGTACGGCTATTCTAGTGCTCAAGGAGCTGTTTTGTTGTAATGGAAACGTTCAAGTTACGTACGATTAACGTACAAGGAGCGTTCAAGGAACGTACAAGCCACGTACCGGGAGCGTACGAGTATCGTTCAACATATCGTTCGGGTACGCTTCTGTCTACAGTACATCAATGCCTGGATTTTCCAATTCCACTGCAGATAAAGAGAAATCTGGTGCGAAATTTTGCGAATACTGTTGTATGAAATTGCGGCATTTTTTGTTCGTAAATCCGATACGCTCGTTGTACTTGGTTCGTACGTCATGCCTACGTGTTTTGAATGTTCCTTGTACGTTTAATTACAATTTGACTGGCTGTGATGCAGAGTTTTCGAAAGTATTATTGACTTAGTAGCTGATATTCTCGACGGGCTAATGGGCGAGGCCATTCGTGTACCAAAATCTGCTAGCATTCCCTATCGCCAGTCATGCTTTACTTGGCATGCCCGTCAAAATATAAATTCAGGGAAATTTTGACGGTAAGTGGCACATCTAATTACAACTATAAATTTAAACTTATGTCACAGCTCGAACATATAGAAGCCATCGAAAAGCGCCTGTGGAGTGCTGCCGATAACCTCCGCGCCAACTCCAACTACGCCAGCAATGAATACTTCCTGCCCGTCATGGGCCTGGTGTTCCTACGCCACGCATACAGCCGTTATCTGGCGGTTAAGGAAAGGATTGAGCCTGATTTGCCAAGCCGTGGCGGCAAGACGCGGGCGTTGACCAAGGAGGATTTCTCAAAAAAGAGCGCAATCTTTTTGCAGCCCAAGGCGCAGTTTGATTATCTTGTATCGTTGCCCGACAGCGAAGACCGCGCCCGCGCCATCATCGAGGCGATGGATTCCATTGAAGCGGACTATGAAAATCTGCGCGGCGTGTTGCCCAAGAACGAATATCAGGAACTGGACAATCAGGTTCTTGGCCAACTCCTGCGCACACTCAACCCCGATGAACTGAAAAAGGTTTCTGGTGATGTCTTTGGACGCATCTACGAATATTTCCTTACACAATTCGCCGACCAGAAAGCACACGATGGGGGTGAGTTTTTCACCCCCATTTCGCTGGTCTCGCTTATCGCCCATGTGCTCGACCCTGAGCGCGGCACCGTGCTTGATCCAGCCTGCGGCTCTGGCGGCATGTTCGTGCAGAGCGCACGCATCGTGGAGGAGCACGGCCAGAATCCTACTGATCGGCTTACTTTCCGTGGCCTGGAGAAGAACGCCACCACCATCCGTTTGGCCAAGATGAACCTGGCTGTTCATGGCCTGGAAGGTGATATCCAGAAGGCCATTACCTATTACGATGACCCGCACGAATTGGTCGGCAAGGCTGAATATGTCATGGCCAACCCTCCTTTCAACGTTGACGAGATCGACGCCGACAAAGTCAAGAGCGACCCGCGCTTGCCGTTCGGCCTGCCCGGCGTCAATGCTAAAGGGAAGGTCAGCAACGGCAACTACATCTGGATCAGCTATTTCTACAGTTACCTGAGCGAAAAGGGCCGCGCCGGATTTGTCATGTCTTCCCAGGCATCCAGTGCCGGTGGCGGTGAAGCCAAGGTACGGCAGAAGTTGGTCGAAACCTGCGATGTGGATGCAATGATCGCCATCCGTTCCAACTTCTTCTATACCCGCACCGTGCCCTGCGAGCTGTGGTTCTTGAACCGCAATAAGCCCAAGGCGCACAAGAACAAAGTGCTGATGATCGACGCACGCAACGTCTATCACAAAGTCACGCGCAAGATTTACGACTTCTCTCCCGAGCAACAGCAAAACCTGCAAGCCATCGTCTGGCTCTACCGGGGCGAAACCGAGCGTTATCTGGAACTGGTTTCACAATATCTTGGCGATGTCGCGGATGAAGCGCTGGCCTGTTTTGAATTTAAAGATGATGCGGGTCAGACCGCGAAACCATTGCCGGAATATTCCGAGGCAATAAAGACGCTCGGGAAAGCATTGATGCCATTCCTGAACAGCCAACCCAAAACCGGACCTCAGGCGGAAGTGCTGAAGGAATTGGGAAAGGAAGCTGCATTATTCGATCAGGACATCGAACAGTTCCGCAAAAATGCGCAAAAGGCTGCCAAGCAATGGGAGGCAGCGCCGGATACCAATGCGGCGTTGCTCAAGCTCACCAGAGAGTACCAGCCAATGGCCGAGGCTAGCCGCGACCTGATCAAACAGACCGACCTCATCTATAAGCTCGCCACCCGTCTGATTGACACCTGCGAAATGGAATGCAACGCCAAGGAAAGCGATGCCTGGGTCAGTCGCGACATTATCCGTGCCCGTAAGGCTGCTGACGAGACCCGTAGACTCGCTGTAGAGCAACTCAAACAGGTACGATATTTCTGGAAACAGGCCGATTGGCTCACCGAGCGCTTCCCCGAGGCCAAGCTGCGTGATGTGGAGGGGTTGGTCAAGTTGGTCGATATCAAGGAAATAGAAGCCAACGACTGGAGTCTAACTCCTGGCCGTTACGTTGGAGTCGCACCAGTGGAAGTTGACGAAGACTTCGATTTTGAGGAAACGCTTCGCGAAATTCACATCGAACTGGAAGGTCTCAATGCAGAGGCCGTCACCCTGGCGGCGACCATCAAGAGGAATTTCGAGGAGTTGGGCATATGAGTTGGAGTGAGATGGAGTTTGAGGAACTCTATGCAATTCCATCCAAAAACGGACTTACTCGTCCTGCTAGTGTTCGTGGTCGCGGCTACAAGATGATCAACATGGGTGAACTCTTCGCTCATGACCGGATTGGCAACTTGGAAATGGAACTTGTTCAGATGAATGAAAAGGAACTGTCTACCATGTTGGTCGAACCAGGTGACTTATTATTCGCGAGACAATCGTTGGTTTTAGCGGGGGCAGGAAAGTGCTCGCTCGTTTCAAAAGCGGAAGACCCAACAACATTCGAGTCACATCTCATTCGAGTGCGTCTTAAACAAGAAATTGCAAATCCGCCTTTCTTTCATTACTACTTCAAATCGCCGGCATGCCGTATTCGGTCAATCGTAACCCAAGGTGTACAGGCAGGAATTAGGGGTAACGAACTTAAGAAGCTCAAAGTTCATGTCCCTCCCATTTCTGAACAGAAGCGCATTGCCTCCATCCTAGCCGCTTACGACGACCATATCGAAAACAACCAGCGGCGAATACAGTTGCTGGATCAGGCTGCACGGCTGCTCTACAAAGAATGGTTCGTCCACCTCTGCTTCCCTGGTCATGAACACGTCAAAATAAAAGATGGTGTACCGGAGGGGTGGGAGAAGCATATGCTCGGTGACTTGTGTAAGGAAATCAGAGAGTCAGTATCACCTGACGCATTGGAAGCTGATACTCCGTATATTGGCTTAGAGCACATACCACGCCGTTCAATTTCATTGACCGAGTGGGGTACTGCTGAACAAGTTACTAGTAGTAAGCACCGTTTCCGTCAAAACGAAATACTGTTTGGGAAAATCCGACCATACTTCCACAAAGTTGGAATTGCTTTTGTCGACGGTGTTGCATCGTCAGACGCCATTGTCATCCGTCCACTGGACGACGTTCTGATGCCGCTCGTCCTGATGACGGTTTCAAGTGATAGCTTTGTTGCTGTCACAGCACAGACAATGAAGGAAGGTGCAAAGATGCCGCGAGCAGATTGGAAGCAAATGCAGCAGTACATTGTGCCGCTTCCTCCAGACGGCCTCTTACGAATTTTTAACAGCTTTATTGAACCCATTGTTCAGCAACTTAAAACACTCAGTTTTGAAAATCGGCAGCTCGGAAATGCTCGCGATTTGCTCCTGCCGCACTTGATGGACGGAAAGGTGGCAGCATGAGAATTAAGACAATACGAATAGAAAACTTCAGGAGCTTTGTAGACCAAACAATTGGCCTTAACCCCTACTCCTGTTTTGTTGGCCCCAACGGTGCTGGTAAGTCAACAGTACTGGCCGCATTGAATGTTTTCTTTCAAGAGCGAGCATCTTCTGTTACCGAAGTCAGCAAACTGATTGATGAGGACTATTTCCAAAAGCGCACAGAGACTCCCGTTAGAATCACGTTGACTTTTAACGAGCTGAGCCAGAATGCTCAGACAGAACTCGCGGCTTATGTGCGGAATGGCGAACTTGTCGTAACTGCTGAGGCATTGTTCGATGAAGCCTCGAGTTATGGCATGGTACGGCATTACGGTCAAAGACTAGGTATGGAGGGATTTCGTCCATTTTTTGATGCGATGAAAGCTGGTGCAAAAGCTGGCGAACTCACTGATATCTACGATGGCCTTCGCCAACAGTATGCAGACCTACCAAATGCCAGATCTAAAGATGATAAAGCAGATGCGCTAAGAGCTTACGAAGCTGGACACTTAGATCAATGCATATTCATCTCAAGTGCAGACGACTTTTATGGTGTCAACAGTACTGGGAAACTGGCAGTATTCATACAATGGGTTTATGTCCCTGCCGTAAAGGATGCCGCTGACGAAGGGCAGGAAGGGAAAAATACGGCTCTGGGTAAATTAATTGCCAGAGCAGTCCGTGCGAGAACAAACTTCGATGCAGAGCTGGAGACATTAAAGGCAGATACACTAGCAAGATATCGGGAATTGCTTGAAACCAACCAAGAAAGTTTGACAGGCCTATCAGAATCCCTTCAGAGGCGACTTGAGTCATGGGCACATGGGAACGTTCGTCTTGACATGGCATGGCTATCTGATCCAGAAAAATCAGTTGTTCTTCAGCAGCCTGTTGCTGGAATTAAAACTGGCGATGGTGACTTTCTTGGCAGCCTTACCAGAATGGGGCATGGCCTCCAGAGGTCCTACTTGCTTGCTTTACTTCAGGAGCTTGCAGATTCAGACGCTCAGGATGCGCCAACCCTGGTGTTAGGTGTGGAAGAGCCGGAGTTGTATCAGCATCCTCCACAAGCACGCCATCTGGTAGATGTGTTTAATGAGTTGGCAACAAGGAATAACCAGATATTGGTGACAACACATTCTCCATTATTTCTAAGCGGTGATGGCTTTGAAGATGCAAGGGTAGTTCGGGCACCAAACAACGAATTAGGATCGGAAGTTAAGTCGCTTTTGTTTGATGACTTATGCCGACGAATTCGTGAAGTTCGCGGAGAAGACATACTAAGGCCAATAGATGGGTTGGTTGCAAAAATTCATCAGGCGCTTCAACCAAATATTGCTGAAATGTTCTTTGCACGAGTACCCGTGTTGGTTGAGGGGCTAGAAGATATTTCCTACATTACAACTGAGTTGCACTTGTCTGGCAATTGGTCTGAGTTCCGGCGTCTAGGTTGCCATCTTATTGCAGTCAATGGAAAGGACAAATTAATTCAACCACTGGCGATTGCCATGGAACTTGGGCTACCAGTATTCACAATATTTGATGCAGATGACAATACAGTGCGCGAAGACCATCGCATAAAACATGAGCTTGATAATCGGGCGATTATTTCCTTGATGGGGGTAAGTCATCCCGCATTTCCTGCAACAGATGTTATGGGGGCTAATTACGCAATTTGGAAAAATAATCTTGGTGATGCTGTTAAGCAAGACTTCGGTGATCAGTATGACCGACTAAAGGATGGGGCACGTCAGATATACGCACACGAGGGGGGCTTGGAAAAGCATGACCTATTCATTGCGGAGTGGTTCACAACTGGGTACCGCGAAGGTCTAACTTCTCCGACAATGCAACGACTGTGTACTGCGATTCTTGATTTTGCAAGGGCGCAATGAATTCCAACGCATATACCGAAGACACTCTCGTCCAGCAGACCACCGCCAATTACCTGCAGCAGAAGCTCCAGTGGGAATCGGTGTATGCGTACAACATCGAGGACTTCGGGCCTGGTAGTCTGCTGGGACGGGCTTCCGACCGTGAGGTTGTGCTGACACGACCATTACGGGAAAAACTGGTGGCACTGAACAAGGGCTTGCCAGATGATGCCTATGACGACGCTGTTCGGCAGATTACCTCCATCGTCGCATCACAAACCATGGCTGTGACCAACCGCGAGAAGTATGCTCAGTTACGCGATGGTGTGCAGGTTACATTCCGAGATGATAAAGGCGAGCGTACGCGACAGCGCTTGAAGGTATTCGACTTCGAAGATCCGACAAACAACCATTTCCTTTGTGTGCGCGAGTTATGGGTGCGCGGCGATCTATACCGGCGGCGTGCAGACATCATAGGTTTCGTCAACGGCCTACCGTTGCTTTTCATCGAGTGCAAGAACATCCACAAGAATCTCAAGACTGCATTCGAGCAGAACTTCTCCGACTACCTGGACACCGTTCCACACCTGTTCCACCACAATGCCATCGTGATGTTCGGCAACGGCGAGCAGGCGAAGATCGGTTCGGTCACCAGCCGATGGGAGCACTTCAACGAGTGGAAGCGTCTGGAGGAGGAGTCGCCGGGCGCGGTGGATATGGAGACGTTGCTCAAGGGGGTGTGTGAGAAGAGAAACTTTCTCGATCTGGTTGAAAACTTCATTTTGTTTGATGAATCCGCCGGCGGTACAAGGAAGATCATTGCCCGCAATCACCAGTTTCATGGCGTCAACCGTGCCATCGCTGCGGTACGCGAGCGCAAGGCGCGAAAGGGCAAGCTGGGGGTATTTTGGCATACCCAGGGCTCGGGCAAGAGCTACTCGATGGTGATGTTCACTCGCAAGGTTCATCGCAAGTTAGGCGGAAATTTCACCTTTCTGGTGCTGACTGACCGTGACGACCTCGACACGCAAATCTACAAGACCTTTGCCAATTGCGGCGTGGTGAGTGACAAAGTTCCATGCCGGGCTGCAAGCGGTCATCATTTGAACCAATTGCTCTCCCAGCACAAGGATTATGTATTTTCGCTGATTCAGAAGTTTAATAAGAAGGTGGAGCCGGAGCAGCCATACAGCGAGCGCGACGACATCATCGTCATTACCGACGAGGCGCACCGCACACAATACGGAACACTGGCGCTCAACCTGCGCAATGCCCTGCCGAATGCCAGCTACATTGGCTTTACCGGCACACCGTTATTCAAGGATGACGAGATCACGCGGCGTGTGTTTGGTGAGTATGTTTCTACTTACGACTTTCAGCGGGCGGTGGATGACAACGCTACGGTGCCGCTTTACTACGACGCACGCGGTGAGAAGCTGGGCGTGGCCATCGGGGACTTAAACGAACGCATCGCCGCGAAGTTGGAAGAGCTGGAGACAGATGACATTGATGTAGCGCAGCGGCTTGAGAAGGAACTCAAGCGCGACTACCACATCATCACCGCCGACAAGCGCCTTGACCAGGTGGCTCGGGACTTTGTACAACACTATTCGACTGCTTGGGAGACTGGCAAGGCAATGTTTGTGTGTATCGACAAAGTGACTTGTGTACGCATGCATAAGCTGATCGGGTTTTATTGGGATGAGCGAATCCGAGAGATGGAAAAGGGCCTGGCAAAAATTGCTGATGAACAGGAGGAGTTGTTCCGCCGCCACCAGATTGATTGGATGCGCGAGACCCGTATGGCGGTGGTGGTGAGCGAAGAGCAGGGCGAAGTGGCCAAATTCCGCAAGTGGGATCTGGACATTACCCCGCATCGCAAACTGATTAAGGATGGAATCGATCTTCCTCAATCGATGCGTGCGAAACCTGAATATCGAAATATGCAGACTATGGCGCTGGACGATGCCTTTAAGGCGGAGGAGCATCCGCTGCGCGTCGCTATCGTCTGTGCAATGTGGATGACGGGCTTTGATGTGCCTAGCCTTTCGACGCTCTACCTCGACAAGCCACTAAAGGCACACACCTTGATGCAGGCAATCGCCCGAGCCAATAGGGTGAACGAGGGGAAGAACAATGGGCTGATCGTGGACTACTGTGGCATCCTGAAATACCTGCGCAAAGCTCTGGCGACCTTTGCAGGGACTCAACCTAAAGGAGAGGGCGGCGAGATTGATCCTGCCAGGCCGGAAGAGGAGCTGCTGGAAGACTTGAACGAGGCGTTAGCACTGGTACGTGCATTCCTCGATGAACGGGGTACCACCCTGAACGCGGTTATTCAGAAGACCGGTTTTGACCGTAATGCCGCTATTGCCGCCTGCAAGGAAGCGGTCAATGAGAATGACGAGAGCCGTAAACGCTTCGAAGTTATGTGCCGCGAGGTGTTCAAGAAATTCAAGGCGTGCATCAACGTGCAAGGCATCAACGCCCACCGGGCAGATCGGGATGCGATCAATATCATCTACAAGAGCCTGCAACAGGATCGTGACCAGGCCGACATCACTGACATCATCAAGCAGTTGCATTCAGTGATAGACCAAGCAATCAAAGTTAAATCTGGTCCGGGTGATTATCCTTCAGCGATCTACGATATCAGCAAGATCGACTTTGATAAGTTACGCAAAGAATTTGCACGTTACCCGAAGAAGAATACTGCCGTACAGAATCTGCGCCAAGCCGTGGAGCAACGCTTACAAAAACTATTGCTTCAAAATCCCCTTCGCACTGACTACCAGCAACATTATGAACAGATCGTATCCGAGTACAACCGCGAGAAAGACAGAGCAACCATAGAGCAGACCTTTGAGGCACTATTCAAGTTGGTTCAGGAACTCGACGATGAAGAACACCGCGCAGTGCGCGAAGGCCTGGATGAAGAATCGCTGGCGATTTTTGACCTGCTCAGAAAACCGGACCTTAAAGCATCAGAGATAAAACGCATAAAAGCCGTCGCGGTACAGTTGCTGGAGAAGTTAAAGGCTGAAATAAAACAGGTGGACCATTGGCGCGATAAGGAAGCGACCCGAGATGCTATCCGGTTAGCGATTCATGATTACCTTTGGAATGATGCGACCGGTCTGCCTGAGGCTGCATTTGATGAAGACGACGTGGAGCTGAGGGCAGAAGGTGTTTTTCGTCATGTATACCGGGCCTACCCGACTGTGCCTTCACCGTATTTCAGTGCGCTGGCTACGGCGTGAATGCGAATTTGGCAGGCTTGATTGGAACGAAAAGAACCGAGACTATTTCTTTTACTTTGCAAACGATCTCAGGGATAAATGAAACATGGAACGTATCGTAAATCACCAATACAGCATTGAAGAGGCTTTCAGGGAATGCTTCTACATTGTCCCGGACTATCAACGTGAATACGTCTGGACGGACAAGGAAGTCCATCAACTTCTCGAGGACATCAATGAACAGATTGATGCAAATTCAGCTAATCAATATTTCATCGGTATGGTGCTGGTGTCTCCAGCCTCAGAGAAGAATCAGTTCGAGGTCATAGACGGTCAGCAAAGACTGACAACCTTCTTTTTGATGTTGTGCGCACTTAAACACCTTTTTAAGGGTGAACCACAGCGGCAAACCATTAGCGGGCTGATTTCTACAAGTTATACGGACAATAACGGTGAAACACGAACCAGCTTAAAACTTGAGCCGCGCTATGAGAATGCCAGCGAGGTGATGGCAAAGCTTGTCGACCTGGATTCAGATCCCCAAGCTGTCCGTTCTGGTATCCAAGCTGCAGGCATTGCGAGCTTTGGATCACTGGACAATTTAGTTAATGCTTACGCGACACTTTATACCTACCTCAAAGATAATTATGACGACATTACTAAGCTAAAAAAATACTGGGGCTTTCTAGCGAACAACGTAGTATTTATTCAAATTTCTACAGATGTAAGCAGTGCGCTGAAAATATTTGAAACCATTAATGAGCGTGGTGTCGGCCTTAATCCAATGGATTTGTTGAAGAACTTGTTGTTTACCAACGTGCAGAAGGGTCAGTTTACTCGGCTCAAGGATGAGTGGAAGAAGATCACAAAACCATTGGAAAAGGGGAAAGAAAAGCCTTTACGTTTTCTTCGCTATTTCCTAATGGCCAATTACATCATCAAAAATAAACGCAGTGACTATGTGGTTCGCGAGGATGAAATTTACGATTGGTTCGTGAACAAAGACAACGCGGCTCTATGTGACTATGAGAATAAACCATTCGAGTTTGTACAGAAAGTAATCCGTAACGTTGAACATTATCTTGCCTTTAGCAACGGGCAAGGGAACGATGGTAAACCAAGCCTAGCGATGGACAATCTCAAGAGATTGGCAGGCGGGGCCTTCAGCTTACATTACGTTCTTCTGCTTGCGGCTGCCAATCTTCCCAAAGCGCTGTTCGATCACTTTGTTGCCCAGCTTGAAAGCTTCCTCTTCTACTATATTTTCACAAAGACCCCGACCAAAGATCTCGAAAGGAATTTCTCGCTCTGGGCGGATGAGTTAAGAACGATTGCTGGAATTACGGATCCGACTAAACAACGTGCTTCGCTCAATAATTTTGTCGCAGATCATTTCGAGAAGAATATGGCAGCTAAAGTCACAGAGCTATCTGACGCACTTAAGCGCTTTTCTCTTTACACCATGCAGCAATATCGGACTCGGTACCTTTTGGCGCGACTTACACAACACGTTGATATGGCTTTCAGCGGTCTTAAATTGTCGGGGAGTCTCGAACCATATACAACACTTGAAATCGAGCACATTCTGCCAAATACACCCACGCCAGGATTGCTGGCGACATGGTCAATTGAGAATCCAGGTGCAGTGTACGATGACTATAAGAACAAGCTGGGAAATCTGACACTTCTGGAAAAGCCAATCAATATAGTGGCGAGCAATAACTTTTATTCAGCCAAGCAAGTCGAGTATCGAAAATGCAATAACTACCTGACGCGCAGTTTGGTTGAATTAACGGAGGTCGGACAGAACTCATCGATCACCAGGATCAACCTAAAACTAAAACCATTCGATAAGTGGAACGCCGTAAGTATCGATCAGCGACACGCGTTGCTGACATCGCTGGCAATGGACGTATGGAAAATAGTACCTATTGACGCATAAAACTGATTGGCTTGCATAGTTTACAAATCAATTGATCTGTTTCGATAGTTTTCTCTGCATTGAACTTTATTTAACAATTACTAAAGATAGCTTTTGCAACACCACCAAAGGAGATAAAAATGGCTAGCCATGATGTATCGTTCAAGATTCCACAGAAATTCATTCTGTCCAAGGATGTCGAATTCGAAGTCAAATCCAATGGAGCAAAACTTGGTACTCTACTTATCAGTCAAGGGAATGTAGAGTGGGTTCCAACCAATAACAGTGTCAAGAAGCGCCGTCTTTCATGGGAAAAATTTGCTACTTTGATGGAATCTGAAGGTAAAGTGGCACGAATAAAATAGACTTGGCGGCGTGATGACAACATGAGTTCATTATGAATATGCAATAGGATAGATAGGTTGAATCTTGTCGAACCGAATCGTCCATTGGCAGATAAATTGTTCAGACATGCCAATACAAACGAAGAGATTGATGAAACACGACAGAAGGTGCTAGAAGCATTCCCTGATTCCGCGATTAAGGCACCTATTCCACAATTTAATACATGGTTGGATAAGCCGTCAGCCAGGAGCCTATGCAGAAAATGAGTGCTAAGCGAAAAAAACAAAAATACATTCTCGAAGAAATTGATGCATTTGATGCGAGGAGCGGCTTAAAAAGATGCTCCATACCCGGGGTTGGTGTATCAATGGGGCGCTATAAAGCTGATGCTGACTTCTGGAGAGACCGAAGCGGAGTGTTAGTTGTTCGTTTATCTCGTCGAGGATATGTTCACCATTTTGTGGCTATGCTCGTTTCCTTCAAAGACATTCCCAATGACAAAATGAAAGACTTTGAAATCTGTATTCGAGATGCGCTAAGAAAATGGTTATATGAAGGCACTGGTGGGTTGTATAACGCCATATACGATTTGCTTTTGTAGAATAATTCTATGTTCATCAGCATAATTTCGAATCGATGCAGGCATGGCTTGTGACACGCGAGTTAAATCGTTGGTGGGCTTGGATGAAAGGGGTTTGGTTAAACACTGAGTAACGTAGTCGAATGAAATTGCTATTACCAAATTCAGTTGGTTTTTATATCCACAAACACTGCTATGTGCCAAGAGAAGGCTGTCTGCACATGTGTCGGAGTAAGGGGCGTACAAATTCATAACGCGAAAGGGATATCCGATGGAGGACCAAGGTGAAATAGTTAAAGGCTATGCTTTTGTAGATTCAATATCGAAGCCAAGTGAACGAACAAGCCCTTACCAACGCATTAATTTAGTTCTCGACGTGATTTCTGCTGCTGCAATCGAGTCTGACAGAGGAAGAACGCGTGATCCGAAGGATCTATCAATTATAAGGATCATGTCGACCCTGAATAGACTTCAGACTCATTTTTCTGTAGGGGATATAGCCGAAGGCACATGGTTTTACGTGTCCTTTCAAGACAAAGAAGGTAATCCACCCGCTTGGATACTAAATGCAGAGAACGACTACAGCGGCCCAATTAGGAGAATAAACTTGGTTGGTCTGCAACCGCTTTCGATGGGTGCGCCCAATTCACCTGAGTCAAAACTTTTTGCTAGTCTCTCCGAACTATGCAATCCGACTCGTGAACAAAATACGCAGAATCTCAAGCTAAGCTTTATGTCAGAACTACCAAGAAGTAATTACCATGTTCGGGTTGTCGATGTTGGACATGCGAATTTTTCTGCCATCCATTTATCTCGGGAACCTGACTCAGACATCATCGGCTATTACGACGTTGGTGGACCTGTCTTTTTTCATCATCATACCTTTCCTAAGTTGTTTGCCGAGAGTGGGCGAGTTCCCAAGAAGGGATTTGTGGCTCTATCACATTGGGATTTCGATCACTATTCACTCGCACTCACAAAACTCAAAAACCTACAGCAACAAAGTTGGTACGCTCCTGATCAAAAGGTTGGGCCTAGTGCGGCACGACTTCAATATCTGCTCGGAACGAGACTAACCCTTCTTGTGCAACCATCTTTTAGAATTTTACAAGGATTAAATCTCTGGAAGGGTAAAGGTCCTATGGCTGATAGAAATGCAAGCGGTTATGTTTTGACGGCGTCAAACCGTACGACAAAAGTATTGCTTACTGGAGATGTGCCCTATGACATGATTCCAGCAAAAGCGAAATGTAACTTGTCAGCTCTTAGCATAACCCACCATGGGGGTTCAGGAAGTGGAACCCCACCATCCCCAAAGAAGGGAACGGGTGACGCTGCGGTCTCGTATGGGTTACCGAACCGCTACCATCACCCAGACTTAACCAATTTGAAGAACCATGCGAAAGTCGGATGGACAGTGAAACCAACATTTCGAAGTAAAACTAAGCGATGCGACGTATGGATCTAATGAATATATTTTAAAAATGGCCACGACCTGATTTCATCCCACATTTAATTTGATGCAAGTGAGATTTGGTGCGGTTGTTTTGAAAAATTGGCAAGCATCGCAAGTTGCTGTTTATCTATAAAAAAGTTAGTTGGAATGAGCCCCTACGAGCTAAGTGGTAGGTAGTTGAATTGATTCGACATGGTAAAGTTGCCTGGTGATATTTGATGCAGCTAGGTTTCCTGGTTGATTCAGGTTTGGTTAAACAACTTAGCCACATAGTTGAATGAAATTGCGGCTAAACAAATGGAGTTGTTGGCACAAGCATACACAAATGAATACAGCCTCAAGATTTAGCAGGCACAATAACGACAATATAAAATTGTGACGTGAGGTTTTCCTAATGGCTATTAAGGGACCATCTACAAAGAGGGAACGAGAAACTTTGCTGTTGCTTCGCGAAGCACTTCCAGAATATGAAATTAATCCCCACATGCGGTTGGCTAATGTGGTTAAAGGAAAATTGCCTTACACAAGAGCCATGGGTCAGTATGAAATGGATTTTGTGGTTCAAGAGCCTACAACCGGTGAGGTAGTCTGCGCTATCGAATTGGACGATCCTACACATGATACGGAAGATGGTCGACGTCGGGATGGTAACAAGAACGGATGGATGGCCAAGGCCAGAATCAAACTAATCAGAATTAGAATGCCATCGGATGCGATTACCATACGTGAACGGATGAATCAGCCGATTGAACACACTATTGAATACAAAATACCTGAACCCATAGAGAGGCCGTACCGCGAACGTGTCAATCAACCCATTGAACACAATATGCCTTGGAACGGACCTTACCTGTTTGAAAAAAAACCAGGAATGTCTCAAGCTGAAAAATCGATTTTAGGTGTTTTAATTTTCCTTATTGGCACTCCATTGGCAATCTGGTTGATGTTTTCCGTTATTTCGCACGCAGCCAATCGATTTTCGAGCGCGGTTATGGCAACGGCCATGAAATCATCTCAGCAAAACCTTGCCAGATTGCAGCAGCAAAACGCAGCCAATGTCGAGCAGGCAAGGCTTATGAAGCAACAAGAGATGGAACAGGCGGAGGCGAGACGAAGAGTAGACGCACAACAACCCCACTACGAGCAAGTGTTAGTAAAAGGGAAGTCAGCTCGAGAATGTTCAAATGGCAACGTAATAAATGATGCAACAGTCGCATGTATGCAAGATCACTACGAAACGGTGTTAGTAAGAGGTGCGCAATAATCCTCGCGGTAAATTTGAATACCCAGTTAGATTCCAGTTATAGTCAGGAATATCACATTGGGGAGTTTTTCAATTTGATGTATTTGAAATTTAGTGTCACTCACAAAATCAAAAAGAAAAGGATAAGGAAATGAAAATAGTGGTCAAGCTGTTCTGGGTGATCTTTGCGTTGTGTGCTTTCGGAAGTTCGAGCTTGGCAATTGCTGGTGAGAATAGTGGTGTTTATATCTACGGTGCTGCAGGCCAATCCATGACCTCGCAGGGCCTCACCAACCCGCAGGCATTTATGCTTCTTCTCGGATACCAATTCAACCAAAAATGGGCGGTTGAAGGTGGATATACTGATATAGGCGATATAACCAATTATGCAAAGGAGACTGCAACAAGCTTAACTGCTGTTCGCACATGGAATGTGCCAGACTATCAAGGTAGAAGTGCTTTTTCCATAATAGCCAAGTTTGGTATTGCACAAGTCAAAACAAAAGATGATCCGTCAGTAGCATCAATAATTTATCCAAGCAACACAAAAAAGGGTGCAACTTTGGGTCTTGGCGCTAAGTACGACTTCGATAACAACTGGAGTGGCAGATTTGAGGTGGATACTTTTGATACAGGCCGAAATGATTTAGGCAGAATTCCGGTTTACTCATTGGGATTAGGCTATAAATTTTAGTCTTGATACCGTTGGTGCGAACCACAAAGCAAGTTTGTGTCGGTTACTGGGACTGATTTCGACGTAAGCCCGATTCTGCTCGATCAATGGTGTAGTCTGATTTGATTGGATAGTTATGAGTGCAATGCGCGAAGCGCTGCCTCTGGTTCTTTATCGACAATCATCAGCAATGCGGCCGCAGCCCCGGTGGGTTGGCGGCGGTGTTGCTCCCAGTTCCTGAGCGTGGCAACTTTTATGCCTATCAGTTGGGCGAATTCGCTTTGACTTAGACCAACTCTGGCACGAACCGATTTGACGTCGGGGGCGCTGATCTCTGTCACACGTCCAGGTGCGAGTTCGCCACGGCGAATGGCGATGGCTTCTTTCAGTCCTTGCTGGATGTGTTTGAAGGCAGTTTTATCCATTTCATAACTTCTTGTAGCGCAAAATCTCAGGCTGCGAGGTGCAGTTCCTTGTCATGTTGAATAGCGCGGCGCTCTGCTTGCCATAAATCGTAGTTGGCCTGCATGTAGAGCCAAGACTCTGCCGATCCACCGAAGACACGGGAGAGCTTGATTGCCATGTCAGCGGAAATTCCGGCGCGCGAGTTGAGTATGCGGGAAAGCGCCACACGGGTTACACCGAGTTGCTCGGCCAAACTGGTGACTGTTACGCCTTCGACCATGACGCCATCCTTTAGCACTTCCCCAGGATGCGGGGGATTGAACATGCGGCTCATAAATATTCTCCTAATGATAATCTTGATAATCCACTACTTCGGCATCTTGACCATTGAACCGAAAGGTTAGGCGCCAGTTTCCTGATACTGATACCGCCCAATGTCCTTTCAGGGTGCCTTTGAGGGGATGTAACTGCCACGCAGGCAAACCCATGTCTTGCGGTGATTTTGCCGAATCCAGCTTGGCTAGTTGTACACGAAGACGATTTTCGTGGGCCGCCTGAATGCCAGACTTGTTTCCTTTCTTGAAAAACTTTTCAAGTCCCTTGTGAGCGAAGGATTTAATCATGGATATAGTGTATAGCGTAAGTATACACAATGCAAGTGCCACAAATCCTGCGCACTTGCGAATGCGTGGATACAGACTGGCGTGGCCAGAATGTGGCGATTTAACTGACGCAGTAGCGATGCTCTTGCGCGGGGCGCCGTTGCAGACTGGATAAACCAGACTGCGACGAGTTTTGGTCTGTTGTGTCTCGCTCATGTTGTGCATGATGCAAGTGAGATTTGGCGCAATTGAATCGAAAAATTGGCAAGCATTGCAAGTCGCTGTTTATAAATAAAAACAGTTAGTTACAATGACCCCCTACGAACCAAGGGGTCGGGCGTTCGAATCGCTCCGGGCGCACCA
>Ga0307377_10001072_pt1 | contig 35866 bp, 31 predicted proteins | sample TR3MG_FD_202535 | JGI IMG/M metagenome (GOLD analysis project Ga0307377, IMG submission 202535) | Soil microbial communities from Risofladan, Vaasa, Finland - TR-3 | ecosystem: Environmental > Terrestrial > Soil > Coastal area > Acid sulfate soil | place: Finland: Risofladan, Vaasa | collected... | reverse complement strand
ATATACCGGCTCGGGCGGCCGCGTGCATCAGGGCCTGCCCGAGGAAATCGCAACCGAGACCTCGGTGTTCACGCGCACCGGCGTCGAACGCATCCACCGCTTCGCCTTCGAACTGGCGGCCAAGCGAGCGCGCAAGCACCTGACGCTGGTGACCAAATCGAATGCGCAGCGCCACGGCATGGTGCTGTGGGACCAGATCTTCTACGAAGTGGCCAAGGACTATCCGCGCGTGAAAACGCAACGCATCCTGGTCGACGCGGTGACCACCGTCATGACGCTGAAGCCGGAAACGCTGGACGTGATCGTCGCCTCCAACCTGCATGCCGACATCCTCTCCGATCTGGCCGCCGCGCTCTCGGGCAGCCTCGGCATCGCCCCCACCGCAAACCTGAATCCGGAGCGCAAGTTCCCGTCGATGTTCGAGCCGATCCACGGCTCGGCTTTCGACATCACCGGCAAGGGCATCGCCAACCCGATCGCGACATTCTGGACCGCGGCGATGATGCTGGAGCACCTCGGTGAGGCACAGTCGGCGGCGCGGCTGATGCGCGCGATCGAAGCGGTGACCGCGAAACGGGTATTCACGCCCGACCTGGGCGGCAGCGCGCGCACCGCCGAGGTGACCCGGGCAGTGTGCGGTTTTCTGCGACAATAACTATCGGAAGACAGCTGCAGCTGCGACTTCCGAACTAACGCAGGAGGAAGCATGAATATCGCCAACAACGTCGAGCGCGTCGCGCGCGAGTTCCCCGACCGCCAGGCCATCGTATTCGAAGGCAAGGACATCAGCTACGGCGCGCTAGACGCCTGCGCCTGTGCCCTCGCCCATTCGCTCAGGGCCAACGGCGTGCGCCGCGGCGACCGCGTCGCGCTCTATCTGCCCAACATCCCGGCGTTCATGCTCGCCTACCTCGCCGGCGAAAAACTCGGTGCCATCGTGGTCTCGGTGAATTCGATTTTCAAATCGGAGGAAGTCAAGTACCTGCTCAACGACTCCGGCGCCAAGGTCGTGTTCACCACGGCCGAGCTGCTGCCCAACGTGCCGCGCCACGAATGCCCGTCAGTCGAGAAGACCGTGATCTGCGAGGGAGAGGCTGCCGGCGAAATCGTGCTCGGCGACTGGCTCGCCGCGGGCAAGCCGGTATTCAAGACCGAGGACATGGCCGCCGACGACCCGGCGGTGCTGCTGTATTCCTCCGGCACCACGGGTTTTCCCAAGGGCGTGACGCTCACGCACAACAACCTCATCACCAACACCCGCGCCGCGGTGAACTGCTCGCACCACGGCCCGAAGGACCGGCTCGCGATCTTCCTGCCGCTGTTCCACGTGTTCGCGCAGAACTACATCATGAACGCCGGCTTCGTCGCCGGCGCGACGCTGGTGCTGTTTCGCCGCTTCGTGCCCGATGCCGTGTTGGACGCGATCGAGCGCGAGCGCGTCACCATGTTCTTCGGCGTGCCGACGATCTACATCACGCTGCTCGGCGCCAACGTGCCGAAGGAAAGGCTGGCGTCGATCCGCTACTATTTTTCCGCCGCGGCGACCATGCCGCAGGAAATCTCGCGGCGCTGGACCGAGACCTACGGCCCGGCCGTGCACGAGGGCTACGGCCTTACCGAATGCTCGCCCTGCGCCGCCTACAACCACGTCAGCAAGCACAAGTTCGGCAGCGTCGGCACCGCGATCGAGGACTTCGAGGTGAAGATCTTCGACGAGAATGACCGCGAGCTGCCGCGCGGGCAATGGGGCGAAATCGTGATGCGCGGCCCCGGCGTGATGAAGGAATACTGGGGCAGGCCCGAGGACACGGCGCAGGCGTTGCGCAGCGGCTGGCTGCATTCCGGCGACATCGGCAGGATGGACGAGGAAGACTATATTTTCATCGTCGACCGGGTGAAGGACATGATCAACGCCTCCGGCTTCAAGGTCTGGCCGGCCGAGGTCGAGCACTACCTGTACCAGATTCCGCAGATCAAGGAAGTCGCCGTCTACGGCATACCCGACGATCTCAAGGGCGAGAGCGTGTGCGCGGCGGTGGTGCTCAAGGATGGCGCGCAGCTCGGCGCCGAAGAGGTCATCGGCTGGTGCAAGGAAAAGCTCGCCGCCTACAAGACGCCGGCGCGCGTCGACATCGTCAAAGAACTGCCCAAGAGCGCCACCGGCAAGATCTTGAAGCGCATGCTGCGACAGCAAACCTAGGCAATTCCGCGGCGCGGCCGAACGGCGGAAACGTTTGCGACTGCCGGATTGCGGCACCGGTCCATCGGTGCCATGCAGCGTCAGAGGCGCGTCGGCGCGGCGCGCGTGCCCGAACCTCGCTGCGGCAGCATCGGCATGGCGAAACCCTGCTGGTAGCCGCCACGCGCGACGAGCATGAATTTCCACAGCGCGCCGCCCGCAATCGCTAAGGCGCCGCCCGCGGCGAGGCAGGCCGGAGCGATTCCGGGAATTGCGAGCGCAAGCGTGAATAGCAATGCGGGCAGCGCGTGTCCGGCGACATGCAGCGGCAGGCTTATTGCACCGATGGTCCGACGCGCCAGCGGCACAATGCCGCATGCCGCCGCGGTCGCGCGGTAGCGTACCCACAAGGCGGCATTCAGCGCCACCAGCGCGAGCCCGGCGACTGCGAGCGAAGGCGCGGAAGTTGCCAGGCCATGGAACAAAAAGGACGCGAGCGCCAGAAGCCCGAGCCCCTCGAGCAGGCCGGTGGCGACGATCATCCAGGGAATCAGCGGCACGCGCCAGGCCGGAATGCCGCGCGCAAGGTGCAGGATCTTCGCCTGGCAGACCAGAAACGCGATAGCCGCCGCGGCGCCCGCCAGCGCGGGCAAGGCCCCCGGCCAGACGAAACCGGCAAGCACCGCGGGATAGAACACGCCGACGGCGTAGATCTCGCGCGTCATCCAGCTCGTCTGCGGCCTCGAGACGGCGCGCCAGAAGCGCAGCTTGCGCCCGATTTTCAGGAACACGAAGAACAGTCCGATAGCCATCAGCGCGGCGGCGATGGCGTACAGCGCTCCCAGGCGCGCGGCCGGAACGATCCCCGCCTGCGCGGCCAGCCACGCAACCACCGCCAGGCCGGAACCGGCGCCGCCGAACATCCAGTTCATCGCCGCGCGCCAGTCCCACAGCGTTTGCAGCGGACCGACGAGCGGATTGGCCGGGTCGCTCAGCCGTTCCTCATCGGCCCCGGCGGCCCCGGCCGCGCGTCCGGGTACCGCCGGCGTGGTGTAGAGATACTTGATTTGCGGATCGGTGCCGAGAGCGGCGTTCAGTTGGAAACTCGGCTGCTCGCGCACCAGCTTCGACACCTTGCTCTCCGGGTTTCTGAAATCGCCGAAATGGATCGCCTGCGCGATGCACGCTGCCGAACAAGCGGGTGTGGCTTCCGGATCGACGCCCGGCGTAAGGCCCCGGGCGAGTCCGTCATCGACGCGGTCTTTGCAGAACGTGCATTTCTGCGCCACGCCGAGGCGCTCATCGTGCCTGACCGCCTGCTCCTGAACCGTTTCGCGGCCGTAATACCAGCGCTGCTCGTGCGCGATGGTGCGCGCCTGGTAGGGGCAGGCGACTGCGCAATAGGCGCAGCCGATGCAGATGTCGTAATTCTGCACTACCAGCCCATCGGCGCGCTGCGAGGTGGCCCCGGTCGGGCACACCGGCACGCAGGGCGGCTCGGCGCAATGCTGGCAGCCCGTGACCAGGAACAGGCGCTCGACATCCGGAAATGCGCCGGTCTCTACGTCCACCACGCGCCGCCATTGCACCCCTGGCAAGGTGTCGTTGGCGTGCTTGCAGGCGATGGTGCAGGTCTGACAGCCGACGCAGCGGTTGACATCGATTACCATGCCCCAGCGCGGGGTATGGACTTCCGCAGCCGGGTCGACTGCCGTATCGCTTGCCGCTTTCATTTCGCCGCTGCGCGCGCTTCGCGCCCGCCTGCCTTGTACAAGCGGACGCGCGCAAGGTCGGCGCCGCTGCCGGTGCCGTCGGTGAGCTTGAGCGAGATGTCGGTGAGCGAGTTCAGGCTCGGCAGCTTCAGGTCTTTTGCGTAGGGTGTCTTCCAATGGTCGAACTGGCCGATCATGAGCACCGTATCGGGCCGGATGCCCTCGCGCAGCACGGCCTTGCCCGCAGTCGTGCCAATGACGGATTCGATCACCACGTCGTCGCCTTCGGCGATACCCATGCTCCTTGCGGTGCTGCGGTTCACGATCACGCCGCGGTGCCCGGCAATGTTGTTGGCGACTTCGTTGATGATCGGCAGGCCGACGTTGGCGCCCCAGGAGTACTGCATCGAGCGCGCCGTCAGCGCCCACAGCGGATAGTCGACCGGGTCGCGCCCGGCGTCGCGCACACAATCGACCCAGATGTCGGCGTAGCGCTCATAGCCGGGCAGAAATTCGTACTCGGTGAGTTGTTTGTCCCACCACTGCACGCCGATTTCCTTGAGCCGGTGCGCCAATTGATGGCCGTGGCGGGTCAGCCGCTCCTGGTAGGGCAGCTCGAAGCGCAGGTTCTGCCGCTCGAGCGCCGGATAAAGATACCAGTCGAGTTGCGGGAACGGTCCGAGCATGAAGCCCTGTTCCTTGAACCAGGCGAGATCGTGCACGTCTTTGCCGTCGCTCAGATCGTGGCTGGCCGCCCGGCACACGCGGTCCCATACATCATCGCGAGCGGGGACCGCCGTCGGGTCGAGCGAGTAGTCGAATTTGCCGCCGCGGTCGCGCAATGCCATGCCGGCTGCGCCGCGATTGATCGCTTCGATATACTCGGGCAGGATGCCGGCCTCGCGCGCGAGAGCGGTGGCGATGTCGGTCATGTCCATCGTGTCGTTGAGCGGCTCGATCGCGGGCTGCCGGATCGCCCAGCCCTCATGCTTCCAGAATTGCTCGGTGAACTTGGTGCTGCCGACGCGGATCAGTTGCAGGCTCTCCAGATCGGTGGATTCTGGCAGCAGGATATCGGCGAAGTGATTGGTCTCGTCCTCGGTATAGGCGAACGCGACGATGAACGGAAACTCGGCCAGCCGCTTGGCGACTTCCGGCGCATTCCAGGAAGAGATGGCCGGATTGGTGCGATAGCAGATCCACACTTCCGGCGCCGTGGTGCGCGGCCAGTTCTTCGGCTGATGCTTGAGGAACAACCACGGGAGGTGCGCCGGACCGAGCGCCGGCGACCAGGGCGAATCCGACACCAGCGGCACCAGCGTCTTGTAGGCGTTGCGGATGTGGGGATGGGCCATCCAGCCTGCGGCCGAGGTTTCGTTGAACTGGTACTGCATAAAGCCGTCGACGCCGGGCAGCACCGAACCGACGCGCGACTCGGCGGGGCGCACCAGTTTGACCGCGGTGCCGAGCGTCCCCCCGGGGACTTCGAGCGCGCCCATCAGGATCGCAAGCACCTTCTGCGACCAGACGCACTGGTAGGCACCCCAGCCGTTGCACACACCCTTGCCGAGCATCACCGCCACCGGCCGAAACGGCAGGGTCCGGCCTTCGATTTCAATGGTCTCGCCAATGCAGGCCGCAGCGACGAATTCGTCGGCGATGCGGCGAATCGTGGCAGCCGCCACGCCGCATTCCTCCGCGGCCCAGTCCGGACTGAATGGCTTCATGTGGTCGAGCATCTTCTGGAAAGCAGGCTGTGCCTGGGCGGAGTCATGGGTCCAGCGCGCGTCGTCCGCACCGATCTCGATTCCCGCCACCTGGTAGGTCCCGATCAGGGCGGGCTCGGCTATGTCGGCGTCGTATGGCTTGGCCTTGGCGTCGGCAAGGTCGTAGATCAATGGCTTCTCGGTCACGGCGTCGCGCAGGAGCCAGCCGTTCGGCCCGATCAGGTAGGGTGAATTGGTGCGGTATTTGAGATAGGGAAGATCGCAGACTTGCTGCCAGTCGCGCTCGTGCAGGATGTGATGGATCAGCGCAAACAGGAACGCCGCATCGGTCTTGGGCCGGATCGGAACCCATTCGGCCGAAACTGCCCCGGTAATCGACAGGTGCGGCTCCACCTGCACCCGTTTGCAGCCGCGCACGCGCGCGTCGGCCTCGCGCCAGACGCCGACCACCCCGCCGGAGGCTTCGACATTGTTGCCGCAGTTGATGATGTAATTCACGTAGGGCGTGTCCGGCGACACAATGAATGCCCGATGCCAAAGTTCACCGTAAAGGTGCTCGGAGTGGTAGCACTTGACGCCTTGGCCGGCACCGAACCCCTGATCCACTGCCCCCCAGGCGGCCATGAACGCCGGCAGCGTGCCCATGTACTGCACCGGCGTGCCGCCGCCGCCGCTGGAGATCGCCAGGCGCGGGAAACCGGATTCGTCCTTCAGGCCCTTGGCGCGCAGTTCGCGCAGTCTCGCGCCGACGATTTCGAATGCTTCGGTCCAGCTGATGGGCACGAAGCCCGGGTCTTCCCTCCGGCCCTTTTTCGGATTCGTGCGCTTCATCGGCTGCTTTATCCGATTCGGGTTGTAGGTCTTCTGGATCAGGCCATAGGCTTTGACGCAGACGCGGCCACCGCCCGGATGCTGGCCGCGGATGTCCCAATTGGATTCAATGCGCGTGGCGACGCCGTTTTCGACTTCGACCTTCATCAGATCGGGCCCGGAGACGCACTGGTAGCAGTACATCGGTACTTGTTTCTTATGCTTTGAATCGGCCATACACTTCCTGCCTTTCACTCTGGAATGGTGGCACCGGCGTTGCCTGCGTGCGTTGCGGCTGCCACCTTATCTGCCTTTTCGCCCAGACGCTCGACGATCAAGCCGCAAAGATCCAGGGTATATACGGCGGGTGCGAAGCCAAGGATGCCTTGCAAAGGTACACCGGCCTCAGGTGCGGAATCCAAATGCGAGCCAGTTGACCATTTCAAATCGAGCGCACCATAAAGACGATTCAGGCACCACGGTAACTTGCAGAATTTGCGCCAGGCCCGATTGGCAGCACGCAACATCCGTCTCGGCTACGATAGCCCAACCTCGACCCGATATACAACCACAAGCAGCGCATGGTCTTGCGCCGCTCCAGTCGCTGCCAATGCGTGCGCCGAGAGACGCTGCGGCATAGGGCTGGGCTTGGCCGAGTGTTGAAACAGAGTGCCCAAGGAAGGGAGAGGCCCGATTGGATTCCCGGCCCAATTTGTTTCCCCGGTGAATGGGGATTCTATCCGAAGCCAGCGTTATCGCGGCGTTGCCACAAAGGGAAAAAAACTCCGATCAGCGGCTAGGAAGTGCCGGGCTACGACGTCGTGCGCCAGGAACTGGAAAAGTTCGCCGATACCAAGCATCCCGTCGTTAAAACGATCCACCAGCTCGACCGCTTTTTCGACTAGTTGTCTATGGACGGCGGCGTGTTCTGCCGTGTCGGGAAATCCTGCTGCCGCGATGATCGCTTCCTCATCTCGAAAATGCTGGACGACATCACGAACAATGGCGTCAATGTGGGCGGCTAACTCGTGAGCAGGCTTGCCTGAGAGGGAAGCTGTCAACAGCTTACCGGTTTGAGCGAGCAGTGCGCGATGCTGCGCATCAATGACCGCATTTCCGCATTCGTAGGCCGGGTGCCAAACGAGTTGAACAAAATTCCCCAGACTGTTTCCATCAGGCTCAGCCTGCAAAGATGACCCTGACGCAAGCTGAACCTGGTTGCGACCATTGCGCTTAGCCCTATAAAGGGCCACGTCTGCCGCACGCAGCAGGCTTTCGGTATTCTCGTAGGAACCATCGCTTAGCGCCGCAACGCCGGCACTGACCGTGACTTTGCCAAAAGGCGATTGCTCGTGCGTCATGTCGAGCGCCTCGACGGCGTGGCGCACTGTTTCGGTCAATCGCTGCGCCGCCGCGGCATCGGTGTCCGGGAGTATCAACAGGAATTCCTCACCGCCGTAGCGCGCCGCCAGATCGCCTCCCCTCTGCGCACCCGCCTGCAGGACGCGGGCCACGCTCTTAAGGCATTCATCTCCCCTCTGGTGTCCGTAGCGATCGTTGAATTTCTTGAACAGATCAACGTCAAGCATTACCAGCGCCAGCGGGCTTGCGTTACGCTTGGCCCTGGGCCATTCCTTGCTGAGCACTTCGTCGATTCGGCGTCGATTGGCGAGGCCGGTTAGTTGATCATGTGTCGCGGAGCGGCGACTGCGATCTTCGGCCTGCTCCTTGCTCATTACCAATAGTCCGATGGCGACCAGTATTGTCGCAACAATCGCTGCAAGAAAAGAGATAGCCTGAACCTGGTTGGACGCAAACATTGACACCTTGTCCGCCTGTCCCGTTGCCGCCAGCAAAGCGCGGAAAACGAATATCGGAATCACCGGCGCCAGTCCAATCGCAATGAAATATTGACCCCGACCAACCGTCGCTCGCCGACCCTGGTTCAGCGCCACCAAAATCAGGATGGTTTGAGCGACATAGATAATACTGCTGACGACGACCCGCGTCGTAAGGCTGTCCCGAAAAGCGAGAAATGCGATCGAAATGACGACCACCGGAAGCCATATCAGTCTGCGCGGCGGCTTTCTCTGTTGAAACTGGAACAAGCCTTCGGCGAACACGGCCCACGAGGCGGAAAGTATGGTGGCGGCAACAGTGGTGGAGGCAAAATCGCTGATCTTGCCGCGCAAGCCGAATAGTGCGAAGGACAAGGTGTGCAAGGCCAGCGCGATAGCCCAGAGATAGATGCCATCTCGGTTGGCGCGAGATGCGCCCGCAGCCAAGGAAACGGTCAGCGTTGCGTTGACTGCGAGGATCGCCAGGAATATCGTAGGGCTGTGTGGTTCCATTAACAGATGCTTTTCTGGATTCGGCTAGCTGCGCTGGGCAAGTCGCGTTCGGCAATTCGACGGGTGGCTTTTCGGCAGGGATCGGGCCGTCCGATAGTTTGAACCTGTGTAGTCATGCACGGAGCGAGAACTTCGATGCACTCTAGCAGCCTGTCGGCTAAGTCCGACAGGCTGCTAGGCATCGAATGTATCACTTTTCGATTCCATCGGCTGATTACGGGCATACGCCGCCTGGCAGCCTTCGGTTCCCACCTCGGGGCATAGATAAATAGGCGCCGCCATGCCGATTCAAATCCGGAAGCCGGTTTCAACTATCGTAGGGAGGCGCCATGCCTGACTACGCACTCCGATTATTCTCGCCTCACGACGTCTACGACGCCCCCGACGGCGCCGGCCCAAGGTGGGACGACTTCGGCACGCGCTTGCTCGCCCAGGGGGATTCCTGGTTCTCCATAGGCGCGATGCCGCCCTGGGCCACTTCGAACATTCTGCAGCAGCTAGAGTTCGGTGCCGAAGCCTGCGCGGTCAATTGCGCCTACCCCGGCCGCGAGCTGGCCCATATGGTCGAGTGGAAACGGGACACGGGCTTTTCCCGTTTGCTGGCGGGTAATCTCGCCTACAAATGGAACGCGATCCTGCTCTCAGGCGGCGGCAACGATCTGATCGCGGCGGCCGGCGTGCTGCCGCGCGATGCGAACAGGAAGCCGGTCCCGCAAAAATCCAGGCTGTTCCTGAAGCCCGACGAATGGGGGCCGCCCGGACAGGGCGCAGGCCGCTACCTGAGCAAGGCCGGCTGGAACACCTTTGCCTCGCACCTTGCGCCGCAATTCGACGACGTATTTGCGCTACGCGACAGCGGCGTCAATCGCGGCGTGCCGCTGTTCTGCCACACCTACGCCTACCCGATGCCACGCAAGGCCCCGGCTTCGGAACTCTTCCACATGGGACCCTGGCTCTACCCGGCCATCGTCGCCTACGGAATCCCGACGCGCGACTGGCTGGCCGTCGCGACGGAATTGATCAACCGGCTCGCCGCGCTATTGCGCGACATCGTCGGCGGACTCAATAGCCCCAAGGACCGGCAGATCCAACTCATCGAAACGCAGCAGGCGCTGATCCCGGCGCAGCCCGGGACGAGCGGACCGAGCAAGGACTGGGAAAACGAAATCCACCCGACTCCGGGCGGCTATCGAAAACTCGCCGGGCTGTGGCGGCCGGTCGTCGAAGCGCATATTTCCTAGGCGTCGAGCCGGGCACGGTCGGCGCTCAACGCGAGCCCAGCCATGCGCCGAGTTCGCGGTCGGCCGTTTGCAGATGGGTCGTGAGCCAGCTCCATAAATAGGCCACCAGACCCGCCGGATTCGTGTTCGAGCGCACGCGCACTCTGGCGCAGTAGGTTTCCAGCTCCTTCAGCAGCGATGCGTGAAAGTTCGCGTGCGTCTCGACCTCCGGATAGTCCGACGCACGCATGAGTTGCTCTTCGTTGGCGAAGTGGGTCCGTGCAAAATCGATCAGCGCCTGCAATTCCGCTTCCTTCAGCGCTTGGTCCGCGGCAAAGAACAAGGGTTCGACCAGGGCTTCGGCCAGCGCGAACAGCTGCTGGTGTTCCGCGTCGATCTGCTCGTGTCCGATTGCGACATCGGCTGTCCACTCGAAATACGTCACGGCCCGGTCCCCTCTGGCAATTGGGCATCAGCATATCAACTTCACGCCGAACCCGCCACCCGGCCCGTGAATGCCTGGAGAACGTTTTGCAGAGCCGGCCTTCGCGCAATCTGCAGCTGCGCGACAAGACGCCGCCGGAAATCCTAAAAATTCAAAGCGCGTTGAAGAGATCGTTGACCAGATTCTCGCCGACGCCGAATCCGGCGCCGACGCCAAGACCGCTGACGAGATTGCTGACGAAGCCCCCGCCGCCGCCGCTGAAGCCGTTCGCCCATCCGCGCGGTTGCATGGTGGGCTGGGGATGGCTCTGTAGTTGCTGCTCCAGCATTTGAATATATTGCGTCATCTGCTGTCGCAACTGGCCTTCCATCTGGCCGTAGCCCTGGATCGACAACGCGATGGAACGCAGCGCCAGCGCCAATTCCCGGCCGGTCGCTTCGTCTTTGGCATCGGTCAGCAGGCGCTGGGCCAGCGCCTGCACCTGCTGCATGATGCCTTGAGACTGCTGCTGCAACTGGGAAGCTTGCTGTTCGGCAAGTTGGTAATCCATGTTCAAGTCCTTTCCGCTCGGGTTCGTAACGTCCGGGTTTGATCGGTTCCGCGCAGATTTGTTCCTGGACTCGTCTCTCGCCCGGCTCGCCAACGCCGTGTGGCACGCAGACGCGTCCGGGGGGAGGCGTCGCTTCCGGGGGGAGGCGTCGCTATTGGCTCGGGCAGATCGAACCTCTGCCAGAGTCATCGTCGAAGTCCAGGCCGCCACCTGACTGGAAGCGACAGGGGCCCACGGAAATCGATCGTCGGCTGCCAAGCTACCTCATCGACTGTCAGCTCTAGACCGGGAAGTCGGTCGAGCAGATGATCGAGGGCGATACGGAGTTCCTCCCGGGCGAGCGCCGCCCCGAGGCAGAAGTGCGCCCCGAATCCGAATGCCACATGACGGTTTTCGGTACGGGCGATGTCGAACCGGTCAGGTTCGGGGAACCGTGCCGGGTCGCGGTTGGCAGCGCCGAGGAAAAGCTGCAGTGCTTCACCGGCCTTCACTCGGCGGCCAGCGAATTCGCCGTCTTGTAGCGCGTGGCGCGAGGTCATCTGCACCGGTGACTCGAAGCGCAGGATCTCCTCGGCTGCCGCGGGGATGAGCGAGCGGTCGCGGCGCAGGCGCTCCAGTTGATCCGGATGGCGCAGGAGCGTAAGCACGCCGTTGGACAGCATGTTCGTCGCCGTCTCGTGGCCGGCGGTCATGAGGAAGGTGGCATTGGAAAAGATTTCATCCTCGGACAGGCGCTGGTCGCGGTCCGCCGCGCCTATCATCGCGGACAGCAGGTCGTCGCCAGGGTCGCGCCGTCGGTCGGCAATCAGGGCGCGGAGATAGTCGCGCATCTCGGCAAAGTGCTCCTGCGCCGAGACCGCGAGTTGCGCTGTCGGCGACCCGGACCCGACAAGGAACACAATGTCGAGCGCCCACGACTTGAATCGGTCGAGATCGGTCTCCGGAATACCGAGCATGGCGCCCACCACGAGCGCTGGCAGCGGATAGCTGTAGGCGCGATGGAGATCGGCTTCACCGTCGGCCTCTACGGCATCGAGCAGTCGCTTGGACAGGCGCTCGATCCTGTCGACAACCCGTTTCACCATCCGAGCGCTGAAAGTCGACGACAGCAGAGTGCGAATGCGGGTATGGTCAGGCGGATCGCGGAAGGCGACGATGCTCCGCAGGGTGCGCTCCACATAGGGACACCGATCGCGCATGCCGGTGCCTAGCGGTCCGAGGATGGCACCAATGCGCGCAGAGCTCAGCCGGCGATCGCGTAGCAGACCCACGATTTGATCGTATCGTACGACAAGCTGCCCAATGTCGTATCCGGCCTCCTCCGCATTGCGGAAGCGGGCATACACCGCGTAGGGGTCGCCGAGCCCACCTGGAGAAAGGAGATCTCGAACGCTCGGCAGCGTAGCCGGCACGGGTTCCTTCATCGGGTTTCCCCTCGAATGGCGTCTTCATGCGCGAACAACTATTCAGCGGAACCAAGTGTCCACACTACCGAGTATCGGAGAACATTCCGCTCCACGGGCAAGCGTCTGAACTATCGATACGCTCCATCGAATTCTGCCCGCAGCTGTGATGATAGTACAGGCTGCTGGCGATCGCGTACTGCAATCAGGGGCATGACCGAGCGGCGGCTTTGACGAGCTTGCCCGGCAGTCTGCTCCCGGCCGCGCTGTGACCATGTGCCGGCAAGCCGGCCATGACGGAACGCGCCGACCCCCTAGTGTCCCGAATCGCCCGCCTACTCCTTGTCTCGCTCGTCCTGCATCTCGAACCAGAGCGCGTTCAGGATCGCCAGCAATACGGCGAAGCCCAGACCCAGTACCCAGGTGAAATACCACATGTAGCCTCCGTAGCCGGTTCAATAAAGCGATTTGCTGTTGCCCGCAATGTACTCGCGCGTCACCTTGCCCGCCATCACGTGATAGGCCCACCCCGTGTATGCGAGCACTATCGGGGTAAAGATCAGGGCGACCCAGAACATGACGTTCAGCGTCGTATAGCTGGAGCAGGCGTCCCAGGCAGTAAGGCTGTTCGAGGGTGTCGATGAAGACGGGAGCACGAACGGGAACAGCGCCACGCCTGCGGTCAGGATCACGCAAAGACACGAAACCGAGGACGCGACGAAAGCGAGCAGCGTGCGCCGGCCGAGCGCGATCACGGCGATTGCGCCCGCGCAGCCCAGCGCCGGTATCAGCCACAACAGCGGCAGCTTTTGATAGTTGGCGAACCAAGCGCCCTGCTCCTTCACCACTTCCTTCATCGTCGGGTTGAGCGCAGCGCCGACGTCCCCGATCATTTTGATCACGTAGCCGTCGATGCGCGATACCCAGAAGCCGGCCGCGCAAAACGCGACCAGCAGCACGATCGCGAACAAGCGCGACGCCTTGAGCGCGCGCTCCTGCAGCGGCCCTTCGGTGCGGTGGGCGAGGAAAGTCGCACCCTGCAGCGTCAGCAGCGCGAGGCTTACCACGCCGAACAGCAGAGCCATCGGATTGAGCAGGGCCCAAAACGATCCGGTGTAGAACGAGCGCATGCTGTCGTCGAAATGAAAGGGCACGCCCTGGAACAGATTGCCGAACGCGACGCCGAACACCAGCGCGGGAACCGCGCTGCCGGCGAACAGGCCGTAATCCCACGCCGAGCGCCAGCGCGCATCCTCGACTTTTGAGCGGTAGTCGAAGCCCACCGGTCGGAAGAACAGCGCGAACAGCACCAGCAGCAGCGCCCAGTACAGGCCCGAGAACGCAGTAGCGTACACCACCGGCCAGGCGGCGAAAATCGCGCCGCCGGCGGTAATGAACCAGACCTGGTTGCCGTCCCAGTGCGGCGCCACGGTGTTGATCATGATGCGGCGCTCGGTATCGTCCTTGCCGAGAAACGGCAGCAGCGTGCCGACGCCCATGTCGTGGCCGTCCATGATGGCGAAGCCAATCAAGAGCACGCCCACCAGCAGCCACCAGATGAGTTTCAGGGTCAGATAGTCGAACATGATCACTTCTCCTCAGACTGGGGCACCGGCGCGGCCGGCAACAGGCGCATCCGACTGCAGCACCACCGGGCCGAGCCGCGCATATTTGAACATCAGGTAGAGCTCGGCCACGAGCAGCAGGGTGTAAAACGCGACGAATGCCGAGATCGACCCCCACAGGTTCGCCGCCGACAGCGACGACGCCGAGATATGCGTGGGCAGCAGGCCGAACACCGTCCAGGGCTGGCGCCCATACTCGGCGACGAACCAGCCGAGCATGCACGCGATCCAAGGCAAGGGGATCCCCCACAGCGCCCATTTCAGCAGCCAGGTCTTGTCGCGGAATTGGTTCTTCACGGCGAACCAGAAGGAGAGCGCGAACAGCGCGAGGAAAGAAAACCCGAGGCCGACCATCACCCGGAAGCCCCAGAACAAAGGCGCGGCCCTGGGCACCGAATCCATCACCGCGCGTTCGATCATCTCGGGCGTCGCTGCGCGCACGTCCTCCGTATAGCGGCGCAGCAGCAGGCCGTAGCCCATATCCTTTTCATGCGCCTTGAACTGCTCTCTCGCTGCGGCATCGTGCGGATCGCGGCGCATCGTATCGAGCGCGCTTACCGCCTCGATGCCGGACTTGATGCGCTCGCGGTTGTGCGCGCGGATGTCGCGGATGCCGGGCAATTGCGTGCTGGCGGAGCGGGTGGCGATCAGGCCGAGCATATACGGAACCTTGATCTCCCAGTTGTTCTTCTGCTCTTTCTCGTTGATCGAGGCGACCAGCGTCAATCCCGCGGGTGCCGGCTCGGACTCCCACATGGCTTCCATAGCCGCCAGTTTCGACTGCTGCGAAGCGGTCACGGCGTAGCCCGACTCGTCGCCGAGCACGATCACGCAGGCCGCCGATGCCAGACCGAATGCCGCCGCGATGCGATACGAGCGGCGCGCGAATTCGACATGCACATTGTGCAGCAGATACCAGGCTGAAATGCCGAGCACGAACACGGAGCCGACGACATAGCCCGCGCCCACCGTGTGCACGAATTTGGCCTGCGCGGTCGGATTGAATATGAGCGCAGCGAAATCCACCAGTTCCATGCGCATGGTGACCGGATTGAAGGCCGCGCCGACCGGATCCTGCATCCAGCCGTTGGCGATCAGGATCAGCACCGCAGACAGATTAGAGGCAAGTGCCATCAACGCGGTGACGGCGAGGTGCCCGGCCTTGGGTAGGCGGTTCCAGCCGAAAAAGAACAGGCCCACCATGGTGGACTCGAGAAAGAAAGCCATCAGGCCCTCGATCGCGAGCGGCGCGCCGAAAATGTCACCCACATAATGCGAGTAATACGCCCAATTGGTTCCGAACTGGAACTCCATGGTGAGGCCGGTGGTGACGCCCAGGGCGAAGTTGATGCCGAACAGTTTGCCCCAGAACTTGGTCATGTCGCGGTAGATTTCCTTGCCGCTCATCACGTAGGCCGACTCCATGATCACCAGCAGCCACGCCAGACCGAGCGTAAGCGGAACGAACAGGAAGTGATACATCGCGACGGCGGCGAATTGCGCGCGCGACAGCTCAACGACGGTCGGATCGATCATATGCCTGCTCCTTCGGATTGGATTGCTGTGTAGCCTGCGTCAGCCGCGCGCCCATGGCCGGGCCGTCGATTTCCACGCGGAAGGGCATGACCAGCAGGTACCACAGCAGCGCGAGCAGCGCGAACTTGAGTACCAGCACGATACCCAGATGCAGTGCCAGACTCGGCCGTCCCTGTCGGTTTTCCGGTGGCTTCATGGTCAGTGCAGGCGCAGCTACGCGCCGTTGCTGCGAGCATTCTCTCGACGCACGCTCGGCGAGCGCATCCGCAGCTAATTCAGATTTTCATCGTGCGCTGCGGAATCCTGCCCTGCTTGATTTTTCTCAAGAGGAGCGCAGAAAATTCGGGGGAATACCGCTGCGCCAGCGCGCCGGGCCAGCGAGGCCTTCTTATGGCAGGCTGTTCTCGCCAGGCTGCCATTCCTTCACTAGGCGCATGAGCTTCATCGCATCGCGGCCTAACATCGCGCTGGCAGTCAGAAATCCGCCCATCAAGGCGCCGCCCACCCCGGCCGAGGCCACGTCCTGCCCCGTGAGGTAAAGCCCCTTTACCGGCGTGACCGGGTGCAGCCAATCCTGATTGAAGCGCCGCACGTCATGGTCCAGGCCATAAATCTCGCCGCGGCTGTTGTGCTCGAACCAACTGGTCGACAGCGGCGTCGACAGCTCCGCGTAGGCGAGCGCCCCGCGCAACTGCGGCAACTGCCGGTACAGCGCCTCGAGCAGGCGCCGCTGCAACTTCTCCTTCAGCGCCTCGTAGTCGGCGCCGCGCTGATGCCAGATGGTCCCGGCCCATTTGGCAAACGGCTCCCACGGACCCATGGTCAGCACTTCCACCGTGCTCTTGTCCGGACAGCGCGCATCCCATTCCGGGTCCTTGGCCGAAGGAAAGGAGATATAGAGCATCGGGAACGGCGCATCCAGGTCCTGCGCGAAGCGCGCCACATTGCCTTCGTGGTCGATCGAGGGATAGACCCACAGGTTGGTGCGCGGCAGGCCGAGCGCGGCCGCGCTGCCCTTGAACCCGGCGTACAGGCAAAGATGCGCCCCGGAAGGTTTCACCTTAGCCAGTTTCCTCGCGTAACCGTAGCGTTCGCGTTCCGCCTGCGGCAACAGCTGCCCGAACGTGGTGCGCGCGCCGGCATCGCTCACCACCGCATCCGCGCGCAATCGATCCCCGTTGTCCATGAGTACGCCCGTCGCGCGCCCGTGCTCGATCAGGATCGCCTTCACCCTGGCATAGGTGAACACCTCGCCGCCGGCTGCACGGATTACCGGGATGATGCTGTCGGCGATGCGCCAGGAACCACCCACGGGATAGTTGCCGCCGTCGAAATAGTGCTTCGCCACCGCCGCGTGCATCATGAACGAAGCATCGCGCGGCACCATGCCGTAGTCCCCCCACTGGCCGGTCAACACGGCGATCAGTTCCTGGTTGCGCGTGAGCCCTTCGAGCACCTCGCGCACCGTCTGGAAGCAGGCTTTTGGGAGCATCAGCGGGCGCAGCGCGTTGTAGGCCCTGGCGGCGAGCCGCGGCATCGCCTGGCCGGCGAAGAATTTCTGCGCCGAGCGCGCCACGCGAACGACGAGATCGATGTAGGCGTCTATCGCCTGCGCCTCGTCCGGGAACTGGCTCTTGAGCGACGCAGCGAGGTTCGTACGGCCGGCGACGAAATCGACCTTGCGCTCGCCGATGATAATGCGGTCGTACACCGCGTCCATGGGCGCCCATTTCAGCTGCCCGTCGGAGATCACGTCGAAAATGCGGCGCAGGGTGTTGTGCGGCTTGTGCACTTCGCCGATGTAATGCACGCCCACATCCCATTCGAAACCCTTGCGCTCGTAGGAGTGAGTGAAGCCGCCGGCAGTGTAATGCTGTTCGAGCACGCACACCCGGCGACCCAGCCTGGCCTGCAGCGCGGCGGTACAGAGGCCGCCGATGCCGGATCCGATCACGATGCAGTCGTAATGCCCGGCGGCGCGACTGCTGCGGTAGCGGTAACCCGTTCGTTTCATGCGTTCCTCAGTTGGCCATCGGCAGTCCGATTGCGCGAACGCATGCCTTCCTGCCGCCGACGGCACGATCTTGCCATGGCATCATAATGTATACCAAGCGCCGCCCTGCTCCGCGCTTAATTTGCAAGGCCTTGTAGAGCCGCTTGGTCGCGCCACCCGGACCGGAGTATTTTTATTCGCTGGACGAAGACATGAAATACCGCGAGTTCTTGGTTTTGCGCATGAACCGCCTTGGGGGCGAGCCACAGTGGGTCTAAGAAGGCGCTGCCCTTACTGGATGGAGGATTGACCTATGACTGGCGGTGACAATCCACCTGCGGAGCAAACAGCAAGCCATGCTTCGCGCGCGCTTCTGATCCCTCAAGCGTTCATCCTCGAATGGATCACCATCGCGTGGATGCTCGTCGAGGTCGCAGTGGCCATCGCTTCAGGCATCGCGGCCCACAGCGTGAGTCTTATCGCCTTTGGCGTCGACAGCGGCATAGAACTTCTCTCTGCCTTCGTGCTCCTGTGGCGGCTGAACGTAGAACTCAAGCAAGGAGAATTATTCTCGGAAAAAGCCGAACATGCCGCCAGCAGGATCGCAGGCGCTTTGCTCTATGCGCTTGCCGTCTACGTGGTCGTGTCTGCCGCTTGGAGTCTGTGGCAGCGCGAGGGCGAAGCGTTCTCGACCTATGGTTTCGTCCTTACCTTAGCCGCCATTCCCCTGATGTACTGGCTTTATCGCAGTAAGCTGAAAATCGCGAAAGCCATCGGCAGCTCGGCGCTGCGCGCCGATGCCGTGGAAAATATCACCTGCGGCTACTTGTCCTTGACTGTTCTGATAGGCCTCGCAGCCCAGTATGTCTGGGATATCTGGTGGATAGACGCCGTTACTTCACTGGCAATCGTCTATTTCCTCCTTAAGGAAGGACGCGAAGCATGGCAAGAAGAGGACGAGGACGAAAATGAGCGCGAGTAAATCCCCAAGAACCAATAGCGCCCCTTAGCTCGCCCTGTTCAGGGTACAGAAAAGTCGCCCGACCTTCGGCAGAAGGTCTGCCCAAGATCCGAAAGATCACCATTGCCGCCGCCTAAACAAGACAGTATCTTGCGCATGCTGAGCGCCTGCAAAAAAGCAATCGCGGGGACGTTCGCTCAGCCAAGGCCCGAGCCTGTGACAAAAGTCAACAAGCCCCTCAAAACCTTCTGATATAGAAACTGGCGGGCTGTTGACATTTGCTCCCCGGCAAGGCACCAACGCAACTTTTATTAACAAGGCAGCGCTCGGCTTCTCGCATTGGGCGGTTCTTTCGCCTCCGAGAAAGGGCGCCCGGCCAAACTCGGATCCAACATGAACCGCACGCTCAAAAGCGGCTTTCCGCCGTTTCAAACAGAACAAAACCTGAGGTCGGCCATTGTATCGACCTGCGCCAGGTTTGGAAAAGTGGCAAAGCTCACCATTTACCCCGCGCGCAAGGAATCCGGATCAGGTTTGCAGTGTCCTTGCTTTCTGCGCCTAGACACTCCAGAAGCTGAAGCCGAGCTAAAATCAACCCTCAAAGTATTCGAATTCGGTGATGAAATCGCATTCTTTGCAGACGTGGATGAAGAAAAATGGGCCGATGTGCGGAGCTTGTAGATTCTGCCTGATTCCGAAATCCTCTTCGACCGCCGACCCGCCTCCGTTTCTGAGGAGCCATGCGCCATGACCGCTGCCTACGCCGGCGTCTTCCCCATCGCCCCCACGCCGTTCACGAAATTCGGTGAAATCGATCTCGACGGCATGCGCCGCGTGCTCGACTGCATGGTCGACCAGAATGTGCACGGCATCTGCATTCTCGCCAACTACTCAGAGCAGTTCCTGCTGACAGACGAAGAGCGCGACACGCTGCTCGCATTGAGCCTGGACCACGTCGCCGACAGGGTGCCCGTAATCGTGACCTGCAGCCACTACAGCACGCGCATCGCGGCGGCGCGCGCAAAGACGGCGCACATGGCCGGCGCGAAAATGGTCATGCTCATGCCGCCCTACCACGGCGCAACGCTGCGCGCCGACGAGAAGGGCATGATCGAGCACTTCGCCAGGGTCGCCGACGCCGCGCCACTGCCGATCATGGTGCAGGATGCGCCGCTGTCGGGCGTCGCGCTGTCGGCGACCTTCATGGCGCGGCTGGCGCGGGAAGTGCCGCAGGTCTGCTATTTCAAGGTAGAAGCGCCGAATGCCGCGGCGAAGCTGCGCGCGCTGATCGAGGTGGGCGGCGAGGCGATCAAAGGCCCGTTCAGACGGCGAGGAATCGATCACGCTGATGGCCGACCTGGACGCGGGCGCCACGGGCACCATGCCCAGCGCCCTGCTGCCAGACCTGATCGGGCCGGTGCTCGAACACCACCGCAAGGGACGGCGCGCGGAAGCGATGGCGGCCTACGCGCGCATACTGCCGCTGATCAATTACGAGAACCGCCAATGCGGCCTGCGCGCGACCAAGACGGTGATGATGGAAGGCGGAGTCATCAGGAGCGATGCGGTGCGCCATCCGCTCGATGCGCTCCACCCGGCGACGCGCAAAGGGCTGCTGGAACTCGCGCGCGAGGCCGATCCGCTCGCGCTGCGCTGGGGGAAATAGCCCGCAGACACCCCTCGCCATCGGCTCTGCGCGCTGCGGCTCCAACTTTTTGCCCCGCATTTTTTGCCGGCCGGCCCGGCTCCGCCACGCCGTTTTCGATTTCGACCGCATACAGGAGGCGCCATGGCAAACCGTAAATCCCAAAGCCCGTCCGGCAATCCGCCCGCTGCGCTGCAGACCGCAATGGCAGACATGGGCAAACACAAAGACCGGATCAAGGCACTGCAGCGGGCCTTGCTGGCGCGCGGCTTCAACCCCGGCAAGGTGGACGGCATTTTCGGCCTGGGCACGCAAGCGGCCGTCCTGGCTTTCCAGCGCAGCGAAGGGCTGCTGGCCGACGGCGTGGCCGGCGTGCGCACTCTCGCCGCGCTGCAAGGTGCCGCAGCGCCGCCGCTGCCGAGCGTGCTTGCGCAGATCAGCACGGCCGTGGCGTCGCAGATGTTTCCGCACACGCCGCTCCTCAACATCAAGCGCAACCTGCCTTTCGTGCTGACGGCGCTCGATGAAGCGCAGTTGCGCGACCGGCCGATGGTCCTGGCCGCGCTCGCCACCATACGTGCCGAAACGGAGAGTTTCGAACCTGTCGCCGAAAGCCGGTCGCGCTACAACACCTCGCCCGACCCGAAGGGACATGCCTTCGATCTGTACGACAAGCGCAAGGACCTGGGCAATACAGGTCCGCCCGACGGAGAGCGATTTCGCGGCCGCGGCTACGTGCAGCTTACCGGGCGCGCCAACTATGCGAATTACGGCAAAAGCATCGGACTGCAACGGCAGTTGATCTCCAATCCCGAACTGGCATCGGAGCCCGCGATAGCGGCCAATCTGCTCGCCGCGTTCCTGAAGGACAAGGAGCGGCGCATCAAGGAAGCGCTGCTCGCCTCGGACTTTGCTGGCGCGCGCCGGCTGGTCAACGGCGGCAGCCACGGTCTGGGTCGTTTTGTCGATGCATACAAGACCGGCATACGCCTGACTGTTTGATTTGAATTGAATTGACCCAAATCAAAAGTCTCGCGCCGTACGCGCGCATGATTTTTCAAAGGAAGTCAGAACCCGGCTTGAAGCCGCGGCCGCATCGTGCAGGCCAGCATTGGCGGAGTGAAATTTCATGGCGCAATTTTTTTGGACTGATGATCTTTATACCGGAATCGGCTCGATCGACGGCGACCACCGAAAGCTGATCGGCCTGGCCAACGCCTTTTTCGAAACCATGGAGAGCGGCCAGGGCAACGAGCGCATGAGCAAGGCGATGACCGACCTCATCGCCTACACGGAAGAACATTTTGCCCGCGAGGAAGCGGAAATGGAGCGCGTACAATACGTCGCCTCGCTCGCGCACAAGTCCGAACACACCAAGCTCCTGACTCAGCTCGTCGAGCTGAAAGGGATGCTGGATGCAAACGGAAGAATCAACGTGCCGGCGGTCTCCGACTTCCTCAGCGAATGGCTGCGCGAGCACATTCTTGCGGCGGACATGAAATTGGCCGCCGCCCTGAAGCAACAGCGCAGCGCGCAAGCGACAGCGCAGCTGAGTTAGCCGGCCCCGCTTTCTCGTCCACCGGTGCGCAGCCGCCACGCGCCGTGCTCGAAGGATCCAGGGAAACGAGGGGATGCCTCCCGTTGCGCCTCCCCGAATCGGACCGCAGCAATATTGCTTTGCTACGGCTCGTTTGTACTTATCTGCTCCCGGAACGACGACCGCTGTTGCGGCGCTGCGCCGCAGTGCGATAGATGTCCCTACCCGCGTTCTCGATATCGCGGCGCAGCTGGCGCCGCTCGTCGACGCTCATGCGGTTGCCGTCGATTCCGCCCGGACCAAGCTGCCGCGCGGGACGATCTGTCTCGCGCGGCGCAAGCGGCTGCGGAGACCGGGCCTGCATCGAGGATCCCGCATTCCCGCCCGAATCGACAGGCGCCGCCGCAGCCGGCATCGAAGCGGCCGCCAGCATCAGGCCCCAAGCTAAAAACACTACAAGAAATTTCATGCCTCGTTCCTCGACCGGACGGCCGTCCCTCGCCTTGCGCTCCGCGCCATGACAGCGCTCGAAGATGCGCCTATCCGTCCTGTTAAGCGCATGCGGGTTACAATTCCTGCGGCCGCCCGCCGTCGGCCGCAGTATCCGGACAATTCGTTTCTGCTCGAATAGTAGCGACATGGTATTTTGAAACTGCGGCCGCGGGCCTGAAATTTGTAATAATTTGTAAGCAATCATCGGTTTGACACGGTTTCTTACCTATCTGCCCTTGGCGACCAGCCTTATTGAGTACGATGCACACATGACAAGCACCAAGACCAAAATTCTCGTCGTCGACGACGACCTCCGGCTGCGTGACCTGCTCAAGCGTTACCTGTCGGAGCAGGGCTTCGGCGTACAGGTTGCACAGGACGCCGCGACCATGGACAAGTTGCTCGCGCGCGAGCGTTTCGACCTGATCGTGCTTGACCTCATGATGCCGGGCGAAGACGGGCTATCGGTGTGCCGGCGCCTGCGCGGCGCCAAGGAAGCGATTCCTATCATCATGCTGACGGCAAAAGGCGACGATGTCGACCGCATCGTCGGCCTGGAAATGGGCGCCGACGACTATCTGCCCAAACCGTTCAACCCGCGCGAACTGGTGGCACGCATCCATGCCGTGTTGCGCCGGCGCACCGCGCCCCCGCCGCCCGGCGCGCCGGCGCTCGAGGAAGGCCAGATGAGCTTCGGGCAGGTCACCGTCGATCTCGCCACCCGCGCTCTGACGCGCGAAGGCAGCACCGTCTCCCTCACCACGGGGGAATTCGCTCTACTTAAAGTCCTGCTCGCGAACCCGCGTGTGCCCTTGTCGCGCGACAAGCTGATGGAGCTTGCACGCGGGCGCGAATACGAAGTGTTCGACCGCGCCATCGACGTGCAGATTTCGCGCCTGCGCAAGCTGATCGAGCCCGACCCGGCGCGTCCGGTGCACATCCAGACCGTATGGGGTTTCGGCTACGTGTTCGTGCCGGACGGCAAGGCATGAGCCCGACGGGCCGCGCCGAGGGCCGCATCTTCGATATGGCCTTGGCGCGACGCGACAAGGCGGCCTAGTGAGCTTTCTGCCGCGCACGCTGCTTTGGCGTTCGTTCCTGCTGATCAGCCTGCTGATGGTTATCTCGGCCACAGCCTGGTTTCAGATATTGCGCAGCTATGAGCGCGAGCCGCGCGCCAGGCAACTGGCGCAGATGGTAGCCAGCGTGGTCAATCTCACGCACACGGCCTTGGTCACTGCGAAGCCCGAAATGCGGCGCGAACTGCTGGCCGAACTGTCGGAACGCGAGGGCATCCGCGTCTATCCGGCCGACCCGACAATCAAAATGACACCATCCCCGAATGTTCCGTTCGTGCATATGCTGCATGCGCAAATCCGGAAGAGGCTGGGTGAAGACACCCGCTTCGCCGCCGCTTTCGGCGGCCAGCGCGGATTTTTCATCAGCTTTCACATCGACGGTGACGAGTACTGGGTGATGCTGCCGCGTGAGCGCATCGAGCGGCAGTTTCCCTGGCAATGGCTGGGCTGGACCGCGCTTGCGCTGCTCCTGTCCCTGATCGGCGCCTGGCTGATCGTGTCGCGCATCAACCGCCCGCTCAAGTCGCTGGCCGCCGCAGCGAAGACCATCGGCCGCGGCAAGACGCCGGCGCCGCTGCCCGAATCCGGGCCAATCGAAATCGAGACGCTGGCACGCTCGTTCAACCAGATGTCGCAGGACCTGGCGCGGCTGGATTCAGACCGCGCACTGATCCTCGCGGGCGTGTCCCACGACCTGCGCACGCCTTTGTCGCGCCTGCGCCTGTCGACGGAAATGAGCGCAAGCGAAGACAAACTGGAGATGATTGCCGATATAGCGGAAATGGATTCCATCATCGGCCAGTTCCTCGATTTCGCCCGCGTCGAAAGCGAAGAACCGCTCGAACCCACCGACTTTGCGGCTCTGGCGCGTGAAGTGGCGGAGCGCCAGCGGCGCCTGGGCCATGCGGTGCAGACGCATATCGAGCCCGTGCCCGAGCAGGACCTGCGCCGCATGAGTATCAAACGCCTGATCTCGAATCTGGTCGACAACGCCGTCGCCTATGGCGAAGAGGACGTGCGCATGACCGTGCGCAGCGAAGGCGGCAGTCTGATCCTGGAGGTGCTCGACCGCGGCCCGGGCATACCGCCGCAGGAAGCCGAACGGCTGAAGCAGCCGTTCACGCGCCTGGAGCAGGCGCGCAGCGGCAAGGGCGGGTCCGGGCTCGGCCTTGCGATCGTCGATCGCATCGCACGCCATCACGGTGGCCGTCTCGAACTGCTCGCGCGCGAAGGCGGCGGTTTGATGGCACGCGTCACTCTGCCTTTACGGGAAAGCGCCGCAGCACCTGATAAGTGACGCGGCCCTCTACGCGCGTCGAGCCGACGAGTGCGAAATCCTGCGCCTCCCATTCCAGCGCAATCCAGGCCGGTACCTCCGGCAGTCCCGTAGCATCGCGTACCAGGGTCACGTGCGACACGAACGGCTTGGGATCGTAGCGGATGCTGGCCGCGGTAAGGCGCGCGCGCAGGTCGGCGACCAGGGCGGCGAGCGCTTGCGGACCCTCGCTCGCGCCGCACCAGATGATGCGGTTGTGTTTCCAATAGCCGACACGGTCGAGCAGCAGGCGGAAAGGATCAACGCGCACTTCGGCCGCGATCGCTTTGAGCTCGGGGAGTAAGGCGGCGGCGGTATCGCCGAGGAACGCGAGCGTCAGATGAATGTTCTCGCGCCGCATCGCGCGGCCCCGGCCGGCCGCCTGCCTGGCCCAGGCCGCGAGCTTTAGCTGCAGTTCTCTGTCCGGCCAGAGCGCGAAGAACAGCCGCAGCGTTTCGGCGGCCGCGTTCATGCGCTCAGTGACTCAGCCGCGCAGGCGGCGGAACACCAGGCAGGCGTTCGTGCCGCCAAAACCGAAGCTGTTCGACATCACGGTGTTGAGGCCGGCGTTGTCGACGCGCTGGCGCACGATCGGCATACCTTCGCCCGCGGGGTCGAGCGTCTCGATGTTGGCCGAGGCGCAGACGAAGTCGTGCTCCAGCATCAGCAGCGAATAGATCACCTCGGTGACGCCGGCGGCGCCCTGCGCATGCCCGGTGAGCGACTTGGTCGAGCTGATCAGCGGCACTTTGTCGGCAAACGCTTGGCGCACCGCCTCCAGCTCTTTCGGATCGCCGACCGGCGTGCTGGTGCCGTGCGTATTGAGGTAATCGACCGGCGTATCCACATCCGCGAGCGCCATGCGCATGCAGCGCACCGCGCCCTCGCCCGAGGGCTGCACCATGTCATAGCCGTCCGAGGTCGCGCCATAGCCCGCGAGTTCGGCGTAGATTTTCGCGCCGCGCGCGCGCGCGTGCTCGAGTTCCTCCAGCACCACCACGCCGCCACCGCCGGAAACGACGAAGCCGTCGCGGTCGGCGTCGTAGGCGCGCGAGGCGCGCGTCGGCGTGTCGTTGTATTTCGAGGACAGCGCGCCCATGGCGTCGAACAGCACGGAGAGATATGGATGCACCTCCTCCCCGCCGCCGGCGAAAACAATGTCCTGCTTGCCCCACTGGATCTGCTCGAAGCCATTGCCGATGCAATGCGCGCTGGTCGAGCAGGCCGAACTGATGGAGTAGTTCATGCCTCTGATCTTGAACGGCGTGGCGAGGCAGGCCGAGGTGGTGCTCGACATGCAACGCGGCACCATGTACGGCCCGACGCGCTTCACGCCCTTGGTCCGTAGCAGATCAACGGCCTCGACTTGGTTCTGCGGCGAGCCTCCGCCCGAACCCACGATCAGCCCGGTGCGCTCGTGCGAGACCATGCTCTCGGGCAGACCGGAGTCAGCGATGGCCTGGCTCATCGCAATGTAGGTGAACGCCGCCGCGTCACCCATGAAGCGCAGCAGCTTGCGGTCGATCAATTCCTCGCGCTTCACCCGGACCGGCCCATGAACCTGAGAACGGAATCCCAGCGACCGGTATTCCTCGGAAAACTCGATCCCGCTGCGGCCTGCGCGCAGCGAGTCCAGCACCTCAGCCTTGTTGTTGCCGATGCTGGAGACAATGCCCATCCCGGTGACGACGACGCGACGCATAGCGCTACCCTCAGAATCCGTCAGTGGAGGTGAACAATCCCACCTGCAGGTCCTTGCCTGCATAGATATCGCGGCCGTCGACCTCCATCGCGGCGTCGGCGATACCCATCACCAGCTTGCGCAGGATCACGCGCTTCATGGCGATGCGGTAGGTAATCTTTTTTGCGCTCGGCAATACCTGGCCGTTGAACTTGACCTCGCCGCAGCCCACGGCGCGTCCGCGCCCCTTGCCTCCCATCCAACCCAGATAGAAGCCGATCAGCTGCCACATCGCATCCAGCCCGAGGCAGCCGGGCATCACCGGGTCGCCCTGGAAATGGCAGGCGAAAAACCAGAGATCCGGGCGCAGGTCGAGCTCGGCGACGATCTCACCCTTGCCGTAGGTCCCGCCCTTATCGCTGATGTAGATGATGCGGTCGAACATCAGCATCGGCGGCAGTGGCAGCTTGGCGTTGCCGACGCCGAACATTTCCCCGCGCGCGCAGCTAAGCAGCTGTTCGTATGTGAAACTGGATTTCTTGGTCAAAGCGCTTGTTTCCTCAGAAGTGACGCTGCCGCCGCGCGTGGCGACAAAACTCGATGCCGAGTGTAAGTATAAAGGCTTTTTGGCGTGCACAGACGACCGAGGCACGCCGCGAGTGCGGTCCTCAGTCGCAGCACGGGTGCCGTTTGCAGCGCAGGCGCACGCTCGTCGGACACCGGATCCGGGCTCAGACGGCCGCACCCAGCAACACCACCGCCTGAGCGGCAATGCCCTCGGCGCGGCCGGCGAATCCCAAGCCCTCCGTAGTCGTAGCTTTGATGTTGATCTGGCCGCGCGACAGGCCGAGATCGGCGGCGATGTTGTCCACCATCGCAGCAATATATGGCGCCATTTTCGGCGCCTGAGCGATGATCGTGGCGTCGATGTTGACGATACGGTAGTCCGCCTCCTGCACCAGAGCGCTCACCTCGCGCAACAGCATGCGGCTGTCGGCGCCGCGGTAACGCGCATCACTGTCCGGGAAATGCCCGCCGATGTCGCCCATGGCCGCGGCACCTAGCAGCGCATCGCACAGCGCATGCAGCAATACGTCGGCATCCGAGTGTCCGTCCAGGCCTTTTTCATGCGGAATGTGGACGCCGCCGATGATCAGCTTTCGCCCCGGCACCAGGGGATGAACGTCGAATCCCTGCCCGATTCTCATGCTTGCGCCCGCCGGCTTGTGAGTATGGATTGCGCCAAGTGCAGATCCTCCGTATAGGTCACTTTCAGGTTAGAGGTGGATCCCTGCACCAGCTTCGGCTTCAGACCCAGCGCCTCGACGGCGCCGGCCTCGTCCGTAAGTCTGGCCGTACGGCTCAGGGCCTCGAGCAGCAGCCCATGCCGAAACATCTGCGGTGTCTGCGCCTGCCACAAATGCTCGCGCGGCTCCGTCGCCTGGATCCGCCCGGCAACATCGGCGCGCTTGAGCGTGTCTGCCACCGGCACACCCAGTATACCGCCGACCTCATCCGCGGCGAGGGTGTCGAGCATGCGCTGCAATTCGTGCAGGCCCAGGCAGGGGCGTGCGGCGTCGTGCACCAGGATCCAATCGTCTGGGTCGACCGTGGACGAGGCCGCGACCAGGCCGTTCAGCACGCTGTCGTGACGCGTCGCGCCGCCGCAGTAAAGCGGCGCGACGCGCTCGCCGAACTCGTCCCACGCGCGCTTCTTGAATTCCTGGTCCGCAGGCGCAAGCACCACGAACACGGTGGCTATCCTGTCATCCGCGAGCAGCGCCTTCACGCTGTGGTAGAGCATGCTGCGCCCGAGCAAGTCAAGGTACTGCTTGGGCGTGGCGTGGCCCATGCGTGCGCCCGCGCCCGCCGCAGGTATCAAACCGAAAAACCGCTCGGACGTCATTGTTTTTTCATGATAAATAGCTGCCGAAGCCGTTATAATACAGCCTAGTGAAATTATGATGTCAGCTGAATCCTTTTTCCGAGGGCCCTGCCCCGCAGAGCCGCGTCCGCGGACTCCCTTTTGCCGATGACCGCTGCCCCGCCTCGAGCGCTGCAAAAGCGGCGCTACACGCAGCTGCACGGCTCCGGCGACGCCCTGGCGCTCGCGCGCCTGGCCGAGCAGGCCAAGCCTTTGATCGTGCTTTGCGCCTCGGCACTGGACGCGCAGCGCCTGCGCGAGGAGATTCCCTACTTCGCGCCCGGACTGGCGGTGAACCTGCTGCCCGACTGGGAAACGCTGCCCTACGACAGCTTCTCGCCGCACCATGACCTGATATCGGAACGTCTGGCCACCTTATATGCGATCACGCGCGGCAGCTGCGACCTCACGCTGATTCCGGCGAGCACCGCGCTGTACCGCCTCGCGCCACCGTCCTATCTCGCCGCCTACACCTTCTTTCTCAAGCAGGACGAAAAATTCAGCCTGCCGCAGCTGCGCGCGCAATTGACGCTGGCCGGCTACAGTCACGTCACCCAGGTAGTCGCCCCTGGTGAATATTGCGTGCGCGGCGGGCTCATCGACCTGTTCCCCATGGGCAGCGCCCTGCCCTACCGCATCGACCTGCTCGACGAGGAAATCGAATCCATACGCACCTTCGACGTCGATACGCAGCGCACGATATACAAAGTGAATGAAGTGCGCCTGCTGCCCGCGCGCGAATTTCCGCTGGACGAAGCGGGCCGGACGCGGTTTCGCGCGCGCTTTCGCGAAACCTTCGAAGGCGATCCGTCCAGGAGCAACATCTACAAGGACGTGAGCAACGGCATCGCGCCGGGAGGAATCGAATACTTTCTGCCCTTGTTCTTCGAGCACACCGCCACCATTTTCGATTACCTGCCGCAGCAGGCCACGCTGTGCCTGCACCGCGACGTCGCGGCGACCATAGACGCATTCTGGAAAGACACCCAGTCGCGCTATCAACTGCTGCGCGGAGACCGTGCGCAGCCGCTGCTGCCGCCGGTGAGCATGTTCCTGCCGGCCGAGGAATTTTTCATTGCAGCGAAGGATTTCGCGCGCATCGACATCAGCGTGCCGCAGGAAGGCGGCACCGCCGCCGAAGGCGGGATGCTCGCGGCCGCGCTGCCGCCGCTCGCGGTCGAGCGCCGCGCCGCCGATCCGCTCACGCGGCTGAAAGCCTTCCTCGCGAGTACCCCGGCCCGCGTGCTGCTGCTCGCCGAATCGCCGGGACGGCGCGAGACCATGAGCCAATACCTGGCCGAATACGGCCTGCAGCCCGAGCCGTGCGCGAACTTTGCCGAATTTCTCGTTGCCGGCGCGCGCTGCATGCTCGGCACGGCGCCGCTGTTCAACGGCTTCGCCCTGCCCGACGAGAATATCTGCATCGTCACCGAGGCCGAGCTCTACGCGGGCACGGTGCGCAGCGGCAGGCGCACCGAAATCCGCCCGACCTCGGTCGAAGGCATGGTACGCGACCTGTCGGAGCTGCGCGTCGGCGACCCGGTCGTGCACGCCCAGCACGGTATCGGCCGCTATCTCGGCCTCGCCAACCTCGACCTGGGTGAAGGCGAGACGGAATTCCTGCACCTGGAATACGCCGGGCACGACAAGCTCTACGTGCCGGTGGCGCAACTGCACCTGATCAGCCGCTACAGCGGCGTGGCGCCCGAACAGGCGCCGCTGCACAAGCTCGGCAGCGGCGACTGGGACCGCGCGAAAAAGAAAGCGGCGCAGCAGATCAGGGATACCGCCGCCGAGCTGCTCAACCTCTACGCGCGGCGCGCTGCGCGCGAGGGGCATCGGTTCGAAATCAAGCCGCGCGATCTGGACGCATTCGCCGAGGGCTTCGGCTTCGAGGAGACAAGCGACCAGGCGGCAGCAATCCGCGCCGTCATCGACGACATGTGCTCGGGCAAGCCGATGGACCGGCTGATCTGCGGCGACGTCGGCTTCGGCAAGACCGAAGTCGCTCTGCGCGCGGCCTTCGTCGCCGTCTGCGGCGGCAAGCAGGTCGCCGTTCTCACCCCGACCACCCTGCTCGCCGAGCAGCACTTCCAGACTTTCTCCGACCGCTTCGCGCAGATCGCGGACGAATGGCCGATCAGGATCGCGCAGCTGTCGCGCTTTCGCACAGCGAAGGAGCAGACGCAAAACGTGAAGGCGCTGGCCGACGGCTCGGTAGACATCGCCATCGGCACGCACAAGCTGCTGCAGCGCGACATCAAATTTCAACGCCTGGGTTTGGTGATCATCGATGAGGAGCATCGCTTCGGCGTGCGCCAGAAGGAGGCGCTCAAGGCCTTGCGCGCCGAGGTGGACGTGCTCACGCTCACGGCCACGCCGATCCCGCGCACGCTCGCGATGTCGCTCGAAGGCCTGCGCGATTTCTCGGTCATCGCCACCGCGCCGCAGAAGCGCCTTGCGATCAAGACCTTCGTCAGCCGCGAAAGCGCCGGCGTGATCCGCGAGGCGGTGCTGCGGGAGCTGAAGCGCGGGGGGCAGATCTATTTCCTGCACAACGAGGTGCACACGATAGAGAACATGCATGCGAAGCTCGCGAAGCTGCTGCCCGAAGCCCGCATCGTCGTGGCGCACGGGCAGATGCGCGAGCGCGAACTCGAACGCGCAATGCGCGAATTCCACCAGCAGCGCTATAACCTGCTGCTTTGCACCACCATCATCGAGACCGGCATCGACATTTCCACCGCCAACACCATGCTGATCAACCGCGCCGACAAGTTCGGCCTGGCGCAACTGCACCAGTTGCGCGGCCGCGTCGGCCGCTCGCATCATCAGGCGTATGCCTATATGCTGATTCCCGCCGAAGAGGCGCTCTCGGCGCAGGCGAAAAAGCGCCTGGAAGCGATCCAGATGATGGACGAACTCGGCTCGGGCTTTTTCCTCGCCATGCACGACCTCGAGATCCGCGGCGCGGGCGAAGTCCTGGGCGAGTCGCAGTCGGGCGAAATGCAGGAAATCGGCTTCAATCTCTATGCCGACATGCTCAATCACGCGGTGCGCTCGCTCAAGGCGGGCAAGGAGCCCGACCTGTCGGCGCCGCTCTCGATCACCACCGAAATCAACCTGCACCTGCCGGCGCTGCTGCCGAACGACTATTGCAGCGATGTGCACGAACGACTGTCACTGTACAAGCGCCTGGCCAACTGCGAAGGCGCGGACGCGCTCGATGCGATGCAGGAGGAGCTGATCGACCGCTTCGGTCCTGCGCCGGAGCCGGCGCAGGCGCTGCTCGAATCGCACCGCCTGCGCATCGCCGCACACGCGCTGGGCGTAGCACGCATCGACGCCGGCGGCGATGCGATCCAGTTGCAGTTCATCGACCGGCCGCCGCTGGACGGGACGCGCTTCATGCAATTGCTGCAGCGCCATCGTCACTGGAAACTGTCCGGGCCGAGCAAACTCCGGGTGCAAACGCCAAGCGAAGGCCTGGCGCCGCGGGTGCAGACGGTCAAGGATCTGCTGAAAACCCTGCGCGGGGCGATGCAGCCGGCATCCGCCGCCGGAGCCGTCGCGACGACGGGCAGCACATGAACCTCGTGATCCAGGGTGCCGCCCTCGCCGATGACGCTCTGCGGCAACTCTTACAGCTGACGGACGCGCGGGGAATCGAGCGCCTGGGCGCAACGGCATGGCGGCTGACCGGCGCGCATCAGCAACCCGGCATTGCCGAGTACTGCGACCGCGCGGAACTGGACTTCGCCTTCGTACCGGAGGCGCGCAGGCTGGCGGACATGCGCCTGCTGGCGATCGACATGGACTCGACGCTGATCACCATCGAGTGCATCGATGAGGTCGCGGACCTCGCAGGGGTCAAAGCCGAGGTCTCGACCATTACCGCCGCCGCGATGTCGGGCGAGCTGGATTACGCGCAAAGTCTGCAGCGCCGCGTCGCCCTGCTGCGCGGCCTCGAGCAGGAGGCCCTGGCGCGCGTGTACCACGAGCGCCTGCGGCTGTCTCCCGGCGCCGAGGCCCTGCTCGCCGCAATCCACGGCGCCGGACTGAAGACGCTGCTGGTCTCGGGCGGCTTCAGCTTCTTCACCGATCGCCTGAAAGCCCGGCTGGCCCTGGATTACAGCATCTCCAACGAGCTCGAGATCGAAGGCGGCCGCCTCAGCGGCAGGGTCACCGGCGCCATCGTAGACGCCGCGGCGAAAGCGGCGAAGCTGCGCGCCTTGCGCGCCGAACTGGGAATAGCAAAAGAAGCAACCATCGCGATAGGCGACGGCGCCAACGACCTTGCGATGATGGCCGAAGCCGGCGTGTCCGTCGCCTTCCGCGCGAAGCCGGTTGCGCGCAGCAAAGCCGATTACGCGCTCGACCATGCCGGCCTGGACGGTGTGCTGAACCTGTTTGCCTGAACTACAGCCGCCTGAGGGAATCACCGTCAGCTGGAAAAGTCGTTACTCGACCTGAGAAACGATAGGCGCCGTCGCGCTAAGGCATTCATCCTGGGTAGACACTGCGTCGCACACCAAGTGCGAGACTGGCCCCATTCGTCGCAGCCATCCTCCGCCGTTTTGGACAGCGTGGCCGCCGCGATCGCCTGGCTCAATTGAGAGTGCATTTCACTCTCAAGGCGCGCACCTAGTGCTAATGGTCTATGGACACGAAAAATTATTGCGCCTAGGTTAACCCCTATCACCAATAGCGGAGATAGCTGGAGAGCTTACCCGAGTACGCGAGCCGACTCCGCTTCGAATATTTAAGCTCGCGAGTGATGGCTAAGGTATATCAATGCCCCATGTGTTCACTATTGGCGAGGAAGCGTGAAATAGCACTTGCCTGTGGCATTCGCAAAAGGAGGAATCGATATGTACGCGCGTATAACGACCTTTCAGGCCGATCCATCCAAACTCGATGCGATTGAAAAAATGACCGATTCAATACGCGAACAGCTCAAGAAGGTGTCGGGGTTGACCGCCTGCTATACCTGCGTGAACGAGAGCGGCAGCGGCGTCACGGTAGCCGTGTACGAGAGCCAGGAGCACGCGGACCGTGGGTCCGACCAGACCCGCGCCATCTGGGCGTCGCTTGCGAGTCTGCTGACGGCTCCGCCGAACATTCAAACATATGACAATGTGACCGATTTAAAAGCGTAGCCCGTAGCGTCCCTCGGCTGCGCCGATGGGACTCGCGAAGCATCGGCCGTTACTGACTTTAATCAGCCTCGTCGATCCAGGCGAGTTGGATCGCCTCGAGGATCTTTTCGCCGCTGTGCCCGGGATCGTCGTCGAATCCCTCCAGCTCCATCACCCAGCGGTGCAGATCGGTGAAGCGCACGTACTGGGGGTCGACCCCGGTGTGCTTCTCCGCCAGCGCGATCGCGATTTCGTTGACGTCGGTCCATTTCATTTTGCATTCCTTGGTGCGAAGGGGGCACGCCCCCTTTCGGATCCCCCCAACTGGAGGTAAGGCTGGTTACCCCTTGCCTTCGCTGACCATGTTGATAGTGTATTTGGGAATTTCTATGACCAGGTCGCTGTCCGGCATCAGCGCCTGGCACGACAGTCGCGAAGTCGGCTCCAGCCCCCAGGCGCGGTCGAGCAGGTCGTCCTCTTTTTCCTCCGACGGCGCGAGCGCGTCGAAGCCCTCGCGTATCACCACGTGGCAGGTGGTGCAGGCGCAGGATTTTTCGCAGGCGTGTTCGATCTCGATGCCGTTCTGCAGCAGGTTGTCGCAAATCGACACGCCGGGCTTGGCGTCGATCAGCGCGCCCTCCGGGCACAGTTCCTCGTGCGGCAACACGGTAATGATCGGCATGCTCAGATCTTCATGTCTTCGAGCTTCTTGCCCGTGAATGCCTCGTGGATGGAACGGTCCATGCGGCGCGCGGCAAACGGCTCGGTTATCTTGTTGACGCGATCCAGCGCCGCGGTTATCGCGCGGCGGTCGTTTCCTTCCGCCACGCCGGAAAGCGCATCCAGCGCCGCGCGGATATCCACGATTTCCGCCGACGCGAGCAGGTCGGCGTCGGCGGCGAGCGCCGCGGTGACCGCCTCGATCATGCGCCTGGCTTCGACGCGCTGCTCGTTGAGCGCACGCGCCTGCGCATCGTCGCCGGAATGGGCCACCGAATCGCGCAGCATCTGCGCGATCTGTTCGTCCGACAGGCCGTAGGACGGTTTCACCGCGATCGCGGCTTCGACGCCGGTCGTCGCCTCGCGCGCCGATACCGACAACAGGCCATCGGCGTCCACCTGGTAGGTGACGCGGATGCGCGCAGCCCCGGCAACCATCGGCGGAATGCCGCGCAGCTCGAAGCGCGCGAGCGAACGGCAGTCCGACACCAGTTCGCGCTCGCCCTGCACCACGTGGACCGCCATCGCCGTCTGCCCGTCCTTGAAGGTGGTGAACTCCTGCGCGCGGGCGATGGGAATGGTGGAATTGCGCGGGATGATGCGCTCCACCAAGCCGCCCATGGTCTCGAGCCCGAGCGACAGCGGAATCACGTCGAGCAGCAGCCAGTCGTCGCCGGCAGCGCGGTTGCCGGCGAGTACGTCGGCCTGGATCGCTGCGCCCAGCGCCACCACTTTGTCCGGATCCAGATTGTTGAGCGGCGCCTGCTTGAAAAACTCGGCCACCGCCTGCTGTATCTGCGGCATGCGTGTCGCGCCGCCGACCATCACCACCCCGTTTATGTCCTCCACCGTCAGACCGGCGTCGCGCAAGGCCTTTCTCACGGGCGCGATCGTCTTCTGCACCAGGGTGCGCGTGACCTCGGCATAGGTTTTCAGCGGCAGGGTGCAGTCGATGAGTTCGCCCGTGCCCAGCCGCGTGGTGATGCGCGCCTCGTTGTGGGAGCTCAGGTGTTCTTTCGCCTCGCGCGCCTCGGTGAGCAACAGGCGCGTGTCCTCGTCCGACAGCGGCGCCGGCCGCGCCTGCTCCATGATCCAGCAAAATACGCGGTGATCGAAGTCGTCGCCCCCGAGCGCGGCGTCGCCATTGGTAGCAAGCACTTCGAATACGCCCTTGGACAGCCGCAGAATGGAAATATCGAAGGTACCGCCGCCGAGGTCGAACACGGCGTAGACGCCTTCGGCCGCATTGTCGAGGCCGTAGGCGATCGCCGCGGCGGTGGGCTCGTTCAGCAGGCGCAGCACGTTCAGGCCGGCGAGCCGCGCCGCGTCCTTGGTCGCCTGGCGCTGCGCGTCGTCGAAATACGCAGGGACCGTGATCACCGCGCCGAGCAGTTCGCCGCCGAGTGCGGCCTGCGCGCGCGCGCGCAGCGTGCGCAGGATGTCCGCCGAAATTTCCACCGGACTTTTCACTCCGGCGCAGGTACGCAACTGCACCATGCCGGGCGAATCCAGAAAATCGTAAGGGCAGTTCTCGGCGTTGGCGACGTCTTTCAGCCCGCGCCCCATGAAACGTTTGACTGAAACGATGGTGTTGCGCGGATCGCACGTAAGCTCGGCCTGGGCCGGGTAGCCCACCGCGGTGGTGCCGTCGGGGAAATAGCGCACCACCGAAGGCATCAGTGCATGTCCCTCGGCATCGTTCAGCACCACGGCGATGCCGCTCCTGACCGTCGCCACCAGAGAGTTGGTCGTCCCCAGGTCGATGCCCACCGCCAGACGGTGCCGGTGCGGTTCGGGCGACATCCCGGGTTCGGCGATCTGCA
>Ga0307377_10001070_pt1 | contig 35963 bp, 26 predicted proteins | sample TR3MG_FD_202535 | JGI IMG/M metagenome (GOLD analysis project Ga0307377, IMG submission 202535) | Soil microbial communities from Risofladan, Vaasa, Finland - TR-3 | ecosystem: Environmental > Terrestrial > Soil > Coastal area > Acid sulfate soil | place: Finland: Risofladan, Vaasa | collected... | reverse complement strand
CCGTGCACGCCTTGCAGGCCAGCGAGCTTTGCCGCTGTGGTCGCGTTCTGGCTGCGGGTGACGGCGATGCCGTGCTCGGCATAATGAATGGCGTCGGCGAACAACCGGTCCAGCGGCAGCTTGCCGCCGAGCTCGTTCCTGCTGAATTCGTGCGCTGCGTTCCAGCCGGAAACGGTTCCGGCTACGGTATTGGCGGCGATGCCGCCGCGAAAGGGTATGCTTTTGGTGATACCGCGCCCGGCGTACCAGACAATGGAGGCGGCTGCCGCAGCTGCGCCGCAGGCGTCGATGGCGCGCGGCGCCTGTCCGGGCACGTGAATCAGCCAAAAAGCGTCGCCGCCGATCGAGTTCATATGCGGATAGACCACGGCGATATTTGCCGCGGCGGCGATCATCGCCTCGACTGCATTACCGCCTTCGCGCAACACCGCCAATGCCGCCTGGGCAGCGAGCGCGTGCGGCGCGACGGCTATGCCGCGGCTGCCACGAAGGGAGTTGAACACGGGAAATCCAATGCTAACGCGAATCCGGCGATTCTACAGGAAGACCTTGGCTTCCAGAGAGCATGACCAATTCCTGCCGGACTTGGGAGATGACGGTCCAGATTTTCGGCAGACCGCACCATGTTGGTGCGGTCTGCGCCCGTCTGCACCAAATGCGGGCGATGCGGCCGATGTTCACAATCCGACTTCGCTTATGGCACAATGCGATGCTTGGATTTCGCCGGATGGCATGTTTTCTGCTCTAGTACCCCCGTTTCCCGCAATTCTATTGTCATTAACCGCTTCTTGAGGAGATTTTAAATGGCTATGTCCCCGGCCGACGTTTTGAAACAGATCAAGGACAAGGAAGTAAAGTTCGTCGACTTGCGCTTCACCGATACACGTGGCAAGGAACAGCATGTTTCGGTTCCCGCCAAACAGTTCACCATGGACAAGTTCGATGAGGGGCATTTCTTCGACGGCTCGTCCATCGCCGGCTGGAAAGGCATCGAAGCCTCTGACATGCTGCTCATACCCGACGCCGATACCGCGCGCCTGGATCCGTTTACTGACGAAACCATGCTCAACATTACCTGTGATGTCGTGGAGCCCGCCGACCACAAAGGCTATGACCGCGACCCGCGCTCGCTGGCCAAACGCGCAGAGGCCTACCTCAAGTCCACCGGCCTGGGTGACACCGCCTACTTCGGGCCCGAGCCCGAATTCTTCGTATTCGATTCCGTGACCTGGAACGTGGACATGTCCGGCTGCTTCGTAAAAATCGATTCGGAAGAGGCGCCCTGGTCCACCGGCAAGGAGTATGAAGGCGGCAATATGGCGCATCGCGCCCCGGTGAAAGGCGGTTACTTTCCCGTGCCGCCCGCCGATTCTCTGCAGGATATCCGCAATGCCATGTGCCTGGCGATGGAAGCACAAGGCGTGGAAGTCGAAGTTCATCACCACGAAGTGGCTGCGGCCGGTCAGTGCGAAATCGGGACCAAATTCGAAAAGCTGGTGAAGCGTGCCGACTGGCTGCAGATTCTCAAATATACGGTCTGGAACGTGGCGCATTCCTACGGTAAGACTGCGACGTTCATGCCGAAGCCCGTGGTTGGCGACAACGGTTCCGGCATGCATGTGCACCAATCGGTCTGGAAGGACGGCGAAAACATGTTCGCCGGCAACAAGTACGCTGGCCTGTCCGATTTTGCCCTGTACTACATCGGCGGTATCATCAAGCACGCGAGAGCCCTGAATGCAATCACCAATCCGGGCACCAATTCGTACAAGCGTCTGGTACCGGGTTTCGAGGCGCCGATCAATCTCGCGTATTCGTCGCGCAATCGCTCGGCGGCCTGCCGCATTCCCAATGTTACTAACCCCAAGGCGCGCCGCGTCGAAGTCCGCTTTCCGGATCCGACCGCCAACCCTTATTTGGCCTTCAGCGCGATGTTGATGGCCGGTCTGGACGGCGTGCAGAACAAGATCCACCCGGGCGACCCCATCGACAAGAACTTGTATGATTTGCCGGCCTCGCAGGCGAAGAAAGTGCCGAATGTGTGTTCTTCGCTGGAAATGGCGCTGGAGCATCTGCAGAAGGACCACGAGTTCCTGACCCGCGGCGGCGTATTCTCCGAGGATATGCTCGATGCTTATATTGCACTCAAGATGGACGAGGTGACCAAATTCCGCATGACCACCCATCCGCTCGAGTTCGATATGTATTACAGCAGCTGAGAACGCGGTCGGATGCAAGAAGGCGGGCTGCTTCCCGCCTTTCTTATCTCTGGCTCTGGCGCCGATGCGCGGCCGCGTTGACGCCATGCGCGGCTTAGTAAAAGCGATTTGAAATCAGCCTGATATTGGCATAGACTTAAACTTCTATGTCAATGGCCTCGGTATCATGATTCTTCAGCTCGTCAGATCGCTAGGATTTGCCGCCTTGTTAGGCGGCGCATTTTCGCTGCCGGCGCGAGGGGATACTTTCAAATGCAAGGACGCGAACGGCCACATCACCTATACCAACATGAAGGAAGAAACCAGGGGCAAAAATTGCACCTTGGTGATGCGCGAAATATCGGTAGTTCCATCCAATCCGCGCCCGCCCGCAGCCGCTGAGGATCGCTCGCCGGCAGGCTTTCCCAGGGTCGACGCCGCCACCCAGAAAAGCCGTGACGTTGAAAGGCGCAAAATTCTGCAAGACGAGCTCAGCGGCGAGGAGAAAGCGCTGGCCAAGGCCAAGGAAGACCTGACGCAGCAGGAATCGGTGCGCAACGGCAACGAGAGGAATTACCAGAAAGTGCTCGACCGCTTGCAGCCCTACAAGGATGAGGTCGAGCGGCACCAGAAGAACATCGAGGCTCTGAACAAGGAACTCGGCAACACCAGGTAAGCGGGTCTTGCGCCGGCACGGCAATTGTGTCGCCGCGCTCGGTTTGCATTCGCTGTTGCGCACTGACCTGATATGGCTTACAGCCCGTTTTCCGGCCTCGATCTGCTCGCTACCCCGGTCCTTCTGGTAGACGATGATCTGCGCGTCGTCTATGCCAATCCTTCTGCGGAAGACCTGTTCGCGTTCAGCCTGAAGAACGTGATTGGCCAACCACTGACGCATTTGTTCACTGATTCCGCGGAGCTCATCGTCGGCCTCGACGAAGTGTTGGGGCATAACTGGAGCTACACCGGCCGCGACCTGACCCTCACGCGCCCGACACAGGCGAGCCTGCATCTGAATTGCCTGATTACGCCGACGGAAACCAGCGCCGCGCGCTTTCTGATCGAGTTTCGCCCTATGGATCAGCAACTCAAGCTCGCGCGCGAGCAGCGGCAGATGGATCAGCAACAGGCAAACCGCGAGCTCATCCGCAATCTCGCGCACGAGATCAGAAATCCGCTGGGGGGTTTGCGCGGGTCGGCGCAACTGCTGGAGCGCGAGCTCGAACGCCCCGAGTTGCGCGAATACACCCAGGTCATCATCAAGGAAGCCGACCGCTTGCAAGTGCTGCTCGATCGCTTGCTCACGCCGCACCGCGCGCCACAGTTCGCGCTGCTGAACATTCACGAAGTGCTGGAACGGGTCAGGGCCCTGGTGTTGGCCGAATTCCCGGACGGTATCCGTATCGAGCGCGACTATGATGCCAGCCTGCCCGATCTGCACGGCGATAAGGAACAGTTGATCCAGGCAGTGCTCAATGTTGTGCGCAACGCCGCGCAGGCCATGAAAGGCAAAGGTGAGATTGAGTTGCGTACGCGCGCCGCGCGCCAAGTGACTCTGGCCAAGCAACGCTACAAGCTGGCATTAGAATTGCAAGTGGTGGACAACGGCCCGGGAATTCCGGAGGAGTTGCGCGAGCGAATTTTCTATCCGCTGGTGTCGGGCCGAGATGGCGGTAGCGGCCTGGGGCTGACGCTGTCGCAGACGTACGTGCAGCACCACCGGGGCACGATCGAATGCGACAGCAAACCGGGACGTACCTGCTTTACGATCATGTTGCCACTGGAGTAAATGGGCGATGGGTGATGGGCGACAGCGGAGTTTCCCTACGTTTGGCCATTTTTCCTAGCCTATCACCAAAACACTATGAAACCAGTCTGGATTGTAGACGACGATCGCTCGATACGTTGGGTATTCGAAAAAGCCCTTGCGCGCGAAGGCATACCTTACAAGACTTTTCCCGGTGCACAGGAAGCGCTGGACGCACTGGAACAGGGCGCGCCGCAGGTGCTGGTGTCCGATATCCGCATGCCCGGCGCGTCAGGTCTGGAACTTCTGCAGAACGTCAAGCGGCGCCATCCCGGGCTGCCGATTATCATCATGACGGCATACTCGGACCTCGAATCCGCGGTGGCTGCATTCCAAGGCGGCGCGTTCGAGTATCTGCCCAAGCCTTTCGACGTGGATCAGGCGGTGGCGCTGATCCGTCGCGCCATAGGCGAGAGCGTGCGCGAGGTCGAGGGCGAGGTGGCGAGCGAGCCTTCACCCGAAATCCTCGGCCAAGCGCCATCGATGCAGGAGATATTTCGCGCCATCGGCAGACTGTCGCAATCCAACGCCACCGTGCTGATTACCGGAGAGTCGGGCACCGGTAAGGAGTTGGTGGCGTTGGCGTTGCATCGCCACTCGAGCCGTGCGGCGAAACCATTCGTGGCCATCAACACAGCGGCGATGCCGAAGGATCTGCTCGAATCGGAGTTGTTCGGTCACGAGCGCGGTGCATTTACCGGGGCCCAGGCGATGCGCCGCGGGCGCTTCGAGCAGGCCGAAGGCGGCACGCTGTTCCTCGACGAAATCGGCGACATGCCGGCGGAACTGCAGACGCGCTTGCTGCGCGTGCTCTCCGATGGCCAGTTCTACCGCGTCGGTGGTCACCAGCCGATTAAGGCCAATGTGAGGGTGATCGCGGCCACGCACCAGGACCTGGAGGCGCGCGTGCGCCAGGGCCTGTTTCGTGAAGACCTGTTCCATCGCCTCAACGTAATCCGGCTGCGCCTGCCGAGCCTGCGCGAGCGGCGCGAGGATATAGCCTTGCTCGCCAGGCATTTTCTGGCCAAGAGCGCACGCGAATTGGGCACAGAGGGAAAACGCCTGTCGCCGGTAGCGATGGATTACCTGGCTGCGCAGGATTTTCCCGGCAATGTGCGGCAGCTGGAAAACCTGTGCCATTGGCTGACGGTGATGGCGCCGACGCAGACCATAGAAGTGGCCGATTTGCCGGCGGAGCTGAAGCTGGGGGGCGCCAAGGTCCAGGAATCCGATTGGGTCGGCGCGCTGGAGCGCGAGGTCGAACGCGCCTTCGCGCTCGGCGAGACCGCCGTGTTGGACAAGTTTGCGCAGGCCTTCGAAAAGGCCCTGATCGGCAAGGCGCTATTGCGTACCGGGGGACGACGCAACGACGCGGCGCAGCTGCTCGGCATGGGGCGCAATACGATCACGCGCAAGATCGCCGAACTGGGACTGGAAGCCAAGGGCAGTCAGGACGAGGCGGCCTGACACGCCGGCGCCAGACGCCGGTCGCGACGCCGATTTTTTCAGGCTTCATGGGTTTCGCGGCACGCGCACAATCCGTATTGCGTATTGCGGAATGCGCTGCGGGCCAATAGAATACCCGACTTTTTCCCGCAAACCGCAATCTGGAGTTCCAGCTATGAGCGAGACATTCCCCGGCGGCGTGGAAATCCACGGCCCCATCACCCCGGAATTTGCGCAGATCCTTACCCCTGAGGCGGTCGCTTTCGTGGCCAAGCTGTGCCGCAAGTTCGAGCCGCGCCGGCAGGAGCTGTTAGCGGCACGCGTGGAGCGGCAGAAGCAGTTCGACGCGGGCAAGATGCCGGATTTCCTGTCGGAAACCGCGAACGTCCGCAGTTCCGATTGGACGGTAGCGCCGCAGCCGGCCGACATGCTCGACCGGAGGGTCGAAATCACCGGCCCCACCGACCGCAAGATGGTGATCAACGCGCTCAACTGCGGCGCATCCGTGTTCATGGCCGACTTCGAGGACGCGCAAACCCCGACTTGGCACAACGCGATCGACGGCCAGATCAATCTGCGCGACGCGGTGAGACGCAGCATTTCCCTCGAGCAGGGAGGCAAGCAGTACCAGCTCAAGGAAAAGACCGCGGTACTGATGGCGCGGCCGCGCGGCTGGCATCTGAACGAGAAGCACATGCTCGTCGATGGCAAGCCGGTTTCGGGCAGCATATTCGATTTCGGCCTTTACTTTTTCCACAACGCCAAAGAATTGCTCAAGCGCGGTACCGGCCCGTATTTCTACCTGCCCAAGCTGGAATCGCACCTCGAGGCACGGCTGTGGAACGAGGTGTTCGTGATGGCGCAATACGAGCTCGACGTGCCGCAGGGTTCGATCAAGGGAACCGTATTGATCGAAACGATACTTGGCGCATTCGAAATGGACGAGATCCTGTGGGAGCTGCGCGACCATTCCGCCGGCCTGAACATCGGCCGCTGGGACTATATGTTTTCCTGCATCAAGAAATTCCGTTCGCACAAGGACTTCTGCCTCGCCGACCGGGTCCACGTCAAGATGACCGCGCGTTTCATGCGCGCCTACGCGCTGCTGCTGGTGAAGACCTGCCATCGCCGGCATGCTCCCGCGATGGGCGGTATGGCGGCGCAAATCCCGATCAAGAACGATCCGGCGGCGAACGAAGCGGCGATGGCGAAAGTGCGCGAGGACAAGCTGCGCGAGGTGACCGACGGTTGCGACGGGACCTGGGTCGCCCACCCTGGCCTGGTGCCGATCGCCAAGGGCGTGTTCGACCAATACATGCCCGGAGCCAACCAGTACGACCGGCAGCGCCCGGAGGTGAACATCACGGCGAAAGAGTTGCTCGATTTCGAGCCGGAAACGCCGATCACGGAGACCGGCCTGCGCTACAACATCTCGGTCGGCATCCAGTATCTCGGCGCCTGGCTCGCGGGCAACGGCTGCGTGCCGGTATTCAATCTGATGGAGGACGCAGCCACCGCGGAAATTTCGCGTTCGCAGATCTGGCAATGGATCCGCTCGCCCAAGGGCGTGCTCGACGATGGCCGCAAAGTGACCAAGGAGCTGTTCCGCAACCTGCTCGCCGAGGAACTGCCCAAGGTGAAAACTTATCTAGGCGACGCGGCCTGGAAGGCGGGCAAGTACGAACAAGCGGCGGAGCTGTTCGCGAAAATCACCACCGACGATAACTACGTCGAATTTCTCACGCTGCCGGCGTACGAGCTGATCGACTAGGAAATCCCGACGATGCGGGGCGCCGGGAATGAGCGGCGTTTCATTTCGTCTCAGATCGCGATTTCAGCGACCACCGGCGCGTGGTCGGACGGGCGCTCGTTGCGGCGCGGCTCGAGGTCGACCGAACAGGCGGTGCAGTTCGTCGCGAGGCCGGGACTGAGCAGTATGTGGTCGATACGCAAGCCGAGGTTGCGCTTGAATCCGTTCATGCGGTAATCCCACCAGGTGTAGGATTTCTCCGGCTGTTCGAACAAGCGGAAGCTATCCTTGAACCCGAGTTCGATCAGGCGGCGAAAGGCTTCCCGTTCCGGCGCACTGACCAGAACATGGCCTTCCCAGGCCTTCGGGTCGTACACGTCGCGGTCTTCCGGCGCAATGTTGTAATCCCCCAGCACCGCAAGCCGGGGGTTGCTGGTGAGTTCCCCTTTCAGCCAGGTGCGGAACGCCGCGAGCCAGTCGAGCTTGTAGCGGTACTTGTCCGAATCCACGCTCTGTCCGTTGGGCACATAGGCACAGACCAGCCGCAGGCCGCCGACGTTTGCGCTGATGACCCTGCGCTGCGGGTCGTCGAATCCTGCTATGCCGCACAGGACATTTGCGGCTTGCGCCCGGCTGAGTATGGCGACGCCGTTATAGGTCTTCTGTCCGGAAAACGCAGCCGAATAGCCCGCGGCCTCAAGCTCGGCTTGGGGAAAGCTGGCGTCCTCGAGTTTGAGTTCCTGCAGGCACAGCGCATCCGGCTGATGCTTCGCCAGCCAATCCAGCACCTGCGGCAGACGCACCTTGAGCGAGTTGACGTTCCAGCTTGCAATTTTCATATTCTGGCCAATATGCTGATGACTTGAGCATAGTTTAGCCACCTTTCCGTGCAGCTACACATCTGCTGTAAGAAGAAATCGCTTCGCCATTACGGCGCTATAAGCGCGTGCGGCGCTTGCCAGAACCCTATCCAGGTCGCGGCCGTTGACCTTGAGGCATAAGGCTGCTCCGCGATATGTCGCGCGCTGCTCGGTTGAATTGCTGTTTTGGACCGATCACTGGCTGGGGAGCGCACAGGCGGGAGCGCTTGAGGCCGACCAGCCGACGCACCGGCCGAACACGGAGTACCTCCTATGGCATATCACAGTCACCCGCGCCGGCCCGCGTCGCCCACGCTCGCGATGCTCATGACCTACACGGTCGTCACGACCCTGCTTTACCCTTGGCTGATGGCATCGGTACGCTAGCAGACCCGCGGCGGACAATGTTGACAGCCGTCACCAGGGTAGAGGCAAATTCTGGGAGGTGGCATTCGACCAACTATAGGATGCCCGACTCATGAAGGAGCATAATCTGACCGTGGGGCCAACCGACCGCTTGCTTCGGAATGGCGCCATGGCGCTGTTCGAGAGGAACGCGGTCTCCGACGATACAAGCACCCCGTTGACTTGAAAGCGAAGACGATTGATGCGGTACTTCAGCAGGCAGAAACGCTGTCAGAGGAGTGGGCGGTTAATTAGCCCGCAAGCATGTCCTTCGACCCGATAGGTTTCTTTATCCCACTGGCGCTCGCTATCCTTTACGCGAGACGGGCGCTGCGGTCGGCGCGGTTGGCCGATTGGGCGCTAATGTTCGTGGCAATGGGGACGTCGTGGGTATTTCTGAATGCGGACGCCGTTGCCATTCCCGTTATTGAAGCATACTTCTTTGTAGTGATTTACTACATATTCAAGAACTCGCACCGTCCGCTTTCACAACATCTACCAGCAGGTAGTCTGATTACGTTTTGCTTTTTTAGCATGGCTGTGCCTGACGTCATTAGGGCCATGATTTTTCATGCACAGGGGACTCCTGCAACAGTCGGGGGGGCAGGAGTGTCTGACCACTTGCTGCTATGGCCAATTGGTATGGCGATGGTGTATGCCTTTTCGAGTGCCATTCACGTCGCGCCAACACCGAACAGCGGCGAGCGAAATCGAACCTGGCTGGAATTTGTGGCGCATCATTTCGCGATTTGATGGAAGCCTTCGCTAGCGTCGGCCGCTTTTTGCGATCGCTTCGCTTCATGCATGACCACCTTAGTACATCATGGTAGCGCTCGGGGACCGTGGGTTTAGGACGCCTGCTGACAGTTCGCGCACCCTCGTCATGGCACCGCCGATTGACGGCTATGGACGCGCGCGCATATCGCTAACTCGGCGTTTGGTGACAAACGCTGTGCCTATCGGGGCGTAGCCGACGCTTTGCAAACGTTCGCCTGGACCATTTGGTCCGTTGGGTCAGATGAACGTCTGTTGACCAATCTCAAAATGCGCGAGTAGCCGAAAGGTTAGCTTGTTCGCTGTAAAGCCCTGGTCTGGCGACTCAAACCAACATTTCGTCAAGGCGGATGAATTCCAATACGCCGGCAATGCGCTGATGCGGCGACTTCCGCAAGCTGCGTTTTATTCGAAAGAACCTTCAATCGTGTCGGGAGATACTTCAACATGGAATCACTGAAATCGTCGAAAAGGGCCATCCGTATTGTCGCTTTTTTAGCTTTTTGCCTGGCGCTGTCCGTGCCGATGGTGGTCTCAGCTCAGGAAGTTAACGGCTCGATTGCCGCTTGCCTAAAAGCCTGGGGCGATCATCCTTTCGGGAAGAAACCGCAGTTCAAGACCTTGGGGACGTCGGTAACGGTGTTTGGAATTGGAGAAAAGGCTGGTGATACAGGGCACACAAGTTCTCCATCTCTGGTACTGGTCAACCCGATTTTCAATGTGATGGGCGGGTCCACCATTGAATTGTTGAACCCTAACGGCTGGTATTGCCTACAAACGGCGGTAAGTATTCTGGGAAGGCTGACCATTCGCGTGCAATGCAAGGCTCACTTGGCGATGACCTCGAACGGACGAACGATGCGGGGCAACGAGGCCGAAAATAGAGGAATCAGAGACTTAGGTGTGACGTCGGTGGGCACCATCTCCATCGAGCGGCCTTGCAACTGACCGCTTGTAGGCTGACAGAGGACAACTCGCTGCGGGTGTACACCGGCGGTTGACGATGGCGGGTCATTTGCACGAGTTCAATGCCAACGACGATGTAGCTGGCTTGAGGATAGCGAACGCAGCGCGACCCGCAGTTGCCCACGTACCGCGTATCGCAAGACCACGCGATCCCACCTATCCTTGCTGCCCTAGGGTTTGATGCCGGTCAAACCCGCGCTGTTGCGGAACTGCTAACCTCATGATTCTTGGAAAACTCGGCTTAATCGGCTAGCAATACCTTCATTGTCATGGCTGCGCGTGCTCGATGCGACGGCGAACCCCGACCCCTTTCCAATGCTTCGAAAAGATAAGGTCCCGAATGCTTCCGAAAACCCTTAAGTTCAAGGTCGTTTTCTACCTCATGATCGCCTTGTCGCTGGCAATGGTGGCATTCACCGCGCTCGTCGTACGGCACCAGAGGGAAGAACTGCTGCGGGAGACGGAGCGTTACCTGGCGCAGATTTCCGATGTGATCAAGAACAGCACCCGCTTCGCGATGCTTGCGAATAACCAGGCGTACGTCGGTAACATCATTCACGACGTCGGCAACCAGGGGAACATAGAAAAAGTCAGGATACTGAGGGAGGACGGCACCATCGTTCACTCCACCTACCCGGCCGAAGTGGGGCTGAAGGTGGCACGCGAGGCTGGGACCGAAATCTTCCGGGAAAGAAACGGCGCGTCGCCAGAGGCAATTCCGCAGACACAGCGCTTGCGCACCTTCTCCACGTTCGAGGGCAAGCACATGCTGAGGAGCGTGGATGTCATTCGCAACGAACCCTCCTGTTACAACTCGGAATGCCATCACCACAGCAAAGCCGAGTCGGTTCTCGGCGTCGTCGACATCCAGTATTCCCTGGACGACATGGACCGGAGGATGCGCGCCAACGCGATCGCCATGGTGGCCTTGTCCCTGGGATTCATCCTGCTCGCCGCGCTCACCGTGGGCTTCTTCGTCCACCGCCTGGTTTATGTGCCCCTGCGCGACCTGGAGGCCGGCGCCAGGAGGCTGTCTTCGGGGAACCTGGGCGAGACTATCCCGGTGCGCAGCGACGATGAATTTGGCCAGTTGGCGGCCTCGTTCAACGCCATGACAGTGGCGCTGCGAAAGTCCGAGGAGGAGTTGCGGGAATGGGGCCGTACGCTGGAGCATAAGGTGGAGAAGCGAACCCAGGAACTGCGCATCGCCGAGGCGGAAACGGCGCGCAGCGAAAAGCTGGCCTCGGTAGGCTTGCTTGCCTCCGGAATCGCGCACGAACTGAACAACCCGCTTACCGGCGTGCTCACGTTCACCACGCTGTTGCGCAAGAAAATGCTCGATGGAAGCCCGGATGCGGAAGACCTGGACCTGGTGATTCGGGAGACCAAGCGCTGCGCCACGATCATCCGCCGACTGCTCGATTTCGCCCGCGAGAAGACTCCGGAAAAGAAATTCGCTGACCTCAACCGCGTGATCGAAGACACGGCGCGCATCATCGAGCGGCCCGCATCTTTCCGCGATATCGAAATTGCGATGGATCTCGACCCGGACCTGCCGCAGGTATGGGTCGACGCCGACTTGATCAAGCAGGTCATCATGAATATGCTGGTCAACGCCCAGCATGCGATCGAGCACGAAGGGAGCATTACCGTTCGCACGCGCCGCTGCCCGCAGCCCAGGAGCCCCGAACCGGGCATGGCGCCCGTGCCTACAGTGGAAATTGCGATCATCGATACCGGATGCGGTATCCCGGAGAAAGATCTCAAGCGGATCTTCGATCCTTTCTTCACTTCGAAAGAGGTGGGCAAAGGCACCGGGCTGGGGCTGTCGGTAAGTCACGGCATCATCAGGGCACACGGCGGAGCAATCGAGGTGGAAAGCACGGTGGGCAAGGGCTCAACCTTCCGCATTTATCTCCCGGTGGAACCCCCCGCCGGCGATGCGCAGAGCAGCAGGAGCAATAAATGAAAGCCAGGATACTGGTGGTAGACGACGAAGAGATCGTTATTCGCAGCTGCCTGCGCATCTTGGGCGACGACGGCGAATACGAGGTCGAGGGAATTCAGGACGGCATAGAGGCCCTGCGTAAGATCGACGAGGGTCATTACGACGCGCTGATCCTGGACATCATGATGCCAAAAATGGACGGCCTGGAAGTCCTGCGCCGGGTGAAAGAGACGCATCCGGACATCGACGTCATCATGGTCACGGGGTTGTCCCAGATCGAGACCGCAGTGCGCTCGATGAAGCTCGGCGCTTTCGACTACCTGCCCAAGCCGTTCGACCCGGACGAACTCAAACTGGTGGTGAAACGCGCGCTGGAGCGACGGCAGCTGATGCAGGAAAACCTGGAACTCAGGAGCGAAGTGAGTTCCAAGTACCGCTTCGAGAACATCATCGGGTCCAGTCCGCAGATGCAGAACGTCTACCGCATGATCGCGAAATGCGCGCCCACCAACAGCACGGTGATGCTCACGGGAGAGAGCGGGACCGGCAAGGAACTGGTCGCGCGCGCCATACACTACAACAGCCTGCGCAAGGACAAGCCCTTCGTCGCAGTCGATTGCAACTCGCTCAGCGAAAATCTGCTTGAGAGCGAGATGTTCGGCCACGTGAAGGGGTCCTTCACCGGGGCGGTGACCAACAAAAAGGGCATGTTCGAGGTCGCCGACAGCGGAACCCTGTTCCTCGACGAAATCGGCAACATCTCGCTCACCACCCAGGCCAAGCTGCTGCGCGTGATCCAGGAGCACCAATTCAAAGCGGTGGGTGATACCCGGACCCAAAGCGCCAATTTCCGGCTGATCACCGCCACCAACAAGGACCTGAAGGCAATGGTGGCCAATGGCACGTTCCGCGAGGATCTCTTTTACCGCATCAATATCTTTCCGATCGCTATCCCGCCGCTGCGCGAGCGCCGCGACGACATTCCGCCACTGGCCTTCCATTTCCTCAATGTGTTCAACGAGGAGTTGGGAAAGAAGGTGGTCGAGTTTTCCGAAGGGGCGATGAGCGCGCTGGTGCACTACGCTTGGCCGGGAAACGTGCGCGAACTCGAGAACACGATACACCGCGCGGTAATCCTAGCCGCCGACAAGGTCGTGCGCCAAGCCCACCTAGCCAACATCATCGACATGCTGCCGCGGCTCGATCTGGACGTGCCCCGGACGAGCGACGAGCTCAAGCGCATCAAGAAGGTCGCAAGGGAGAAATCGGTGGAGAACATCGAGAAGCTGTTCGTCCTCGAAGCGCTAAAGCGCAATGCCTGGAACGTGACGAGGAGCGCCGAGGAGACCGGCATGCAGCGTGCAAATTTTCAGGCGCTCATGAAGAAGTACGATATCCGCATCCGCGGAACAGAACAAGATCCAGCCACGGGCTGAAGCCAGGCGCAATCACATCCTCACGGCTGCGCTCCTGTCGACGAGCTACGGGTTGATCGGGAAGCGCTTGTATCCGACATCAGCGAAGAGCGAGGCCGCCCCGTGGTCTGGCAGCGGAGCGACGCCACTTTCGCGTGAATAAGCGCACGCGCATCCATTTGCTCGAGGCGCAGTTCTCCGGGCTATCCGGCCCCTTTATGATAATTATCAATCGACCGCGCAAGGAAGTGCATTAACTTTAGTCACGCCTTGGTCGAATCTCCTCCCATAACTTTGGGGGGATATAAAAATGTCAACTTCTCAGAAATATGGCTCGGCGACAAGCGCGAAGCTCCACGCTGGCGACTTGCGCGGACCTGTACGACCTCTCCAGAGTCTTGATCCCTTTGCAGTCGACGTTGAGATTTGGAGCGATATCCGCGATGGGGATTTGGCGACAGCGCCGTCCCGCCTCATTGGCAAACAGCCTCGCATAGAAGAAAGAGTCAGCGGGAAGGTTGAGCCGCTCGCCATGGGTTGCGGCCGAGAACCCGGAAGCGTGTATCTACCTGTCGGCGCCACCATCTCTTCGCAGAATGAGCCAGCCAAACCGGATGTCTGATTCAAGCGCCTTGCGCAATCCCGGAACGCCAATATCCATGCGGCTTCAAGCGATGTCGCCCCCCCCCCATTGATTTGCCGACGCGAACTCGTGAAGACCCACTCAATCTTGCAGCATATTCGAAGCCGAGCATTTACGGAGGCATGAAATGGTTCTACTAATTGTGGTTGTTACCATCATCGTATTCATATTGGTCGACTTCTCACTGCGCGTCTATTTCCAGAAAAGGCAGCAACTGAAGCTCAGGAAAGAGCGGGAAGAGGCGCTTGATATCGGATTGAAGCTGGATGTTTCTGAGGAAGCAAGAACGCTGAAACGGGTTGAGGTAAAAGACCCGAAAGCGAGAATCCTGGCTGTTGACGATGAAGCGATCATTCTGGATAGCTTCAGGAAAATTCTTGCCGTGGCCGGATACAGCATAGATACCGTAGAAAAAGGGCGGGAAGCGCTAGGGCTACTTTTGAAGCGAGATTACGATTTTGTCTTCACCGACCTGAAGATGCCGGAAATGGATGGGTTGGAAGTGACCAAGGCGGTAAAGCACTTGCGCCCCGATATCGATGTGATCGTAATAACCGGCTATGCATCAATCGAAACGGCCGTTGAAACGATGAAGTACGGCGCAATGGATTACGTGCAAAAGCCGTTTACCGAAGATGAGCTAATCGCCTTTTTCAATAAGTCTCTTATAAGGCGCAAAGACCGTATCGAACGGCAAATGAAACCGACCGTCCGCCTAATTGACTCATCTACGAAGGAATCCGATTCGAAGCACGAGTTTAACGTGCCCGCAGGAATCTTTGTTTCCCAGAATCACACTTGGGTAAATATCGAAATGAATGGCACCGCGCGTGTTGGCATAGATGACTTCGCCCGGAAAATAATCAGCAAGATCGATGCGGTTGAGTTGCCCAAACTAAATAAGAGCATTAAGAAGGGTGAACCACTCTTTACGATCACGAGAAATTCTCATGCCATCAGCATCGCCTCCCCGGTAAGCGGAAAGATTACCCTTGTAAATGCGGAGCACGGCGAGCATCCGGGGTGGATTGCGTCAAAACCCTTCGAGCTCAGTTGGATGTGCTGTATCGAGCCATCAAATCTCGCTCAAGAATTGCAGGCCCTCAAAATTGGCGTGGATTCTATCAACTGGTATAGGGGCGAGATAGACAAGTACAGCGACATGGCGAGACGAATTGAAAAGGAAATTATCGGACCGGAGTCGGCGGGCAAAGGCGACGATATGGCCAGGAAGCAACAAAGAGATGAAAAGCTCTTCGGCGAGTTTGCCAAACTGTTTCTTCAAAGATAGATGGAAAGCTTCAGGCGGTACTTGGCAATCGAATATCCAAAAAAAGGGGTAGTCATGCTTCGATATTTCCTCGCAATGGCAGCAGCGATTACTTTTGCTGCTGCCAGTGTGTCTTCTCAGGCAGCGCCTCCCGAGGCAGCGCCGTCCAGCGCAGGCACGCTGGACATACCGCCGCAAATAATATTTCCCTCATCCGTAGGCGAGGTGATATTTCCCCACCAGATGCACATAAGCAATCTTGGGATTAAATGCGTCGAATGTCACCATCAGATAAGCGCGAAAACATTGGTCACACCTCATCCAGACTATCTTAAGTCTTCGTGGATTAATTGTGCGATCTGCCACAACAGTAAATCGGACAGAATCAAACCGAAAGCTTACACCTGCTCGGAATGCCATCACAGCGATCCAAGCAATATTGCCGATGAGACGCTCAGTGCAAAAGTCGTAATTCACAAGAAATGCTGGACCTGTCACCCAGTCGGTGTTGGCAAGGAAGCGAGCAAGGGTTGCCAATTGTGTCACTCAGGTAAGAAGACGTAACCATCGATTATTCTCGCCCAATAATCGGCCTTTGAACGGGACATATCATGAATAGAAGGGAGTTCTTTGCAACCTCAGCCACGATCGGCGCGGCAGTATTGCCGATAAAGAACGCCAAAGCCGAAAGCGCGCAGGCAAAGGAAGAGTTTATTGGCGTGCTAGTCGATACGACCAGGTGCATAGGTTGCCGATCCTGCGAGGTGGCGTGTTCGGTACAGAACGGCAATTTCGTTCCCGATGTACAAAGTGACAATGCACTTGAACATGTTAGAGATACCAGTGATAAGCAATACACGGTCGTAAATCGCTTCACTACTGAAAAAGGCGAGGTATTTGTCAAAAGACAATGCATGCACTGCTGGCAGGCAGCTTGTGTATCGATGTGCCTTGTGAATGCGATGCACAAGACCAAGGAGGGACCCGTACTCTGGGATGGAACCAAATGTCTGGGTTGCAGATTTTGTATGGTGGCCTGTCCCTTTGATATTCCAAAAGCGGAATATTACTCGTGGAATCCAAGAATCATGAAGTGCCAGATGTGTTATGAGCTGTTGCAAGAAGGGAAGAAGCCGGCATGCGTGGAGGCGTGCCCGACAGACACTTTGATGTTTGGTAAGAAGCGAGAGCTGATGGAAATTGCACGACATCGGATATATAGCCACCCGGATAAATATGTGCACCATATTTACGGGGAGAACGAAGCCGGAGGAACCGGCTGGCTATACCTATCCGCTGTACCGTTTGAACAACTCGGGTTCAGAATTGACCTCGGGACAACTCCGTATCCGGAATACACAAAGAACTTCCTAATTTCCGTGCCGCTGGTTCTTTTCGGCGTCCCTGCGCTGCTGGTGGGGCTGAGCGACCTAACGGATAGAAAGAAAGAAGTAGCGGAAAGCGAGGAGTGGACAAATGAATAATACGGCAGTTGTCACAAATGAATTCAACAGGGTTACCAAATTCATTTGGCAGGAGTTAAAGCCGAGAGGCAAATGGATTACGCCCTTCAATGTCATTTCTATTCCAACCATATTAACTGGCCTTGTGATTCTGTATTTTCGTTTTGTAGACGGGATCGGGTCAGTAACCAATCTAAATCAACACTACCCGTTAGGCATTTGGATCGGGTTCGACGTGGTTACAGGAGTCGCCCTGGCCGGCGGCGCCTACGTCGTGACCTTTGTTGTTTACGTTATGAGGATGGAAAAATATCACTCCATCGTCAGAGTGACTGTTTTGAACGGTTTATTGGCCTATGTCTTTTATGCGGGAGCCTTGACGCTTGATTTGGGGCGACCCTGGCACATAGTCAATCCGATCATCGGGAACTCATTCGGATATAACTCCGTCTTGTTCCTGGTTTCGTGGCACTTTCTTATCTATATGCTCACGCTGGCCGTGGAATTCTCCCCGGTAGTCGCCGAATGGCTGCAACTGGAAAGAGTGCGCAAATTTGTTTCGAGCCTGACTCTGGGCGCGGTAATACTCGGTATAACCCTTTCCATCCTCCATCAGTCCGGTCTTGGCGCGCTGTTCCTGATGGCCAAGCCGAAAATACACCCGCTCTGGTATTCCGAATTCATACCGGTCCTATTTTTCGTATCGAGCATTTACGCGGGATTATCGATGGTCATATTCGAGGGGACGATCAGCCACAAAGTGTTCAGGGATCTGCTCGGCGGGGGGAACCAGCGTCGTTATGAAGAAATCGTTTTGGGTCTAGCCAAAGGCGCAGCCATAACGATGTTTGTCTACTATTTCTTTCAGGCACTACTTTTCATCCATGAAAAGCGATGGGAACTCATTACGGATGCGTGGGGGTACTGGTATCTCCTGGAGGTCATCGGCTTTGTTCTTGTGCCTTGTTTCATCTATGCCTATGGGGTAAGGCATAGAAACCTGGGAATAATCAAAGTGGCCGCAGTAATGGCGCTGATCGGCATTGTTCTTAACCGCTTGAATGTAACGGTGATTGCGTTTCGCTGGTACGACGTACATAAATACTATCCGTCGTGGCAGGAGATCGTCGTTACGCTTACAGTGGTGTTTACGGAAATATGGGTTTTCAGGTGGATAGTGACCCGGATGCCGGTGTTCAGCAAGCACGACTAGGAGGCACGATGGAGTACTATACTTATGTAAACATCTTCGCGACCAAAGGCCTGGAATACCTCCTGCTGCTGGCTTTTCTTGCACTATTCATGTTTTTCTTGAGATACCTCTCCAGCTCAGCCAAAAAGAAGTCATCGTCACCGGAGAAAAGCTCTACGCCTGCTGGCGAGAAGGACGTGACGGCAGGGATCGTAAATCGAAAGCCACAATGAGCGCCGTCCGGGCGAAGCGCATCATCCGCGTTCCGTCGGAAAATGCCAAACCGACTGTGGCGCAAGGCGAGCATACAAATGCCGCGCGATCATCCCCACCGCCGCAGGCCATGCAGTAGCACAAGGTCTATGACGCCGTGCTGCGGTCATACCAATATTGTGCGCTCGCGCGCAGCTGGAACAACCCATTTGCGCAAGCAGCCGGGCTCGGCGAGAGTCTTCGATCTGAGCCATACGAGGCATGCGGAATGAAAGCGGCAACTGCAACAAAACGCTTCACCTTCGACGAACCAAAATAGACTTCAAGAATTGCATAGTGTACTTGAATAGCACTCATATAGGATCGAAGCTGATAATAGCAATTGGTGCTATCACCATTGTCATTATTGGCGTGTTCTCCTATTTCAGTATCAGCGCACAAAGCGAAGCTCTACTTTCCGAGGCGGAAATCCATGCAAACAAACTGAGCGATGCAATAAAGAACAGCACACGCACGAGCATGCTGGAAAATAAGAAAGAAGAAGTGCATGCAATCATCGATACGGTCGCGCATGAACCGAGTATCACGGAAATCCGGATATTCAATAAGGAAGGGGTGGTAACTTTTTCATCCCGGAAGAACCTGATCGGGACGATGGTCGATAAGCGCGCCGAAAGCTGCTATGCGTGCCACACCGTAAACCAACCCTTACAAAAGCTTTCCATGAAGCAACGAGTGCGCATTTATCGAACCAGCCCTGACGCTCCGCGCATACTTGGTGTGATAAATCCGATTTACAACGCGCCCTCGTGCTATGAGGCGGGATGCCACGCGCATACCAAAGATCAAACAGTGTTGGGCGTGCTTGACGTAAAACTCGATTTGAAAGATGTGGATCGGCAAATCGAGGACAGCAAATTCAGATTGATCGTGTTCGCTGCCATTGCGATTCTTGCCTTAAGCCTTTTTATCGCCTATTTCGTGAGAAAGTGGATTGGTAAACCCGTGCGCGAATTAGTGAAGGCCACCAACGAGGTAAGTTCAGGTAATCTTAATTACACTATAGACAAACCCGGTAAAGACGAACTCGGACTTCTTGCAAAGTCATTCAATAAGATGACCAGGAATTTGGCGGAAGCAAAAGTTCAGCTGTTCCAGGCCGATAAAATGGCTTCGCTGGGAAGGCTCGCAGCGGGAGTTGCACACGAGATTAACAATCCGCTGACGGGTGTATTGACCTACAGCAGCTTTCTCCTCAATCGGACGAAGGATAACCCCGAGCTGCAGGAAAATCTGGAAGTGATAGTCAGAGAAACGATACGAAGCAGGGAAATCGTCAAGAGCTTGCTCGATTTTTCCCGCCAGTCCCCCCCCAAAAAGCATCATGCCGACGTCAATAAGATATTGAAAAGCGCAATAGAAGTAGTTGCAAGCCAACTATTGCTTAAGCGGATAGAGCTCGATGCGCGCTTTGATGCGTCTTTGCCGGAAATCAGGATTGATGCGAATCAGATTCAGCAGGTGATCATAAACCTGCTGGTCAACGCCGCCGACGCAATTGGTGATAGCGGCGGAAGGATCACGGTCACGCTGTCGTTGATTTCGCTTTCACCATATGGATTGGCGCAGATAAAGGCCGCCGTTTGCCCCAAAGGGCATGACCTTATGGATAGCGAGTTGAGGATATACGGGTTGCCAACGGTAAAAGTAAAGGTGGTTTCTCACGGTAATGTCGGCGTCATAAACTTAGATCCGGTCTATGGCAAACACAGGCACGAGTACGGAATCGAAATCGAGAAGGGAAAGGATTTGCAGGTTTTATGTCCGCACTGTAATACCTCGTTAATTGAGGAGAATGTGAAGTGTTCCAAGTGTGGATCACCGGTTTTCTGCTTTGAAGTGCTCTCACACGGAATGTTTGAGGGCTGCACAAATCCAGGATGTAACTGGCAACGATGGCAGGCGATGGATGAATCAGGGCACAAGGACTACATGGAAATAAGAGTTGCCGATACCGGGGTGGGAATCGCAAAAGAGGACTTGTCGAGAATATTCGAACCCTTTTACACCACGAAAGGGCAGCACGGAACCGGGCTTGGGCTGGCCGTTATATGGGGGATCATCGACAGTCACGACGGAACGGTTAACGTGGAAACCGAAGTGGGAAAAGGAACGACATTTATCGTTCATTTGCCTTTGGACAAGCCAGCCGCGGTCAGTCAAGGGAAAGAAGACGTGCGCGAAAACCGGCCGCGGTGAAACATCCCCGTCCAGGCAGGCTTGTTTGAAGTGGGGGGATCGCCGGCGAGAGTCGCAATGGAGCGAGCAGCGGGAAGGCACAGGGGAGTTCCAAGATGACGCGGTAAGGCGCCATGATCCAGATCAAATCAGACCTATAACGCTTCTGCTATAAGTGGTGCGTGCTTTACGGCCGAAAGAGCAAACGCGTGTTGCTGTTGCTTGTCGCAGGGACCGACCGTTTTGCATTCGTCCGGTCAGATTTGCCTTTCACATGACATGTCCATTCCAGTGCTACGCCACGCTCGATCGCTCAGGAGCGTCCGCGCGATGTTGCGAACTTCGGTGCTGGACTAGTATCGGTTTATCCAATGATCGGTAAGACGCAGTCGCGTCATACGTAGAGGCGGGAATCATGCACGGTAAAAGGCTTGCAACATTGGTGATGGCCGCGCTTTTCGGTGTAGCGATGGCATTGTTTCTGGGTCGGGGTAGCGCTTACGCCGCCGACAGCGCCGTTTCCAAACTAGACCAGCAATGTCTAGCCTGCCATTCAATGGAGGGGATGGAGAAAGAATTGGCGGATGGGGAAAAACTCTCGTTGCATGTGGACGGATCGAAGTTTGCGAAATCGGTCCATAGCGTGATCGGCTGCGCCGTTTGTCATAGCACCATAACGCTTGAGAACCATCCTCCATCCAACACGAAGATCACCAGTGTCCGAGCGTATTCGCTCGAGATGACAAAGGTCTGCGACACTTGCCACGGCGACATATTCAAGCGGTACAAGGGCAGCGTTCATGCCGCCCTGGTCCGAGAGGGCAATCCGAGCGCGCCCGTCTGCACGGACTGCCACAATCCGCATGCGGTGATGGCCAAGGCCGCCTATGATGCAGCTACCGGAACTCCGTGCAGCAAATGTCACGACCCCATCTTCAAGTCGTATGCCGGCAGCGTGCATGGTCAGGCCGCTCTGCCCTGCTCGGTTTGCCACCATGCGCACGACGTGAGCGCCGCGACCACCGGAGACGACTTGAAGAGCGCTTGCCTTGGTTGCCACGATGGCGTGCTGGCCGCTCACCAGAAGTGGCTGCCGAACGCCGAGCAGCATTTCGAAACGGTGTCCTGCGCCGCCTGCCATGCGCCGGATGCCAAGCGTAAAGTCGACCTCAGGCTTTACAACAATGTGGCACAAAAGCGCGTCGCCGAAAAAGAGGGCGTGCCGCAGTTCGAAAACAGGGCTCTCGCAGCGGATGCGAATGGCGCCGGCCTGGATGCGATGGCACTGCGCGGCCTGCTGCACGAATTCAACAGCGAGGGAGAAGACGTGACGCTGCGGGGCCGTCTGGAGGTCAGCACGGGCGTGGAGGGGCATCGACTATTGGACAAGACCAGGGCCATTCGGGATTGCGCCAAATGTCACCGGCAAGGTGCGGACCCGTTCCAGAGCGTCACGGTTTCCATTGTCGGCCCCGGCGGCAAGGTGCTGCGCTACAACGCACAACACGATGTCCTAAACTCTATCTTTTCGGTGGACTCGGTAGGTGGCTTTTACGCCATCGGCGGCACCCGGATCAAGTTGCTGGATTGGCTGCTCGGACTCGCGCTGCTGGGCGGCATAGGCGGGCCGCTCGCCCATTTGACGCTCAACTGGTACTTCAAGAGACACGCGAAGAGAATCGGCGGGAAAGAGGACTCCTGAAACGCCCCGACCCAAGGTCGATCGGTGTGTTCCAGTCGTCCGCCGAATCCGATGCTTTCAAAGTAAAAGGAACAACGCAATGCCGAGAATCTACGTTCACCCGCTCCCCGTCAGGATCTGGCACTGGATCAACGCGCTTGGATTCCTGGTGATGTTGTTCACCGGCTTTCAGATCCGTTACATCGGATTAATCGATCTGCTGTCGTTCCGGACGGCGGTGGTCGTGCATAACTGGATCGGGTTTGTGCTGATCGGCAATTTCTTCATCTGGTTCCTCTTCTACCTGTTTTCGGACAAGATCCGGGTATATCACCCCGAATTGAGCCCGTTGAAGCATTTCCGCGCGACTTTCCGCCAGGCCATGTTTTACGGCTACGGCATTTTCAAGGGCCAACCCAATCCGTTCCACGTCAGCGTCTACAATAAGTTCAACTCGCTGCAAAGCATGAGTTACCAGGTCATCATGATGCTGCTGGTGCCGCTGCAGTTTTATACGGGAGTTCTGCTGTGGGACATCCACCGCTTCTCAGGCATGATCAACGCTCTCGGGGGAGTGCGGGTGGTGGATACGGCCCACGTGCTGATTTTCATCTTCTTCGCTGGATTCATTCCCTTCCACATTTACCTTGCGACCCTCGGTCACACCCGCACGGCGCACCTTAAATCCATGTTGACCGGCTACGAGGAGGTCGAGGAAGAGCAGGAGGGCGGCAAGTGAAAGAAGCACGCGCGCCGAGCGGCATTACCGTGAAGAGCGAGCCCGATCGCTTAAGGAAATAACGGGTACGGCTCCTGCGCGAATCGACTTCGCGCCATCAAAAAAAGCCGGGGGGACGTCCCGTCCCCCCGGCGCCTGCCTTGCGCGATCCGTGACGCGCCGCTATTTCGTTTCGGGGCGGTTGGCCAATGCCTTGGCACCGAGCTTGCCCCAGGCCTGGAAGCCGAACCAGAGCAGCAGGCCGAGTCCTACGATGGGCCCGACGATGACGTATACCAGTCCGACGAACGGCGCCGCTACGAACAGAGCGGTGCTTTTCAGGATGCTCGATTTGACCGCCGCTGTTTGCAGCTTCGTCGCCTCGAGGGACTTCTTCTGTTGCGCCTGCATTGCCGCCCAGGCAAGCATCCCCAGTCCAACAAAGGGGAAGGCGAGGATGTAGGCGAGCCCGACGAAGGGCGCCGCCAGGAAGAGGGCGACATTCTTGACGAAGCGTGCGATATTCTGCGCTGCACCCGGCGCGGGAATCGCGGCGGGGTACGTTACCTCGGGGCTTGCGGCGGCCTTATGTGCAGCCGCTTCGTGTTCGGATAGGGCCTTGTCGGCGCTGCCCTCTATCATTTCCGGCGAAAGCGGCTTGCGCAGGAAGCCGGATACACCCGCAGCTTCCGCCCTGGCTTCGTTGTCGGGCGAGCCGTAGCCGGTGACAATGACCACCGGCAGCCACGGACGCCGTTGTTTGACCTGCTCGGCCATTTCGAGGCCGCTCATCCCAGGCATCTTGATGTCGGTGAACACGACGTCGTAATCTTCCGCGTCGAGTTTGCCCAGCGCTTCCTGCGCATTGACTGCGGTAATTACCGCATACCCTTTTCCGGAAAGAACCCGGTCGAAACTCTTGCCGACCACCGGGTCATCGTCGACTACCAGAACTTTGTGTAAGGCACTCATGTCATTCTCCTTGGTTCAATTCAATAAGCATCTGTTGTCAATTTGAAAACGGCGTTCGGACCGGTTCCTGCATTCTGTTCTGGCCCGTTTGGTCTTTGTGCATGGCCCATCGTTTCTGCGTCAGGGCACCGTTCGCGACATTGATCACCTCGTCCGGGCCGACCGGTTTTGCCAGGTAATCGTATGCGCCTAGGCGCACCGCCTCCTTGGCGGTGTCTATATTCGGGTACCCGGTGATGATGACCACTTCGGTTTCCGGCCATCTTTGCTTGATCATCTTGAGGACCGTCATGCCGTCCATTCCCGGCATGCGCAGGTCTAGCAGCACTACATCGGCTGGACGCTGTTCCATCACCTGCAGCGCGTCCTTTCCGTCGCGCACAACTTCCACATCGCAGTGAATGCTGGCTAGGGTCCTGATATGACTGAGCCGTACCACCTCTTCGTCGTCCACAACCAGGATTTTGGTTTTCTCGTCCATCTCGATCACCTCTTTTGCGTACTTGACTTGGTATACGCAACGCCCGTGCCAGATGTCAGGATGAAGACCGTTTATCGCCTGTAATCAATCGAGTAGACCATAAATCCAGCGTGCCTCCGTTGGTCCCCGCGATGCAGTTCGGCATCGTGAAGTACATTTAATTTATTCATGACGAGGGGGGTGGAAGCAGCTAACGCTTATTTTTCAATAAGCTGAGAGCGCAAGCGGCGCGTATTTTTGGCATACACCAGACGCCCGAAGCAGCGCGCAGGCAATGAGCGGCCTTACCGCCGGCGCGAGGGAAGGGCGTACCAGGAAAGACGCGCCAGGCTTTAAAGCGGCTTAGCGGCTCCCGCTCGGGGCGCCGCTCATCCCGCTGTGCCGCAGCAGCGCATCCACGCTGGGATCGCGCCCGCGCAACGCCTTGAACGACTCGAGCGCCGGCCGGCCGCCGCCCACGGCGAGGATTTCGTCGCGAAAGCGCTCGCCGCTGCGGCGGTCGAGCACGCCGTTCTCCTCGAACAGGCTATAGGCATCGGCCGAGAGTACCTCGGCCCACTTGTAGCTGTAATAGCCGGCGTCGTAACCACCGGCGAAAATGTGCGAGAAACTGTTCTGAAAACGGTTGTACGCCGGCGGCAGCGCGACCGCCACCCGGCTGCGGATTTCGTCGAGCAACTGTTGCGGGGTCTTGCTGCCGGCGACGTCGAAATCGTAATGCAGATGCATATCGAACAGCGAATATTCCAACTGCCGCACCGTCTGCATGCCGCTCTGGAAGTTTTTCGCCGCGAGCATCTTGTCGTACAGCGCGCGCGGCAAAGCCTCGCCGCTGCTCACGTGCGCACTCATGTGCGCGAGCACCTCCCACTCCCAGCAGAAATTCTCCATGAACTGGCTCGGCAGCTCGACCGCGTCCCACTCCACCCCATGGATGCCCGACACGCCGATGTAGTCGACCCGGGTGAGCAGGTGGTGTAGGCCGTGGCCGAATTCGTGGAACAGGGTCAGCACCTCGTCGTGGGTGAACAAGGCCGGCTTGCCGCCGACGGGGGCCGAGAAATTGCAGGTGAGGTAGGCGACGGGGATTTGCACGCGCTCGCCCAGCCTGCGCCGGCTGATCGCCTCGTCCATCCAGGCACCGCCGCGCTTGGTGTCGCGCGCGTAAGGATCGAGATAAAACTGGCCCAGCAGCCCGCCCTGCGCATCGCAGACGCGAAAAAAACGCACCGCCGGATCCCAGGTCTCGGCCTCGTCGGGCTGGATGCGCACGCTGAAAAGCGTCTCGACCAGGCGAAACATTCCCTGTATCACCTTGGGTTCGGGAAAATACTGCTTCACTTCCTCGTCGGAAAAGGCGTAGCGCGCGGCGCGCAGCTTTTCCGAGGCGAAGGCGAGATCCCAGGCTTCGAGCTGCACCAGTCCCAGTTCTGCCGCTGCAAATTCGCCCAGCTCGGCATAGTCTTTCCGCGCGAAGGGCAGCGCCTTGACGGCGAGATCGTTGAGAAAATCGAGTACCTGCTGCGGCGTCTGCGCCATTTTCGGAACCAGCGAGACTTCGGCGTGGTTGGCGTAGCCAAGAAGCCGCGCGGCTTCTTGATGCAAGCGCAGGATCTGCGTGATCAGCGGCGTGTTGTCGAGCCCGGGCTTACCGAATTCGCTCGCCCGCGTGACAAAGGCATGGTACATCTGCTCGCGCAACTCGCGCCGCGGCGCGTATTGCATAAAGGGCATATACGATGGCGCCTGCAAGTTGAATTTCCATCCGGACCTGCCGTCCTTGGCGGCGGCTGCACGCGCCGCTTCGATCACGTCAGCGGGAATGCCGTCAAGCGCACTGCCATCCTCGACGTAGAGCGCAAAGGCGTTCGTGGCATCGAGCAGGTTCTCCGAGAACCGGGTAGACAGCTGCGCCAACTCCTCCGAGATTGCGGCAAAGCGCTGCTTCTTTGCGGGAGACAATTCCGCGCCGGAGAGGCGGAAATCGCGGATCTCGTTGTCTACGATCCTGCGTTGCGCCGGCGTCAGCACGGCGAATTCGGGCGACGCTTGCAGCGCCTTGTATTTTTCGAACAAGCGCAGGTTCTGTCCGAGTTCGGTGTAGTACTGCACGATCTTGGGCTGGCTCGCGTTGTACGCCGCGCGCAGCTCGGGCGAGTCGAGCACGCCGTGCAAATGGCCGACCACGCCCCAGGCGCGCGCCAGCCTCTCGTTTGCGTCCTCCAGGGGTGCCACGAATGTTGCCCAAGTCGCCGCTGTTTCCGGGCGGGTCAGGCTGTCGATGCGCGCTCGGTTTTCCGCCAGCAGCCGGTCTACAGCCGGCGCGATATGTTCCGCTCTGATCGCGGCAAAGCGCGGCAGGCCGGTGAAATCCAGCAGCGGGTTCGGTTCGGTCATGTCGGTCTTTTCTGTAGGGGTTGAGGGAACGGCCGCGGCGCGTATCGTCCGGCAAGCCGAGAAAGCGCTGTGATTGTGCCGGGCCAGTCAGCCGCCTATGCGCGGCTCTTCAGTACGAGTTGCACCAGTTCGACGACCGAACCGGCGCCCATCTTTTCCATGACCCGCGAGCGGTGCACTTCCACGGTTTTGATGCTGATGCCCAGATCGTCGGCGATCTGCTTGTTCAGTTTGCCGTCGACGATCAGCTTGAGCACTTCGCGTTCGCGCTGCGTCAGCCTTTCCAGGCTCTGCGCTAGCGACGCCTTCTCCGCGCGCTTAACGGCGGCGGCGCGATCCTGCTTAATACAGGATTCGATCAGCTTCAGCATGTCCTGGTCGTCGAACGGTTTTTCGATGAAATCAGCGGCGCCCTTCTTCAGCGCCGAAACCGCCATGGGTACGTCGCCGTGGCCGGTGATGAAAATCACCGGAAGGGTCGAGGCGCGCGCCCGCAGCCGCGTGTACAGGTCGATTCCGCTCATGCCGGGCATGCGCACGTCCAGCACCACACAGCCGCAAAAGTCGCGGCTGAAATCCCGGAGGAAGGCATCCCCCGATGGATACAGCTCGACCTTGAGCCCGCGCGATTCCAGCAGCCATTTGAGCGAGTCGCGCATCGCGTCGTCGTCATCTACGATGTAGACGATGGATTCTGTCATTGCGATTCCAGGGGAAGGGTGAAACTGAACACGCTGCCGCCGCCCGGATTGGCAACCGTCCACAGGCGTCCGTGGTGAAATTCTATGATCGAGCGGCAGATGTTGAGGCCCATGCCCATGCCTTCGGGTTTGGTGGTGTAAAACGGCGTGAACAGCGTCTCGCTCTGCCCCGCGGGTACGCCGGGGCCGCGGTCGGCTACGTTGACCTCGATGAAATCCTTGCCGTTGGCGCGCGCGCTGATGTGCAGTTCGCGTTCGCTGCGGGGCGTTGCGTGCATCGCCTCGATACCGTTCTTTACCAGATTCAGCACCACCTGCTCGATCATGATCTTGTCGGCGTAGGCGTCGGGCAAATCGGGCGGGACGCTGACGCCGATGCGCACGCCGTGCTTGCGCACATCGGTCTCGGCGAAACCGATGACCTCTTCGATAATCTCGGCGATCTTGACCGGACTGCGGTTGGGTTCGCTCTTTTTGACGAAGTCGCGCACGCGGCGGATGATCTTGCCGGCGCGTGTTGCCTGTACGCTCGCTTTCTGCATCGCGGCCAGCAATTCTTCCGGACGATAGTCGTTCGCCTGCAGCCGGTTGACGCAGCCCCTATTGTAATTGGCGATCGCCGCGAGGGGCTGGTTCAGTTCGTGCGCCAGGCTGGACGCCATCTCGCCCATGGTGATCAGGCGCGAGGTCTGCTGCAGTCGCTCCAGTTGCTGGCTGTTTACTTCCTCCATGTTCATGCGGTCGGTGATGTCGGTCGCGATTTGCATACGCACCACGCGCCCGTCGGCCCACTGTATGGCGCGCTCGCGCAGTTGATACCAGCGGCCGTTGAGCGCATTCTGCAGCTCGATTTCGTGCAGCTCGAGCGGGGTCTGCTGCGGCACGAGCTTTCGGGCAGCGGCGATGAATCGCGCCGGGTCGGGTTGGCAGGCGCTGGTGACCTGCCAGCAGTCGCGGCCCACGGCGTCGTAGCCATAGATGTTCTTGAACGCCTTGTTGGCGAACAGGATTTCATCCGCTTCCAGATCGGCGACGTAGATCGCCTCGTCCAGACCATCGAGGACGGTCATGAAACGCCGATGCGAGGCTTCCAGTTCGGCGCGCGCGCGCCGCTGTTCGGTGATGTCGTTGATTGAGGCCATCCAGCCCGTCTGCCGGCCGCTTGCGTCCACCAGCGGCGCCTCGTACACGCGCACGTCGAAAAGCTCGCCGTTCTTGCGGCGGAAGACCGACTCGATGCCGCCGCGCGGCCCGACCGGCGCCTCGCCGGCAGGCGAGCGCCGCAGGGCTTGCTCTTGCTCCGTCAGGTCCTCGGCGCTCCCGCTCCGGTAGGGAAAAGGCGCGGTGGCCCCGATCAGTTCTTCCTGCGTGAGGCCGACCATCCTGCAGAATGCGGCGTTGACATAGGTGATGCGCCCTTGCATGTCGATGGCGCGCATGCCGGTCGGCATGGATTCCTCCATCGCTTTGCGGAAATTCGATTCCTCGCGCAAGGCATCCTCGGCGCGGATGCGCCGCGCAAGGTTGCTGCGCAGCAGCCACAAGCTCCACACCACCAGCAGGGACAGTCCGATGATCAGGAAGATGGGCAGGTTCTTTACGATGCTGGTGTCGACGCGGTAGGCGGCTACGTGCATGCGTATGCCGTTGCCTGGCGGAACGATGTCCAGGCTGTAGGTGAGATCCTCGTCGCGCAGAGGAGCGGCAGAGTTCTGCCCCAACAACTGGTTGCCGGGTCCGGTAAAGCTCAGGTGGTATTTGCCCAAGAACCGTTCAGGCACCAGATGGCGCAGCAGGCCCGACACCGGGTACGCCGCCACCATGGCGCCGAGGAATTCCGGACCGCGATGGATGGGCACGATCAGATCGAAGGTGGGGCCGGTATTCTTGCTGATATACGCCTTGCTATACGTCGGACGGCCTGAATCGCGCGCAGCCCTGAAGCCCTGTACTTGCGCGCGGTGCGCGAACGGCGCGCCAAGGCTGTTCCCGCCTGTGACGGGCAGCTCGGTTGCGCGGATGATCTTGTTCGCATCGATCCAGGCGATAGCGGAAAGGTGCGGGTTGGTTGCCAGGTACTGGGCCGAGCGGGCGCGGAATCGGTCGCCGTCGATCTGACCGTTGGCCGCTTCGCGCGCGAGGCCCTGGAGGAAGTCCTCGTCGCCTTGCAGGTTCGCGCGCAGCGTCTGCTCCGTCCATTGCGCGTCGCGCTCCAGCGCTACCAATTGCTGGTCGAAATCGCGCTTCTGCAGCAGCCACACCAGCGCGATCATGGCTACGATGAACATGCCCACGGCAACATTGGGCATCATCCACAACCAGCCCTGATTGGGTCGAGTGCTCGTGCGGTCGATACTGTTAGGCGGCATGGCGGTGCGGACGCCTGGAGGCAAAATGTAAATCCAAATGCGGATCGGGAACGGCACATGCTAGCATGACTGTGGCCGGCTGCTATAGCTGCATCATGCGACCGCGGCGGGCCGCGGCGATTGAAACTTCCCCTATGCAAAGCCTAGCGGAAATGCCTGCTGATGCGCACCTTAGGGTTTGCCCCAATACCGGCCGGTAGCGGCGCTATCTACACTAATTTGCGGAAGCCCCACATGAATATGCAAAGCTTCTGCTCAATTGTTCTCTTCCTTGCGCCGGGGCCCGTTCCCCGGCCTTTTTTTGCCGACCCCGGCGTCCTGTCGCGGCCGCAGCCGCGCCGGCGTCGCAGTGCGTTGCGCGCTCCCTGTATAATGTCCCGCCTGGAATCCGCGATTCGAAATCAAAGCTGCCTGCGTGCAGCGCATCCATGCGATTTACGCGCGTTACTCAACCGCTCGCAGGAACAATCGCCATCGCTGCTTAGAAGGAGTTGCCATGTCAGCCGTCCCCGATTTTCCCGCCGCCAACGATCCTGACTCCCTGGAGACGCAGGAATGGCTGGACGCGCTCGAGGCGGTACTGGAGCGCGAGGGCGCCGAACGCGCCCATTACCTGCTCGAAAAGCTGATAGACAAGGCGCGCCGCTCGGGCGCCTACCTGCCGTATAAGGCGCAGACGGCGTATATCAACACCATCCCGCCGCACATGGAGGAGCGCTCGCCGGGCGACGCGGCGCTGGAGGACCGCATACGCGCCTATTGCCGCTGGAACGCGATGATCATGGTGGCCAAGGCGAACAAGGCCGCCGGTGAGCTCGGCGGCCATATCGCCAGCTTCGCCTCGGTCGGCACGCTGTTCGGCATCGGCCAGAACCATTTCTGGCATGCGCCCAGCGCCGATCATGGTGGCGATCTGGTCTACTTCCAGGGCCATTCCGCTCCCGGCGTCTATGCGCGCGCCTTGCTCGAAGGGCGGCTCACCCAGGAGCAGCTGGTCAATTTCCGCCGCGACGTGGACGGCAAGGGCGTGACTTCCTACCCGCATCCCTGGATCATGCCGGACTTCTGGCAGTTTCCCACCGTGTCCATGGGCCTCGGTCCAATCCAGGCGATCTACCAGGCACGCTACCTCAAATACCTGCACGCGCGCGGCCTGGCCAACACCGAGAATCGCAAGGTCTGGGCCTTTCTCGGCGACGGCGAGACCGACGAGCCGGAATCGCTGGGCGCCATTTCCATGGCGGCGCGCGAAAAGCTCGACAACCTGGTGTTTATCGTCAACTGCAATTTGCAGCGCCTGGACGGCCCGGTGCGCGGCAACGGCAAAATCATCCAGGAGCTCGAAGGCGATTTCCGCGGCGCCGACTGGAACGTGATCAAGCTGATCTGGGGCTCGTATTGGGACAAGCTGTTGGCGCGCGACAAGGAGGGCATCCTGCTGCGCGTGATGGAGGAGTGCGTCGACGGCGAATATCAGAATTTCAAGGCCAACGACGGCGCCTTCGTGCGCAAATATTTCTTCGGCAAGCACCCGAAACTGCTGGAAATGGTGTCGAAGATGAGCGACGCCGATATCTGGCGCCTGAACCGCGGCGGCCACGATCCGCACAAGATCTATGCAGCCTATGCGGCGGCGATGCGACACAAGGGCCAGCCGACCGTGATCCTCGCCAAGACCGTCAAGGGCTTCGGCATGGGCAAGATCGGCGAAGGCAAGATGGCCACCCACCAGCAGAAGAAAATGGACATCGACTCCATCCGCGAGTTTCGCGACCGCTTCAACATCCCGATTCCGGACGAAAAGCTGGAGGAATTGCCGTTCTACGTTCCGCCGGCCGATTCGCCGGAAATGAAATACCTGCACGAGCGCCGCCGAGCCTTGGGTGGCTACCTGCCCAGCCGCCGGCGCAAGGCCGATGCGGTGCCCGAGGTGCCGCCGCTGTCCTCGCTGGACGCCCTGCTCAAACCTAACGAGCGCGAAATTTCCACCACCATGGCGTTCGTGCGCATTCTGACGGCGCTGCTGCGCGACAAGAGCCTGGGAAAGCACATCGTGCCCATCGTTCCCGACGAAGCGCGCACCTTCGGCATGGAGGGTATGTTCCGTCAGCTCGGCATCTACTCCCAGGAAGGGCAGAAATACGTGCCGGTCGACCGCGACCAGGTGACTTACTACCGCGAAGACAAGGCCGGCCAGATCCTGGAAGAGGGCATCAACGAGGCGGGCGCGTTCTGCTCCTGGATCGCCGCCGCCACCTCCTACAGCACCAGCAACGTGGTCAGCGTGCCGTTCTACATCTTCTACTCGATGTTCGGGCTGCAGCGCATCGGCGATCTGGCCTGGGCCGCGGGCGACCAGCGCTGCCGCGGTTTTCTCCTCGGCGGCACCGCCGGGCGCACCACGCTGAACGGCGAGGGCCTGCAGCACGAGGACGGGCATTCGCACGTTCTCTCCTCGGTGATCCCGAACTGCATTTCCTACGATCCGACTTTCGGCTACGAACTGGCGCTGATCATCCACGACGGGCTGAAGCGCATGGTGACCAAGCAGGAAGATGTCTATTACTACATCACCGTGATGAACGAGAACTACACCCACCCGGGCCTGCCCGAGGGCGCCGAGGAGGGGATCATCAAGGGCATGTATCTGTTCAAGCCCGGCGCCAAGCACAAGGCCAAGGCCGGCGCGGACAAGCCGCTCAGGGTGCAGTTGCTCGGTTCGGGCACCATCCTGCGCGAGGTCATCGCCGCAGGCGAATTGCTGGAGCAAGACTGGGGCGTGAGCGCCGATATCTGGAGCTGCACCAGTTTCACCGAGCTGCGCCGCGACGGCCTCGCCTGCGAGCGCTGGAACCTGCTGCATCCCACCGAAGCGCCGCGCGAGTCCTGGGTCGAGAAAAACCTCAAGGGCGGTTCCGGCCCGATCGTGGCCTCGAGCGACTACATCAAGACCTTTGCCGATCAGATCCGCCCGTTCATTCCCGCTGGCCGGGCCTATCGGGTTCTCGGCACAGACGGCTTCGGCCGCTCCGACACGCGTGAGAAATTGCGCGAATTCTTCGAAGTGGATCGCCACTGGGTCGCGCTGGCCGCGTTGAAGGCACTGGCGGACCAGGGCGAAATCAAGACATCGGTGGTGGCGGCGGCGATCAAGAAATACGGCATCGATCCGAACAAGCCCAATCCGGTAACCGTGTAAGAAGGAACGCCCCATGTCCACAGTCACGGAAATCAAGGTTCCCGACATTGGCGACTTCAAGGAAGTCGACGTCATCGAGATTCTGGTCAAGCCCGGCGATACCGTGGCCAAGGAGGCTTCCCTGATCACGGTGGAGTCGGACAAAGCGACCATGGAAATCCCCTCACCTGCCGCTGGCGTGGTGAAGGAACTCAGGGTCAAGCTGGGGGACAAGGTTGCGGAAGGCAGCATGATCCTGCTGCTCGAAGCAAGCGCTGACGAAGCACCGGTGCCGCAGCCGCCCGGGACGGCGGAGATTTCTGCCCCGTCAGCGGCCGCGCCCAAGTCCGCCGCACCGAGCACTGCACCAGGCGCGGCGAGTGAGCCCGCGACCGAGCCGCCGGCGGTACCGGTACCCAGGCCGGCGCCGGTGCCGCTGGAGCCGGTTGCCGAAGTGCCCGCGTTCAAGCCGCATGCCAGTCCTTCGGTGCGCAAGTTTGCGCGCGAACTCGGCGCCGACCTGGCCAAGGTGCGCGGGTCCGGACCCAAGGGTCGCATCACCCAGGAAGACGTGCAGGCTTTCGTCAAGGGCGTGCTGACCCAGGCGCCGGCTACGGCACTTGCCGCGGCCGCGCCGGCGGGCGGCGTCCCCTTCAATTTACCGGAGTGGCCGCAGGTCGATTTCGCCAAGTTCGGCCCGGTCGAACTGAAGCCGCTGTCGCGCATCAAGAAGCTCTCCGGGGCCAACCTGCACCGTAACTGGATTTCCATTCCGCACGTCACCCAGTTCGACGAGGCCGACATCACCGAGCTCGAGGCTTTCCGCAAGGACAGCGGCGCTGCGAGCGAGAAGCAGGGCTTCAAGCTCACCATGCTCGCCTTTCTGATCAAGGCCTGCGTCACCGCCCTGCGCCAGTATCCCGAATTCAATGCCTCGCTCGATCCCGCCGGCGAGAATCTGGTGCTGAAAAAGTATTTCCACATCGGCGTGGCGGTCGACACTCCAGACGGGCTGGTGGTGCCGGTGATTCGCGATGCCGACCGCAAGGGCGTCTACGAACTCGCGCGCGAACTGGCGGACGTGTCCAAGCTCGCGCGCGACCGGAAGCTCAAGCCGGGCGACATGCAGGGCGGAACGTTCAGCATTTCCAGCCTCGGCGGCATCGGCGGAACCGCCTTCACGCCTATCATCAACGCCCCCGAAGTCGCCATCCTAGGCGTGTCGAGGTCGGCGATGCGCCCGGTGTGGATGAGCGCAAAAGGCGAGGCCGGCAAGTTTGTGCCGCGGCTGATGCTGCCGCTGTCGCTGTCCTACGATCACCGCGTCATCGACGGCGCCGCCGCCGCGCGCTTCACCTCCTATCTCGCATCGGTGCTGTCGGACATCCGCCGCTCCTTGCTGTGAGCAAGGTTCACGCAGCGCAAACCAACAAACGGAAGCGGGGAATCGCATGAACCACACGGTCGAGATCAAAGTCCCGGACATCGGCGACTTCAAGGATATCGATGTCATCGAGGTCCTGGTAAAACCGGGCGATGCGGTGGAGAAGGAGAATTCTCTGATCACCGTGGAATCCGACAAGGCGACAATGGAAATCCCTTCGCCTGCCGCCGGCGTGGTCAGGGAGTTGAAGCTCAAAGTCGGCGACAAGGTGTCCGAGGGCACGCTGATCCTGCTGCTCGAGACCGCTGCGCCCGCCGCCGCAGCGGCGCCGCCGCAGGCGGCAGCCGCACCTGCGGCTCCCGTGGCCCCGCCCGGCCCCCCCGCGGCAAAGCCGGACAGCGCAGCCGCGGGAACGACGCCGAGCGCCGCACCATCGGGCGGCGCCGACCTGCACGCCGACGTAGTGGTGCTGGGCGCAGGTCCGGGCGGATATACCGCAGCCTTCCGCGCGGCCGACCTGGGCAAGACAGTCGTGTTGATCGAGCGCCACGCGACGCTGGGCGGGGTCTGCCTCAACGTCGGCTGCATCCCGTCCAAAGCGTTGCTGCATGCGGCCAAGGTCGTGACCGAGGCCGAGGAAATGGCGCACGCGGGCATCGCATTCGGCAAACTGAAGCTCGACATCGACAAGCTGCGCGCCTGGAAGGACGCGGTGGTCGGCCGCCTGACCAAGGGGCTCGTATCCCTGGCGAAACAGCGCAAGGTGACGACGCTGCAAGGCGTGGGGAAATTCGAATCGCCCAATCTGATCGCGGTCGAAACCGCTGAAGGCGTAAAGCGGGTCTCCTTCGATGCCTGCATCATCGCCGCAGGCTCGCGCGTGGCCAGGATTCCGGGATTTCCCTACGAGGACGCGCGCCTGATGGATTCCACCGGTGCGCTCGCGCTCGCCGACATTCCGCGGCGCCTGCTGGTGATCGGCGGCGGCATCATCGGCCTGGAGATGGCTTGCGTCTACGACGCGCTCGGCGCCAAGGTCACGGTGGTGGAAATGGCCGAGGGGCTGATCCCGGGCGCGGACCGCGATCTCATCCGCCCGCTGGCCAAGCGCATCGAGAAGCGCTACGAGGCGATCTATCTCAATACCAAGGTGGCGAAGCTCGAACCGAAGGCCGAAGGGCTGCTCGCCACGTTCGAAGGCGAAGTGAAGCCGCAGCAGCAGATGTTCAACCGCGTGCTGATGGCCGTCGGCCGCCGTCCCAACGGTGCCGACATCGGTGCCGAGCGCGCCGGCGTCGCGGTGGACGCGCGCGGCTATATTCCGGTCGACAAGCAGCAGCGCACGAACGTGGCGCACATCTACGCCATCGGCGACGTCTGCGGCGAGCCGATGCTCGCGCACAAGGCCACGCACGAGGCCAAGGTCGCGGCCGAGACCATCGCCGGGCACAAGGTGGCGTTCGACGCGATGACCATACCCTCGGTCGCCTACAC
>Ga0307377_10001069_pt1 | contig 36016 bp, 37 predicted proteins | sample TR3MG_FD_202535 | JGI IMG/M metagenome (GOLD analysis project Ga0307377, IMG submission 202535) | Soil microbial communities from Risofladan, Vaasa, Finland - TR-3 | ecosystem: Environmental > Terrestrial > Soil > Coastal area > Acid sulfate soil | place: Finland: Risofladan, Vaasa | collected... | reverse complement strand
CCGTCCACCGGTCCCCCATGAGATCCGTGAAATCCACGGACACGTCTTCGTCGTTGGGGTTAATCTTCTTGCGGCGCTTGTAGACCACCAGGTAAGCGGGCTCGATGCCGCTTGTGGTCTGCGTCAGAAGTGACACGGAGCCGCACGGGGCTGTGGTGGTGTTGGCGATGTTGCGACGACCATGGGCCTCGTATCGCTCACGCATGTCCTCACCGCCGGCGTCGAGGATGCGCTGGATGAAGGGGTGGTCGTGTTCCTTGCGGAAGTTGTAGACGGGGAAACACCCGCGCTCCTGCGCCATCGTAATGGAGGAGTCGTAGGACCCCACCGCGAGCGCGCGGTACATCTTCTCCACGAACTCGATGCTTTCGTCGGAGCCGTAACGAAGATTCATCATGGCCGTGGTGTCGCCAACGGCGGTCACTCCGAGACCTGTACGACGACCACGAACGGCTGCGTCTCGGATCTTCTTCCACAGGTTGAGCTCGTGGACCTTAACGTGCTCGGGCTCCGGGTCTGCTTTGATCTTGGCGATGATCTTATCGACCTGCTCCAGCTCGAGATCGATCATGTCATCCATGAGCCGCTGCGCTTTGATGACGACGTCGTGGTACTTGATCCAATCGAAATCAGCTTCGGGAGTGAACGCGTCGGTCACGAAGTTCGCCAAGTTCACGACCATCAAACGGCACGAGTCGTTGGGACTCAGGATGATTTCGCCACAAGGGTTTGTGGAAACTGAGCCGAAGCCCTCATCCTCGTAGATGTCCGCGGGCGAGTACTTCTTCGCGTTGCCCCAGAACAGGAGTCCGGGCTCGGCGCATCCGTGAGCGCTCTCGATGATCTCGTTCCAGATCTCTCGAGCATCTTCCCACTGTTCGACGGTGTGCTTGACACCAGGCTCACATGGCCAGCGGAGGTGCACCTTCTCGCCCTTCTCGACGGCTTCCATGAACTCGTCTGAGAGGCGGATCGAGATGTTGGCTCCCGTCACGCGGGTCTTGTCACGCTTGATCTTCGCGAAGTCTCGAACTTGAGGGTGATGCACATCCAGAGACAACATGAGAGCGCCTCGGCGCCCTCCTTGTGCAACTTCCCGGCAGCTATTGCTGAACCGGTCCATGAAGATCTCGATGCCGTCAGTGGTCTGCGCGGCGTTGGCCGTCGGCAATCCCTTGGGCCGAATTGTAGAGAGGTCGAACCCGACCCCTCCACGACGTTTCATGATCTGGACCTGCTCCTGGTCCGTGGCGAGGATGCCTCCGTAGCTGTCCGCGGGGCTCTCGATCACGAAGCAGTTGGAAATGCTCTGGAATTTGTAGGGATTCCCGATGCCGCTCATCGGTGAACCCTGCGGCACGATGTACCGAAACCTGTCGAGGAGGGTGAAGATCTCATCTTCACTCATCGGGTTCGGGTACTTCGCTTCGATCCTGGCGAACTCACGCGCAAGACGCCGGTGCATGTCGGCCGGCGTCTTCTCGAGGAACTCCCCCTCGTGGTTCTTGAGTGCGTACTTGGTCGCCCACACATTCGCCGCCAACTCGTCGCCGTCGAAGTATTTGAGAGTCGCCCCGTAGAGTTCCTCGTACGAGTAGCTCTGTCGTTTCACCGATAGGTCTCCTCCCTCATCAACAGTGATGGTCGAGATTTTGGGGGTCGACTCCTTTTTCTTCTTGGAGTCGGATTGTGGAATTGTGACGGCAACGTCCTGTGGAGTCGTCTGGAGCATGAGGTGCCTCGACCTGTCCTTGCGGGGTTCGATTGTCTACGAGAAGGCGGCGTGTGGTCGTTTCGACGCAGCGCGCATAGGTGGTCGTCGTATAGGCCACCTACCGGGACGGGATTTGATCTTACCCGACACGAGACGCCTCGACGGTGAACGAGTCCAGCAAAGCACACTCAAGCTGGACCCAAGAATTAAGATGACCGCTCCTTACAGACCGCTCTACGCGGGCCAACGACTTTAGAAGGGTCACTAACCTTCCCTCGCCCCACCGTTTTGCAACGGGAAGGAGGGTTTTGCGGAGCACAAAGGGATGCAAACCAGTTCGCGAGGCGATTTCATCCTGACTTGCACCTTCGTTGAGAAGGGCTGCAATGTGCAGCCACTTCGTAGCTGACCTGCTCACGAACGCACATGCTCGCAGTGTTGCGCCGCCAAGCGCTCCCGCATGAGTTCGTCGCATGTTTGCCAATGCGTTGGACACGCCCTTCGCGTCGAAGCGCTCCAGGGCCTCCACAACGGGCTTTGGGCCCAATTCGGAGAACGCGCCAATGGTGGCCTTGAGGTGCATCACACCTACGTCCCGCGCTCCTTCGATCTTTGTGTAGCGTGCGAGCTTGTCGATCTCGAAGGTGAGAATTCCAAGGTCGAGACCTACGTTTTTCACGAGTGCGTCTGCGAACTTGTCTTCAAGCCCTACGCCGCGTTTGCGTGCCTCAGACACGCAAAACTGCACAGCTCGATCAGCTTCGTCCCACGGTTTCGGCTTCTCGAAATTGGCCACGAGGTTCTTCGGAAGCCCCGCAGCTATCTTCGACAAATTCGACTTCTTTTTGATGGCTCCCTTCTGCGAGAGAAGGATGACAACACTGCTGTTGCCAGCTTCATGGTGACGAAGAACAAGACCGTCATCCACGTTCTCAGGGTTTTCGATGACCACCAAGATGTCATCTTGGAAAAAGATCCCCGCGCTCGAGAGCACTCGCGACAGTTCTTCTCGATCGTCACCATTGACGTACTCGACGGAGCGCCCTGCCTCATCCGCCACAGCAATGGCTTCGCGGAGTTCTCGCACTCGCAAAAACTCCTCGTCCCCCGACAAGACCACCACGGGAGGTGGGCTACTCCACTGACTCATGGCTACAAGAACGCCGAGAGAGCTTCCGTCTCGGTCGGGTTGCGAAAACGAAGCGCCGCACGGACGCCTTCCCAAAGGTATTGGGTCTCTTTGTCGATCCCGCGCTCATGGAGAGCTTGTGCAGCGCCGACCAGGATATCTCGAGGGTCTCGATCGTTCAGGAGTTCCACTACGGACGCCCGGTGCCCACCCAAACTCTCGGAGACGAGCTGTCGCGCGGCCTCCATCACATCCTCATCCACGAGTCGCTCACCAGGACACCATCGTCGCAGGCATCTTGAGCGAATCGTGGAACTCACCTCGGTCTCGTCATGGGCCCACAGGACAGGGCGCACGATGTTGGGGTTGAACTCCTCGATGCTTTTGAGGAGAACATCCGTGGAGGCCGGGGCCGCTCGATCCACAGGTCCGATCACGAGGACACCCGCACGGTCGCCGACCGGGGTGTTGTTCATGATGCTGATGATCTCTCGGCTCTCCGCAATCTTGAGCCCAGCCTCCCCAAAAGGGGAATGAAGCAGCCTTCCGAGGCCGCTGGCAGCCCGCATGGCAGCAGCACGGGCACCGGGTCCATGGAAGAGAATCGCGGACGAGTACGGGGGCACCTCCCTTATACGCCCTACAAGTGAATGGAAAAGGTGCGCTTGCACGTCATGCAGACGTACTGAATCCAAGTTCCACGAAGGCCTTCGTTTTTCTTCAAAAGCACCTGCGCGCGATTGCCTTCGCACTTTGAAGAACCGCGACACTTCGTCCACACGATCTCGTCCTCAGGGCGCACGATTCCGGTGGGCTGCTTCGATGGTGGCTTCACATTGCTCGGCATCTTGTCACTCTACGTCGGCAAGGGCCCGTAGCCCGCAGCGTGGAAACTAGCCGCGAGCTCGTTGCCGATCATGTCCACCACAGAGGGGAAGTTGACCGAAGCGGTTTGAACGAAGGTCGGGTTGCTGTTTGACCACCGGGGGTCTTGGAGAACAGGCAGGACAGCGCGCTCCCACTGTCGGTCGTTCAACCAAACAGGGAGAACTATGCCCCTCCCTCCGGGCAGCCCTCGACAGGAGCTGCCCGGTTTCATGAAGATCCCCACCAGGCCCGAAGGTGCAGCCAGGGAGGTTCCCGGAAAAATAGGGACAGCCTGACCTCGCAGCACTGCGTAAACCGGCAGCGCAAGGAGCTTTTTCGCCTGCGTGGGGGTGAAGTTGCCTCCCTTACTCCCCTGCCTTGCTCTGCGTTTGTCGGACATCCTTCAAACAGGTCTCCCCATAGGCGAAGCACCGGCTCAAGAAAGATCTCAAACAGGGTCTGACTTCCCAGCAAACAGGGAAACTGCCCCCAGGTAGTGTTTTGACCCCGTTTAGGAGGTTTCCAAGACGGAAACCCGGAGTCTTCTTCGATTGTCGGTTGGTAGTAGTTGGATGACGAGGATGATGAGGATCTGGATCAGAAGCTGAAGGAGGATTTGGATTTTGATTTGTTGGACTACTACTTCAAACAACCATCTCTATTCTCTTAACTCTTAACCCCGGGAGAGGGGCGACGAGAGAAACCCTGAGCTGTTTCCATCCAGGGAAGCAGACTCAGGGTTCAGGCTCTCTCGTCGGAGCGAATAGAAAACGGAGGAGTGTCCCGACAACGACACGGAGGACAAGACCTGTTGGTCCCGTCCTGTTTGCTGTGCTGTGTGTTGAAGTCGAGTCATCCCGAAGACCCTGCGTGGCTAGGATCAGCCCGTTCGCGTGCAACCTTTTCCCTCGCCTGTTGGCCTCTTGCGTAGGCGGCATTGAGGGGCTGTCTTGGAGGCTTCGTTGTCCCTCCTGGGTTTCCCCAGCTTCCCCACTACGAGCGCGTCGATACTGAGAGTCCCCGTCGAGGTTTTCGTCGGGAGACCTGGATGCCCAGCGTTAGGCGCGCCCGAGCGTTCCGCTCGACCCCAGGGTTGACCATCTTGCGTATGGTCTCCCCACCTGCGGGGTTCGCCTCCGTCGAGGACGGAGGGAAGACAGCCGAACGAGGCTAGGGGTCGTCACCCGGGCTGTCAAGCACGCGGCCGCAGAGGCCCCCGAGAGCCCTCGGGTCGGCCCCCACCCTGAGCACGCGATGCCACCCTTCATCCACGTCTGGAGGGCACTCAGCAAGCCTGTGGTGGATACCGCGGAGGACCTCCTCAGGCACACGTCGATGCTCAGGTCGAGTGGCGTTGCGCGCAAGGCACACCGCGAGCTCCACGTCGAGGAACACGCAAGAGATCTCCCTGCCGGCGTCGGCCGCCATCCTGCACAGTTCTCGTCGGCTCTTCCTCGCGCTTCCCGTGCTGTCGAAGTAGAGAACACCGGCAACACCATGCTGCTCGAGCCACGTAGTCTTGCCAGAACCGGGCGCCCCCGCGAGGACCCGGACCTCATCCACGGTCGGCAAAAGCTCCTGAAACACGCGTGTAGCCATGCTCCAGCCAATGAGTCCCATGTCCCCTACCTGTTCGTAGATGCCCTGGTCGTCAGTTCGGAAGTCGTCAGGAGACACTACCAAGGTAGCTTTTTGCTCCCTAGAAACTCGGATGAACCGCTCTTGGAGGTTTTCAGGTCGAGAAATCATCCCTAGCAGAGGTTTTACTCTCCCTAGGCGACTTGGAGTTCGCGGACAGCGCGGTACAGGGTTCTCCACCGTCTGGCTTCATGATGGGAGCTGTAGCCCTCGGGGCGCCCGATGATCCGGCCCTCTGGATTGAAGGTTCGGCGCTCGACGACGTACCACCTGCGGTCGATCCCGAGGTGGAGCTCGATGTCTCCTCGCAGTCGCATTTTTACGAAGCTCGGAACATGGCGAGCAGGCGTCGCCGAAGATTCACATTGCCCGTGGAGTGGGCCAGCCGGACGATTTGTCGATCCTCATCGGACAACTTCGCTGTCCTCGCCTCTTCGGGGGAGTCGAAGATGGTGATGCCGCCAGCGTCTTCATCCTCACCTGCAAGGATGTCGTTCACGGTGTCATCCATCGCAAGGACGCCTTCCTCGAACGCATCTTGGACGACGCTGTGAGGTTCTTGTGGGAGACGGCCGGCTGTCTTGCCCGGAGCGTCAAACCCTTCGTCTTCCTCGGACATGATCGCGGCGTACATGGCCATGAAATCGTTGAGAGGCATACCCTGCATGCGCTCCTTCGTCTCCGGCTTGGCTTTCGCCATGAACTTGTTGAACAGTTCTTGTGGCGTGAGTTTCTTGCCTCGAGCAGGCTTGTCGCCCTTGAAAGCTGCGAGTTGGTCAGCATCTTCCGACTCAAGGTCGTGCAGGTTGGCAACCTGGAGCACGTCGGGGTGGTATTTCTTGCCGAGCGCGGGCACGAGGGCCTTGGACAGGGCCGTGTGCATGTCTCGGATGCCCTCCGGGGTGTAACCGGCCTTCTTGAGGGCCTTGGCATAGGCACCCCCAGGGCTGTCCAGAGCGTGTTGGGCGTTTTCCCGAAGGGTTGAGAGGAGTTGGAAGTTCGCGGATTTGAGCTGTTGCTTGGCCTGAGCCTTCTTCGCATCGCTCATGCTGTCGGGAATCAGAATCCCTGAGAGCTCATCACTGACTTTGACCGAATCAGCCATCTTCTTTTTCGGCTTGGCACGAAGTTCTTTGCGATCCTTGTGCTTGCCCTTGGGGGCCTCGGTCTTCTCAGGCTTCGGTGCTTCGGTTTTCTTCGGCTTGGGCTTGGCCTTGGCCTTTTCCAGCTTCTTCTTAGCCGCCTCACCTTTCTCGTCGAACTCCTCGCCAATCTGCTTGAGTTTCTCCATGACGTCGCCCGTCATGTCAACCATCGGAGGGGCCTGGGTCTTCTTCTTCTTCTTCTTCGTCTTGACATCATGCTCAAGGAAGTCGGCTCTCTTGCGAGCGATGCCGATCATCTCCTCGAGATTCGCCGCGTGCTCCTTGTTACCTTCGGCCTCCGCCTGCTTCACCTGATTCTCAAGACCATCCGCAACAGCACGCATCATTTCAACGCGCCGAGTGTCATCGAAGTTGTTGCCGAAGACCTCTTTCCCGAGCTCGTCGATTTTGTCGAAATCTGCATCGGAACCTTCCCACTCGGACACCAACGAGACGAGCCCGCTGTCGAGATCCGGCAGTTTCGAGGGACTGGTCCCCATCTGCTTGAGAAAATCCATGACGTCGGCCGTCATGTCGACCATCTCAGGGGCCTTCGTTTTCTTCGGCTTCGGCTTGTCCTTCTTCGGCTTGGGGGCTTCCTTCAGGACCTCTGCGGTCGAAGAGTCGGCCCCGGCTTGGTGCTCTTTCCACTTCTGCACGAGCCCGTTCGCCGTGTCATGCACGGAGTCCCAGCCACCGGGATTCCAGGCATCGAGCTGCGTGAGGCTGGCCAAAGCACCTTTGACCGCCTGCCCCATTTTTTCAGGATCGCTGCCGAATTTCTCTTCGAGCTGAGCCCACACACCGTCCGTCGTCAGCCCAACTGGGCCGTCCGTAACCGCCATGGCGATGTTGAAGCCGGCGCTCATGTAGCCCTTTTTCTCTTTGGAGTCGCGCCGTTTGAAAGCGTCCTTGACGCTCTTCATCTCCTTGCTCTGTTTCCAGTCGCCCGCGGGCCCCATGGGGCCCCACCGCGCCAGAATCGTCTTCCCGTCGCTCGACGCCTCCCAGAACTTCATGCCCCCCTTCGCCCCCTTCGCAATCATCGTGGTGCGCCAAGGTTTGCCCTGCTCCTGCAGCTTCATCGCCTCTTCCATAGACGAGACAGCTTGCGGCAGGTGACCGTAAATAGTTTCACGGGCCTCCGTCAGGACCTCCTGAGGCACCTGCACATTCTCAAGACCAGTAGGGGGCTGGTTCTTTTGCCTCCACTGCTCGTAGATCTGCGTCTGCATCGTGCCAGGCAGAGAGACGAACTTCACTTGATTGTTTGTGACTGGGTTGCGGAATTTCTGTTGCTTGACCGCCTCCAGAAACTCCTTCGGGTAAGCCGCAACGCGAACCGACTCGAGGATCCCTTGGCGAAGCACTTTGTCTGTCGTCGCGTAAGCGAGACGGACCATTCGCTTGGCAAATGGGGTCATGGGCACCTCACCGCCGCGCGAGAACTGGTCCAGACTCCGAGCAAGCACCTTTTCCCCAGCCCCACGGACAAGAGGGGTTCTCGGAAGGGCATCCACAAGACGCATCAACAGTCCCCGACGCCGCTCGGGGTCCGAAGTCCGGGCAGCAATCCTGACGAGTTCTCGCTGTGCGGGGGTCAAGGCCATGATCAAACCTCTTCGTCTTCCTCATCCATGATCGAGGCGTACATGATCATGAAGTCTTTCAGGTTCATGCCTTGCATGCGCTCCCGAGTTTCTGGCTTGGCCTTGGCAAGGAACTTGTCGAACAGTTGTTGGTCCGTCAGCTTCTTGCCGCGCCCCGGCTTGTCGTCTTTGAAATCGTACAGCTCGTCCGCATCCTCGGACTCAAGGTCGTACTTGTTGGCGATGTCGAGCACCGGCTGCGTGTACTTGCGACCTTCAGCCCCTCGCATGAGGGTCTTGATGGTCTTGTGCATCTCGGACAGGTCACCGGGGGAGTAGCCGCTTCCGGCGAGCGCCTTCGCGTAGGCTCCCTCGGGGTCGTCCACAGCCGCTTGGACGTTGGTAGCAAGCTGCTTGAGGCCGCCGTAGGTGAGACCCTTGAAGCCAGCCTCGGTGGCCTTCTTGGCCTCGTCGCTGAGCCCATCAGGGGTGAACCCCTGCTTGACCTTCGCGGTGAGCTTGACCTTGTCGGAATCCGGCTTGGGAACCCCACGGAGCTCCTTGCGGTCCTTGTGCTTCATGGCCTTGGGGGCCTCGGTCTTCTCGGGCTCCTTGGCCTTCTCTGGCTCCTTGACCTTCTCTGGCTTTTTGCCTTGGGTGACGAAAGCCGATCCTTTTGAGTCCTTGGGGCCATCGAGAGCCAAGATGCTCGCGGAGTCAGGGCCGTTTTTGAGCTCAAAAATGTCACCGTGAGCATTGGGGTTGGGTTTCGAGGTCAGAACTTCGTAGGGTTTGCCGTTCAGGTAGACAGTATCCCCGGGGCCGATCTCCGCACTCTTCATGGGCTTGGCACTCGAAGGAATCTTTGCGGGTTTAGGTTTCCCAGATTCATCAAATCCCTTCATCTTCTGGGGCTCATATTTACCGCCGATCGGGATGAGTGTGGTCCCTTCGACCTTTTGCCCAGGCAGAGGTGTGGCCATCATGGCGCTGCCGTTGGGTCCGACCACGAGTTTGCCAGCCTGGACCTTGTACTTGATGGGGGGATAGCCGCCCTCTTCAATTTCAATGATGTCCCCCTCCGAGAAAGGAGCATCCTCGGCACTGAAGCTAGCCCCGTACCCCGGCATTCCGGGCGCATTCATCCACGACCCTGCATTCGCGTGCATGATCTCGAGGCTCTCTTTTGCCGCGGCCGGAATCGCAGACTTTGGAGTTTCGGCCTTGGGCTCTTCCTTGGGCGCCTCAGCCTTAGCATCTTCGGTTTTGGCGGGGTCCTTGGGCTTGGCGCCTTCGGGCAGGATGTGGATGTCGTGCTTCGGGTTGCCAGCGGAGGAACGGTGCATGTATCGCTCCTCGCCTTCCTCACCCGTCTCCGGGTTCACCATGACCATCTCGAGGACGGGTTTGCCCGTCTTGGTCTTGTTGAAGCCAGTGACCTTGTGTTCGACGTGCGGGGCCCAAGAGATCCACAGACGGTCGCCGGGCTTGAGGTCATCGAACTTCTCGGGACTCAACTCCGTCTCCTCACCGAGACCGTCGGGCTTGAACTTCTGGGCCCAGTCCTTCTTGCCCGCCTTCCACTGTTCGTGGATCTTCTTCTGCTCCTTGGGAGGCAGCGAAACGAACTGGACCATGTTGCCCGTCTCGGGGTGTTTCCACTGCTGCTTCTCGACGTACTTCATGAAGCCAGGGCTGTACTTGGCCTCCTTGAGGAGTCCGAGAATCTCTCGACGACGGCCGAGATCCTTGGTGCTGTAGGCGACACGAACGAGAGTTTTGTACTCGGACGCTTCGATGGCCAGAGGGCCTTCCCAGGAGTCGTTCTCGACCAGGTTCGCCTCGATCAGCTCGTCATGACGGGCATCCGCAGTTTTGATCTGCTCGAGGATTTCTTTGCGTGCTGCGGAGTCCTTGGACTCGTAGGCCACCCGCACAAGACGCTTGCGCTCCGCAGCCGACAGGGCAGTTGTTTGAGCCACCTTCTTGGACGGCTCAGGGGCCCGGTCAGCCGCCATCACACAGCGGACGAGGAGAGTTTTGAACTCGGGATCGGTTGCTTCAAAAGCAGTTCGGATGACGGCCTGGCGCAGGTTGGCTCCTCCCGAAGCCGTTCGCACATCTTTGCCAAGCTTCACAAGGGGCAAGAGGCCTTCACGAAATTCGGGATGCTCAAGCGCCGTCTTGGTCAGTTGGTACAGCATTGCTTTTTTCCTTCTCTTCTTAGTTTGGCTCTCGTCGGCCCTGCGTTGCGCCACCCCCATGAGATGGTCGAACCCTTCATCGTCGAGCTGATCGATGAAACTCGCCCCGCGACCAAGCCACGGGTCTTTGCGATCGTACCGATCGTAAGTGTGCTCCTGAATCTTCCGCTGGAGCTTTTTGCGGTCGTAGTCTCCTCCGAGCCACCCCTTCGTACGACCACCGTCCGCAAAGTAGCGCTCCATTGCGCGAAGAGGCCCATCGCCGGGGCTCGGGTTGCCACGAACCCCGCTGAGGGTTTCCAGCGTCTTCGGGTCGTAGGAGTCGTGGTAGATGCCTCCGCGCCCCTTGAGTTGAACTCCATCCCAAGTTCCTCCACGAATCTTGGCATCGCTGATGTCACTGTCACCTCGGACACGGGCCCCCCCTCCAACCTCACAGCCGGTGACTCTGGCATTGTCTTCAACGACGCCGCTGTCGATGTCGGACCCGCGAACCTGCGCTTCCCCGCCGACACGGGCTCGAGCGCCCACTCGGGACGTCTCAACGGTTGCTGACCCGTCAATGGTGCCCACGATTTTAGAGTCTTTGACTTTCGCGTCGTCGCCGATCTCTCCTCGATGCCACATCGAGTTTCCGTTATCGACGCTCACCCACTTTTGAGGGCGATCGTTCGGGGACATTTCTTGGAGCTTTTTGCGTTTGGCGGCACCTTCTTGCTCCTTCTTTTCACCTTGAGCCTTTTCCTTTTCACGCTCCTCGGGGGTCTTGTTTTCCTCCCGTTTGCGCTGCTCTGCCATTTGTTCGGAGACGGTGGGTGTCCGATTTCGGTCTTTTTGGAAATTGCGCCAGATCTCCTTTTTCGCCGGCCGATTGCCGGGGGAACTCCAGAGAGATTCCGAGTCAGCTCCCTGTTGGCCGAGCCATTTTCCGAATGCCTTGGACTCTTCTCGCGCAAGTCCGTCCCATTTTTGACTCTTCGGTTCTTGCTGTTGCCCTTGCTCCTGCTTAGCCTGCTGCCATCGCGCACGGATCTTGGCCTGCTCCTCTACGGGGAGGCTTTTGAACTGCACATCATTCCCAGCCTGCGACCGGAACTTCTGCTTCTCGACCCACTGCGCAAACTCCGGGTCCGTGCTGACCCCGGGCTCCTTGCCCACGCGCAACAACACAGCCGCCTCGATCAAGAGGGGTCGGATCGCCGCAAGGGACTCGGGACGACGAAGTGCTACCCGATGAGAATGCGCCAAGAGTCTCACGCGTCTTGAGCCTCCATCCAAGCCGAGGCCACGCGCAGAGGAGACGGCCCTCGACCGTGCTGCGTATGGGGTCCGACTTGCGTGGACCAGTCCATGTGTTCGTTCATCTCGAATTGGTCCTGGACACCGTGATCGTCGGGGCCTTCGTGGTGGGTGGCGAAAGCGTTGCCTGAGGACAGGTTGGCTTCGCGCTCTTTGTTTTCAAGCCAGCGGCGCAAGACCGAGTGGCGCATCTTGGGCTCCTCGTCCTTCTCGGGAGAGGCTTGCGCCATGCGAGAAACACCGGGCTCGAGGATTTCGATCTGGTCCGCAAGCTCCAATATGATCTTCTGCACCCTCGAGTTCTTGCCGACCTTCTCGCGCATGAACCTGAACACGTTCTTGGCGTTGCCACCGAGCGCGTTGGTGAGCTGCTGAGCCGAAACACCAAGCTCGTCCATGATGTCCCTACGGACCAGGCCATACGCTTGGGTGAACCACTTGGCGGGGTTGAACCGAGAGACCAGGCGCTTCATCTCCGCAGTGGACCGGTACTTGGGCTGTGCAATCTTCTCGAGGAAAGCGCGGACGATGGCTCGATCCGCCTTCGTGAAGGCGCGGTCGATTTCGTGGTCGATGATGCGACGCACCTCAGCCCCGGGCCCCCCTGGGCTCTGGAGCGCCAAGAGCATCAAGTTGCTGCGCTCATCGTCGTCAAGCTCTTTTACCGAATGGGTTTGGAGGGGGCTGCGAGCATCCGGCCGCACTTGATGGTGCCTCTGCTCCTTCTGCGACAACAGCACGTCGAGCGCGGCTCGAGTCACCCACTTGTCGATGACACCCTTGACGCGCCGGTGGTCCGGGGTCATCTGGCCGGCGATCAGATCGGTCTCGTACTTTCGGAGGGCCGCCCCCACCGAGTAGAAAACCCGAGTTCGCGCAGGCCCCGAACTTGTGTTCGATCCCGACACCATGTCCTGCACGAGATCCGTGGCGTCGGTGCCCTGCGCTGACCGGAGGGCTCGGGTCGCCGTCGCCAACGCTTTGTTGTAGAGCCCCTGATCTTGAGTCGTGGTCCACGCGGCAGGGAGCTTCGGTCCGAAGTAGTCAAGGGCCGCACCAAAACCGGCCGCCTTTTTCCGAAGCCACGTTCCCGGAGAGACCCCCGCGGCCCCTTCAAGGACGCTGAGACGCGCGAGCATGTCCATGTTCCAGGCCGCCACTTTCCCGACCGAGGCCGCAAGGAATCGACCCGCCACCGCGGAGGCGATCCAGCGCAGCACAATTTCTCGTTCTGTGGTGGGCATGCGGCCGTTTCCCGAGGCTTGGCCTCACCTGAGTGGCGCCGATAGAAGGGAAAATGGGAGATCCCGACGAAGAGATCTCCCCCAGAGCTTTCCACAGAGAAAATCTCGTGGGCCGTTGCTTGCAATAGTTGAGCTATAGGCCCCCAACTCCCCGTCATGACGACGCAAACATCGTCTTGCACCCGAGTTCCTGTAAATCTTGACACCCCTCCGTACCTCACCTAGAAAAGGAGGGCTCAAGTCCATCCGACTCGCCTACACCGGCACGTCTCGGACCCCGAGCATTCCAAGCCGAGAACCCACTTAGCTGCGGCGCTGAGCGCCCAAGCAAGGACATCAAAATGACGCACACTGCTCTGGGACCACGTCCCAAGGAATCCTCCTTCTACGAACCCATGCTCTACCTCTTGGGCAAGCTGACAGGCTTCAAAGCCTACGTTGGTGTCCCCCACGAGGCAGTGCAAGACGACGTGCTACGGCTCGCCGGGATCGATCCTGCTGACTGCCCGTGGCCCCTCAAGTCGCGCTCTTCCAAAAGTCGGGACGGCCTGTATCGGGTCGTCCATTTTGCTTGGTACCACCAGACCAGGCAATACCGACCCGACAGCGACGCCCTCTGTGCGAAGCCGATGCTCCCCGAGCTCGATCGTCTTGAGGAAGCATGCTACCGGCTGTTGGGGGTCACTCAGACCGAAGCCTCGACCTTGCGCGACCCCAACGAAGCCCCCAAAGAGAAGCAGCGGGTCCGTGCCAAGATCAAGCGCAACACCGCAAACCTGAGCAAGAAACGTCGGGAACGCCTCACAGACCTCAAAGCGCAGATGAGCCAGCTCAGCGGCCGCGGCGAATGGGCCCTCACTGAACTCGGCGTCAAGAAGGCCAAGCTCCTCAAGGAGAAGTACGAAGGCAAGATCGTGCTCTCCGCAGGCCCCAACCAGACGGCCCAATTCTTCGGGGACCGTTGGGACACGATGTGGGGCCGCATCACGCTGCACCTGCGCCGCAAGATGCCCCGTTCCGAGGAATTCGGGAAGGTCGAAGACCACGCCATGAACTGGCTTGAGCGCATCATGCAGCGCGACGGTCTGCGCGGACGCATCGAAGCCGGGAAGTCGATCCCACCGTCACAGGTCCAAGCATGGGCCCGTCGCGGGGCCTACACCGACATCCGCAACGAAGGGCGCGAACCCGTCTGTCGCACCTTCCACGGCGCCCTGACGAAGAAAGAGATCGGGCAGTACGACCCCTCCAACTGGACCGAGGTCGTGATCCCGAGGAGCATCAACGAGTCCGAGAATCTCTCCGTGAACTCCTACGCGGAGCACAGCGAGGACGACTTCGTGGGGGACCCCATCGACAACCTGCGTGACGACCATGCTTTCGCGGATGTCGAAACCACCATCATGAACGAGAATTCCTTCCAAGACGTGCTTGGACGCGTGGCCGAGATCATCAGGGACGAAATCGACCCCGACCTTGACCCCGAGTTCCATCACGAACTCATGGTGGAGCGGTTCGTCAAAGAGATGACCGTGCGAGAAATCGCGGAGGCTCATGGTCTCACTGACGAACGCGAAGTCACCGTTTCCCTCAACCGTGTGCGCGACGTGATGCTGCGTGCTCGGGAAGAGGGCGACTTCGACGACGTTATTCTCCGCTAGCGTCCCACGCGAGCCACTCATTCACGGTAGTCGGGGCTTCCCCGGCTGCCGTGACTCGTTTGCGCTCTTCCAGAATCCCAGCGAGGAAGGCCCGGCGACGACGCAATTGGTCCTCACGCTGCTTCCTCGCAGCGACCCGACCCTGCGCATCCCCCAACGTGCCGCCCCACCGCTGCTCGAGCGTCACTTCACTCCCCGTGCGGGCCCTGGAGCCCTCAGCAGGAGACGCCTGCTTCTCGACGGTCGTGTGGCTCACCCGGCCAAGGATGTCCTCCTCGAAGCACTCAGGGTGCGACGGGTCGAAGGTGACTTCGTAGAGCTGGCCGGCCAAGTGCGCGAGATCGTCAAGCGGCTGGTGCTCGGTGAAGAGCACCTCGTCCTTGCCCGTCCAGCCCGTGTACGTCGAGTACCCAAGCGGGATCTTCTTCGTGGTGGCGGGGTAGTGCTCGCGGACCTTGCCCACGAAATCCGCGTTGACGTAGCGCCTTCCATCGAGATGTGCGTATTGAGCTGGCATCACTTTTTCCTCATGTAGCGCTGAGCGACGCGGCTCGCCATCTTGGCGATATGCGTAGGGTAGCGGCGGTCCACTTCGCCACGCCAGCGGTAAATGTCGGAGGCAACGACTTCGATGTCCTCCGTGAACGGGTAGTCATCGTCCCTGGGCTCAAGACCAAGCGAACGCATCTTGTTGGTAGCGACCACGACCATGTCGGCCGTCGCCTCGAGATCAGACACCGCCTGCACGTAGGCTTCAACAGCTTCCCGAGCTTCGGTTCCGTGCGACGCCACAAGCCGGCGGCAATCAGAGGCCATGACCTGCCGCCCATCGCTCGTCACCTCGCGCTCCACAGCCATCGCCGGGCGGCGCACCATGTAGTCGGGCCACTTCTCATACCACTTGTTGTAGAACTCGGATTTGGGGACCACGCGAACCGTCCGATCAGGATCGGGGATGTTCGGGTCCGCAACATGAACCGTGCCGTCATCTTCGACATCGAAGACAAGCGATGCGTGAGACCAAGGACGGCCCTCGGGGTTCCAGGCGATCATCACGGGGATGCCGCGGTCGGTCCACTCTTTGAGCTGCTTGACGGTCGAGGGCACGGTCAAAGTGCAACGCATCCCATAGTGCTGCCCGCAAGCCAAGGCATGCTCCCACGCGGCACCCTTCATCGGCCGCGCACCCATGACCTTGTTGACCTCGTCTTCCGTGCAGTCCATCCCGAGCGCACGCAAAGCCATGCACATGCTTGCGCTCATGCAGGTGTACTGCGTGCGCTGACGAACCGGATCGACATTGGCCCTGGCACTACGGTCCATCAGGTGCTCTCAGTCGGGGCCGTAAGCGAGGGAGTCGTAGACCGCATCGAGGTATTCGGCGGCGAGCTGCACCTTCGTCTCTTGCCAATCCTCGAGGTCTTCACCCTTCTCCGCGAGGAGTTCGAGAATCTGCGGAGCGCGATCCGTCAGCTTGTGGAGGGCTTGCCAGCTCATGTAGTCGTCGTGAATGGAGGCTTCACGAACGGTCCGAACCTCAGCAGCCAGCTTTTTCCGAAAGTCTGGCCGGCGCTCACAGAGCTCTCGGAGGGCCTTCTTGAAGTCGGTATGATCCATTGTCGGGTCCCCGTTGCCTACCGAAGGGGAACCCATAGACGGGATAACGGCCCGGTTTCGCGTCTATTGGAAGCCCTTTGAGAGTGGCTAAATGCTGTACGCCAAGCTCGTTGCCCGGATCGCCGAGGTCAGCCGGACTCTGGTAACGCGGGGAAGGGGTGGCAAGTTCGATCAAAGTTCCACCATCTTCGTAGCGGAGATCGATGTTCGTGAAGTTTTCGACACGCAGATCGGTTGGCTAAAAATCACCGAGGGTGACGCGCGTGGCACGTACCAAGTCGTGCGCATTTCGGGCTCCGAGATTCACGTCGCAGACTCCTTCCCGGTCAGCGATAGCGATGTAGCTTGGGAGCTCTACGATCCCGGTGTTGATGAGGAGAGCGTACGCAGAGTGCTCCGGTTCTTGCCCGACGTACTCATGGAGTGCGAAGAAGGCGAACAGGTCAAAACGTATCTCGGCGTCATCAAGATGGTTCGTCGGAAACGCAAGCGAGTGAAGGACCCGCAAGGGCGCTGGACCTTCTCACCTGAACGTCTTCAAGCTCGATTGCGACCCGGCAAACGGCTCCAGAAGCTGCTCGACGGCGACGCTAGTGGACCGGGGGCTCCTCAGGATCTGGAGCCTGAGGATGAAGATCTTTAGCCTTCACCGTGGTGGCATCAACAGCTCCCTGCATCCACCCGTGCTCAAACCCTGAGAGGTAGAGTTTGCGTTCGCGCGGTGTCATACCTGCCTTGACCGCATTGTCGAGCGCCCCACGTTTGGAGACGCGGAACTTCCGCAGGAACAGCGGACGCAGTTTCTCTCGAATGACCTCAAGCATAGAGGAGGGGTCCTCCCCTCTTCTACTCAGTTTCGTTTCGGAGTCCATGCTTCACGGTCTCGGCCGCTTCCCGCGCAAGATGCGGCAAAAGCTCCTCGAGCCCTTTCGTCATCTGTTGTAGCGTATCTTTCGACAAACTTCCGAGCAAGCCTTCGTCAATCTTGTCTCCAGACAGCAGTTTCTCTTTGAATTCAGGGTCGTTGGAGAGTTTCACTAAAAGCTGCAACATGAGCTCTGCACGGGCCGCCTCCGTGAGAAGAGCCCAAGATCCCTCCACCATTCCGTGCGATCCCTCCATGGTCTGAGCCACTTGGTGATCCTCGGGGCTCTGGAGCGCGCGGTAGCTCGAGACCTTTCCGCCCTTGTCGCGGCGCACGTAAACCTCCATCACAAAGGTCGTGTGGTCGGAGTGAACGCCCCTCGTCCAGGTGTCTGTCATGGGAACACCCTACCCCGAGGTCTGTCGGAGCATCCGCTCTACCGTAGAGGCACGAACGCGCTTGAACCCTGCCTTGCGCATCTTCTCAGCGCACGGAGGACACAAGCGTTCCATCTCTTCACGGGAGATCCAAGCCGAGGCCGCCAGCTTGGTCGGCGACTCTGTCTCTTGGTCTCCAACCGACATCGTGTCAGCACCAGGAAGAGTTGAGTGCTTCTTGTCAGGGTCTTTTTCTTCGGGAGGCAACTTCCCGTAGTCTCGGCGCGTTTTGAGCGGTTGGTTGAGGTTCGCCATGACCTCATCCAGTTCCTCGAGCGCCTTCTTCTTGCGATCCTTGGCCGCTTCTTCACGCCATCCGGGGATGACACGGTCGGCCAAGGAAGCACAGAAAGCACCGGGGTCTGTGATGTCCGTGCCCTTCATCTTCTCGATGCACTCGGTCACCTTGTGCTTGGGAGCCGCGGAAGTGAGGGAATCCCAAAACTTCTTGCGTGACGCGTCCGTCCAGCCCTTCGGCAACGGCCCTTTCCACTTGTCTCCACCGGGGTCCTTCGCCGCAGCCCAACGCTTCGGTTTCCAATCCTTCGGCGCCTTTTGGTTGGTGTTGTCTTCGCGGTCGAGCTGCTTGAGCTTCTGCTTGAGTCGGTTGCGTTTGTCCTCGTGGCTTGCGCCCGGAGGAACCTGCTTGAGCTGCCGGTGGTAGCTGTCCCGAGCTCTTTGAAGTTGCTCGCGACGGGTCTTGTGCTCGTCGCTCTTTTGCCAGTCGTCTTGTCGCTGATTTTCAAGCCCATTTTGATGCTTGGAGTCCTGCGTCTGCGCCTTCTCACGCTTCTCGTTTTCGTGTTTTTTCTCGGCCGCTTCTTCTCGCTCTTTTTTGGACTTGTCGCGGTCGTGCGTCGTCTGCTCTGGTGATCCAAGAGCATTCTCAGTCATGAACTTGTTGTGCTGGTCGTCGTCCCATTTGCCCGCGTCACGCATGGCGTCTGCGTAGTTGCGATGGGGGATAACACCCTGCTTGTGGCCGGCTTTTTCAGCGAGCGCATCGAGAGACTTGACCCGCACACCCCCTTGGGTGAGCTGGGCATCGTCGAGTTTGCCTTTCTCAGCGAGCCCCTTGAGCTTGCGTTTGAGATGGCGGCCCGAACTCCCTTGGTCCCCTACAACCGACCCAAGCCAGTCAGCGAAAGCCGACGGCGCCTTGGTGGGTTTCTGGTTGGCTTTCTCCGTGCCACCCGTCTCTTGACCCTGGTCGTACCGCTCACGGATCTTCTTCTGCTCTTTGTCGGGCAGTGACCAGAACAAGACCCGGTTCCCTGTCTCGGGGTGCTGGAACCGCTGACCCTCAACCTTGTCGTAGAACTCGTCGCTCTTGGACTTGGCGACGCGCTCCGACTCGACCATACGGGCGAGGCGATGCCGTGCCGCACCGTGGTCTGAGGCGCGCCATTTGCGGGCGCCGAGGGCTCGAGGCCCTTCTTTGCCGGCGGCACCCATCAAACGGTCCTACGCAGCTTCCGCGTTCTTGTGCATCTTCTTGAGGCGCTTGGCGAGCAGCAGAGCCGAAAGCAGGCTCTTGTTGCCGGTGCCCTTCACCTTCTCGATGGCGGAGTCGAGCTTACCTGATGCGATGTCTTCGCCCTCAGGAACCCCGAGGTACTTGCGGACACGGCCAGGACGCTCGATGGCTTCCTGAATCCACTCTTTGGCGAGGTGCTCGGAGCCCCACACCTCGGTCGCAGCCTTCGTGAAGCTCTCCACGTTGAGCCACGCATCGTCAGCGGAGGTCTTCTTGGTCATCCCTCGAAGCGCCTTGGCGAACTGGAGCGTGTAGAGGGTACCGGTGTCGCGATTGCTCGCGGCCTTGGAGATCGCTGTCTCCAACTCCTCTGCGGAAGCCTCGGCGTACTTGTGGACGTTGTCGGAGGCAGACACGATCCATTTGCGAGCCAGGGTGTCGGCAGCCGTCACGCGCTCCGCAGTTGAACCCGAAGCCACTTTGGACTCAGGGTTGGCTTTGGCGAAAGCGAGGACGTGATGCCATGCGAGCTTGTGCATCTCGGGGAACAGCACGGAGCTCGCCTTCTTTGCGATCTCTCCCTCATGCTTCTCCCACTTTTTGGCGGCGTCGGCGTAGCCGTTGTCTTTGAGCCAAGTACCGATGTCCACGGACTTGCCTTCCTCGAACCGGCTTTCCTTCTCACTGTCGTCCTTGGCCTGGACGTGGGTGCCTTCCCCCTTAGCCGACCTTGCGCTCGGGCGCAGGATGGAAAGCAGCTCACGCTTGAGCTCGGGGTCTTCGGTCGTTTTGGCCACGCGAATGGCCGCTTTGCGGATGATGTCCTCGTTCATGGTACTTGCCTCTCGCCTCTCCTGAGGCCAGTTCGCCATCTTTTGGAGGGTTTTCTCGTAAGCCTCTTCGAGACCTTGGGCTTCCTCGGCCTTTTCCTTCTCACGGTCGAGATGAGTGACCGCCTTACCAGCCTCCTGCATCTCCTTCTGCGCTTCTTCGGACTCTTCTTTGGCGTTCTCGAGCGCACGCTGATACTGGTCCCCAAACTCTTGCTCCCAACGCTGGCGGAGCTTCGTCTGCTCTTTCTTCGGGAGACTGACGAACTCGACCTGATTGCCGGTCTCAGAGTGGCGCCACTTCTGTTTGGACATGGCGCGAAGGAATGCTTCCTCCTTCGTCTTGGGGGCGTGGTCGAGCCGCTTCATACGGGACCACGAACCTTGGCCTCGAGGGACGGGCGCTTTGGCGAGGAGGCGTCGGTAATCGCGACCGTCGGGGCTCGTCATCTCGAAGATATCTGGCGCGATTTTCTTGATCGCTGTGAGCACAGTTTGAACGACAACATCGAACATCCCCTCGGTCCGAATCTCTTTGGGGATGTTCGGCTCGCCCTTGCGGATGATTTTCAAGTCTGGGGAACCGGGGGCGCCCACCACGAGCTCCCATGCGTTGCCCTTAAACGTCGCTTGAAAGCCACTTTTCTTGGCAGCTTCAACGACCCCCTCCACCACGGACAGGATGCGGCTCCATTCCTTGAGGTCGAACCCTCGGCCCCGAACGGTGAAGTAGTGCTGATCGCTTCCGGCTCTGCGCATGGTGCGACTCTCACTTGGAGGGACGCCATAGACCAGATACCGCGCTTCTGGGGCTGCTTTTCACGATGCGGGGTTAGCGGCCTGCCATCGCGTCAGGCCGTCCTCACGGCTCCTGAGGACTTCGCGGGCGTCTAGGAGGGTCAGGAGCCTCCGCCTGGCGAAAGCCGTCCTCGTCCTCTCAGGGGCTCGGAGGCGGTACCCATCGTGAGGGTTGGGCCACGGGTAGATCTCAGCCCCCACATCCTCGGCCGTACAGCCCGGGTGGGTGACCACGAAGGCCAGGGTCTCGTCGCATTGGTCTCGCCATACACGGTTGGGAGGGCAGCGGTCCATCTGGAACTTGTACCCCAAGCCCAGCTCCCCTATCTTGAAGAACTGCCCCGAGCTCGGGAGCAGCGGAAGGAGGGTGCGCCGATGACATATTAGCAATGTCACGCACCTACAACGTCAAAATCCAAAACGACTTCACCGGCCACAAGGAGTACCCCTACTGGAAGTACCGCTGGTGGCTCAAGCACGGCTCGTCCGTGACACGTCGTGAGTACAACCGCCGAGACCGACGCCGCAACAAACTCCGCGTCCGTGCCGGCAAAGACCCCATCCCGTTCCGTCGCTACCTGCCCTGGATCTGGTGGTAGGTCAGTCGCCCTCGAGGGCCTTCTGTTTAGAAGCTTCCTCGAGGGCTATTCTTCGTTCGATGGCCTTCTTGTCGATGAGCACCCACGCCATGAGATGGGCCACCAAAAGCATGGGGATGAGCCACACCGCCTTGGTGAGGACGAGGCCCATCAGACACAGGGCAGTCCCTCCCCATCGAATGGTGCGTCCGAGCATCATCTGACTTTCCATCAGGCCCACCTCGTGAGGCGGGATGAGCACAGGGCCGGGAAAGGGCGCCTTCTTGATCGCGGTGACCTTCGGCTCGAGTTTGAACTCATCGATGCGCACGAACGCAAAGTCGAGCAGGCAGACCGCGAGGTTCTGGCGGTCTTGTGGGCGGGGAGTGTGGGGGTCGAAGAACTCCTCAGCCCGCGCCAAGCATCGTCGTGCGTCTTGGTCAGCGGGGTCCGCTATTTCCAGCATCGCCATCATCAACGAGTGTTGGGCCAAGAACTCGTAACTCTCTGAGGTCCGCGCAGGTGTTTCCTCGGCCGCCTCTGCCTCCAACTCTTTCCTCTCCTCTTGTTTGTCGTACCGGAGCACATTGTCGATGCGGTTCCGCGTGTTCCATTTCACCTTCGCTGCGAGAGGCACGAGCCCGCGACCCGCCTCGGAGACCCAGCTCGGAGTCTCGGAGTCCTCGACCTTCTCGTCCGGGTTCCGAGCTTCACGCGCAGCCTTGTAGATCTTGGCCGTGAGCTCGTCACGCTCCGGGCGACCGCACACATCCGCGAGGTCGGTGCAGTACACGTCCATCGCCTGCTCGGCTTTGCGAAGGCGGGCCTGCTCGAGGACAACGGGGCTGGAAGTGTTCGATGTCATGTATCTGGAACCGAGCATCTACTCGCGGATTTTCACGATGGTTCGGTCGGGCTTCCCAGTGCCACGGCGATACATGCCTTTGTGGCGCAGGATCTTTCGCCGGTCCTCGGCTGACCCTACCCAATAGTGCTGCCAGTGTGGCGGCACGGCGTGTTCGATGGGCGTGGCATGGGTACCGCCGGAACTTCGGTTCTGTTCCCGAGTCTTCTTGTCGAGCTGCTCAAACAGGGGGCCCACGTAGACCATCTTCGTGCGCGGAAGATTGGCCAAGCGGCGCTCGAGCTTCTTGCGCTTGCCTCCTGTTTTCTTGCGCTCGATCTGTTTCTTGATTTTCTCGACCTCGTCCTTGTTGTCCACCGTTTCAAACTCAGGATCGTCGGAACCCATGTAGAGACACAGGTTCAAGATCAGTCGTACCGCATTCACGATAGTCTCTCGCTGCGTGGTCACGTCCGCCGGGTCGCCGGGCATCAAAGGCGCCGCGAACGGGTCAAGGGGATCGAGTTCGCCGTCCCACTGGCCATCGTTTTTCCGGTCCGCAGTCATGACCGCGTTCTGACGGAAAAACGTCTCGATGTCCTCGCCTTCACGGACCCACTTGTCCAAGTTGATGGCGAACCAGAGCATCGCGTCGTCAGTGGGTGCAAGGGACCGCTCGTTCGCGCCACCCCACAACAAGATCTGAATGCACTTCTCGCGCTCATCCATGAGCTTCTTCAACGAGATCGTGGAAAGGTCGCGAGGCGCAGCGTGCCCGCTGTCCACCGAATCAACGAACCCGACGTAGATGCCCTGGAGGTTGTGCCACTGCGTCCTGTCACCACCCCAGATCTTCCACGGGCAATCGGGGAGCGCGATGTAGAAACTCGTCTGCGGATCAACCACCATGTCGGGAGTGATCTTCGACAAATCCGTTCGTCGAAAAAGGTCCTGCACGCGCGGCCCCACGACGTAGCTGTTCTGACCGAAGCGGTCGTACAGCATCATCTGGTAGCTCATGTACTTGGGTGAGCCAACAATCTGTTGGGCGAGAGGCGACAAAAGACCATGCCGCAGTTCGTCGTCGGTGAGCGATTCGTGCTCCCTCATCATCATGCGATGGAACTCTTCGATCTCCGGGATCTGTCCCCGAACGAAATCGAAATGGAGTTTCGGAGTCCTGAGCATCAGTTGTTGCGCTCCTCGTCCACCACGCGTATGCCGGCGCCGGTGATCTCTACGCCATCGTCCTTGCGGATCACGAGGCCGTGCGTCGTGAGTTCGTTCAAGGCGTTTTCGTACTGGCCCTCGTCGAACATGAGAGCGTCCTGTAGCCGCTCCTCGTCCATCGGTCCTTCGTCTCGGAGTTCAGCCAGCATGGGACGCCCCACCGGGGTCAGGTGGGCGTAGCGGATCAGAGGGGACTGGGGCATCTCAAGGGAGGTACGGAGCCTCTGAACATTTTACACACGCGGGTTCTCCGCGCCCTCAATCTCCCACGCAGACGGGGGGGAGAGGACGAATTGGGCTGCGAAGGACTGATCCCTACCGAAGTTCAAACGGACGCTCATCGTTGAAGATGAACGCGTCGCCGTACTTCACGAGATCATCGTAGGTATCGAACCCAAGCCCGCTTCGGTCGTGCCACTTTCCGGTGCGCGGGTGCTTGAGCGGGACACCTTCCATGACCATGACATCGAGGAGCTGTTCTTCAATGTTGATCTTCGAGATCCACTTCTCTAGGAACGCCTGTGCTTCTTGAGTTGCCATCAGATCGGCTCCACGATTTCGTACTGGTCAGGGAGCGGTTGCTTGTGCAGTGGTCGAAGCTGGAATGCAGACCCGCGCTCAGACGGGTCCCATCCTTTGGACACAGCATGAGCGATGATCTGCTTCACCTCCGAAGGGTGCAGCGTGGCTCGGTGCCCCTCCGCGATGTCGGGATCTCCATCAGGAGGGTTGAGGGTTCTCAACGTCGCCTGCATAACACAGCCAGGGCGTTCTTCATCACGCTGACAAGTGAGCGTCAGATGGATGGGAGACAGACCGCTGACCCACTGCTTGGAGTAGGCATCTCCACGAACGCGCCACAAGAACTGCTCACCGTTGACTTCGATCTTCCGCGAGCCTTTGCGTGGCATTCCCATGCCGGGACTCTACCCAGCTCAGGCCGCAGATGCGAGGTTGAACTTCACGAGCTCTGGTCCTTCGTCTGAGGGCACCCAAAAAGGCGGCCCTCGATCCTCAGGCTGCCAGCCTTGGTCCAAGGCAAACTCCACGAGTTCGCGTACATCAGTGCTTGAGACGTTGGTCCCCGGTTTGTCACCTTCCAGGGGCATCATCTTGAACCACGGCGATCGGGACTCAAGATGGAACAGCGCAACGCTGCCCGGCCTGGTGAAGTGCTCTGTCTCTCGCTGCACCATCAAAACAAAGTGCAGGCCTTTCGATCTCCCCAGAGGAGAGAACGAGGCCGCCTTCCTGACGCGCCAGAGGTAGAGATGGTTTCCAATTTCGGCTCGACGTGATCCCTTACGGGGCATTCCCATCAAAGTTAAGCGTAACGCGGCTTCACAGAGAGTCGAGTTTCGAGAGAAAATCGTCGTCGGTTTCTTCGTCCTTCGGCGTTTCCTTCGCTCGCTTGCGCGCTTTCTTGCTCGAGGCTTCGGGTTTTGGTTTCGGCGGTGTCAGTTTGCGAGCCTGCTCAAGGCGCCGCTGGAGCTTCTTGAGCGCGGGCTCGATCGCTTTCATGTGCTTGCCGAGCGCGGACATCTTATCCGCACCTTCTTTGGCATCCATCGAGGCGCTCTGTCGCGCAGTCTGTTTGAGAGCACTGATGCGACCAAGGACATTCTCCACCGTGTCAGGCGGTGGTTTCTTGGATGCTGCCAAGTCTAGGACACCTTTCGGGTGATCTTGCCGTCGAGGCGCGCTTTGCGTCCTCGGTAACGACCTTGGAAATCGCAGAGTTCGTTGAGCTTCTTGAGCAAGGGCTTCGGCAACTCCTCAACGGAGTCGGCCCACACGGAGTCTGGGAACAACTTCTGGACGTAGCGTGCACCCCTTCCAATGCCAACTCCGATGACATGGATACCGGCGGCTTTGGCAAGGCGTACCTGGCGAGCGATGACTTGCTCGTGAGGAGAGTCGGGGATGCCGTCCGTGATGACTGCCAAGACACGATGCCCTTCACGACGTTCGTTGAGAGCAGCGATTCCGAACTGCACGCCATCAGCCATCGGGGTGCTCCCCCCGGCTTGCGTATGGGCGAATCTCCACTTGGAGTTCACGAACTTCTCCTCCCACACTTTGAATACGTCGTAGCGAACACCACAGACCCGATGCCACTTGGCTTCGTAGTCCCAGGTGCCTCTGTAGTCGCCGTTGTCTCCGTTGCGAAACCCGAAGGCCATCGTTTTGCCGCTGATGCCTTCGACAGCATCGGCCATGACCATCATGCACTGTGCCACTTCCCGAGCGATGCTCCACATGGACCCCGATTGGTCGAGACACATGGCGAGCGCGAAGCTCGTATCTGTCTGCGTGTCCGTGACTTGGAACGCTCGCGCAGGTTTCTGCTCAGATCGCAGGGAGATGGACGTGTCCACAAGCATCCGTGGGCTGAGCTTGGGACCTCGACGAATCCCGTGGACGGTGTCGGTCATCTCCTGCGCCCGTACAATCATGCGTAGGCGTGATCGTAGATAGGTGACGGTCCCCCGAACCTCACCGAGCATCTCATTGGCCGTTTTGAGGTCCGCGTCCTTGTGGCTTGAGCGAACGACGCGCGCTTCGTCGAGCATCGGGTCATAGGGGTTCCACACCATCTCTCCGCGTTGAAGGTCTCGCATCTGCAACTTCGCGTGAGCTGCAAACACTTCCTCGAGCGCCTTGATGCCATCCATGCGGCCATCGGACTCATCCCCGTCCATCACATCCGCAGCCTGCTTGAGGAAACTGTCGGGGTCTTGTCCAAGGTCGAGGTTGATGCCCCCAGCTCCCTGTTGCTCCAACCTCTCCAAGAGTTCTTCGCCGGACATCTCCCAGTCGTCGCCCTCGGCACTTTCGGTTCCCGTTTCTTCACCGTCGCTGGACGCAGCCGCATCCTCTTCTCCCTTTTCAGGAGTAGGCATCGTGGGGCGTGTTTTCGGGGACTCCGCGGACGATTCATCGCCCTCTCCGTCGGATGTACCGCTGTCATCTTGCGAGTCGGGGGAGTTCTGCGGGTCCTGTGATTCGTTCCCCTCTTCGCCGTCGCCGCCTTCGGACTCTTCCGACGGATTGTCTTCCGACGGATTGTCTTCGGAGGACTCTTGGTCGTCGCCGGCCCCCTCTTCCTCGGAGTGCTCCATCGGATCGAGGTCTTCAAGACCCAAATCTTCGTCAGGCGCATCGCCCGGAACTTCCTCATCGGAAGGGAGAGGCTCACTGCCTTGAGAAGGCTCCTCATTTTCAGTGCCTTCGTTTGAGGACTCTTGCTTCTCTTGCTTCTCTTGCTTCTCTTGCTTACGGAGCTGCTCGCGAGCCTTCTCGCGGTTGTCGTATCCGAAGCCATCGCTTCCATCCACGTCCTCTCGATAGAGGTCCTCTACCTCAGGACGTTCTTCATTTTCGTCGGGCTCGGGCTGGTTCTGATCGAAGTCCAGGCTCTGGTCAGGCAGCGGGAACTCGTGTTTGAATCCGCAGGCCTTGCACTCCATCTCAGCGCGGCCATGGATTTTCTGCCCCTTCTCGTTGCGAACCGAACGGATGATGAGGTTTTTCGCTGTTGCCCCGCACTGCGGGCATGACATCTTGGGCTGTTCTTCGTCCTGAGATTCACCTTGAGTTGCGCGCCACAAAGCGACAACGATCTTCATGGCGACCCGCAGACTCCCCATCTTGTCGTCGGCCTTGAGCACCGTGGACTCGTGGAGCATCGGAGCAAGCAACCCACCGGGCGCAAGCAAAGCAACGGCACCCGGTGCAGCCTGCTTGTAGTACGCGATCATCTCCCGAGCCTTGTGGGTGTTGTAGCCCAAGCCGAGATCCCGCATGGCGCACAGAAGGATGCTTCTCGCATTCCCCGAGACGGTGATGTTCTTGACCTTCGCACCACGGCCCCGGCCTCGAGACTCAAGGTCGAGGATGAAGTCTTGAAGGTCTCGCATCGGCTGAGCGGCACCGGGGAAATCCTCGTTGCCGCAACGCTCGATTCGGATGTCTTCGACCAGGTGATGCACCGTCATCAAAAGGCCGCGCATCTTTTCGTCAAACTTGCCACCAGCGAGCGCGACTTCATCGATCATATCCACGATGTCGTGGACCTCCGACAGGCGCATCCGATCTCGCTTGGAGTACTTCGTGTGCCACGCTTCGTGGTAACCGCCTCCGATGATGGCGAGCGCGACCCGGTGATTTACGCGCTCGGGCATCTTGGCCACTTGGATGTAAGGATCACTGCACTTGACTGAGTTGGTGCGCCGGAGGATCTCTTTGAGCTCGCTTCGGGTAGGCCCTCGAGTAGGGTGTTTCGAGAGGTCGTCACACAGAAATTCGGTAAAAGCAGTCCACGTCCAGGCGTCGTAGTTCACGAACTGCGTGCCCCTCGACACCACGCGCCTCTTGATCCCCATCGGGGCAAGGATCGCGTTTACCGACCCTTGGATGGCCTTCCAGTAGCGGTGCCCTGGGAAGGTTCCGGGTAGCTGTTTGTCCTTCTTCATCGCGGTGGGGGCTACGCCTCCATTCCTTTTACGCACAACGGGAAGCGAGAGGACGATTCGGGCACGTTTTCCAAAATGGAGTACAACAAGTGAGCCGAGTTGGGCGCTTGCCGCGCTTCGGCCCATCACCGACAGACCCACGGCAAAAACCCCAAAGGGGTAGAAGCCAGAGGCAGGACCCGATGACCAAGACAGCTACAGCCAAGGTGAAATGCGAACTCGACGGGGTTGAGGTCCACTACCTCTCGACTTACCTCGCAGAGAAGCACGGGATGACGGTTGAGGAGTACCTCAAGAAGTTCCCCAACGCATCGATCGAATCGACAGAAGTGAACGATCGGTACGAAGCCTCGATCAAAAACATCCGACGTGTCGCGCCCCCGCCCCCAGAGCAGCTCACCCTCGAAATCGGCGGCCTCAAGTTTCCTGTTAATCCCGATGTCCCCGCTGAGGCTTGTCTGCCGTTGCCGGCGCACTACCGGTTCCCAACACACGGGCCTCTTGCCGAAGATGCAAAGCGAGCTCTCCGCTATTTCCTGGCTCGACGGAGCCACTGGATTTGGGGACCCACCGGATGTGGCAAAGATGCGTTGCCCTCGGCTTTGTGTGCCTGGACGCGCACCCCATCCGCGCTGTTCCCCATCAATCCCGATGTCGACATCATGGCGTGGTTCTACGACCGCGGTATCAACAAGGACGGCACCTTCTACGTCTACGGAGAACTGTTCAACGCGCTCGTCAACGGGTACACGAGCCCCATCAGTGGAAGGCAGGTTCCGATGGCCGTTGTGCTTTCGGACTTCGACCGTGCAGGACGAGCACAGGCAGAAGCACTTCGTCTCGTGGGGGACACCATCCAAGGTCGAGTGAAAGGGCCTCGAGGAGAGACGTACCCTGTGCTCCCTGGCACGCGTCTCATCATCACCGCCAATACGATGGGAGGCGGCGATGCTTCGGGGAAATCTGTGAGCGCCAACGTGCTCGACACCTCCATCCTCAACCGCATCGAACGGAAACTTCGGTTCCACCTGATCGACTGGCGTGATGAAGAGCCCGTGATCCGAGCCAAGTTCCCCCTGTTCGCGGAACGGTACGGTCATGTTCTCGACAAGATCGGAAACGCAACCTCCGCTTTACGGAGCGCGGTCGAGGATGAAGATCTCTACGGAGAGTTTTCGCATCGAGACCTGTGCGGCTGGATCGGAGACTGCGAAGACATCATCGCGTTCCACGATAGGTTCGAGGCGGGGGCACTTCCTCGCAACATCTTGAGTCTTGCGTTCCAGTCCTACTCCGACGGTCTCGCGGATGCGGAAAACAAGGCACTCGCGGAAAGTCTTGTGGACCCTTACATCAAGGGCGGTGCGCTTCCCCGCGGCAAGACCACGGGTGTTCAGAAGGAACCCTTGAAGATCACCTGAGGCTCACTCGCACGACGCAGCCCACGGGAAACACCACGTATGAACGCTCGCAAAATGACCCCCAAGGATTTTGTTCCGCACTTGATGCAGGTTCTGGGGGACCTGTCCCAACGCACCCCCGGTGTGGCCATCCCCATGGAGGACACCTTCGAGTTCGTGTGCGCCCGCATGGGCCTCCAGGTCTCCAACTTCGGAACCGCCGAAGGGAAAAAGACCCCGTGGGTGTATCGACAAATCGGACTCGCGTTCCGTCAGATGCGTGACAACGGGCTCGGGGAATATGCTTCGCGCGGGCACTGGGCCCTGACCCAGGAGGGGGTCGAGCAGCTCAAGCCAGACCACACACCCGAAGCACCGACGGCCGCCGCCCTTGCAGCCGTCAAAGCACAAGCGGCCGAAGAGGATGCGGACGACAACGTGGTACACCTTTCCGACCCTGGAAACGAACACCCCTACAGCGACGACCCGTACATTCGTGGGCTCGCTGTTGAGCAGACTGCCTGCTTCGGAGCACACTCCGTTCGCAGCGACGTGTGCAAAGGATGCCTCCTTGCTGAGGACTGCCTCGTTGCCATCTCCGTCCGCAAAGCTGAAATCGCTTCGGAACTCGAGCGCGACGAAATGGTCGCGAGGGAGGCGGCGAAAACCAAGGCCAAGAAGAAGGACCAGCAAGACGCCTCCATCGACGAACTGATGGGTTCGATGGAGGGCACCGACAATACCTCTGCGAAGTTCGGGAAGAAGGGCAAGTTCAACCCTCTTCCTGAACAAATTGTGTCTGACGCGTTCGCTCAACAAGAGTCGGTTTGCGCGCAGTGCAACGAAAAGATTCCCGAAGGCGCTTCTTGCTTTTGGGTAGAGGGTGAGGGCATCTTTCACCCAGAGTGCATCAACGCCCCAGATGGGGTCTAACTAAGACGGAGATGAAGTCAATGTCCAAAGCAAAAAAGCAAAGCGACAAGACTCAGTCGTTCGACACCCGTGTAGCCCACGGGGCCCTTCTCGATGGGCTCGAAACGATCAAGAAGTCACTCGACGAATCCACCCTTGAGCGCAAAGTCGAAATCGGCAGCGTGCTCTGGCAGCTCGGAGACGCTGTGAAAGACGTGCTCGACCGGATCAAATCCGACGTGCGCGTCGAAGCGGTAGCTGAGCTCAAGGGTCAAGCCGGGAACACGAAGCTGGATGGGGACGACCTCGGTGAGGCAACGGTCACCATCCCTGAGGCATCCCTGCGCGTTCCGAAGGGGACCAACATCGACGACCTCAAGAAGGTGCTCGGCTCGGACTTCGGGCTGTTCTTCGAGGAGGTCACGACGGTAAAACCACGCAAGGAGTTCGAGGACCGCGTCACCGCGCTCCAAAACCCTCTGCACAAGCAGATTCTTCACAACTCAGTCGCACGGGTGGAACCTACTCCGCGAGTGAGCTTCAAACGGCATGAGTTGCCCAAAAGGAAAGACGAATAGATGGCAAGAGCGCGACAGACCCGACGCAGTGTGAGCGTCAAAGGTCTCACCTACCAACGCCTCAAGAAGCACGTCGGTGAGGACGGCAGCGTGTCTGGCTTCATCGAAACGCTACTCGCTGAGAAGCTCGGGGAGCCTGACGACGAAGATCGTCAGAAATTTGGAGAGGCGATGGAAGCACGAGAGAAGAAGTCCGAGGCCGTGAAGGCCGACGACCCAAATGACGAATTCAACGCTTCCTACATCACCCCCATCAAATTCTTCTGACGACCTCAAGCAGGCCCTCCTCGCGTTACGAGACCTGCTCGACGTAACGGCCTGGACCACAGAGGCGCCCCACGTCTCTGCGCGTCACCAGGCCGTTATCGTGCTCCGCAAGCACGGTCTCAAGCCTCGAGACGGCGGCACCGCCTGACCTGAGGGATCAACGGGGCGTCTCACGAACGAGCCTGTGAGGCGCCCTGTGGCCTCAGGCGCGGTGACGGAGAATTGCGCCGTATAACCGCTGCCACCGACTCCCAGAGCCGTTCTGGTGGAGTCTGTGACTAAAATCACGCCATGGGCACCTTGATTTAGGTAAGGACTACCCTAAATAAGGGTATAACTACTGAGAACTCGGGACGACCCATGCCAAACAAACTCACCACCGACGGATACAAGTTCAGCATGGCGCAGGCGGGCTTCCCCTTGCGCCGTGAAACATTCTACCTCTCGTTTCGGAAGGGAGGCTGGCAGTACATCCCGTTTGATCTTGAGGAGCTGCTCATGTGCACGCTCCCCGATGCGGACATTCATGTTCCAGACGAGAGCTTCGCAGCGAAACATGGCTACGGACTAAACGATGCCATGAAATCTTCTCTCGGTCGTCCGGTGAAGATCAAGGCGGCCCCTGCCGGCACTTGGGTCTACCAACGTGAGCCCATCGTCACCATCACGGGTCCGAGTTTTCTCGTGTCGTGGCTTGAGCCTCTGGCTCTCCGGTTGTTCTTCCCGATCCAGTTCGCCACCGAACTCAAAAAGCACGGCACCAACATCCCTGACGAGATGCTGCTCGCCACCTGCAATGAGCAGCGCGACATCATGTTGCGCGTCATCAAGGCGGTGTGCCCCAATGAGGAGAATGTTCTCTACGACCGCATCGTGGTCGCGGACCGTCGCTACTCCGACAGTGTGACCGCACAGGCCAAGCAGATCTTGGACGTGGTGAAGGACCCTTCTCGGCTCTTTGAAGTCGGGATGCGAGCCGCCACCTGCGAGGGGCAGCACGCTCTCGTGCTCCAGGCGCTCCGCGAACTTGGCATCATGGCCACGAGCAACGTCTCCCTCGCGCAACAGTTGGACATGAAACCCGTGGGCACCATGGGCCACGAGCACATCCAACGATGGGGCAACGATCTCGATGCCTACCGAGCGATGAGGGACATGCGAGTTGGGGCGCCCTCCTACTTGCTTGACACCTTCGACACCATCACGAGCGGCATCCCGGCCGCCATCAAAGTGATGAAAGAACGCTCCCACCCTTGTTCGATTCGCTACGACAGCGGTGACAAGTTCGGGCAGTACATCTACGCGCACGGCGAGTTCAAGCGGCAGGGATTGGAGCCCACCCACATCATCGAAGACGGGCTTGATTACGACACCATCGCCAAGTTCGAGAACCTGCGCAACCACACCGGGCTTGCCCCCGAGAAGCAGGTCTACGGTGCGGGCGGCCTGTGGGTGAGTGCCCACTGGACCAACCCCCTCACCCGTGACCGTGTCAGCGCTGTCTACAAACTGACCGAAACGAGCAGTGAGCCTCGCATGAAGTTCGGCAATGAAGCCGGGCTCGGCAAGGTCAGCATTCCGGGCCGTCCCGTCATCTGGCGACGCCTTCGTGGCGAGGGCCCTCTTTCAGTCATCGCCCAAGACGGCGAGCGAGTTGCTGAGAACCACGTTGTCCTCAGCGGGAATCCTGAGGCTCTTCAACAGCTTCGCATCTGCAACGTCCGATGCGAAGGGGAGCAACCCTACACCCTTTCGCCTGAGACTCAGCGTCTCGTGACCACCTTCAACCGCTAGAGAGACACGAAGATGCCCGTACTCAACACAGACGCCCTGATCACCAACCGAGTCGAGACCATCCGCAAGTACCACTCGGACGCGGGAATAGCTCGCGCCGAACTGGACGTGTCTGGTGGCATCGACTCGGCCGTCATGCTCATGCTCCTGGTCAAGGCCCTCGGTCCCGACAATGTGACCGCGGCGTACCAAGGCATCAACTCCTCCACCGAGTCCCGCGACCGAGCGCGTCTCGTCGCAAAAGCGGCCGGCGTCAAGCTCCTTGAACTGGAACTCGGGGACATTTTTGAGGCCATCGGTCTCGAGGCCATGCGCGCGTTCGGAGCAGCCGGTTTCGACACCGACAAGATCGTGAAGTTCATGGAGGGTGACGCCTCCGTGGACGGCTCTCTCCGCTCGACCCTCCGCGCCCCTGTCGGCCGCTACGTGAACCGCATGAGCGGTGGCGGCATCCGTCACGGCACCGGTAACGAGTGCGAAGACCGGTGGCTCCGCTTCTACCAGAAGGGCGGTGACGGCGAGGTCGACACGAACCCTCTGGCCATGCTCAGCAAGGGCGAGGTCTACCAGCTCGCAGTCGCACTCAAGGTCCCCACGGAGATCATCACCGCGCTTCCCACCCCCGACCTGTGGGGCGTCGGTGAAGAGCACAACGACGAATCTGAGTTGCTCAAGAGTTCGGGGGTGCCATGGACTTACAGCCGGGTGAACCCGGAGACGGGCGAGTACATGCGCGTCGGGACCATCGAGCGCATGAGCCGGCTTCTCGATGAGCCGGTCGCCACCCACGTCATCATCGGTGACTACCCCACGATCGGGGACTGGCTCTTCGGCCCCCTCTTCCTCGGGAACATGAACCTGCGCCTCGTTGAACTCTTTGAGAAGTTCGGTGTCACGGTCGAGCACCTGGATTCCGCGCGCAAGTGGGAGCGCATCACTCGTCACAAAATGAACCCCAACTGTCCGTCACTCGGGAGCCGTCAAGAGCTTCTCGACGCCGGCATCATCACCAACGAGTTGCCGGCACTCTGAGCCGGAAGGAGAACAGACAGATGCAGAAAATTCACGCAGTGTTTATCGATCCGCAGAACGACTTCTGCAACCCCAACGGCAGCCTGTTCGTGCCCGGCGCAGACGAGGACATGAAGCGCCTCGCCGGCATGGTCACGCGGCTCAAGGACAAGATCGCGGACATCCACGTCACCCTCGACTCCCACCGCAAGGTCGACATCAGCCATCCCATGTGGTGGAAGGACTCCTCGGGCAAGAGCCCCGATCCTTTCTCGGTCGTCACGGCGCAGGACCTCAAGGACGGCAAATGGAACACGGCTCAGCCCGGCATGTTCTCGCGTTCGCTCGAGTACTTGCAGACGCTCGAGAAGGCCGGCCGCTACCCGCACGTCATCTGGCCGTACCACTGCCTGATCGGTGACGAAGGGCACAACGTCGTGCCCGAGCTGTCGGCGGCCATCCACGACTGGGAGGACCGCTTCGCACAGGCCGACTTCATCACGAAGGGGAGCAACCCCTGGACCGAGCACTTCTCCGGCGTCAAGGCCGAGGTGCCCGATCCCGAGGACCCCTCCACGCAGGTCAACACGAGCTTCATCCAGACCCTCGAGGACGCCGACGTGATCCTCATGGCCGGGCAGGCCCTGAGCCACTGCCTCGCCAACACCGTGCGCGACATCGCGGCCGAGTTCTCGGACCCGAAGTACGTGCAGAAAATCTACCTGCTCAAGGACGCCACCGGGAACGTCCCCGGCTTCGATCAGTACGGCGAGGACTTCATCAAGGAACTCACCGCCAAGGGCATGAAGGTCACCACGACCAAGGACTTCCTCGCCGCCTAGCGCGAGAATAAAGGACAAATACAATGCCAGTTTTCACAGACAACATGGACAGCCACGCCATCGGTGGCTCCAACTACGGCTTCTCGGCCAAGCGCATCGATGACCTCGGCGCCACCGAGTACACCCTCGTGGGCATCGCCTGCGACGGCTCCAGCTCCGTCACGTACTTCCGCGACGAGATGGAGAAGTGCGTCAAGGAGATCGTCAAGGCGTGCCGCCACAGCCCGCGCTCCGACAACCTCCTGATGCGCATGACCCTGTTCAACAGTCGTCTCGCCGAGACTCACGGGTTCCGCCCGCTCTCGGAGTGCGACGTGGACAAGTACACCGGCTCTGTCCATACCGGAGGCAGCACTGCCCTGTACGACGCTGCCGTCAACATGATGGACTCCGTGAGCCAGTACGGCGCCGATCTCGTGAAGAACGACTTCGACGTGAACGGCATCGTCTTCGTGATCACGGACGGGGACGATAACGCCTCGGCCATGACCCCCGGAGAGGTTCGTAAGAGCCTGGAACGCGCCGTGCAAAGTGAGTCGCTTGAGTCGATCGTGACCATCTTGGTCGGGGTCAACGTGCAGGACCCAGGGCTCAGTCAACGCCTCAACGACTTTTCACAGTCGGCCGGGTTCACCCAGTACGTCGAACTCGGCAATGCGGACGCGAGCACTCTCGCCAAACTTGCGGACTTCGTGAGTCGGTCGATCAGCGCGCAGAGCCAAGCGCTCGGTACAGGCGGCCCGAGTCAGAGCCTGTCCTTCTGAGAGAGAGATGCCTCGAGTAGTCAAAAAAGAGCCACACCCTTCCGTGAAGAAAGAGATTGTCTGCGGAGGGTGTGGCGCCACCGTTGAATACGTCCCCAACGACGTGAAGCTGCTCTGGTCAGGCACGGACTACGGTGGAGGGGCGGATGGGGCCAAAGGCTTCACCTGCCCCAACCGCGGGTGCACGCACAAGATCATCACGGAGAGGTGGTAAGCCATGAGCACTCCCGCCAAGTTCGCTGTCGCTGTCATCGTCCTCCGCCGTAACAATGCGGTGGAGGGGGGATGGGAGTGCATCTTGGTCGCCCGCAAAGACGACCACACACGCTGGAGCCTCCCAGGCGGAAAAGTCGATCCTCCGCCCCCTCCGCCTGAACCCGGCACGATCTGTATTGGGGAAGGCAAGCCTCGCGGGGAGACCACGATCGAGGCCGCCTACCGGGAACTCCGCGAAGAGACGGGCCTCGACATCCCCCACGGCGAATACCTCGGGAACCTCAACCGGTTCATCCCGCAAGGAACCGTCCTCGACAGCGGGGGCTACTTCACCACCTTCTACCTACTCGACACGACGGGCATGGAACTGCCCGACACGTTCACGGTCGCAGAGCACGAGGCCCCTGTTGAATGGGGGCCACTCCACCGACTCACCTGTGGCCCCTACGGACCCGAAAACGCTGAGCGCCTCAGGAAGATGGGACTTCTCACATGAAATGGAACGCAGACGCTTTCTTCGCACAAGGGAAGACCCACCCTGTCTGTGAAGACTATGCCGTCGCTCGAGCGCCCAAGGACGGCAACGACGCG